>JAABUO010000392.1_pt1 | contig 91063 bp, 91 predicted proteins | sample 5559291 | NCBI WGS metagenome assembly JAABUO01 (sample SAMN10711878, study PRJNA513372) | rock metagenome | isolation source: Antarctica rocks | place: Antarctica: Victoria Land, Finger Mt sud
GCCCTTCACTCAGGAACGAATCAGTGCCTCGACAACACCGATTCTCCCTGACTGACAGGGCATCTGCTCGTTTCGACACACCCTCACCACGCGCCCGTGACAGCCCTACCGACGGATCTGGGTCTGACCCGACCTCCGCACGACGGCGCCCCACCCCTCACCGGGGTGGGGCGCCGTTCGTCGTTCCGAGCGCGGCGTCGCGGGCACGATGAGCGCATGTCCCGTCGCCTCGACCTCGACGACTGGACCGAGCGGCACCCGTGGTGGCGCTGCCTACTCGAGTTCGTTGGCGAGATCCTCCTCAGCTGGTGAGATCACCCGACGCTGCCACGTCCGCGGCCGGTGCCCGTCGAGCCGACGGCCTCGCCGCTCGGCCTCCAGCGCGGGGTCCAGCCACTCGAGCCGGGTGTAGTTCTTCGTCGCGTCGGGGTGCTCGGGTCGCAGTTCGCGGACGCAGTCGAAGCACAGCAGGTCGTGGCCCGGCTCGGGAACGAAGCTCGGCGCGACGGCCTCCTGGCAGCGCGCGCCGGCGTGACCCGTGGGGAGTGGGCGCCCCGGTGGACGTGGCTGGCCTGCGGGTGGCTCGCGCGCAGCGACCGGCACGCGGTGAGGCCGTCCATCGCGGGCATCGTCACCTCCAGCACGACGAGGTCGGCCAGCTTCGCCGCGCAGGCCTCGGCGCCGCCGGCGGCGGGCCACTGCGGTCTGACACGTGGCACTTCCGGTGGAGGGCGGGTGCCTCGACGAGGCCGCTGCTCCGTAGCATCAGCATGGTGAGCGAGCGGCGCGCATCTGCCTGGACCCGCCTGCTCCGCGGACTCGGCTTGTCCACGCCGCGGACGGTCAGCCGCTCCCCGGCGCGCCACGGCGCTCCCGGTACGGGCTGTACGTGTCAGCCCGGCTCGACCAGGACGCGGACGATCTCCGCGCCCGGCTCGACGCTCTGGAGCACGGCGGCTCGTGAGCTTGGTGGTGAGCCGCTGAGGCCCCTTCAGCAGCCTCAGCCTCGGCAGCGGGCACTAGCACCACGACCGGACAGGTGGCGCATCACCAGCCGCCGCCCGGCGAAGGACAGGGGGCCGGCGGGACGGGCAGCACGGTGATGCCGGTCTCCGCCCGCAGGCGTGCGATGAGGTCGGGTTCTCACCGACGCTGCGCGTGGCACCGGCCATCTCGGGTCCGGTGGCGCCGGCAGACCCGACGACCGCGATGCGAGGGCGCTCGTGCGCCAGGTCGTGCCGTGACCAGGAGCGCAGACCATCGAATCCTGCGTCGCTCAGCGCACCCGCCCAGCGTTGGTAGGCCGCGTCGTCGGTCGTCGTGCCGATCTCCGCAGTGACCCCTAAGGCGATGGCCCGGTTGCTGGTGAGGTCGGCGGGCGAGAGGCCGCGGGAAGCCGGGGCTCGCTCACGACCCGCTCGTCAGCGAGGTACGCCGGGACGACCCGTACGCCGCCCACGCCTCGAGCAGCGTGACCGCCTCGGCGAGGTCGTCCGCCCTCACGCCTTGCGCGACGAGTGCCGCATCCAGCATGCGCGCCACCCGGTCGGCGATGACGCTCATGGACCACCCTGGCTCCGCTCCCCATCTCCGTCAACCCTGTCAACCGTGCGGCGCCACCGCAGCAGCTTGTCGCCCTGAGCAGCTCCGCCGACGCTGAGAGGCCAGCCCACGCCGTCGCGCCAGAAGGTCAAGCACATGAGCCCAGCGACGAGTGGCAGGAGCACCCACACGACGAAGAACCCGCCCAGGCCAAGCCGGGTCAGGAACATCAGCTGACGCTACCGGTCCACGCTGCGCTGATCCTCGGATGACGGCCTCCAACACCGGTCGCTGACGGCTGCTGCGTCACGAGCGGGTCAGCGCGCTGCGCACCTCACAGCGCGGGCCGGGGGCATGGGCCAGTCGCTCGTCAGCGGTGACAAGGGCGCAGCCGTACGTCTCCGCCACCGCGACGTAGGCAGCGTCGTAGCCGGTGAGGTTGGTGCGCAGCTCCCACATCCGGCCGAAGAGAGGCATCGTGGCGACCAGGTCGATGCTCGCCTCGGCCAACGCCTCGACGGCATCCGCCGCCCGTCGCTCGCTGACCTTCCGGCCGAGGTAACGGCCTCGGATCGCGGAGAACACCTCCACGGACACGTGCTCGGGTGCGGCCCAGTGCGGCTCGCGAGCGAGCTCGGCCCGCGCCCGCTCGCCGAGCTGTCCGTCATCCAGGAGGGCGTTGGCCAGCACGGAGGCATCGATGACGATCACGGCGTGGCGATCGGTCCAGCCAGCTGGCGCTCGCGTGCCGATCGGGCCTCATCGAGCTCCTGCACGACCCCTGCAACCGTGACCCGTGAGCCATCGGTGCGGCCGGCGAAGCGCTCGAGCACGCCGAGGTTGGCCGATCGGTGCGCCTCATCGGTGACGAGGCCCAACAGGAACGACTGCAGCGACTGCCCCCCTGCCGCGGCACGCTCCGCAAGTGCTCGACGGACATCATCCGGGACCCGTCGTATCTGCAGCGCGACCATGCATGCAGTATGCATGCACGAAGCCGTCGGGGCGACCCTGCGGGCGGCGAGCAGACACGCTCCACGACCGAGGCGCCGGACCTCCTCGACAGGGGCATTCGTTGTGCGTGATCGTCCCCTGACCCGCACCGATGCGGCGATCACGCACAACGGTCATGGAAGGCACCGCCTCACACCACCAGCCCCTTCGCCCGCGCGAGCGGCTGCAGCACCTGCCACCGCTCGACGTTGTGCCGCGCGTCGACCAGCGCGTCGTGCGCATCACGGGGCGGCGGGGGCAGCGGCGGCGAGCCGAGCTGCTCCCACAGCTGGCGCAGGTCGCGGGTGAAGCGCGGCATCCGGCGGGGCAGGTCCGGCATCCGGCCCCACAGCTGGCAGAGCACGACGTGGTCGTAAGCGCCGTACCAGGCCCAGAGCTGCGGCGAGTCCCCGGAGCCGAGCAGCAGCTCCTCCACGTCGGTACGGATGCGCTCGCGGGAGCGCCAGGCCGGGTCGGCGGGCGAGGGCAGCCGGTCGAGCACGTGGGTACGGACCCAGGGCAGTGCATCACGGTCGTCGTGCTCGGTGCAGACGGCGGAGTACTCCCGACCGTCCTCGGCCACCAGCGCGATCGAGACCAGGTCGGTGACCCGGTCGCGCCGCTCGACGAACTCGCAGTCGTAGAACCAGCGCACCCCGCTAGCGTCCCCGACCGTGAGCGTGCTCGCGATCGACGCCGGTACGACGGGCGTCACCGCCCTGGTCGTGACCCGCGCCGGCGAGGTCGCCGCCCGGGGCTATGCCGCCCTGCCGCAGCACTTCCCGCGGCCCGGCTGGGTGGAGCACGCGCCCGAGGAGATCTGGCAGGCGGTGCTCGAGGCCTGCCGAGCCGCCCTCGACGCCGCCCCTGGGGACGATCCCCCGAGCGCGCTCGGTGTCACCAACCAGCGCGAGACGGCCGTGCTCTGGGACCGCAACACGCTGGCCGCCCCCCGGCGCGCGATCGTCTGGCAGGACCGTCGCAGCGCTGGCGTGTGCGACGAGCTCCGGGCGCACGAGCCGCGCGTGACCGAGCTGACCGGGCTGCGCCTCGACCCCTACTTCACGGGTACGAAGCTCCGCTGGCTGGCCGAGCACGACCCGCGCTCGTGGGCCGGGGTGACCGAGGGGCGCACGGCGGTGGGCACCGTCGACAGCTACGTCATAGCGCGGCTGACCGGTGGACGCCACGTCACCGACCCGAGCAACGCCAGCCGCACGCTGCTCTACGACATCACCGCCGGTGCGTGGAGCGCCGAGCTCTGCGGCCTCTTCGGCGTACCGGGAGACGCTCTGCCGCAGGTCGTCTCATCGTCAGGGGTGGTCGGGCACACCGACCCCGGTGCCTTCCTCGGCCTCGAGCTGCCGGTCGCCGGCATCGCCGGTGACCAGCAGGCCGCGCTCTTCGGCCAGGCGTGCTTCGCCCCGGGTGAGAGCAAGTGCACCTACGGCACGGGGTCCTTCGTGCTCGTCACCACGGGAGACGAGCTGGTCCGGTCCGACGCGGGCCTGCTCAGCACCGTGGCGTGGGATCTCGGCGACGGGCCGACCTACGCGCTCGAAGGCGCGATCTTCGCGACAGGTGCTGCGGTGCAGTGGCTCCGCGACGGCCTCGGCATCATCACCACGGCGGCCGAGGTCGAGGCGCTGGCCCGTACGGTCCCCGACTCCGGTGGTGTGGTCTTCGTGCCGGCGCTCACCGGCCTGGGTGCCCCCGACTGGGACCCGGGCGCGCGCGGCACCATCATCGGCATCACGCGGGGCACGACCCGGGCGCACCTGGCCAGGGCGACGCTCGAGGCGATCTCCTTCGAGGTGCGCGACGTGGTCGACGTGATGACCGCCGAGGCCGGCCTGTCGCTCCCCGAGCTGACCGTGGACGGCGGGGCCAGCAGCGACGACCTGCTCTGCCAGCTGCAGGCCGACCAGCTCGGCGTGCCGGTACGCCGACCGGTGGTGCGCGAGACGACCGCGCTGGGCGCCGCCTTCCTCGCCGGGCTGGCCACCGGTGTGTGGTCCTCCACCGACGAGCTACGCGCCACCTGGCGCCTGGATGCGCGCTTCACCCCCGACGCCAAAGCCCGCGACGACGACCGGCACACACGGTGGCGCCGGGCGGTGGAGCGTTCACGCGCATGGGCCTGACGGGCGGCCGGGTCAGGCCGCGGCGCGCTCCCGCTCCCGGTCGAGCTCGACCGTCGCCGCAGCATCCCTGGCAGCCTTGCGGGCGGCGGAGGCGTCCGCCTTGGCCTTGGTGGCGTAGACGTCGACGTACTCCTGGCCGGACAGCTGCATGATCTCGTACATGATCTCGTCGGTCATCGACCGGAGGACGAAGCGGTCGTCCTGCATGCCCGCATAACGGCTGAAGTCCAGGGGTTTGCCGAAGCGGACCTCGACCTTGCTCAGCCGCGGCACCTTCGTACCCGGGGGGGCGATCTCGAAGACGCCGACCATCGCGACGGGTACGACGGGCACCCCCGCCTCGAGCGCCATCCGCGCCGGCCCGGTCTTGCCGCGGTAGAGGCGGCCGTCGTGGCTGCGGGTGCCCTCGGGGTAGATGCCGAGCACGCCGCCGTCGCGCAGGATGCGCAACCCGGTCCGCAGCGCCGCCTCGCTCGCCTCTCCCCCGCTGCGGTCGACCGGCACCTGGCCGGTCCCCTCGAAGAAGAAGCGCTTGAGCCGGCCCTTGACGCCGGGCTCGGTGAAGTAGTCGCTCTTGGCGAGGAAGGAGACGCGACGCCGCAACGTGAGCGGCATGAAGATCCAGTCGGTCCAGGACAGGTGGTTGCTCGCGATGATCACGCCACCCTCGGCCGGGATGTTCTCGATGCCGGTGGCCTTGCAGCGGTAGAGCGGCAGCACGGTCGGCTTGAGGATCGCCTTGAGGACCGGGTAGAGCACCGATGCCTCCCTGACCTTGGTCCCACGCTGACGTTGACCCCGCGCTGACGTCCGTTCCCACGCGGGCACCCACGCTCGCAGGGCCCAACCTAGACAGCCGCCGGGGTGCGGTCTACGCCGCCGCGCATGGTCGCGGTCACATCCGCTTGCTGTCGCCGCCGTCGGCGCTAGCGCCTGCTCCCACCCGCGGCGTGCCACGATCGCCTCGTGCCCGTCCTCCTCGGTGCCGAGCCCTTCTCCGCCGACGGCTCCGGCGACCTCGCCCGCGTCGGCGCGCTGCTCTCGCACGGCTTCACCGGCAGCCCCCAGTCGATGCGCCCGTGGGCCGAGGCGCTCGCCGCCGCGGGCGTGACCGTGCGGCTGCCCCGGCTGCCCGGGCACGGCACCACCTGGCAGGAGCTCGCGCGCACCGGCTGGCCGGACTGGTACGACACCCTGGACCGCGCGTACGACGAGCTCGCGCACCGCTGCGACGCGGTGCTCGTGATGGGGCTGTCGATGGGCGGCACGATGGCGCTGCGCCTCGCCGAGCAGCACCCCGCGGGCAGCGCCCACCCGGCGGCCGGTGCCGTGCTCGTCAACGCCTCGCTCATGACCACCAACCGGCTGGTGCCGCTGACGCCCTGGCTCAAGCACGTCGTCCGCACGACCAAGGCGATCGGTGGCGACATCAAGAAGCCTGGGGCGCAGGAGGTCGCGTACGCGAAGGTGCCGACCGCGGCCGTCGCCTCGCTCGCGCAGCTGTGGGGCGTCGTGCGCGGAGACCTCGGGCGCATCACCTGCCCGGTGCTGTCGCTGCGCAGCACCGTCGACCACGTCGTGGAGCCGGCGGAGAACGCCGCCGTGCTGCGGGACGGGCTCGCCCCTGGGCTGCTGACCGAGGTCGCGCTGCCCGACAGCTACCACGTCGCCACGCTCGACAACGACGCGCCGCTGATCGTCGAGCGCTCACTGGGGCTGGCCCGCGAGGTGGCCGCGGGGGCCGGCCGGTGAGCTCCCCCGGCCGACGTGACAACGGCCTCGGCGCACCTGCCTGGTCGCCGCTCGGCGACGTCGACCCGCGGGTCGCCGACGCGGTCCTCGCGACGCTGGCGGCGGCCGGCGTCGCCGCGTGGGCCGAGCCCTCGACCGGGCGCAGCGGTGCCTACCTCGACCAGCACGCGCCTCGCCGGCCGGTCGACCGGCTCTGGGTCGACGCGGGACGGCGCGGGGAGGCCGAGCGCCTGGTGCACGACCAGCTCGCCGACGGGCGCGGCGCCGCAGCGGGCGGCCCACCACCGGTCTCGACCGACGACGCCTTCGCCGCCATCGTCGCGGGATGGGACGAGGGTGACCCGGCCCGGCCGCCCAGGTCGCCGGGCACCGAGCCCCCCGACGCGGCTGGAGCAGGGCCCGACGGTGCGGACCGCCCGGCCGTCTGGCGCGGGTCCACCGCGGGCAGCGAGCGGCAGCGGCCCGACCCGGACGAGGAGCTGCCGAGCTTCCTGCACGAGCTGCCGCCCGCCGGGGCCGCGGAGGAGGGCCACTACGTGCCGCCCCCACCGCCCCCCGTACCCCGCCCGCGTGGCCGGACCCTGCTGGCCCTGCTGGCCATCGTCATCGGGATCGCGATCCTGGTGACCACGACGGTCGTGCAGGGCTCGAGCAGCACGGCGCAGGTCGTCGGCGTCCTGCTCGTGCTCGGCGGTGCCACCGTGCTCGTCGGCGGCCTGCGCGACAGCCACGACGACGAGCCGTGGGACGACGGCGCCCAGGTCTGAGCACCTCTGGCACGGTGGCCGGGTGGATGCGCGCTTCACCGAGCAGGTCGAGATCACCGGACACCTGATGGACACGGGCGTGCTCGCCCGGGTGCTGGACGACGTCCTGGACTACGGCGGTGATTACGTCGTCGACCGGCTCGACCTCGGCCGCACGCACGACGACGAGTCGCACGCGGTCATCCTCGTCGGGGCGGACACCGACGGGGCGCTGCAGCGGGTGCTCATGCGGGTGCACGTGCACGGCGTCAACCTCGTCGACCCCGGCGAGGCGGTGCTGCGCGTGGCCGCGACGGACGGGGTCTTCCCCGATGACTTCTACTCGACCACCAACCTCGAGACGCTGGTGCGCGTCGGCACCGCGTGGGTGCCGGTCGAGCAGCCGGAGATGGACTGCGGCCTGGTCCTCGAGGGTGTCCGCGTCCGTACCGTGCCGGTGAGCGATGTCCGTGCCGGCATGGAGATCGTCTGCGGCGCACAGGGTGTGCGGGTGGTGCTGCCCATCCGTGAGCACTCCACCGCCGACGACTTCGGTTTCATGGCCTCCACGGTGTCGAGCGAGAAGCCGCAGGCCCTGCTCGTCCGGCAGATCGCCGAGCGGATGCGCGAGGTCAAGGGCGACGGCGGCCGCATCCTCTGGGTCGGCGGCCCCGCGGTGGTCCACACCGGCGCCGCCCCGGCGATGGTCGCGCTGGTGCAGGCGGGGTACGTCGATGTCCTCTTCGCCGGCAACGCCCTCGCCACGCACGACATCGAGAGCTCGATGTTCGGCACGTCGCTGGGTGTCGACCTGGCCATGGGGCGCGGCGTCGAGCACGGCCACGAGCACCACATCCGGGCCATCAACCGGGTCCGCCGCTCGGGCTCCATCGCTGCCGCGGTCGCCGACGGCAGCCTCACCGGGGGGCTCATGCACGCCCTGGTCACGGCCGCCAAGCCCTTCGTGCTGGTCGGCTCGGTGCGCGACGACGGGCCGCTGCCCGACGTGCACACCGACGTCATCGAGGGTCAGCGGGCCATGCGGGCCCAGCTCCCCGGCGTCGGCTTCGCGATCATGGTCGCCACCATGCTGCACTCCATCGCGACCGGCAACCTGCTCCCCGCCTCCGTGCCGCTGGTCTGCGTCGACATCAACCCCGCCACGGTCACGAAGCTGGCCGACCGGGGCAGCAGCCAGGCCGTCGGCATCGTCACCGACATCGGGCTCTTCCTCGAGCAGCTCGCCCGCGAGCTGGTGCCCTCGTACGCCGGGTAGGCGCCGGCTCCGTCCTGTCGAGATGTCACATCTCGACAGAGACGCGCCGGGGTAGCTGTCGAGATCAGCCGCCAGTGATCGACGCATGGTGCCAGCTCGACCCGCCGTCGGTCGTCAGGTACAGACCGAAGTCGGGGTGCGGCGCATCGCCGCTGGCCAGGTCCGGCCGCCCGTCGACCACCACGCCGTGCAGAGGGTCGGTGAAGGCCAGGTCGGTCCCCCCCGCCCCGCCGTCGCCGAGGGGCAGGACGGAGCGGTACGACAGGCCGCCGTCCAGGGTGAGCAACAGGCTGGAGGCGCCGCCGCCGGTGTCCAGGAGCCACCGCCGCGACGTCAGCGGCAGCAGTCCCCCGAGGTCGCCCCCGAAGGGCGGGTCGGCGCGGCGGGTCCACGTACGCCCGTCGTCGGCCGAGGACCAGGCCTGCTTCGGGCCCGACCCGGCTGCCGCGCCGGTCTGGCAAGACAGCAGGAGCAGGCCGGCGCCGGGCTGGACGTGGCCGCACCCCGGCAACGCCCTGGTGATGACAGAGCCAGGCCGCGCGACGACCAGGCGCCGGTCGGACCCGGTGAGGTATGCGGTCCCACCCTCCACCGCGACCGTCCCGTAGTTGTCCGGCGCGGTGGCTACCGGTGTGACGGACCCGGTCGCCGCGGCGACGAGGAGCAGGTGCGTCCGGCTTGCGTCCGTCAACGGCGCCGGCACCGCCGCCAGCCAGAAGCGCCCCGCCCCGCCAGCCGGGTTGACGACAGCGAGCGGGCCGCCGGGTAGAGCGAGCGGGGTCCAGGTCACCCCGCCGTCGTGGCTGATCTCCACCGCGGTGGTGACCCCCTGCTCCACCACCAGGAGGTCGTGGTCATCGGCGGCGACCAGCGACACCGACCGGGAGGCGACGTGCTGGTCGGCGGTCGGCGTCAGATCGAAGCCGAGCCGGCCGACCGCAGCGAAGCTCGCACCACCATCCGTGGTACGTGCCACCACAGTCGAGCAGGTCGTGCTGGTGCACCGCGCGCCGACGACCCAGCCGGTCGACGGCGTGCTGAAGGCAGCCGATCCGACCAGGAAGCGACGCTGTGCTGCGGTCGGGATCTCCTGCTCTGCAGGCGGAGCGCTGAGCAATGGGGCAGGGACGGGGCCGCCTGAGGGCGCCGGCTCCAGCGTCACCGGCTGCACCGGGGCGCGGTGCCCGGCGAGCGTGGTGGAGCCGCCGACGGCACCGCCGAGCAGCAGCAGGCAGAGCAGCGCGACGCCCGTGCGTCGCTGCCGACGGCGGCGCACGGCCCCCTGACGCACCGCTGGGAGCAGGTCCCGGCTCTCGGCGCTGTCCGCAGCCCGCGCGAGCAGCTGCCGCGCGCGCTCCTCGTCGCTCATCCCTCCACCTCCTCGACCGCGCGCAGCCGGAGCGCCGCGAGCGCCCGAGAGGTCTGCGACTTCACTGCACCCACGCTGATCCCGAGGGCCTCGGCGGTGGCGCGCTCGCTCAGGTCCTCGTAGAACCGGAGCACGAGAACCGCCCGCTGCGCCGGCGGCAGCGAGCGCAGCAGCCGCAGTGCGAGCTCCCTGTCAACGAGAGCGCCGCTCGCATCGGGGATCCCAGGGTCAACGTCGAGCGGGACCTCGGTGAACCGACGCCGCCGGCGCCAGTCGATCACGGTCGTGACCATGGCGCGTCGCACGTACGCCGCCGGGTGCTCGACGGAACGCCAGTGCAGCAGCGTCTTCACCAGCGCTGCCTGCAGCAGGTCCCGGCCCAGCTCGACGTCACCGGAGAGCAGCGTTGCGGTGCGCAGCAGGGCCGGCGTCGAGGCACGGACGAAGGCGTCGAAGTCGTCGCCACCCATGCCCACACCTCTCAGACGGCAGCCGGGAGCGGATGGTTGCCATGGTGCGGTCGATCTCGACAGCCACCCCGGCGCGGTGCTGTCGAGAGGTCACCTCTCGACACGGTCGGTGAGCGCCCCGCGGGCCAGCTCCGCAGCCCCGACCAGACCCGCGTCGCTGCCGAGCTCGGCGGCCACGACCTCGGCGTAGGCGCGGTGACCCCGACCCGACAGCCTCGCCCGGTACGACGCCCGCGCCGGCCCGAGGAGCAGCTCCCCGGCATCCCCCAGACCCCCGCCGATGACGAAGCGCTCGGGGTCGAGCAGCGCGGCGAGGTCGGCCAGGCCCTGGCCGAGCCAGCCGCCGATGAGCGAGAAGCACTCCAGCGCAGCGGGATCCCCGAGAGAGGCCGCCTCCGTGATCACCGGGCCGTCGATCCGGGTGACGTCCCCGTCGACGAGCTCGAGCAGCAGCGAGGCGAGGGCCGGGGCCGAGGTGGACAGCTCCCTCGCCTCCCGGACGAGGGCACGACCGCTGGCGTACTGCTCCCAGCAGCCACGGTTGCCGCACTCGCAGCGCCGCCCCGCCGGGACGACCCGCACGTGCCCTGGCTCCCCGGCGACCCCGGTCCACCCGCGGTGCAGCGCCCCGGAGAGCACCAGACCGCAGCCGATCCCGGTGCCGAAGGTCAGCACCACCAGGTGACGCGCCCCGCGGCCGGCGCCGAAGCGCAGCTCCGCCCAGGCCGCCGCGTCGGCGTCGTTGACCACCGTCACCGGCAGGCCGGTCAACCCGGCGAGCCGGTCGCGCAGCGGCTCGTCCCGCCACGCCAGGTGAGGTGCGAAGAGCACGCGCGAGCCCTCCGGGTCGACCCAGCCGGCGGCGCCGACCCCCAGCGCCGCGACGTCAGGGAATGGCTCCTGCAGCTCGCCCACCAGCTCGGCGACCGCGGCGGCGATCGCCACCACATCGGTCGACGGGGTCCCGCTGCGCGCGCGCGCGAGCACCGTGCCGTCGGGCGCCACCACACCCGCGGCCACCTTGCTGCCCCCGACGTCGACCCCGAGGGCCAGCGTCACCCGGTGACCGTGATGCGCTCGGCGGGTGGCCGGGATGCCGGCTGCGGGCCTGCATCGATGACTGTGCGCACGGCCGCGACCAGCGACCCCGCCGCGCCGGCGAGGTGCTCGTAGGCCTGCGGGCTGCTCGCCCGCACGGTGGCCAACCCGGCGCACAGCGGGCAGGCGGTGCACTCCTGAGCGCCGCCGATGTGCGCCCCGGCGACCTGCTCGTCGAGCCACCCGGTGAGCCCCGAGAAAGCCTGCGCGACAGCGGATACGGCAGGACCGCCCCGCTCACGCAGCCAGCGCTCGAGCACCACCGTGAGCTGGCCGAGCTCGTCGGCGACCGGGCCGGGTGAGCTCACGAGGTCATCCAGAGTGCTGGGTCGGGGACGAAGGCGATGCGCAGTCGCCCTTCGCGCAACCGGGCTCCCTCGACGGTGCACCGGCGCAGCGCGCTCGGCAGCGACACCACGCGCCGTACCGCCCCGACCGTGACGAGCAGGTCATCGCCCCGCCGGACCAGGTCGACCTCGTCGGGGGCGGCCAGCGGCAGCGCCAGCAGGAGCGCCCACCCGTCGGCGGTGCGCTCGACGGTGAGCGGCTCGGCCGAGGGCCCCGGCTCGAGCGGGTCTCGGTCGCCGTAGGCGGACGTGGCCCAGGCGGCAAGCGCACCCGGACCCACCGGCTCGGTCGCTGCGTACGGCCCGAGCAGCACGGGCAGCGGCGCGAAGGACGCCTCGACCTCAGCCAGCCGGGCCTGCTGTGCCTGCACCCAACCAGCGCGCCACCCGTCGGCCCCCTCGGCCGGGAAGACGCGGTTGGCGACCACCCCGTCGACGCGGTAACCGTGCAGCGAGAGCATCGTGAGGGCGCGGCGCGACTCGGCCACCACCACCGACTCGGGCGTGAGCACCAGCCGGACGGACCCGCTCTGGGTCAGCAGGGCGCGGACCTCCGTCAACGCATCGACCAGGCGGCCCACCCCGTCGAGCGCGCCCTCTCCCGGGGTGGGCAGACCGCTCCGAGCGCCCAGCACAGGGCGCACCCGGGCGAGCAGCCGGCGCTCCAGCGGGAAGGCGCGGCGCAGGTACCCCGCGAGTGCCTCCGGCAGTGCGAGCAGCCGCAGGGTCTGCGCCGTGGGGGCGCAGTCGACCACCAGGACGTCCCACCGGCCGGTGACCGCCTGCTCGCGCAGCGCCAGCAGCGCCAGCACCTCCTCGGCGCCCGGCAGCTCGGTGAGCTCCTCCGCCTCCAGCGGGTCGAGCCCGACCCCCTCCAACGCGGCCACCAGCCAGCGCTGCACCGCCTGCCAGGACTGCGTGACCGCACGCCGCGTGTCCACCTGCAGGGCGCAGAGCCCGCCGTCCAGCTCGACCGGGTCCGGGCCGAGCGCACGCCCGGCGCAGCCGAGGGCATCCGCGAGCGAGTGGGCCCGGTCCGTCGACAGGACGAGCACCTTGACGCCCGCCGCCGCGAGGTGGACCGCCGTGGCGGCCGCTGCGGTCGTCTTGCCGACACCGCCCTTGCCGGTGAAGAGCAGGACGCGCACCCCCGAGACGCTAGGCCCCCGCGTCGGCTGCCAGCGACTCGACCCGCTTCTTCAGGTCCTTCAGCGCCGTGTCCATGATCGCCTTCTCGGCCTTGCGCTTGATCAGCCCGGGCATCGGCACGGCCAGGTCGATCTCGAGCTGGTAGGTCACCTCGGTCCCACCGTCGTCGGTCGCGGCGAGGGAGTACGACCCGCGCTGCGCCTTCTGCATCTTGCCGCTGACGAGGTGCCAGCTGACGCCATCGTGGCCGTGCCAGTCGTAGGCCAGGACGTAGTCGTCCTTGACGATGCCCGCGTCGATGACGATGCGCACCCGGGTGGCTCGACCGTCCGCTCCAGTCTCCTGCGGCTCGGCGCTGCGCACCGAGGCAGCCCACTGCGGGTACGCGGCGAAGTCGGCGACGACGGCGAGCACGGCGGCCGGCGACGCGATGACCTCGATGCTGGCTTCGCTGCTGGACACCGGCGGACGCTACCGCCGCACACGTCCGACACTCAGAGCGCCTTCGCGATCAGCCCGATGATGATGACGAGCAGACCGCAGAGCGTCACGCTGAGCACGGCAGCCAGCCCGAGGCGGGCGCCGCGGCTGAAGCGCAGCACGTCGCCCAGCACCGGCAGGTGCAACGAGCCGGCGTCCGGGGACCGGAGCGCGGCGAAGGGGTCGCTGCCGCAGGCGGGGCAGGCGTCCGCGGTCACGAGCACCGCCCCGCCGCAGACCGGGCAGGGGAAGCTGCCGGCGGCCCAGCGCCCCCGCGCAGGGAACGACGCACCATCCGTACCGCCCGTGGCCGTCGGGGGCCGGGCCGGCGTCGTCGGGGCCGGTCGAGGCGCTGGGGCGGCGGGCGGCGGTCGCAGGTCGGCGAAGCACAGCCCGCACCACGCGTCCGCCGCACGGGTGGCGGCGCCGCAGCGCGGGCACGCCGAGGCCCGGGCCGTGGCCGCCGGGGGGAGCGGAGCCCCGTCGATGCTCACCCGGTCGAGGTCGGCACCTCGGTGGCCCCGCTTGACCCCTCCGGCCGCTCCGGGGCGGCCGCCGCCTCCAGCGCGTCCTTGAGCGCGAAGGCGTGCTGCTTCCAGGCGCGGGCCCGCCGCTCACGCTCGCGCACGATCCGCCGCGGCGAGAGGGGACGCACCGGCTCGGCGCGCAGGTAGTAGTGCAGCAGCGTCCCGCCCCGCAGCGGCTCCAACCAGATCTCCGCGCTGCCCTGCACCGCGCCGGCGACCACCCAGCGGATGCCGGCCGGCCCGCGGTCCTGGTGCACGGTCAGCTCGACGTCCGGCCACCAGGCGCGCCAGCGCTCGGGGTCGGCCACCACCCGGGCGACGGTGACGGGGGGTACGGCGAGGTAGGTCTCGTCCGCGAGGTCCAGGCTGGGCACCTCGTCAGTGTGTCCGGGCTCCTGCGGCTACCGTACGAAGACACTGTGACCGCGGTCATGCCTCGGTCATCTCGGTAACAGTCACCCGGCACTCATTCGGAGGCCCGCGTTGCAGGAGCACTCGACCCCCGCGGTCATCGAGCTCGACCCGTCCGACGCCCTGAGCGACGCCGTGCTACGCAACGCGGAGGACGACCCCGACCACGTGGCCTTCTCCCGCCGCAGCGAGGGCGGCTGGCTCCCCATCACCGCCAAGGAGTTCGCCACCCAGGTGCGCCAGGTGGCGGCCGGCCTGATCGCCCGCGGCGTCGAGCCGGGTGACCGGGTGGCCGTGCTGAGCCGCACCCGCTACGAGTGGACGGTCTGCGACTACGCCATCTGGACCGCGGGCGCGGTCACCGTCCCGGTGTACGAGACGAGCAGCGCTGACCAGGTCGAGTGGATCCTCTCGGACTCGGGCGCGGTGCTGGCCATCGTGGAGACGCCGGCGCACGCGGCGACCGTGGCCTCCGTCCGCGCGAAGGTGCCGGCGGTGACGGACGTGCTGGTCATCGACGAGGGCGGCCTGGACCAGCTCACCGCGGCCGGCCAGTCGGTGCCGGAGTCCGACCTGGAGGCGCGGCGCAAGACCCTCGGCACCGCGAGCACCGCCACCCTCGTCTACACCTCCGGTACGACGGGTCGGCCCAAAGGCGTGCAGCTGACCCACGGCAACCTGCTCTTCGACGTGCGTACGACGACCGTCGACCTGTCCCGCCTCTTCGACCCCCTGACCGGGTCGACGTTGATGTTCCTCCCGCTGGCGCACATCTTCGGCCGCATCATCCAGTGCGGGTGCGTGGAGAACCGCGTGCGGATGGGTCACAGCTCCGACGTCAAGGACCTGCTCGGTGACCTGCAGGCCTTCCAGCCGACCTTCTTGCTCTCGGTCCCCCGGGTCTTCGAGAAGGTCTACAACGGGGCCAAGGCCAAGGCGCACGCCGACGGCAAGGGGCGCATCTTCGACGCGGCGGAGGCCACGGCCATCTCGTGGAGCAAGGCCCAGGACACCGGCGGCCCCGGCCTGCGGCTGCGCGCGCAGCACGGCCTGTTCGACCGGCTCGTCTACGCCAGGCTCAGGGCCGCGATGGGCGGCAAGATCACTTATTCGGTGTCGGGCGGCGCGCCGCTGGGCGAGCGGCTCGGCCACTTCTACCGCGGCATGGGCATCTCCATCTTGGAGGGGTACGGCCTGACCGAGACCTCCGCCGGCGCCACGGTCAACCTCCCGGGTGCCCAGAAGGTCGGCTCGGTGGGCCGGGCGATCCCCGGCATCTCCATCGAGATCGCCGAGGACGGCGAGATCCTGCTCCGTGGTGGCAACGTCTTCTCGTCGTACTGGCACAACGAGAAGGCGACGGCCGAGGCGATCACCGGTGAGTGGTTCCACACCGGGGACATCGGCCGGGTGGACGAGGACGGCTACCTCTTCATCACCGGGCGCAAGAAGGAGCTGATCGTCACGGCCGGCGGCAAGAACGTCGCGCCGGCCCCGCTCGAGGACGTCGTGCGGCGTAGCGCCGTCGTCAGTCAGTGCATGGTGGTCGGCGACCAAGAGCCCTTCATCGCTGCGCTGGTGACGATCGACCCGGAGAGCTGGCCGGTGTGGCTCAACGCCCATGGCAAGCCCGTCGGTACGCCGCTCGTCGACCACCTCACCGACCCGGAGCTGCTGGCCGACGTGCAGCAGGCCGTCGACGAGGCCAACGCCACCGTCTCCAAGGCCGAGGCGATCCGCAAGTTCGCGATCCTGCCGGTGGACTTCACCGAGGCCGGCGGTCAGCTGACCCCCAGCATGAAGGTCAAGCGCAACGTCGTGGCCGAGCAGTTCGCCAAGGACATCACCGGCCTGTACTCGGGCCCCAAGCGCTGACCGGCTGAGCGCGCTCGACCGGCGCTCAGGGAGCGGGTCACGGCCCGGCGAGCACGTCGGCGAGCCGCGCTGCCCGGTCCTGCCACCGCCAGTCTGCCTGCACCCAGCGGCGCCCAGCGGCACCCATCCGACGGGCGCCGTGAGGGTCGGCGAGCAGATCACCCACGCGCCGCTCCAGCGCGTCTTGATCCCTGCCGGCGACCACCCAGCCGGTCTCCGCCTCACGCACGGCGTCCGGCGCACCGCCGCTGTCGCCGGCGACCACCGGCAGCCCCGTCGCCGAGGCCTCGAGGTAGACGATGCCGAGGCCTTCGACGTCCGTACCGGCACGACGGGTGCGACACGGCATCGCGAAGACGTCACCGGCGGTGTAGTAGGCGGGCAGCTCGCCCCACGGCACGCTCCCGGTGATGCGCACGCTGCTGCCGACCCCCAGCCCGGCGGCCAGCGCGTGCAGCCGGTCGCGGTCGGGACCACCGCCGACGAGCAGGAGCGTGGTGCCGGGGACCCGCCGGCGCAGCGCCGGCAAGGCCCGCACCAGCGACTCCTGCCCCTTGCGCGCCACCAGGCGGGAGACACAGAGGACCACCGGTGTGTCCGCGTCCAGACCCAGGCGCCGACGGGTCGCGGCCCGCGCGTCGCCGTCCGGGCCGAAGACCTCGGTGTCGACGCCGCCGGGCAGCCGCACGAGCTCGGGGTGCGGGCCGAGCGCGGGCGCGAGCCGCTCACGCGTGTACGCCCCCAGGTAGGTCACCGCGTCGAGCCCGTCCCCGACGGCGCGCAGCAGCCGGCGTGCCCCTGGCAGCCGGGCCCACCCGACCTCGTGACCGTGCGTGCTGCCGACGGCGCGGGTGATGCCGGTGCGCCGGCGCAGACCGGGGGCGAGCAAGCCCAGCGGCGCTGCGGCGGCGAACCACACCGTGTCGGCCCGGACCTCCCTGGCCAGCGCCGCCGTTGCGCGCAGCACCCGCGGGGTCGGCAGGAGCACCCCGGCGGGGTCCCGCACGACCCGGTGGGGTAGGGCGGCGTCGTGCTCCGCCGCCCCGCGCCAGCTGGAGCCGTAGACAGTGACCTCGGTGACGGGGCCGCCCGCCGGGAGGTGCGCGAGCATCCCGGCGAGGTAGCTCTGGATCCCGCCGGGGCGCGGTGGCAGGTCGTTGGTCACGACCAGCACCCGGGAGCTCACCGCCCGCCCGCCCGCAGCCACGCCCGCCACTGCGCGAGCAGGCCGGCCCGGTCGGTGCCGAGGACCTGGCGCAGCGCGTCGTCGGTCGCGGCGCCCGCGTCGGAGCCGGGAGCGGCGTCGCCGACCAGGCCGTAGAGCCGGCTCAACCCCGCCGGCCCGACGCGGGCCACGACCAGCCGGCACAGCGATGCGCCCTGCTCGTACGCCCGCTCGATCGCGGCTCCGCTGGCGTCGAAGCCAGCGTCCCCCGGGAGCGCGCTCGGGAGCCGGCCCGCCTCGACGTCCGCCGCGAGCTCTGGTGCCGACCGCGCCGGCGGGACGCCGGTCACCGCATAGGCCACCTCGTCGGCGGCTCCCTCCACGAGCCAACGCGGGACAGCCGCACCCGTGTCGGCCCGCGCGGCCAGGTGCAGCGTCTCGTGCGCGAGCAGCACCCGCTCCTCCACCCGACCGGCGGAGGTGGCGGCCGCCCCGAGCACGATCCGGTCCCCGGCGACCCGCTGGTCGTGGTCACCGCTGCGCCCGGGGGCGGTGACCTGGTCGGCGACGACGTCACCGGTGCCGCGGGCCCCGAGCAGCCGGTCGCGCTCGGCCTCGGAGCCGGGCACCAGCAGGACGGCGCGCCCCGCCCAGGGCCGCCCCCACGCGCGGCTGACCGCGGGGAGCACGCCCGCCTCGAGGTCGGCCGCCGTGGTCGCCGTGGACCGCTGCGCCGGGTGGGCGAGGACCAGCACCCCGGGACGCCGCACCACGACGACAGGTCCCCCGTCCCAGATGCCCGCCTGGGTCGCGGCCGGCGCCTGGCCGAGCAGCCCGTGGGCCAGCACGAGCGGCTGCAGCAGCGTGGTCGCCTCGTCGTCGTACCCGGCCAGCGCGTAGGACAGGGTGGCCGTACGACCCCCCCCGCCGGCCGTCCACCCGAGCGTCGCGAAGGGTGTCTGGGTGAGGGCGGTGAAGAGCCGGGTCTGCGCCGCGAGCAGCGCCGGGCCCCCGCTCGGGTCGACGGTGACGAGGAAGGCCGCCTGGTCGTGCTCGCGGACCGCGCGCGCCCTGGCGTCGAGCAGCCGCTGCGCGAGCGCACGAGCGGGGTCGAGCGCCGACGCGCTCGACCGACCGGGCGCGGGGGCGGCCGGCGGCGCGGGCGCTGGCCGGGCGGCCGGGCGGGCGGGGTGCCCGGCCGCGCAGCCGGCGAGGGATGCCGCGACGCACGCGGCGACCACCGAGCCGGCGGCGCGTGGGCGCGACCTCACGGCAGACCGGTCAGCCCGGCGAGGGCCGCGTTCGCCGCGGTGAGCGCGCCGGCCACCGCGGCCTGCGCCGCCGCCAGTGCCCGGGTCTCGGCGGCCAAGGCGGTGCGCTCCCGGGCGAGCGCCGCGCGCCCAGGGTTGGCCAGGACGACGTAGGCACCCGCCGCCCGCGGCTGGTCGTAGGTCGTGATGTCATCCGTCGTGGGGTAGAAGCCGGCCTGCGCCCGCGAGAGCCACAGCTGCTGCGCGGCTGCCAGTGCTGAGTACGCCGACCAGCCACCGCGCTGGCCCGCGGCCAGTGCCCGGACGGCAACCCCCTCGCGGCCGGCGGCGGTGACGAGGCGCTGCACCGCCGCTCGCTGAGCGGGCGACAGACCGGGATCCCTGCTCGCGGTTGCCAGCTCGCCGATGGCCCCGTCGTACGCCGTCGCCAAGCCCGGCAGGCTGCCCGCCTGGGTCGTCGCCGCCTGGGCCGCCCGCGCGGCGGCGGCCTCGTGCCCGCTGCCCTGGTCACGGTCGCCGGTGGCGAGGACGCCGTCCTGCGCGTCCAGCGCTTGCGCAGCAGCGGACAGGTCGCTCACCGCGCCGAGCGCCGCGGCTCTGGTCCGCTCGAAGCGCTGCTGCGCGGTGTCCACCCCGACCAGCTCCACCCGGCTCGGCACGGGCCGCGGTGCCGACGGCGCGGAGCCCGCGCTGCAGCTGGCGAGGGGGGTCGAGGCGGTGAGCATCGCCAGCACGGTCCGCGCCAGGAACCGGCTCACCCGCCGGCGCGCGTCGCCTCGGCCGCGCCGACCCCGGCGTCGCCCCGCCCGGGCGGTACGGAGGTCGCGCCGGCCGCGGCCACGCCCGGACTCGCCGCCGGGCCGCCCCGGTCGGGCTCACCGGGGACGTCCGCCGGGCGCCCACCCGGCCGGACCGCTCCCGGCTGGTCCGCCCCGGCTGCTGAGGCGGTCGTGCGAGGTGTGCCCGTCGGACTGACCGCCGGCTTCGAGCTGGCCGGCTTCGAGCTGGCCGCCGGCTTCGAGCTGGCCGCTGATCGAGGGCTGGCAACCGATCGAGGGCTAGCCGCCGATCTCACGCCGGCCGCGGGCGTGCGCCCCGAGGGCACCGTCGCGCGGGGTGCGGCCCTGGCGCGCCCTCGGGCCGTGGACCTGGCCGCTGCCACCGACGCGACCGGCCGAGCCGCCTCAGCGGTGGCTGACCTCGGCTTCGCGGCCGCGGAGGTGACGGGGGCCGGGGCCTCGGCATGCCCGAGCTGGGACGCCCAGGGGTCGAGCGGCCGCACGATGGGCGCACCGGCCTCGTGCACCCACTCCGCCTGCTTCGCGCGGCCGCGGACGGTCGCCGTGAAGCGCGCCACCCAGCCGTGCTCCGGGCTGCGGTGGCTGCTCCACACCGGGTCACGCACGGCGCTGAGGCCGGCCAGCGAGGCGATGACCGCCGCCTCCAGGGGCTGGGAGCTGCGGCCACGGCGCCCGACCTGGACGGCCGCGTGCGCGGCCGTCAGCACCTGGGCCAGCTCGGAGAGCACAGGCCCGGCGTACCGCTCGACCCGCGAGGCCGGCACCCCCGCCTCGACCGCGACCTCCTCGATGCTCGCGCCGGCACGCAGGCGTGCCTGCATATCACGGGGGGTGAGGCGCGGGCCGTCCCGGCCGTCGGCCTGGGGTCCCTGCCCGCGCAGGACCCGCTGCAGGTGGTCGTCGACCGGCACCGCGTGAGAGGGCCGCGCGGCGTCGGCGGCCGCCGCGAGGAGCAGCGTGCGGCCGTCAGCCGACAACCCCAGCACGTGCAGCTCGCGCACGCCGCAGCCTCCTCCCGCTCCCTGCCACGGTCCGACCGCGGTCGGAGGTCATCCTGCCCTCAGCCGGCGCACGCCGTGGACGTCCGCGGACGCGCCTCAGATCCGCGTGCCGCCGACGAAGCCGGAGTAAAGCGCATGAAGGCCCACCGTCGTGCCGCTGTGCGGTGCATCGATCATGGCGCCGCCACCGACGTAGATCCCTTCGTGGTCGATGCCGCCGGCGCCGCCGAAGAAGACCAGGTCACCCGGCAGCAGCTCACCCAGCGAGACGTGGCGCCCGAAGCCGTACTGCGCCGCAGCGTTGTGCGGGAGGGACACCCCGGCGTGTGCGAAGGCCCACATCGTCAGGCCGCTGCAGTCGTAGGCGGCTGGACCCGCCGCACCGAAGACGTAGGGCTTGCCGACCTGCCGTCGCGCCTCGGCCAGCACAGCGGTCGCGAACCCGCTCGGCGCCGCGCCGGCACCCCGGACGGGGCCGGCGGCCACGCCGCTCGTCCCGTCGACGACAGTCGAGCCGGTCCCGCTGGAGCCGGTCGCCGCCGAGCCGGCGGCGAAGGTGGTGCGGCGTACCCGCGCCTGCGCCGCGTCGACAGCGACCGCCTGCTGCTGACGCGCCTCGGCCTCGGCCGCGGCCTGCGCCAGCGCCAGCGCGGTGCGCTGCGTGCCCTGCAGCCCGGCCAGCAGCCGCTGCTTGTCCTGCAGGAGGGCCTCGACCGAGGCGCGTCGGCTCTGCAGGCCCTCGACCGCCGCCTGCACCGTCGCGGCGCGGCGCACCGCTGAAGCCTCCGCGTCGTCGAGGTGCTGCTGCTGTGCGCGCAGGACGGCCAGCCCGGCGGACTGCCGGTCCGACATCTCGGTGACCAGCGACGCCCGGTCCAGGTAGGCGCTGGGGTCGCTCGCGTCGGTGAAGGTCGCGAGCGCGCCGCTCCCCCCGCCCTCGTAGCTGGCGCTCACCAGCCGCGCAGCCTGCGAGGACAGCGCAGCCACCGCACCCTGCTGCTGACCGAGGGCGACCCGGGCGGCGGCGGCGTCACGCCTGGCGCCGGTCACCGCGATCTGCGCGGCGTCGAAGCGCTCGGCGGCCAGCTCGGCCTGCCGGTCGAGCTGGTCCACCCGCTGGACCATGACAGCGATCCCCACGTCAGGTCCAGGGGGCGCAGGGGCGGCCGGTGCTGCCGAGCTGGGGATCGCGCCCGCCACCGCGCCAGCCGTCAGGACACCGCACACCAGCAGGCCGGCGCGTCGACGCGTGACGCGTGACGGCCCCCTCGGGTCGCCGCTCAGCGGACGTGACGTCGCCACGTGGGCGGCACTCCTCCCCCTCGGCCGCCTACCGGGTGAGCTGACGGGTTCGGGCCGGGGAGCCCTACGGCGGGAGGCGCCGACAGCGACACCGACCCGCCGATTCACCCCAGGGACGTGGGTCCCCGGCTCCGGCCGCGTGGCCGGACTCGGCGGTGCGCTCGCCCCGCCGGTCGGCGGGCGTCGAGCGGTCGGAACCTAGCAGCCACGAGGCCCCGCCCGGTACCCCCCGGTACCCCGCCTGGCGCCGGTCCGCACGACGCTGACGGCACAGCACGGCGACGGCGGACCGGTCACCCGGCAGCCGCCCGGCGCAAGGGCACGACCTGCAGGCGCGGCACGAGACCGCCGTCGGCCAGGGCTGCCAGCGCGCTGGCCGTCTCGGGGTCGAGCTCGACCCCCTCGGGTGGTGCGCCCATCAGCACGCTCACCACGCACTCGCCGCAGCGCACGCCGCGCACCTGGCACCCGTCGCAGTCCACCAGCACCTCGACCACCTCCGTCGTGTCGGGCCGGCTGCCTGCCGGCTCGGCGGCGACGCTGCCGCACGGGTGTGACAAGTTCCGGGCCGGGCTCACGGCCGGGCTCACGGCCGGCTCAGGCGCGACCCAGCCGAGCGACCAGGGCGGCGGAGTCGACGGCCCTGGCCCCGCGCGCGGCCGCTCCCTGCGCCACCTCGCGGTCGCTGCTGACCACCACCAGGGGGCGCCCCGCCGGTTCGGCCGAGACGAAGCCGAGGACCACGTCATCGGCCGTGACGCCGGGCGGGCTCCACGCGAGGCGGACACCGCGCGGCGGGTGCACCGGGGCGCTCAGGGCGGGCCGGCCGGCGCCGTCGAAGACGACGGTGATCTCGGCACCGGTCCGCGCCGCCAGCCCGGCGAGAGCCCGCAGCAGGCGGTCCCGCTGCGCCGCGAGCGTCAGCTCGCCGTACCCCGTCTTCGTGACGTTGTAGCCGTCGACCACCAGGTGCACGCCCGGCACCGCGAGCAGTGCGTCGAGCAGCGCGGGGTCGCTGCTGGCCAACCCGAGTCCGGTGGGCACGGCGAGCACGACCGGGTCGGTGCCGAGCGCGGCCGCCGCGAGGTCACCCGGCAGCGGGCCCTGCGCCGCGGGGTCGAGCCCGAGCTCGCGGCGCAACCCCCCCGCGGCCGCCACCACGCTGTCCAGCAGCAACCTCGCGCGCAGGGTCACCGCCGCACGACCCGCGCGACCGGCCTCGCGCGTCGCCGCGAGCTCGGCTGCCAGCTCGGCGACGCGGGCGCGCGCGACGGCGAGCGCCGCCGCCGCACCGCCGGCCGCACCAGCGGCCGCCAGCGCCTCCCGCCTCGCCGCGTCGACCTCGCCCACCAGGCGGCTGGCCCGCTGCTCGACCGGTCGCAGCCGTCGGCGCAGCGTCTCCACCTGGGCCAACGCCGCGTCGCGCTCGCGCACTGCCCGACGAGCCGCCTCCTCGGCGGTCCGCACACGGCGCTCGACCGCCGACCGGGTCGCACCGTCCTGCAGGGATGCCGCCCGGCGCCGAGCGCCCTCGGTGAGCTGCGCGTCGTCGGCACCAGCCCGCGCGAGCAGGTCGGACGCGTCGGGACTGCCGAGCAGCCACGCGGCGGCCGCCGCGGTGGCCGGAGCGACGTCGGGCGGTGGCTGCCCCGCGTCGAGCGCGGTCGCCAGGGCGCCGTGGGCGGCGCGGACCTGCTCCGACAGCAGCGCCCGCGTACCGCGATCCTCGGCCAGGGCGTGCAGCAGCGGACGGGCGCCGGCTCGCGCGCGGCGCGCAGGCGCGAAGCGCCGGACGGCACGCAGGGACGCGGGTGTGCGCGCCTCGTCGAGGGAGCCCAACGCCTCGGCGGCCAGCGCGAGCAACGCCGCGCGGACCGAGCCGGGGAGCGCGGCCGGGGGTGTGGCGGGGCCGACAACCGTCGACGGGCCCCACACCGGCGCACCGGGCTCCCCCGCGGAGGAGCCCTCGCTCACGAGGCGGGACCCGCCGGCTGCTCCTTCGCGGTGCCGTCTGGGCGGGGCTCCAGCTCGACCGTGTCCTGGCCCGCGCACCAGCGGCAGGTGACGTGCTCCGCGGCGTCGGCGAGCACCGCGCGCTCCTCGACGACGGGGACCCCGGCGAGGTCCACGTGCCAGTACTCCCGGGCCCGGGTGGCGCGCTGCACGTCGAAGCGCGTCAGGTTGCCGCACTGCCGGCACCGCCACCGGGACCGCAGGTCGGGCATCGGGATCGCCACCTCCAGGACGCTAACCGTCGTACGGACGGACCTGTCGCACCCCCGTGGTGGTCTCCTCCCATGCCACCGCGAGCCCCACCGCGAGCCCCACCGCGACCACCGGCGCGGCGCGCGCCCGCTCCGTGCAGCTCGACCTCGACGGGCTCGGCACCCCGCTGCGGGACGCGACCTTCGTCGTCGTCGATCTCGAGACGACGGGCGGCTCTCACCTGACCGAGGCGATCACGGAGATCGGGGCGGTCAAGGTCCGCGGTGGCGAGGTGCTCGGCGAGCTCGCCACCCTGGTCGACCCAGGGCGCGGCGTCCCGCCCCTCATCACCGTGCTGACCGGCATCACCGATGCCATGCTCGTCGGTGCACCGCCGCCGGGGGAGGTGGTCGCCTCCTTCCTCGAGCTGGCGCACGGCTGCGTCCTGGTGGCCCACAACGCGCCCTTCGATGTGGGCTTCCTGCGCGCCGCCGCCGGGCGGGCGGGCCTCGGGTGGCCGGCCTTCCCGGTCCTCGACACCGCGCGGCTGGCCCGCCGGGTGCTGACCCGCGACGAGGCTCCCGACTGCAAGCTGTCCACGCTGGCTCGTGTGCTGCGCGCGCGGACCACGCCGGTGCACCGTGCGCTGGCCGACGCGCGGGCCACGGTCGACGTGCTGCACACCCTGATCGAGCGGGTGGGCGCCCTCGGCATCACGACGGTCGAGGACCTGCGGGCGTTCTCGGCCGAGGTGCCGGAGGCCGTGCGCCGCAAGCGCCACCTCGCCGACGCGCTGCCGCACGCGCCGGGCGTCTACGTCTTCCGCGACAGCAGCGGGGGCGCGCTCTACGTGGGCACCTCGCGCGACGTCCGCAGCCGCGTCCGCCGCTACTTCACGGCGAGCGAGCCCCGCACCCGGATGGCCGAGATGGTCGGGCTGGCGGAGCGCATCGACGTCGTCCCCTGCGCCACCGCGCTCGAGGCCGAGGTCAGGGAGCTGCGCCTGATCGCTGCCGAGGCGCCGCCCTACAACCGTCGCTCGCGGACCCCGGCGAGGGTGTCCTGGCTCGCGCTCACCGACGAGCCGTACCCGCGGCTCGCCCTGGTCCGGCGTCCCCGCGGGGAGGGCCCCTGGATCGGGCCCTTCCACCGGCGGGCGAGCGCCGAGGCCGCGACCGCCGCCCTGCACGAGGCCATCCCCCTGCGCCAGTGCTCCGGCCGGTTGGCCCGCGGCGCCCGGGCCGCCTGTGCCTTGGCCGGGCTCGGCCGGTGCGGCGCCCCCTGCGAGGGGACCGAGTCGCGACGGGAGTACGCCGTGCACGTCGCTCGCGCCCGGGCCGCGCTCTCCGGCGACCCGCGTCCGGTGCTCGACGCCGCCCTGCTGCGGATCTCCAGGCTGGTCGAGCAGCAGCGCTACGAGGAGGCGGCGACCCACCGCGACCGGGCCGCGACCTTCATCCGGGCCGCCGCCGGCGCCCAGGCGCTGTGCGCTGTGACCCGCATCGGCGAGGTCGTGGCAGCGCGGCGGACCGCCGACGGCGGCTGGGAGCTGCACCTCGTGCACAGCGGACGCCTCGACGGCGCAGCCCTCGCGCCACCGGGCGCCGCCGTGCAGCCCTACCTCGACGCCCTCGTCGCCACGGCGGGCCCACCGCCGAGCCCCGCACCGGGGCCGGCCCCCGCCGCACTGGTCGAGGAGACGCGGTGCATCCTGCGCTGGCTGCGCGGAGCGCCGGGCGACGGGGTGCCCGCCGCCCGGCTGGTGCGCGTCAGCGAGCCGTGGGCGTCGCCGGCCGCCGGTGCCGGCGGGCTGCTCGCGTCGCTGCCCGCCGCCGCGCGGGAGGTGGACCCGACCCGCGGCCGGCGGCCTCAGCGCACCGTGAGCAGGCCGGCGAGGCGAGGCATCCGCGCCCCGGACGGCTGAGGCGTGCGCGCGCTGCAGGGTGCCACGTTGCGCGGGCGGCTTCAGCGGCGGAGGCTGGCGGCGTGTTCGAGGAAGCGCAGCTCTTCGCCCCCGTCCGGTCCGACGCCGACGAACGGGTCACCGTCGACCTGCCGCTGGACCACCCGGGCTTCCACGACCCCGACTACCGCGCGCGGCGCGACGAGCTCGCCCGGTTGGCGCTCGAGCACCGCCGGGGCGATCCGGTGCCGCACGCCGACTACACCGAGGAGGAGCACGCCGTCTGGCGCCGGGTCAGCCGTGAGCTGGCGGTGCTGCACGCGCGGTGCGCGGCGCGGGAGGTGCTGGCCGCGGCGACCGAGGTCGGGCTCCCGAGCAACCACATCCCTCAGCTGGACGAGGTCAGCGCCCTGGTCCAACCCATCACCGGCTTCCGTTACACCCCGGTGGCGGGCATCGCCTCGCTGCGCGATTTCTACGGCAGCCTCGGCGACGGCTGGTTCCTGTCGACGCAGTACATCCGCCACCACAGCGTCCCGCTCTACACCCCGGAGCCCGACGTGGTGCACGAGGTCATCGGGCACGCCACGACGCTGGGGAGCCCGGTGCTCGCCGGGCTCTACCGCGCGGCCGGCACCGCAGCGCAGCGGCTGGAGACGGACGCCGCCCTGCAGCTGCTGTCCCGCGTCTTCTGGTTCACACTGGAGTTCGGCGTCGTCTGGGAGAGCAGCGCGACCGGGCGGGCGCTCAAGGTCTACGGCGCGGGCCTGCTGTCGTCGTACGGCGAGATCCAGGAGGTCGAGCGGGCCGACGTGCGCCCGCTCGACCTCGCCGCCATGACCTCAGTGCACTACGACATCACGCGCTACCAGCCGGTGCTCTTCGCCCCTGAGTCGATGACCCACCTCACCGACGTCGTCGGGAGCTTCTTCGACACGGTCGACGACGACGCGCCGGCCCGTCTCGCTACCCCTGCCGGGGCAGCCGGTCGGTGACCGCGTCGAGCAGCCGGGTGACCCCACCGACCGCGCGCCCCTTGGCCAGTGCCACGGTGGTCAGCGGGCTGCGGGTCTTGGCGCCATCGTCGAAGATGCCGTGCGCACCGGCGTCACCGGGCAGCGGGTCGTACAGGTTGTCCCGACCGGCCGCGGGCAGATCCTGGTCCTGCTGGCTGCCGTACCCGGTCAGGGCGAGGTAGCGGTCGAGCAGACCGGGGACCAGCCGGTTGCCGAGGATGACGCCCACCGTCGGGTAGCCCACCCAGGTGGTGCGCCGCGGGTGCTCCGCCACCGCCACGACGGCCCGCGCGCCCACCTCCGGCTGGTAGATCGGCGGCACCGGCTGCGCGTGGTGCGGCAGCTGGGAGCGCACCCAACCGAACTGCGGTGTGTTCATCGCCGGCATGTGCACCACGCTGACCCGCACGTGCGAGCGCTGGTGCCGCAGCTCGGTGACGACGCTCTCGGTGAAGGTCACGATCGCCGACTTCGCCCCGCAGTACGACGCCTGCAGCGGGATCCCACGCAGGGCGATGGCGCTGCCGATCTGCACGACGGAGCCGCGGTCGCGCTGGGTCATCCGGGTCAGGGCCGCCCGGGTGCCGTTGACGGTCCCGAGGTAGCTGACGGCGGTCGCCCGCTCGAAGTCGGCCGGCGTGGTGGCGAGGAACTCCGCGAAGACGCCGGCCATGGTGTCGTTGACCCAGATGTCGATCGGACCGAGGTCACGCTCGATCTGCTCGGCCGCAGCCTCGACGGCGAGGTGCTCGGCGACGTCGGTCGGGATGCCCAGGCCGCGGCGGCCCAGCTCCTCGACGTCGACGACCGCCCCCTCGAGCCCGTCGGCACCTCGCGCCAGGACGGCGACGTCGTACCCCTTGGCGGCCAGCTCGCGGACCACGGCCCGGCCGAGCCCGGCCGAGCCGCCGGTGACGACGGCGACGCCGCGACTCATCGGACGGCCCCCCGCACGGCGGGCGGTCGGGGGCAGGTCACGACCGAGGGCCGGGTGCGCATCATGGACTCCCCGTGCCCGGTCGCGAGCGCGAGCACCCAGCCGGGGGCGTGACCCGGGGCACGGACTCCCCCGGCCGCGTCACTAGCCTCGCGAGCGTGGTGACCGCGATCGTCCTCGTCAGCACGGCCGTGGACCGGGTGCCCGAGGTGGCGCAGGCCATCGCCGGCCTCGACGGCGTCAGCGAGGTCTACTCCGTGGCCGGCGAGGTCGACCTCGTGGCGATGGTCCGGGTCCGCCAGCACGAGCAGCTCGCCGAGGTCATCGCCGACAAGCTGCACAAGGTGGACGGCGTGCGGGACACCCGGACGCTGATCGCCTTCCAGGCCTACAGCCGGCACGACCTCGAGGCGGCTTTCTCCCTCGGCGACCAGGGATGAGCCACGCGGACCGGCACGCCGAGGCCCTCGAGAAGCTCAGCGACCTGATCCGCGAGCTCGCCTCCTCGCTCGGCCCGGTCGTCGACGACGACGGCCAGCTCGACGGCGAGGGCGCCGTGCCGGACAACCTGCTCCCCACCGAGTGGTGCCTCGTCGTCAACTGGACCGACCTGGACTCCGGCGAGAGCTGGGTCAGCAGCCTCGGCCCGGCCAACCAGCTGAAGTCCCACGAGATCGGCCTGCTGCTCATGGCGCTCGACCGGGCCCGCAGCCTCGGCTGAGCCGCCGACGCCAACCGGCTCAGGCCTGCGCAACCGTGACCCAGCGCTCGAGCGCGTCCTGCGCGGCGCCGTCAGCCAACGCGGCGCGGGCTGAGGCCAAACCCTCGCGCAGCCGCGGGAGCAGCGCGGAGCCGCCGGGGCGCGCGGCGACCAGGGCCGCGGCGGCGTTGAGCAGCACCGCGTCACGGACGGGGCCGCCCAACCGGCCCGCGAGCAGATCGCGGGTCACCCCGGCGTTGTGGGTGGCATCGCCGCCCACGAGCGCCGCCACCGGAGCGGTGCCGAGCCCGACGTCGCCCGGCTGCACCGAGGCCTCGGTCACCAGCCCGTCGCGCACCTCCCACACGCGGGTCGGCCCGGACAGCGTCAGCTCGTCCAGGCCATCACCCCCGTGCACGACCAGCGCGCTGGTGCCCCTGGCGGCGAGCACCCCCGCCACCAGCGCAGCCAGCCGGGCGTCGGCCACCCCGACCAGCTGTGCCTGGGGACGGGCCGGGTTGGCCAGCGGGCCGATGATGTTGAAGAAGGTGGGGACGCCGAGCTCCCGGCGGGCGGGGGCGGCGTGACGCATCGCCGGGTGGAAGGCAGGCGCGAAGCAGAAGCCGATGCCCGCATCGGCGACGCACCTCGCCACCGCCCGCGGGTGGAGGGTCAGCGGGATGCCCAGCGCCTCGACCAGGTCCGCCGACCCGGTCTGCGAGGTGGCCCCACGACCACCGTGCTTGACCACGACCGCGCCGGCACCGGCGACCACGAGCGCGGCCATGGTCGAGAGGTTGACCGTGCCGCTGCGGTCACCCCCGGTACCGCAGGTGTCGACCAGGGTCGCGCCGGCGGCGAGGCACGGGCCGGGCGTCAGGGGCAGCGGGGTGGCCACCGCCAGCATCGCGTCGACGAGCGCACCCAGCTCCGCGGCGGTCTCCCCCTTGGCGCGCAGGGCGATGGCGAAGCCGGCGATCTGGGCCGGGGTGGCCTCCCCGGCGAGCACCTCCCCCATGGCCCACCGCACCGCGCCGACGGGCAGGTCGGCTCCGGCGAGCAGCGGCCCCAGGACGCCGGGCCAGGACAGCGCGGTCACGCTGGCCGGGTCACGACGAGTGGCGGAAGCGCCCCAGCAGCCCCTTGGGAGGTACGACCATCGGGGTGCGGTCGGCCCGCTCGCGGAGCAGGCGCACGACGTGGCCGGTGAGCACGGCGGGGTCGAGCGGGTGGCTGGTCACCGCGTCGGCCTTCGACCAGGTCGCGAGCCAGCGGTCGTCCTTGCGGGCGGTCAGCAAGACGACCGGCGGCGGGTCGGCGAGCTCGTCCTTGAGCTGGCGCGCGATCCCCATGCCGCCGGAGGGCCAGGCCTCACCGTCGAGCACCGCGACGTCGACCGCGCCGCTGTCGACCGCGGCGAGGACGGCGCGGTGGTCGGCGGCGTCCAACCACTCGATCCGCCCCAGGGCTGCGTCGGGGCGCGCGCCGACGGCCAGGCGCACCCGGTCCCGGGTGGCCGGGTCGTCGCTGTAGACGAGCACGGTCGGCACGGCCGCGAGGTTAGCGGGCGCCCCCGATCGGCCGCCAGCAGCCGCGGGCTCCACCCACCCGGAGCAGATCGCCGTGCGGCGGTCGCCGGGACGTTCAGCGTGGCGGCGCCGCGGCCTCCCAGCCGGCGTACCGCAGCCCGAGGCGCATCTCCAACCCGGTCATCCTCGCCCTCGTCTGCGCCGCCATGAGCGGGCTCAGCAACCGGGTCCCGCGGGCCACGACGCGGCCGTCGGGCTCCACCGGCCCGGCGCTCCACCCGTCTTGGGCGAGCAGCTCGACGAGCCGCGGGTGGTCGGCCGGCTCCACCCCGGTGAAGACGTGACGCACCAGCACCGGCTGACCGAGCGGCAGCAGGGCCACCGCGGTGGCATCGCCGCGGGTGACGTCGTAGGCCTCGACGATGGTCGCCAACGTCCCGTCGTCGTCGTAGGAGACGAGGCGGCCCCCGACCCGTCGCCGGCGGAACAGGCTCACCGCGGGGCTCGGGCCAGCGCGGCGAGCCGAGCGTTGTACGCCGCCAGCTCCGCATCCTCCTGCTCCACCTGGGCGCTGCGGGCAGCCGCCTGCTGCGTGCGGACGACCGCGGCGGCGCGGGCGTCGAGCCGGTCGAGCTGGCGGTCCTCGCGGCGGGCCTGGCGCTCGTCCGCCCGCATCCACTGCCCGAGCATCGTCATCGTGAGGCCGAGCCCGATCAGCTCCCCGCTCGCCCACAGGATCCCCGCACCGGTGTGCTGGTCGCCCAGCAGGGAGCCGCCCCACGGCTTGTGCAGCGCCTCGTACCACCCACCACCCAGCACGGCCGTCGTGGACAGCAGCGTGATACCGAGGAAGGCGTGCACCGGCAGCGCAGCCACGGTGATGAGCATGCGGCCCGCGTGCCCGGTGCGCCCCGGTGTCGGGTCGGGGCTGAGCAGCGGCCAGAAGAACAGGCAGCCCACGACCAGGAAGTGCACGTGGACCAGATCGTGCACGAGTGGGTGCCGCAGAGACTCGGCGTACAGGCTGCTGAAGTAGAGGACGAAGGTCGAGCCGATGAAGAGGACGAAGACCAGGGGCGGGAAGGTGACGACCCTGGCCAGCCGCGAGTGCAGCGCGGCCAGCAACCAGCCGCGGCCGCGCCGAGGCAGGGTGCGCAGCGCGAGGGTGACCGGGGCGCCGAGTGCCAGCAGCGGCGGCGCCACCATGTTGAGCAGCATGTGCTGGGCCATGTGCGCGCTGAACAGCGTCGTGTCGTAGACCCCGAGGCCGCCGAGCGTGGCCCAGGCGATCACGAGCAGACCGGCGCCGAAGGCCGTCGAGCGCCCGCCCGACCAGCCGTCGCCGCGGCGGCGCAGCGCCCGCACCCCGGCGAGGTAACCAGCCGCGGCCACCGCGACACCCAGCGCGAGCAACGGGTCGATCGCGCGACCCGTGAGCAGCCGGCCGACCGTCGGCGCCGGCGGCCCCGAGTAGGCGCGCGCGGATGCACCCGCCAGACCGCTCCGGAGACCGGGCGCACCACCCGTCACGAGCACCGCCAGCACGCTCGGGAGCCTAGGCCGGTGGCGCTGCCCGGACCCGGCCAGCCACCCGCGGGCGCACCCGCCGGAGCCCGGCCCCTGCCGGGCGCCGACCGCTCGAGAACGCGCGCGTCCCAGCGGGGACCGCCCGCGAACCTCTGGCAGACTCCCGCCCCGTGGCAGCCGCGACCGCTCTCGAGACCGCGCCGGTCGGTCACTCCTCCCGACCGTCGGTCGTCTCGATCGGGACGATCGTCTGGCTCTCCAGCGAGCTGATGTTCTTCGCGGCGCTCTTCGCGATGTACTTCACGCTGCGCTCGGTCGCCGGCGACGCCGCCTGGCCCCCGGTCAACGACGCCCTGCACCCGGTGCACCTCAACGTCAGCTACAGCGCCGTCTTCACGACGATCCTGCTCCTGTCCAGCGTGACCTGCCAGTTCGGCGTCTTCGCGGCCGAGCGCGGTGACGCGCACAAGCTGCGGCTGTGGTTCACCGCCACCTTCTTCATGGGAGCGGCCTTCGTCGGCGGCCAGGCATACGAGTACTTCGTCGAGAACAAGTTCACCTTGTCCTCCCACGCCTTCGGCTCGGCCTACTACATCACCACGGGCTTCCACGGCCTGCACGTCATCGGCGGCCTCATCGCCTTCCTCTTCGTCCTGGCCCGCACCGCGGGCAAGGGTCCCTTCACCCCGCAGAAGGCCACCAGCGCCATCGTCGTGTCGTACTACTGGCACTTCGTGGACGTGGTCTGGATCGCCCTGTGGTCGACCATCTACCTCCTGCAGTGAGGACGAGCGTGAGCCTCCCGACGCGCACTTCGACCAGGTCCGCCTCGGCAGGACGGCGTCGCCGGCGCTCGCGCCTGGCCACGACCGCGACGCTGCTGGGTCTGCTCGTGGCCGTCGGCGGGGTCTGGTCGGTCGTCGTACCGCGCGCTGGCGGGTCGGCCGCGGCCGCCGCCCCGACGAACGGCGCCAACTCCTTCTCCGCCGAGGACGTCGCCAAGGGCGCGCAGCTCTACAGCATCGGCTGCGCCAGCTGCCACGGCGCTGCCGGTCAGGGCGGGGTGCAGGAGCAGGGCCCGTCGCTCACCGGCGTCGGCGCCGCGTCGGTGGACTTTCAGGTCGGTACGGGGCGGATGCCCCTCAAGCAGCCCGGTGCCCAGGCCGCGCGCGCCCAGCAGCAGTACACGGCCGCGGAGATACACCAGCTCACCGGGTACGTCGTCTCGCTCAGCCCCGGCGCGGAGATCCCGGACGTCAACATCGCTGACGGCGACCTCGCGTACGGCGCCACCCTCTTCCGCGCCAACTGCGCCTCGTGCCACAACTTCGCGGGGCAGGGCAACTCGCTGTCCTCGGGTAAGTACGCGCCCGTGATCTACCCGGCCACCAACCAGCAGCTCGGCGACGCGATCCGCTCCGGCCCCGAGTCGATGCCGGTCTTCTCCACCAACCAGCTCAACGCCCACGACATCAACTCGATCGCGCGCTACGTGACCATGCTGCGCACGCCGCACGACCCGGGCGGGGACAACCTCGGCCGGCTGGGCCCGGTCCCCGAGGGTCTGGTCATCTGGATCGTCGGCATCGGCGCGCTCGTCGGTGTCGCGCTCTGGATCGGCGACCGCGCCTTCTTCTGAGCCGAGCCCGCGGTCACCACCCCTACCCCGAACCCCGACAGCAGAGGTCCCAGGCCATGGCCGAGCACGACACCCCCGACCCGGGGTCCATCAGAGCCCGTCTCGGCGGCGACCGGGTCATCGACGGCGACCCCGGTGAGAGCCAGCCCGGTGACGCCCAGCCCGGCGAGAGCCAGCCCGGCGAGAGCCAGCCCGGCGAGAGCCAGCCCGGTGACGCCCAGGACCAGCTCGAGGTCCAGGGTCTGGCCGCGCAGCAGGCCGCCGACGCGGCGTCCGGCATGCCCACCGGTCGTGACAGCGCCGCAGCGATGGCCACCTCGGCATCGGGTCAGGGCGCGGGTGCCGGCCAGGCCGCCACGGGCGACGCCGGGACAATCGTCCGCCCCACCGGGATGGTCGAGGACCTCGACCCGCGCGCCGAGCGGCGGGCCGTCCGGACCGTCGGTGTGCTCTTCCAGCTCAGCGCGCTGTGCAGCGTCGGCTTCGTCGCCGTCTACGTGGTCGGCGACACGCACAAGGTCTACTACACGCCCGCGCTCGGGCTGCTGCTCGGGGTGGCCCTCTTGCTCATCGGCGCGGCGGCGGTCGTCTGGGCCAAGCGCGTCATGCCCGACGTCGAGGCGGTGCAGGAGCGGCACGCCTTCAGCGACCCGGCGGAGACCGCCGCCGCCGCCGGCATGTGGCAGGCCGGGGTCGCCGACAGCGGCTTCACCAAGCACGCCTTCATCCGCCGCAGCTTCCTCGGCAGCATCTCGATCCTCACCCTGCTGCCGATCGTGCTGCTCCGCTCGCTCGGGGTGCAGCCGAAGAAGAGCCTGGAGCACACCCACTGGTTCCCGGGGTCGTTGCTCATCGACTTCGTCAAAGGCACCCCGGTGAGCAGGGACACGCTCGAAGCGGGCGGGTACCTCACCGTGATCCCCGAGCTGCCCGACACGCTCTCGGACGTCGAGCGCAACAACGCGATCGCCGACTCCATCGCACTGCTCATCAAGCTGAGACCCGGCGACAACAAGCCCCTGCAGGGCCGCGAGACCTGGACCGTCGACGACAACATCGCCTACTCCAAGCTCTGCACCCACCTCGGGTGCCCGGTGGGGCTCTACGAGCAGCAGACCCACAAGCTGCTCTGCCCGTGCCACCAGTCGCAGTTCCTGGTGACGGAGCACGCTCGGCCGGTCTTCGGCCCCGCGGCCCGCAACCTGGCCCAGCTCGCGCTGACGGTCGATGACCAGGGACACTTGCGGGCACAGCACGACTTCATCGAGCCCGTCGGCCCCGGTTACTGGGAGCGCACATGAGTGGCATCACCCCCGACCGCCCTGACCTGGCCGTGGCGATGCCGCCGTCACAGGCGACCACACTGGCCGGCGAGGCACTGGGGACGACCGGCACGTGGGTGGACGACCGCACCGGCGGCGCCGGGGCCTTCCGCCGTGCGCTGAACAAGGTCTTCCCCGACCACTGGTCGTTCATGATCGGTGAGATCGCGCTCTACAGTTTCATCATCCTGCTGCTGACCGGCACCTACCTGGCGCTGTTCTTCAACGCGAGCAGCAACGACGTCATCTACCACGGCAGCTACCTGCCGCTGCGCGGCGTACCGATGTCGGCGGCCTACGAGTCGACGATCCGGCTTTCCTACGACGTGCGGGCCGGCCTGGTCATCCGCCAGATCCACCACTGGGCCGCACTGATGTTCGTCGCGGCGATCTGCGTGCACCTGGCCCGCGTCTTCTTCACCGGTGCTTTCCGCAAGCCGCGCGAGCTCAACTGGGTCATCGGCGTCACGCTGCTGGTGCTGGGCATCGGCGAGGGCTTCGCCGGATACTCGATGCCGGACGACCTCCTCTCCGGCACCGGGCTGCGCATCGCCTTCTCCATCGCCGAGTCGATCCCGGTCGTCGGCAGCTACGTCGCCTACTTCGTCTTTGGCGGCGACTTCCCCGGCGACGCCATCATCGGCCGGCTCTACGTCATCCACATCTTCCTGATCCCCGGCATCCTGCTCGGTCTGATCAGCGCGCACCTCGGTCTGCTGTGGCACCAGAAGCACACGCAGTTCGCCGGCCCCGGCCGGACCGAGGACAACGTGATCGGATCGCGCCTCTTCCCGTCGTACGCCGCCAAGGCCGGTGGCTTCTTCTTCCTGGTCTTCGGGGTGTGCGCGCTGCTCGGCGGGCTCGCCCAGATCAACCCGATCTGGCTCTACGGCCCCTACCAGTCCGGCAACGTCAGCGCAGGGTCCCAGCCGGACTGGTACGTGGGGTGGCTCGACGGCGCCTCCCGCCTCATGCCCGGCTGGGAGATCAGAGCCTTCGGCCACACGATCCCGCCGATCTTCTGGGGGGCGGTGGTGGGCCCCGGCATCATCTTCACGCTGCTGGCCGTCTACCCCTGGCTCGAGGCGAAGGTCACCGGCGACCGCCGCTTCCACAACATCCTCGACCGGCCGCGTGACCGGCCCGTCCGCACCAGCATCGGCGTCGGCTCGATCGCGTTCTACGTGGTGCTGTGGATGTCCGGCGGCAACGACGTCATGGCCGCGATCTTCCACATCTCGCTGAACGCCACGACCTTCGCCGGCCGGATCGCGTTGCTCGTCGCCCCGCCGATCACCTTCGCGATCAGCTACAAGATCTGCAAGGCGCTGCAGGCCAAGGACCTCGAGGTGGTCGAGCACGGCGTGGAGTCAGGGTTCATCGTCATGAGCCCGACCGGGCAGTTCACCGAGGTGCACACCAACAAGCGGCCGGTGGTGCACAAGCAGATGGTGCCGGTGCAGCCCGACTACCTGCCCGGCCTCGAAGGCGCCCCCTCCGAGGGTCCGGAGCACGGCCTGGTCGCCGGCTCCGGCAAGGCCGTCGGCGACTTCTTCCTCAAGCCTCAGGAACGGGAGAGCAGCCAGACCTGAACAAGGCAGCAACGCCGACAGGGCCGTCCCGGCACGTACGGGGCGGCCCTGCTTGGCGCTCCGGGCAGTGAGGCTGCCGGCTGGTCCAGGCATGCGCTGGACCTGACAGAGGCCGCGCACGGGGCGGGCAGCCGACCGCGGCGGTCGTTCGACTACCGCAGTGGTGTGTCGTACGTCGATCCTGCCGTGCGTACGCCCCGCGCTTCCTAGACTGCCGGGGTGAGCGCACACCTGGGTTTCCTCGAAGCGAGCGTCGTCGGGCTCTTCCAAGGGGTCGCTGAGCTCTTCCCCGTCTCCAGCCTGGGGCACAGCATCCTGATCCCGGCGCTGGTCGGCGGGAGCTGGGCCAGGGACCTGTCGGTCAGCAACCCGGAGTCGCCCTACCTCGCCTTCATCGTCGGGCTGCACGTGGCGACCGCCATCGCGCTCATCATCTACTACCGGCAGGACTGGGTGCGGATCGTGCGAGGGCTGCTGACCGCCGCCCGTGACCGAGAGATCCGGACCTCCGAGCAGCACCTCGGGGTGCTGCTCGTGCTGGCGACGATCCCGGTGGGTCTGGTCGGCCTTCTCTTCGAGCACCCGCTGCGCACCCACTTCGCCACACCCCTGGCTGCGTCGATCTTCCTGGTCGTCAACGCCTTCGTGCTCGGCGGCGCTGAGCTGCTGCGGCGCCGCTCCGTCGCCCGAGCACCAGTCCCAGCCGGTGTGGGCGGCCGCACCCCGGCCGCGTCAGCCAGGAGCATCGACGCGCTCGACGCGCAGGCGCTGGCCGACGACGCCCGCGCCGGTGTCGACCCCGCGGACCCGGGCGTCGCGAGCGATGTGCGGATCACCCGACTGGGCTGGGGGGAGGGCATCGCCGTGGGCGCCGCTCAGATCGGTGCGCTCTTCGCCGGCATCAGCCGCAGCGGCATCACCATGGCGGCCGGGCTGCTCCGCGGTCTGTCCCACGAGGACGCGGCCCGCTTCTCCTTCCTGCTCGCGACACCGGTCATCCTCGCCGCCGGCGTGCTCAAGCTGCCCGACCTCTTCGGGACCCTCGGCGACGGCATCCGCGGCCAGGTGCTGCTCGGCAGCGTGCTCTCCGGCCTCGGCGCCTACGTCGCGGTCCGCTTCCTCACGCGCTACTTCGAGACCCGCACGCTGATCCCCTTCGCCGTCTACTGCTTCCTCTTCGGCGGCTTCTGCGTCATCCGCTTCGCCTGACACCTTGCGCCACCGGTGGAGCTGCGGCCTGCCGGTTCGGGCCGGCGCCCGCGGCAGCTGGGCTGGCAGGGCGGCTGGGCTGGCCGGGGCGGCTGGGCTGGCCGGAGTGGCTGGGCTGGCTGGGGCGGCCGGGGCGGCTGATCAGCAGCGCCATGGCGCGCGTCCTGCCCCTCACGGTGCTCGGCCAGGCCGACCGCGCGGTGTCCGCGATCCCGCTGGCGTCCCTAGGTCCCGACTCGCGTCCGTGCGGCTCGGTGGCGCACGAGGGCGAGCCGGCGGAGCTGGCAGCCCTCCGCGCCGTCAGCCGACGCGGTGGCTCGCGTCCCGTGCGGCTCGGTGGCGCACGAGGGCGAGGCGCGGGGGGGTGCTTGGCGCGGTGGTCATCTCGAGCCGGTCCGCCGTGGCAGGTGCTCCGCGACGAACCCTCGCCGCCGGCCCGGGGGCGGCGATGGCCTCGGCTGGTCCGGCGCTTCGCCGCCCGCAGCGCGTCGGCCTCCCTGCCGGCGCCTCTCGCTCACGCGGGCCCTCGCTGCCGACATCCGCAGGGCGCGAGGACACACGTTGGTCCAACCCGCGCCCGCGACTACAGCGGACCCTGTGGAAACGCCTCCGCCGAGGCGCGCCGCACCACGCGGCCTGTGGACACACCTCCGCGGAGGCGCATCGCGCCATGGCGCAGGAGATCGGTACGCCCTCGACGCGGGCCCCGGACGCGACGCTGCCCCCCCCGGAGGGCCACGACACCCTGCGGCTGTCCGCGGCACGCCCAGGGACCCCGCGAGCACACCACCGTCCGAGGGTCGCGACGCGGTCAGTGGCCGGGATGCTCCGAGTGGTGGAAGGGCTCAGGGGCGGTGGCGGGGTGCAGGTTCTCGAAGAGCATGCCGGCCACTCCGCCGAGGCTGAAGATGCCGCCGATGAGGGAGAGCCAGATCCCGAACTCGATGCCGAGGAAGACGAGCAAGGCAGACGCAGCGATGACGAGCGGCCACCATGAAGCCGGCGAGAAGTGGCCCAGCTCCCCCGCGCCATCGGCGATCTCCGCGTCGTTGATGTCCTGCGGCTGCTCCCCGATGCGCGAGACGGTGAAGTACAGGTAGAAGCTGATCAGGATGCCGAGGCCGGCGGAGATGCCTAGCGCCGTGGTGCCCGTGGGGTCCTTGCTGCCGAACCAGTAGACGATGTCGGCGATGGTGCAGAAGACCGCGAGGATGCCGAAGACGGCGGCGTTGCTGCGCACGCGTCAGTCCCCCAGCGCCGGGGAGGCGTGCAGATCCAGCCGGCCGGCGGCCTTGGGGTAGTGCAGGTCGAAGGCAGGACGCTCGGAGCGGATGCGCGGCAGCTCGGTGAAGTTGTGCCGCGGCGGTGGGCAGGAGGTCGCCCACTCCAGGGAGTTGCCGTAACCCCACGGGTCGTCGAGCACCGCCACCTCACCGTGCTTGCGGCTGTGCCAGACGTTGTAGAGGAAGGGCAGCGTGGAGGCCCCGAGCAGCAGGGCACCCGCCGTGGAGATGGTGTTGAGCAGGGTGAAGCCGGCGTTGGCCGGATAGTCAGCGATGCGCCGCGGCATCCCCTTGGTGCCGAGCCAGTGGAAGACCAGGAAAGTGAGGTGGAAGCCGACGAACAGCGTCCAGAAGTGCAGCTTGCCGAGCCGGTCGTCGAGCATCCGGCCGGTGAACTTCGGGAACCAGAAGTAGATCCCGGCAAAGGTCGCGAAGACCACCGTGCCGAAGAGCACGTAGTGGAAGTGCCCGACCACGAAGTAGGAGTCGGTGACGGCGAAGTTGATCGGCGGGGAGGCCAGCAGCACGCCGGTCAGACCGCCGAAGAGGAAGGTGACGAGGAAGCCGATCGAGAAGAGCATCGGCGTCTCGAAGGTGATCGAGCCCCGCCACATCGTGCCGATCCAGTTGAAGAACTTGACCCCGGTGGGCACCGCGATGAGGAAGGACATGAAGGCGAAGAACGGCAGGAGCACGGCGCCGGTCGCGTACATGTGGTGCGCCCAGACCGAGACCGAGAGGACGCCGATGGCGATCGTCGCGAAGACCAGGCCCTTGTAGCCGAACATCGGCTTGCGGCTGAAGACCGGGAAGATCTCCGTCACCACGCCGAAGTAGGGCAGCGCGACGATGTAGACCTCCGGATGGCCGAAGAACCAGAACAGGTGCTGCCAGAGGATCGCGCCGCCCGCGCTGGAGTCGAAGATGTGCGCGCCGAAGTGCCGGTCGGCGAGGGCCGCGAAGAGGGCGGCGGCGAGCACCGGGAAGGCGACGATCACGAGGATCGACGTCACCAGCATGTTCCAGGAGAAGATCGGCATCCGGAACATCGTCATGCCGGGAGCTCGCATGGTGATGATGGTGGTGATGAAGTTGACGGCGCCGAGGATGGTGCCGAAGCCGGACAGGATCAACCCGAGGTACCACAAGTCGGCACCGACGCCGGGTGAGTTGACGCCGTTGGACAGTGGCTGGTATGCGAACCAGCCGAAGGCGGCGGCTCCGCCCGGCGTGATGAAGCCGGCGACGACCGTCGTACCCCCGAAGAGGTAGAGGTAGTAGGCGAAGGCGTTCAGCCGCGGGAAGGCGACGTCGGGGCTGCCGATCTGCAACGGCAGGATGTAGTTGGCGAAGCCGAAGGCCATGGCCGGCGCGAAGAGATACATCATCAACGTGCCGTGCATCGTGAAGAGCTGGTTGTACTGCTCCTCGCTGAAGACCTGCAGGCCCGGGCGAGCCAGCTCGACCCGCATCAGCTCGGCCAGGAAGCCCGCGATCAGGAAGAACGCGAAGGACGTCACCATGTAGAGCAGACCGATGGTCTTGTGGTCGGTCGTGGTCAGGATCGACACGATCGAGCGCTTCGCCATCGGCTCCGCGCCGGCGGCGCGGGTGCGCCCTCCGGGCCGCGAGGCGGGCAGCAGCGCCGGGTCGGCGGTGAAGGAGCCCGGCAGACGTGGGCTGATCGTGGTCACGGCGTGCTCCCCTGCGTGGTCGTGCTGCGATCGCTGCCGGACCCACCGGTGCCGGTGGCGGACGTGCTGGCGGTGCCACCGGCGGCGGCGCTGGTGGCGTTGGCCGAGGACAGGCCGGCGGCTGCGGCTGCACCCGGGTCGGCGAGGTAGCGCCCCATCATCGCGTCGAACTGGGCAGCCGGCACCACCGTCACGGTGAAGTCCATCCGGTCGTGCTGGTAGCCGCAGAGCTCCGCGCACCGCCCGGCGTACGTCCCCGGCCGGTCCGGCGTGACCTCGAAGGAGTTGGTGCGCCCCGGGATCACGTCGCGCTTGAAGGCGAAGGCCGGCACCCAGAAGGAGTGGATGACGTCGGCCGAGCTCTCGTCGAAGCGCACCGGGCGCCCCACCGGCAGGACGAGCTGGGCCTGCCGCTGCGGCGTGCCGGTGCTCTGCAGGTCGATGTTCTGCGACCCGCTCGAGCTGTAGGTGAACTGCCAGTTCCACTTGAAGCCGAGGACGTCGACCGCGAGGCCCTTCGCCGCGACGAACTTCGCGTGGGGCATCTCCTTGTCTTCGTAGGTCTCGTCCCTGGCCGTGTAGTAGAACAGCGCTGCGATGATGACGAAGGGGACGACGGTGTAGAGGGCCTCGATCGGCAGGTTGTAGCGCACCTGGCGCGGCATCTCGTCGTTGCGCCGCCGGTAGGCGATGGGGGCGAAGAGGATCAGCGCGAGGACGAAGGCCCCGACCGTGAGCGCGGCCACGCAGGACCACTTCCAGATGTCGACGACGCGGTGGCTCTGCACCGTCGCGACGTGCGTCGGGAAGCCGAAGGTCGGCACCGAGCAGCCGGACAGCACGAGCACCCCGACCCCCAGCAGGACAGGCGTGACGAGGCGCCGGGAGAGCCGGCGGGGCGGGCGCTGCACGCGGCGGACACTAGCCGAGTGACAGGGGCCGGTCCCGTCGGGACACCCGCGGCAGGCCACCTGGACTGGGCCTCCGGCGGACCGCTGCACCCCGTCGCCCGGGCCGCCCTGGCGGAGGCCATCGACAGCACCTGGGCCGACCCGGACCGGACCTACCACCGGGGCCGTACGGCCCGCCGGCTGCTCGACGGCTCCCGCGAGGCGGTGGCCTCTGTGCTCGGGGTGCGCAGCGACGAGGTGCACTTCACCGCGGGGGGGCCCACCGCCGTGCAGCAGGGGCTGCTCGGGCTGGCGGCGGCACAGCAGCGGGTGGGGCGCACGGTCGTGGTGGGCGCGGTCGAGCACTCCGCCGTCCTGCACGCGGCCGGGTGGGCCGGCGAGCGGGTCGAGGTGGGTGTCGACGCGCAGGGGCGGGTGTCGGCCGAGGCCTTCGCCGCCGCGGTGGCGGCCCCGGGCGTCGCGGTTGCCGCCCTGCAGCGCGGCAACCAGGAGGTCGGCACGCTGCAGCCGGTCGAGCCCGCGGCGCGGGCGTGCGCGGCCCTCGGCGTACCTCTGCTGGTGGACCTCGGCGCGGCGGTCGGCCGGGTCGCGGTCACGGGTACGGGGGCCGGCGCGCTGGCCGTGCCCGCGACCGCGTGGGGCGGGCCGCCCGGCGTCGGGGTGCTCGCCGTGCGCACCGGCACCCGGTGGCGCCAGCCAGGGCCGCCACGCTCCGACGACGAGCCGGCGGTCCCCCTCGTCGCCGCGGCGGCCGCCTCGCTGCTGGCCGTCGAGGCAGAGCGGGTGACCGAGGCGGCCCGGCTCCGCGGGCTCACCGACCGGTTGCGGACGGGGCTGGGTGTCGTACCCGACTGCGTGGTGCTCGGCGACCCCGACCCAGGCGGCCGGCTCCCGCAGCTGCTCACGGTGTCGCTGCTCTACGTCGACGGCGAGGAGCTGCTGCGCGGGCTCGACGCCGCCGGGCTCACCGCGAGCTCCGGCTCGGCGTGCACCGCGGAGACGCTCACGCCGAGCCACGTGCTGGCTGCGATGGGGGCGCTCACCGAGGGCAACCTGCGGCTGTCGCTGGGCTGGGGCTCCGACGCGGCGGACGTCGACCGGCTGCTCGCCGTGCTGCCGCCGCTGGTCGCGCGGTTGCGCGAGGAGGCCGGCGTGACCGGGCTGTGAGTGACGGTGGACCGGTGGGCGACGCGCTGGTGCTCGACTGCCGGGGGATGCGCTGCCCGCTGCCGGTGATCCGGCTGGCCCAGCGCATCGGGGAGGTGCCCGTCGGCGGCACCGTCCTGCTGCTGGCCGACGACCCGGCCGCGACGCTGGACGTGCCCGCGTGGTGCCGCATGCGCGGGCAGGAGCACGTGCGCAGCGACGGACCGGAGCACCGGGTGCGCCGCGTGCGCTGACGGTCCGCCCCGCCGTCCGTTGTGCGTGATCGTCCGCCGACCTGCGGTCGAGCGGCGATCACGCACAACGGGTCACCCTGTCGCCGCCGCCGGCAGCTGCGCGGCGATGTCGCTGAGGGCCGCCTCGCCGTAGGTGTCGGCGAAGCGCGCGGCGAAGCCGGCCAGGCCGTAGACCTGCGTGCCGACGACCTCGAGGCACAGCGTGGCGAGCGTCGAGCCGACCTGCAGCCGGCGCTCGAGCCCGACGCCCCAGCCGAGCGCGGCGAGGAAGCCACCGCGGAAGGCGTCGCCCACGCCGGTGGGGTCGGCCTTGACCGTCTCAGGGACGGCAGGGACGCGCACCGGGTCGGCGCCGACCGACTCGGCCACCGCACCGTCGGGCCCGAGCGTGGTGACCCGGACCCCGACCTCGGCGAGCACCTCCGCGTCGCTCCAACCGGACTTCTGCTCGTGCAACGTCTTCTCGTAGTCGTTGGCGAAGAGGTACGCCGCGCCGGTCGTCAGCTCGCGGAGCACGGCCCGGTCGTCGAGGAAGGCCAGCTGCTGGCTCGTGTCGGCGGCGAAGGGCACGCCGGCGCAGCGGGCCTCCCGGGTGTGGCGCAGCATCGCCTCGGTGTCGTTGGGGCTGACCACGACGAGGTCGACGCCGTCGAGGTCGAGGCCGATCTCGCGGGCCTCGACCATCGCGCCGGCGTAGAAGCTGGCGATCTGGCTCATCGCGGTGTCGGTCGTGCAGACGAAGCGCGCCGAACGGCGCTCCGCGGAGACCCGTACGCCGCTGGTGGTGACACCTGCAGCCTCGAGCTCGCCGCGGTAGCCGTCGCTGTCGAAGTCCGCGCCCACGCTGGCGACCAGCTCGGCCGTACCCCCGAGCAGGGCGAGCGCAAAGGCGATGTTGGCGGCCGTACCGCCCCGGCGCACGACCAGGTCGTCGGTGAGGAAGGACAGGCTGAGCCGGTCGAGCTGGTCGGGGACGATCAGCTCGGCGAAGCGGCCCGGGAAGGTCATCAGCTCGTCGGTCGCGACGGAGCCGCTCAGCAGGGTGCGCACGGCGCCGGACCCTACGGGCGGCGCGGTCGGCGGACCGCCCGGTAGCTGGCGGGTGGCCCATCCGACAACGCGGATGACTACCGGCGAGTAGCCCTACCGGAGGAGAGCGCAGGCGCCTACCGTCGAAGCGTGACCGAGATGACGTCGTCGACGAGCCGTCCGGGAAGCGCCGTGGAGACCGACGGCGGGTGGTTCGAGCTGTGCGCCGACGCGGCCACGATCGTGCTGCCGGGGATGGTCCCGACGCAGCGGACCGCCCCGGCGGGCATCGAGATCTCCGATGCACACGCCGAGGCGGCCAGGACCTGCGAGGACTACGGCAGCGTGTGAGCGCCGCCCGGCATCAGCTCAGCTGAAGCTGTCGCCACAGGCGCAGGAGCCGGTGGCGTTGGGGTTGTCGATGGTGAAGCCCTGCTTCTCGATGGTGTCGACGAAGTCGATCGTCGCCCCACCGAGGTAGGGGACGCTCATCCGGTCGGTCACGACGGCGAACCCGTCGTACTCGTGGACCTTGTCGCCGTCGAGCGCGCGCTCGTCGAAGAAGAGCTGGTAGCGCAGGCCGCTGCACCCGCCGGGCTGGACGGCGACGCGCAGCCGCAGGTCGTCCCGGCCCTCCTGGGCGATGAGCGCCTTCACCTTCTCGGCGGCGGCGTCGGTCAGGCCGACACCGACAGCCGACGGGGTGGCCGTCTCGGTCGTGGGGGTGGTCTCGAGCGTCGTCATGCGTCTCCTCCTCCAAGGTGGTGCTTGCACTGTAGGTCGCGTCCAGGTCGCGCGCATCGCCGTGGGCCCACGGACGCGCCGGCTCACCGGCTCCAGCGCCGGGCCAGCCGCTCGCCGAGCACCGCCAGCCAGAACGCCGGGCGCCCCCTGCTCTGTTCCCCCGACCCGGCCAGCTCCGCGGTGCTGTGCACCTCGTCGACCCCCGCGGCCCGCGTCTCCCGGTCGGCGACGTCGACCTCGCCCGCCACCACGACCACGGGTACGCCAGCCGCCTGCGCCGTGCGGGCCACCCCCATCGGCACCTTGGCCCGCAGCGAGGTGTGGTCGTAACGCCCCTCCCCGGTGATCACCAGATCGGCTCCCTCGAGCGCCGCTGGCAGCCCGACCAGATCCACGACCAGGCCGACGCCCGGCACCCGCACACCACCGAGTGCGAGCAGCGCGGCGCCGAGCCCGCCCGCCGCCCCCGCGCCGTCGGTGTCACGGACCCGGCGGCCGCAGCGGCGCTCCAGCTCGTCCGCCCAAGCCGCCATCCGCGCCTCCGCCTCGGCCACGTCGGTCATGCCCTTCTGCGGGCCGAAGACCTCGACCGCCCCCGAGTGCCCGAGCAGCGGGGCCGCGACGTCGCTGGCCACGGTGAGCCGCACCCCAGCCGGCCAGCCGCCCGGCTGGTCGGTCGGGGTGCCAGCGCCGAGCGCCTCGTACGCCCCTCGGCCGCCGTCGTTGGTCCCGCTGCCGCCGAGCCCGACGACGACCTCGCCGGCCCCGGTGCCCAGAGCGGCGCGCAGGAGGAGGGCGACGCCTGCCGTGCTGCCCCGCCCGTCCCGCTCCGCGACGGCGAGCAGGTGCAGCCCGCAGGCCTGCGCCGACTCCACGTAGGCCACCCCGTCACGCAGCAGCACCGTCGCGGGGACGCCGCGGCCGAGCGGATCGCTCACCACGACGGGCAGGACCGCGTCGCCGGGCCGGGCCAGCACCTGGATGAAGCCGGGGCCGCCATCGGACATCGGTCGGGCCAGCAGCTCGTCTGCCGGGGCGACACGGCGCCAGCCCTGCGCCAGCGCGGCGCAGGCCTGGCCGGCGCTCAGCGTCCCGCCCCAGGAGTCGCTGGCCAGGACGACGCGCACCCGGGCATCCTCGCGCCCGTCGCGGCATGGAGCTCGGCGGGCCAGCGTTGCGCTGCATGGGACGATCGGGGCCACCGATCACCGACCCCGCAGGGGCCGAGACCGACATCGTGTGTACGGACAGAGGGTGAGGACCGGTGAGCGCACCTGCCATGCCGCTCGGCCTGCTCGAGGAGCCGGCGGCGAGCCCGCTCGCGCAGCTGCTGCTCGGCCGGCGCAGCGACCCGGACAGCGAGCGGGGGGTCGAGTGCCCCGGTGAGCTGCCCGCGACGAGCGACCCACGGCTCGTCGAGCGGGCCGCGGCCGCAAAGGCGGCGCTGGGTGAGCGCGTCGTCATCCTCGGCCACCATTACCAACGCGACGAGGTCATCGCCTTCGCCGACGTGACGGGCGACTCGTACAAGCTCGCGCGCGACGCCGGGGCCCGGCCCGAGGCCGAGCACGTCGTCTTCTGCGGCGTCCACTTCATGGCCGAGAGCGCCGACATCCTCACCGCCGACACGCAGGCGGTGCTGCTGCCCGATCTCGCCGCTGGCTGCTCGATGGCCGACATGGCCAGCGCCGAGCAGGTCGCCGAGGCATGGGACGTGCTGACCGACGCCGGCCTCGCCGGGTCGACCACGCCGATCACCTACATGAACTCCTCGGCGGCCATCAAGGCCTCGACCGGCGCCCACGGGGGCACGGTCTGCACCTCGAGCAACGCGCGCTCGGCCCTCGGCTGGGCCTTCGGGGAGCGGGCCGCCGAGCGGGTCTTCTTCCTCCCCGACCAGCACCTGGGTCGCAACACCGCGGTGCGCGAGCTGGGCCTGGGCCTCGACGACTGCGTGCTGTACGACCCCCACAAGCCCGGCGGCGGGTTGACCACGCGGCAGCTGCGCGACGCACGCATGGTCCTGTGGCGCGGGCACTGCTCGGTGCACGGCCGCTTCAGCGCCGCCAACGTCGCCGACGTCCGCGGGCGGGTCCCCGGTGTGCAGGTCCTCGTGCACCCGGAGTGCCGCTACGAGGTCGCCGAGGCGGCCGACCTCGTGGGGTCCACCGAGATGATCATCAAGACGGTGGAGCAGGCGCCCGCGGGGTCGAGCTGGGCGATCGGCACGGAGCTCAACCTGGTGCGCCGGCTCGCCGCCCGCCACCCCGACAAGACGATCGCCTACCTCGACAAGACGGTGTGCTTCTGCAGCACCATGAACCGCATCGACCTGCCCCACCTCGTGCTCACGCTGGAGTCGCTGGTGCGCGGCGAGGTGCTCAACCGCATCACGGTCGAGCCAGGCATCGCGGCGGACGCGCGCATCGCCCTCGAGCAGATGCTCCGGCTGCCCTGATGGCCCTGCTCTCCCGCCGGTCCAAGACCGTGCCTGCGCCTGTCCTCGAGGAGCCACAGCGGCCAGGGGTCAAGGGCAAGGCCACCCCGAAGCGCTCGGCGGCCCGCGCCGAGCGGCCCTTCCAGCCCTACATGGACTCGGTCGCCGGGGGCGCCTCGGGGCGCGGCAAGGACGCGAAGGCGGCGCGGCGCGCACAGTTCCAGGCCGACCGGGTGGCGCTCAAGCGCGGCGACACCCGCAGCCTCCCCGCGCGCGACCGCGGTCCCGAGCGCTCGCTCGCGCGCGACCTCGTCGACAGCCGCCGGCACCTGGTGACCTTCTTCCCCCTGGTCGCGGTGATCTCTGTCTTCGGCGGTGGTCTGGTGACCAACAGCGGGGCCCGTTTCTTCGTCAGCGCGGCGACCTTCGCCCTCTTCCTGGTCTGCGCCTTCGACGCCGTGCTGCTCGCCACCCGGGTCAGCCGCCGGGTCAGGACCGAGCTGCCCGGCGGGGCGACCAAGGTCCGGCTCTACGCCGTCCAGCGGGCGGTGCTCCCCCGCCGCTTCCGCCTGCCCGGTGCGCGGGTGGCCGTCGGAGACACCGTCTGAGCTGCTACCCGGCCGACTCCAGGCTCATCGAGTACGACGACGCGCCGTCCTCGAGCAGCGTCACGGACGTCACGCCGGCGGCCGCCAGCTGCCGCCAGAACTCCCCCAGCCAGGACTCGGCGTCGGACTGGCTGGCGAAGAGCTCCGGCTCCGGCAGGGGCAGCGGGGCCGCACCGGCACCGCTGGCCTCGGGCGCCGCGAGGTGCTCGGGGCCGAGGTCGGCCGGTCGGTCGTAGCTCCAGGTCCATGCCATCCGGTCACCCTGGCACGCCGCGCCGGAGCGGGCGCTTTGACGGGGCGACCCGGCGCGTGGTCCCCTGTCGTGCTCCACACGCACCCTCGCAGGGGAAGCCGGTCAGACTCCGGCGCTGACCCGCAACCGTAGGCCGCGCCCCCACCGGCGCGGCGAGCCGGGATGCCTGCACCAGGTGCGGACCCACTCATCCGCCGTGGACTGCGGGCAGGGTCCGGTCGCCGTACCCGCCGAGGTCTGCGGGGCGGCACTCCCGGGCTGTGCTGCGCACCCGCGGCCCCAGCACCGGAGAACCCTTGACCCGCAGCACGTCCCACCCCACCCCCTCCCCCCGCGGGCACGCCCGGCGCCGCGCGTTGGTCGCCGGGGGCCTCGCCCTCGCGCTCGCCGGCGGCGGCGCCGTCCTCGCCGCACCCGGCGCCGAAGCCGGTGCGGGAGCGAGCGCCTCCAGCGCTCAGACCCTCAGCGCCGCTTACGCGGCTGGCTTCCTCGCCCGCTCCGTGCAGGCCGACGGCAGTGTGCTGTCCGGCTCCTCGGCCTCGGTCAGCGACACCGTCCGCGCCGCGCTCGGTCTTGCGGTCAGCGGCCACGGCCGTCTCGCCTTCACCCGCGCGGTCGGTTACCTCGGCGCCCACGTGGACGACTACACCGAGAGCACCACCGCCGGGGTCACCACGGTGCGACCGGGCGCGACCGGCCTGCTCACCGTCGTCGCCGTCGCCGCGGGCCAGGACCCGACGGCCTTCGGCACACCCGCGACCGACCTGGTCGACCGGCTCGTCGGCACCCAGCAGAGCTCCGGCCAGCTCGGCGCGGGGGGCGACACCTTCAACCACGCGCTGGGGTTGCTCGGCCTCGAGGCGGCCAGGGGCGACAGCCGCGCTGCCGCGGCGGCGGGCAAGGCCACCAGCTACCTGCTGTCGCAGCAGTGCGGGGACGGCGGCTTCACCTTCTCGGCCCGCGCCAGCACGGCCACCGACTGCGGCGGCCAGAACGCCTCGGACAGCGACACGTCCTCCTACGCCTTCCAGGCGTTGAGCGTGGCGGGCGCGCTGACCCCGGCGCGGCGGGCGACCGCGCTGTCCTACCTGCACGGCGTGCAGAACACCGACGGCGGCTTCGGCGGGTACGGCACGGCCGCCGGCAGCAACGCCGACAGCACCGGCGTCGCCGCGTCGGCCATCGGTGTCCTCGGTGGCGACCCGGACGGCGTCGAGTGGAGCAAGGGCGGCAGCACGCCGGCCGCGCTGCTCCGCGCCTTCCAGGCCGGCGAGAGCGCACCGAACGACGGTGCCTACTCGGGCGACGGCAAGCCGGCCGACGACTACGACCTGCCATACGGCACCGAGGAGGCGCTGCCCGGTGAGCTCGGGGTGACGCTGCCGGTAGGCATCGTGACGCTCGCCGACGACGAGCCGCGTCAGTCGCCGCCCCACCCGGCGGGGACCGGGTCGGGCGCGCGCCCGACCTGCGCCCAGGTCGTCACGCCGAAGGGCACGCGGGTCTATGTACCGGTCGGCTGCCTGGTCCGGCCGGCGGCGCAGACGCCCTGCACCGTGCAGCTGAAGATCAAGACGGGGGCGACCTACTTCCTCCCCACCGGGTGCACCCACGTCGCGCCGCGGCTGACGCCGTGCTCCATCGCGACCAAGCGCAACCACACCAAGGTCGCCCTGCCGAAGGGCTGCCGGCCCGAGTTCCCGGTCGGCCAGCGCCGGGCGGTGCTGACCCCGTGACGCGACGCCACCGCGCCCGCCGGGGGGTGGGGATCGCGGCGCTCGTGGCGCTCCCGCTCACCGGCGGCGCGGTGGCGATGGGCGGCGCGCTGGCCCGACCGGCCGTAGCCGCCGCCAGCACGATCTGCGTCGGGGAGGTCGTGGACCCGACCGACGGGCCGGGATCGACCCGCGGGCCCGACCAGACCTGCGTCACCGTACCCAGCGGGGCGTCCGGGCTGGACGTGCTCGACGCGCGGGCGAGCTCGCTCGGGCGGCCGGCACCCCGGCTCGGCGACGGCGGTCTGGTCTGCGCCATCGACGGGTACCCGACCTCGGGCTGCGCGCCTGAGGACCCCGGCGGCGGGTACGACTACTGGACCTACTGGCACCGCGCGCGGGGGGCCAGCGGCTGGAGCTACAGCACCAAGGGCGCCGACGGCTACCGCCCCGCCGCCGGGGACGAGGAGGGCTGGGCATGGCAGCAGGGCGGCCCGGAGGGCGCCCGCAAGCCGCCGCTCGTCGACCCCGCGGTCGTCTGCCCCAGCACCTCGGCGGCGCCGGCGACCAGCACCGCAGCGGCCGCGTCGCACCCTGCCCCGGTGGCCTCCCGCACGGCGGCGCCGGCGGCGACCCGGCGTTCATCCTCCTCGGCCGCCCCCTCCCGCTCCATCGCGCGCCCGACCGTGCCGCCGGCCACCGGCGCGCGCAGCGCCGTTGCCGGGGCACCGTCGGCCGCCACCTCTGGGCGGATCGCCCCCACGACCGGGACCCCCACGACCGGGACCGCGACGACCGGGACCGCGACGACCGGGACCGCGCTGGTCCCGGCGACCTCCGGGCACCACACCGCCGCAGCGGGCGGCCGGCCGAGCCCGTCGACCGGCCCGTCCGCACCCCCCGCCACGGTCGCTCCGCTCTCGACCGGCCCCGCTGTGCCCGCACCGGCAGCGGCGAGCCCGGCCGGCGTCGCCGTCGCGGTGCGGGACGTGGCGCAGCGCCGCGGGGGCGGCGGTCTGCCGCTCGGCGCGATCCTGGGCGGCGTGGGTATCGCGGCACTCGGTGGCGCGGCGGCCGTGCGCGCCCGCCGCACCCGGGCGTGAGCGGATGAGGCGCCTGGTGGCGGTGCACCCCGGCGCCTGGTGGCTCTGGGCCCTCGGTCTCGCGCTGGCGGCCAGCCGTACGACCAACCCGCTGCTGCTCGGGCTGGTGGTCGCGGTCAGCGGCTTCGTGGCCGCCTCGTGCCGTCGGCCATCGCCGTGGAGCCGGGCCTACGCGACCTTCCTGCGGATCGGCCTCGCGGCACTCGTGCTGCGGGTGCTGCTCGGAGCGGTGGCCGGCGCCCCGGTGGGCACGCACACGCTGGTGCACCTGCCGCAGCTCGACATCGGCGGCACCGAGGTGGGGGGTCGGGTCACCGGCGAGATGCTGGCCTCGGCTGCCGTGCAGGGCCTTCGGTTGCTGGCGATGCTCGCCTGCCTCGGCGCCGCCAACGTCGTCACCTCCCCCGCCCGCCTGGTCAAGAGCCTGCCGGCGGCGTTGCACGAGATCGGCCTGGTCGTCACCGTCGCGGTCGCGCTCGCGCCCCAGCTCGTCGTGTCGCTGCGGCGGGTCCGCGCCGCGCGCCGGCTGCGCGGCCGACCGACCGGTGGGCTGGCCGCGGTCCGCGGGGTCGCCGTACCCGTCCTCGAGGGGGCGCTCGACGGAGCGCTGTCGCTGGCCGCGGCGATGGACGCGAGGGGGTACGGGCGACGGATGCCAGTCCGGGCCGCCCGTCGCCGCGCCTCGGGCGCGGCCCTGGGTGCCGGGTTGCTGGCACTCGGCTTCGGCACCGCGGCCCTGCTCGGTGGCCTCGGCTCGGGGCTCGGTGGCCCGGGGGTCGCCGTCGGCGCGGCGCTCGCCACCGCGGGGCTCGTCCTCGGCGGCGCGCGGAGCCCCCGCACGCGGTACCGCCCCGACGCATGGTCATGGCGCTCGACCGCGGTCGCGGGCTCTGGGTTGCTCGCCTGCGCGGTGCTCGTGCGCGGCGGCAGCGACCCCTTGCTGCTGCCCGATGCCTACGCAGCGCCGCCGCTGCCCGTGCTCGCCGCCGTCGTGCTGCTGCTGGCCGCCCTGCCCGGTCTGCTCGCCCCTGCTCCCCGCTTGGTCCCCGCTGTGCCGCAGGCAGTCCCGGCATGATCCGCTTCAGCTCGGTGACCATCACCCTGCCCGACGCGCCGGCGCCGGTGCTCCGCGACGTCGACCTGGTCGTGCCGGAAGGCGAGCTGTGCCTCGTCGTCGGGAGCACCGGGAGCGGGAAGACGACGCTGCTCCGCGCGGTGGACGGGCTGGTGCCGCACTTCACCGGCGGAACGCTCGCCGGCACCATCACGGTCGATGGCCGCGACACCCGTACGCACAAGCCCCGCGACCTCGCCGACACCGTGGGCTTCGTCGGGCAGGACCCCCGCGCGAGCTTCGTCATGGACCGGGTCGAGGACGAGCTGGCCTACGGCATGGAGTCCTTGGGCGTCGCTCCGGCGGTGATGCGACGCCGGGTCGAGGAGGTGCTCGACCTGCTGGGTCTCGTGGCGCTGCGCGACCGACCGTTGATGGCGCTGTCGGCCGGACAGCAGCAGCGCGTCGCGATCGGGGCGGTGCTCACCGCCCAACCGCGGGTGCTGGTGCTGGACGAGCCGACCAGCGCGCTGGACCCGCCCGCCGCGGAGGAGGTGCTCGCGGCCCTGACCCGGCTGGTGCACGACTTGGGCCTCACCGTCCTCATCGCGGAGCACCGGCTCGAGCGGGTGGCCCAGCATGCCGACCGCGTGCTGCACCTGCCCGGTGACGGCCGGGTGCTCATCGGCGCGCCCGCGGACGTGCTGGCGCGCAGCGATGTCGGACCCCCCGTCGTCGACCTTGCCCGGCTGGTCGGCTGGAGCCCCGTCCCGCTGTCGGTGCGCGACGCCCGCCGTCTCGCCGGGTCGTTGCGCGAGCGGCTCGCGCCGCTGACCGCGGCCCCGCTGCGCCCCCCCGCCGTCGGCGCTCCCGCGCTCTCCCTGGCCGGTGTGGTCGTCGACCGCGAGGGCACCCCCGTCCTCCGGGGCGTCGACCTCACCGTCTCCCCCGGTGAGGTGGTCGCCCTGATGGGGCGCAACGGGGCCGGCAAGTCGACCCTGCTGGAGGCGGCCGCCGGCCTGCACCCCGTGACCGCCGGCCGGCTGGGCGTGCTCGGCCGGGCGCTGGTCGGGCGCCAGGGGCGGGCGCTGACCCGCCTCGTCGGGCTGGTGCCACAGGTGCCCGGCGACCTCCTCTACGCCGCCTCGGTCGCGGCGGAGCTGCACACGGCGGACCGGGAGCAGGACCTCCCCGACGGGACGACGGCCGCCGCACTGCAGGCGCTCGAGCCAGGCCTGCGGCTCGATGCCCACCCGCGGGACCTCTCCGAGGGCCAGCGCCTGGCGCTCGCGCTCGCCGTGGTGCTGGCCGCGGCACCGCCTCTGGTCCTGCTCGACGAGCCCACCCGCGGGCTGGACCACCTCGCCAAGCAGCGCCTCGCGGGCTGGCTCGCGCAGCTGGCCGCCGACGGCCGGGCGGTCCTGCTCGCGACGCACGACGTCGAGCTGGCGGCGGAGGCTGCGGACCGCACCGTCGTCCTCGCCGACGGGGAGGTCGTCGCGGACGGACCGAGCCGAGAGGTGATCACCGCCAGCCCGGCCTTCGCCCCGCAGGTGGCCAAGGTGCTCGCCCCCGGGCCGTGGCTGACGGTCGCGGACGTGCGCGCGGCGTTGGCCGGCGCCCCGGTGGCGGTGGGCCGGTGACGTGGCCGGCGCGCCGTGGCGCTGCGCTCCCGCCCGCGCCACGGCCGGTGCGCCACCGACCGGCGGTGCCGCTGCGGCCGCGGACGACGCTGCTGCTGGTCGCCCTCTCCGTGCTCGGAGCGGCTGCCTTCACCTGGCCTTTGTTGCTGCGCCACAACGACTCCACGGCCTACGGTCATGAGGCCGATGCGCCCTTCCTCGTCGCCGCGCTGCTCGCGCTACTGCTCGGTGCCGTGCTCGCCGAGGTCGCCGACGGCGGCCTCGACGCCAAGGCGCTGGCGATGTTGGGTGTGCTCGCCGCGCTGGTCTCCGTCCTGCGCCTCATCGACGCGGGAACAGCGCTCGGCGAGGGGCTGGTGTGGTTCCTCATGGTGCCGGCGGGCCGGGTGCTCGGCCGCGGCTTCGGCTTCCTGCTCGGGGCGCTCGCGCTCTTCGCCTCGGCGCTGCTCACCGTGGGCGTCGGCCCCTGGCTGCCCTTCCAGATGTGCGCAGCCGGGTGGTTCGCCCTGGGGGCGGGGTGCCTGCCGCGGCGGCTGTCCGGGCGTACCGAGCTGGTGGTGCTGGCGGGTTACGGCCTGGTGGGCGGCGAGCTCTACGGCCTGTTGATGGACCTGTCCTTCTGGCCCTTCCGGGTGGGCTCGACCGGCTCGCTGGCCTTCGTCGCCGGGGCGCCGCTCGCGACCAACGTGCACCACTTCCTCGCCTTCCACGCCATCACCGGGCTCGGGTACGACCTGCTCCGCGGGGTGGGCACCGCGGTGCTCGTGCTGCTCACCGGGCGACCGCTGCTCGCTGCGCTGCGGCGGGCCGCCCGGCGCTCGGCCTTCGACGCGCCGGCGGTCTTCACCGCCCCAGCCTCCGGCGGGGAGCCACGCGCGGAGCCGGTCGCCGCGTGAGGGTGCAGCTGCTCGGCACGGGCAGCGCCGACGGCTGGCCCTCGCCCTGGTGCGGCTGCGCGTCCTGCGCGTGGGCCAGGGTGACGCCCGGCGCGTGGCGCGGGCAGACCAGCACCCTGGTCGACGAGGTGCTGCTCGTCGACCTCGGCGGGGCGCGTCGACCACCCGCCCCGCTCGAGCGGGTGCGGACGGTGCTGCTCACCCACGCGCACCCGGACCACACCGACCCTCAGCTGCTGCTGTGGCGGCAGTGGTCATCCGCGCTCGGACCGCTGGAGATCGCCGGACCGCCTGCCGCACTGGCACTGTGCCGCCCGTGGGTGCGGCCGGACGACGACGTGGCGTGGGTGGAGCTGCGGGCCGGTGACGAGGTGACGCTGGCCTCCGGGCACCCGGTGCGCGCCCTGCCGGCTCGGCACGCCGACGCCGACGTCGGGCCGGCGCTGCTCTACGACATCAGCCCCGCCGACATCAGCCCGGCCGCCATCAGCCCCGCCGACATCGGGCCTGACCCCGGTGCGCCTGACGGGGACCTGCTCGTCGCGTGGGACACCGCGCCGCCGCTGCCCGACACCGGGGCGGCGCGGTTCGCCGTCGTGCTGCTCGAGTGCACCCACGGCGACACACCCGGCGACGGCGACCACCACGACCTCGCCGACTTCGCGCACTCGGTCGCCGAGCTGCGCCGCCGCGGCGCCGTCACGACCGCTACGACTGTGGTGGCCGTGCACCTGTCGCACCGCAACCCGCCCGGTGCCGAGCTGCACCGCCGCCTCGGCCTGCTCGGCGCCGTGGCGCTGCCCGACGGAGCCGTGGTCGCCGGCCGGCCGGTCCGAGTGCCCGCCCGACGGGTGCTGATCACCGGCGGGGCGCGCTCCGGGAAGTCCGCGGAGGCCGAGCGCCGGCTCGCCGCCGAGCCCGAGGTCACCTACGTCGCCACCGCACCCGGGTACGAGGGCGACGAGGCGTGGGCGGCGCGGCTGGCCCTGCACCGTGCGCGGCGGCCGACGCACTGGCGCACCATCGAGACGCGCGACCTCGCCCCCCTGCTCGCCGACCCCGCTGCCGTGCTGCTCATCGACTGCGTGACGCTGTGGCTCACGGCGCAGCTCGCCGAGCCCGACCTCACCGAGCGGGTCGACGCGCTGGTCGAGGCGTGGCGCACGACGCCGGCCCAGGTCGTCATGGTGACCAACGAGGTCGGCTCCGGCGTGCACCCGCCGACGGCGCTCGGGCGTCGCTTCGCCGACCTGCTCGGACGGCTCAACGCACGGCTCGCCGCCGAGGCCGACGAGGTCTGGCTGGTCGTCGCCGGCACACCGACCCGACTGCGCTGACCCGGTCACGCCCCCGCTGAGAGGATCACGAACATGGACGTCGTCTCGCTGCCCTTGCTGGACGAGCCGTCGATGCTGGCGGCCGCCGAACGGCAGGGGCAGCTGACCAAGCCGACCGGTGCGCTGGGCCGGTTGGAGGAGCTCGCGGTCTGGCTCGCCGGCACCCAGGCCTGCTCGCCCCCACGGGACCCCGAGCGGGTGCGCGTCGTGGTGCTCGCAGGGGACACCGGTGCGGCCGTGGCGGGCGTGTCGGCGTACCCGCCCGAGGTGACCGCGCAGATGGTCGCCGGCTTCGGCGCCGGCACCGCCGCGGTGAACGTGCTGGCGCGTGCCGCCGGGGCGACGGTCCGGGTCGAGGACATCTGCGTGGCCACCGACACCGCCCCCGAGGTGAGCCGGCACAAGGTGCGGCGCAGCTCCGGCCGCATAGACGTCGAGGACGCCATGACCATGACAGAGACCGAGGCGGCCTACGCCGCAGGCTGTGCCATCGCCGACGAGGAGGCCGATGCCGGCACCGACCTGCTCGTCGTCGGGGACATGGGGATCGCCAACACGACCGTCGCCGCGGTGGTCTGCGCTGCCGTGACCCGCTGCGAGCCGGTGGCGGTGGTCGGGCGGGGTACGGGCATCGACGACCAGGGCTGGATCAGGAAGGTGACCGTCGTGCGCGACGCCCTGACCCGCGTGCGGCTCGCCGAGGCGGCCGACGACCCGGCCAGGCTGCTGAGCGTCGCCGGCGGTCCGGACCACGCGGCGATGGTCGGGCTGCTCGTCCAGGCCGCCGTCCGGCGGACCCCGGTGCTGCTGGACGGGGTCGTCAGCTGCGTCGCCGCGCTCGTCGCCGACCGCATCGCCCCCGGCATCGCGTCCTGGCAGGTGGCCGCCACCCGCTCACCCGAGCCGGCGCAGGCGCTCGCCCTCGCGCGGCTGCAGCACGAGCCGCTGCTCGACCTGGGCCTGCGCCTCGGGGAGGGCACCGGGGCGCTGCTCGCGGTGCCCCTCCTCCGCGCGGCGGCGGCGGCGCTGCGCGAGATGGCGACCTTCGCCGAGGCGGGCGTGAGCGGGCGCACCGAGCAGCCATGAACCGCTGGCGGAGCGGCGCCGCGCTGGCGCTCACCACGCTGACCGTCGTACCCGTGCCGTCCCGGTGGCGGGTCGGGGTCGACCGCCGGAGCGCCGGTGCGGCGATGCTGCTGGCGCCGGTGGTCGGGCTGCTCATCGGTGCGGTCGCCGCGCTGATCGTCGCCGCCACGCCACGGGGCTCCGTGCTCGGGCCCGCCCTCGCGCTGCTGGCACTCGCGACCCTCACCCGCGGCCTGCACCTCGACGGGCTGACCGACACGGTCGACGGCCTCGCGTCGTACCGGTCCCCGGAGGGCGCGCTGGAGATCATGCGGACCGGTGGGGCCGGCCCGCTGGGTGTCGCCGCGCTGGTGCTGGTGCTGCTCGTCGACGCGGGAGCGCTCGAGACGGCGGCGCGGGTCGGCGGTGGACCGTCGGCGGCGGTCGTCGGGTGCCTCGCCGGGCGGCTGGCGGTGCCGCTCGCGTGCACACCCGCGACCCGGTCGGCCCGGACCGAGGGGCTCGGTGCGCTGGTGGCGGGCACGGTCTCCCCGGTCGCCTCCTGGGGGGCAGCGCTGCTCGGTGTCGCGGTCGCCGCCACCGTCGGTGGGCTCGCACACGGCAGTGCCAGCGCGGCGGCCCGGGCTGCCGCCGCCCTGCTCGTGGCGCTCGCTTCGAGCGAGGTGCTCCGGCGGCACGCCGTGCGCCGGCTGGGCGGGATCACCGGTGACGTGCTCGGCGCGCTGGTCGAGCTCGGCACCTGCGCCGCCCTGGTGGTGCTCGCCGTCTGACCGGCGGCGCAGCGCTCTCAGCCCACCACGCGGGTGGCGATCCGGGCGGCGAGCTCCTCGGGCGTGTGGCCGGCGACGTCGAGCACGAGGTCGGCGACGGCGGAGTACGCGGGCTCGCGGTCGACGGCGAGGCGACGCAGGGCGACGGCCGGGTCGGCACCGAGCAGCGGACGGTCCTGCGGGTCGGCGCGCAGCCGCGCGGCGAGCGTGTCGACGTCCGCGCGCAGCCAGACGACGAGCGTGCCGGGCGCCGTCGCCATCAGCCCCGCCGCCGCGGGCACGGTCGGGGCGAAGCCGGCGACCCCGGCGACCAGCGGGGGCCGTCGGGTGAGGGCGACCTGCAGGGCCGCGACCTCGCCGGCGTGCAGCGCGCTCACCCCGACGAGCGCGGCGAGCGTCTGCTTGCTCGCCCCCTGGGCTCGGGCGACGAGGTCGTCGTTGTCGAGCCATGGCCAGCCGAGCCGCGCCGCGAGCGCGGTCCCGACGCTCGTCTTGCCGGCGCCCATCAGGCCGACGAGCAGCACCCGCTCGATGCTCACCGCACCGAGGCGGTGACGAAGGGCGGCCGCACGACCTCGCCAGGGGCAGAGGTCCCGCGCACGTCCACCTCGACCGTGTCGCCGACGCCGACCGAGCGGTCGAGCAGCGCGAGGGCGATGCCGGTGCGCAGTGTCGGCGAGAAGGTGCCGCTGGTGACCTCCCCGACGGCCGCCCCGCCGCGGCTCACCGCCATGTGCGCGCGGGGGATGGCGCGGCCCTGCATCCGTACTCCTTGCAGCAGGCGGCGGGGGCCTTCGGTGCGCTCGCGCAGCAGCACGTCGCGGCCCCAGAAGTGCGGCTTGTCCCAACCCACGGCCCACCCCGCGCGCGCCTGCACCGGGGTGATGTCGAGCGAGAGATCCTGGCCGTGCAGGGGGTAGCCCATCTCCGTGCGCAGCGTGTCCCGCGCGGCCAGACCGCAGGGCTTCACCCCGAGGTCCTCCCCCGCCGCGAGCAAGGCGTCCCAGAGGTCACCCGCGTCGTCCCACCGGGGCAGCAGCTCGTACCCCATCTCGCCGGTGTAACCACTGCGGCACAGCAGGACCGGGTGCCCCTCCCACTCCGCTGCGGTGAAGCTCATGTAGGCGTGCGACGTGGGCAGGCCCAGCCGGTGCAGCAGGGCGTCGCTGCGCGGGCCCTGGACCGCGAGGACCGCGAGCTCCGTGTGCATGGAGTGCACCTCGACGCTCGCCGGGGCGGCGGCCGACAACCGGCTGATGACCTCCGCGGTGTTGGCCGCGTTGGGGACCAGCAGCACCTCCTCGTCGCCGTGCAGGTAGACGATGAGGTCGTCCACGACGCCGCCGGTCGCGTCGTCGCAGCACAGCGTGTACTGCGCCTGACCGGGGGTGATGCGGCGCAGGTCGTTGGTCAGCGTCGCGTCGACGAAGTCGCGGGCGCGGTGACCGCGCACGGTCCCTTTGCCCAGGTGGCTCACGTCGAAGACACCGACCGCCTCGCGGACCGCGGTGTGCTCCTCGATCACCCCGGAGAGCTGCAGCGGCATCTCCCAGCCGCCGAACTCGGCGAAGCGTGCCCCGAGCGCCGCCGAGCGCTCGTGCAGCGGCGAGCGGAGCAGCGGCGCGGCCCCATCGACAGCACCCGTAGCGGCCATGGGCCGACCGTAGAGCGCCGCGCCTACGCTGCCGCCCCATGACGACGGTGCGCGCTGCGACAGGGGACCTCGCCGGGACGACCGCGGACGTGGTGGTCGTCGGCGTCGGCCAGGGCCCCGACCGCACGCCCCTTCTCGCCGGTGGGGCCGCCGCGGCGGACGACGTCCTCGGCGGCACCCTCCTCGCGACGCTCGCCTCGCTCGGCGCCACCGGTGCGCACGGCGAGCTCACCCGCATCCCCACCGGCGGGGCGCTCGCGGCGCCGGTCCTCCTGGCCCTCGGGCTCGGCAAGCCGGTCGACGGCGGCTACCCGGCCGAGGCCCTGCGCCGGGCCGCGGGCGCCCTCGGGCGGGCCTTGGCCGGCACCGGCACGGCGGTCACGACGCTGGCCGCGGCCGGTGACGATCCCAGCGCCGCCCTGACCGCCGTGGCCGAGGGGGTGCTGCTCGGGGCGTACTCCTTCTCGTCGTACCGGCACACCTCGCTGGCCGCGCGCAAGCCCGCGCTGACCGAGCTCGTCCTGCTGGTCCACGACGAGGCCGCCGCGGCACCGCTGGTGGAGCGAGCGGTCGTGGTCACCGATGCTGTCGCGCTCGCCCGCGACCTGGTCAACACGCCGCCGCTCGACCTGCACCCCGCGGAGCTCGCGCGCCGGGCGGCGGAGGCCGGCGACGCGGCCGGGCTGAGCGTCGAGGTGCTCGACGAGGAGGCGCTCGCCGCCGGGGGGTACGGCGGCATCCTCGGGGTCGGTGCCGGCTCCGCGCGCCCGCCGCGGCTCGTGCGTCTGACATGGACGCCGCCCGCTGTGACCGCATCGACGCCTCGGGTCGCGCTGGTCGGCAAGGGCATCACCTTCGACAGCGGTGGCATCTCCATCAAGCCGGCCGCCAACATGGAGAACATGAAGAGCGACATGGCCGGCGCCGCCTCGGTCATCGCCGCCGCGATCGCCGCGGCCCGGCTCGGGCTGCCCGTCATCGTCGATGCCTGGGCACCGCTGGCCGAGAACATGCCTGGTGGACAGGCGATCCGACCGTCCGACGTGCTGACGATGTTCAGCGGCACGACCGTCGAGGTCATCAACACCGACGCCGAGGGGCGCCTCGTGCTCGCCGACGCGTTGGCCCGCGCCGCGCAGGAGTCGCCGGTGCTCATGGTCGACGTGGCCACGCTGACCGGCGCGCAGCTCGTCGCGCTGGGTACGAAGACCGCGGCCGTGATGGGCACGGACGACGCCCGGGCCAAGGTCGTCGCCGCGGCCTCGCGCAGCGGTGAGCTCGTCTGGCCGATGCCCCTGCCGCCGGAGCTGCGCCCCGGCATCGACTCCGAGACGGCGGACATCCTCAACACCGGGGCACGCGAGGGCGGCATGCTCACCGCCGGCCTGTTCCTCCAGGAGTTCGTCCCCGACGGCGTCGCCTGGGCGCACCTCGACGTGGCCGGCCCGGCGTACAACACCGGTGGGGCGTGGGGGCACACGCCCAAGGGGGGTACGGGGCACCCCGTACGCACCCTGGTGGCCCTGCTCGAGGACGTCGCCGCCGGCGGCTGACGTCGCCGGGGGCTGGGCCAGGCCCTCCGCACCGTCGAGATGCCCTTGCCCCACTGGTCGAGATGTCACCTCTCGACACCGACACGCCGCAGCCGCTGGTCACTCCCGCCGCACCGCCGACACACGCGACGAGGGCGTCCGAGGTACGGACCTACCCCTCGACCTCGTCCCAGCAGGCTCCGTCGACCTCGCCGCCCTCGAGGTCGACCGACACCCAGCCATGCCGGCTGATGGAGGCCGCCACCGTGACGCGGGGATCGGCCGCGACGAACGGCTCCATGACGTCGCGGCCCACCTTGACCACGGCACTGGCGCCGCTGACGGAGCCGACGGCGAAGACCGTGCCGGCCACCCGCCAGGTGGGCCGACCGCCCCGATCCGCCACGACGACGTGCACGGCCTCCGGGAGCGACGCGCAGCGCTCGTCGAGCCGCGTGCCGCTCATGACCGTCCACCTTGACGCGGCGATCCTGACCACGGGCACCGGCGCGCCGCTGTCGAGATGTCACGTGTCGACACACGCAGAGGCATCACCGGGTGCGCTGCCGTGCCGTCCACTCCCTCATCCGCGCGGGGTAGCCGGTGGCGTTCACGTCGTACACCGGGATGCCCAGCCGCTGGCCGAGCTGGCTGGCGTCGCGGGGCGAGGTGAGCCGGCGGCGGGTCCACTCACCGTCCTGTGCGACGAGCACGACCGTCAGCGGGGAGGCGTGGTGCTCGGGCTCGACGTAGGCCTCCACGCCCACCCGGCTCGTCGCGAAGGCGTGGAGGTGGGCGACGACGTCGGCGTCGAGCCCCCGGACCGCACGCCCCGTCGCACCGGTGCCGGCGGCCGCCTGCCGACCGCGGCGGAACAGCCGCATGGGAGGATGGTTGCACCACCGCGGCTGCCTGCGCAGCCGCCGGACCGAGAGCTGAGGAGCGGGCGAGATGAGCGACGGCGCCGTCGACCTGGTCGTGCTCGGCGGTGGCAGCGGGGGGTACGCCGCCGCGCTGCGCGCCGCGGAGCTGGGCATGAGCGTCGTGCTCGTCGAGAAGGACAAGGTCGGCGGCACCTGCCTGCACCGCGGCTGCATCCCGACCAAGGCGCTGCTGCACTCTGCCGAGACCGCCGACAGCGCGCGGGAAAGCGAGCGCTTCGGCGTCCGCGCGACCTTCGACGGCATCGACATGCCGGCGGTCAACACCTACAAGGACGGCGTCGTCGCACGGCTCTACAAAGGGCTGCAGGGGTTGGTGAGCAGCCGCAAGATCGAGGTCGTCGTCGGCGAGGGACGCCTGTCCTCCCCCACCAGCGTCACGGTGGGCGACCGCGTCGTCGAGGCCGCGCACGTGCTGCTGGCCACCGGCTCCGTGCCGAAGTCGCTGCCCGGCCTCGAGGTCGACGGCGCGCGCGTCATCACCAGCGACCACGCCCTGCACCTCGAGCACGTGCCCGCGAGCGTCGTCATCCTGGGGGCCGGTGCCATCGGCGTCGAGTTCGCCAGCGTGTGGCGCAGCTTCGGCGCGGAGGTCACGATCGTGGAGGCGCTCCCCCACCTGCTGCCCGCGGAGGAGGAGTCCAGCTCCAAGCTGCTCGAGCGCGCCTACCGCCGCCGGGGCATCGGCTTCAAGCTCGGTGCGCGCTTCAGCGGCGTCGAGCACACGGAGACCGGCGTACGCGTCACGTTGGAGTCGGGCGACGTGCTCGAGGCCGAGCTGCTGCTCGTGGCGACAGGGCGCGGCCCGGTCTCGGCCGGGATGGGGTACGAGGAGGCCGGCGTCGAGCTCGACCGCGGCTTCGTCAAAGTCGACGCGACCTGCCAGACCACCGTGCCGACGATCAGCGCCCTCGGTGACCTCATCCCTACGCTGCAGCTCGCGCACGTCGGCTTCGGCGAGGGCATCATGGTCGCCGAGCGGCTCGCCGGGCTGGAGCCCGCGCCGATCGATTACGACGGTGTGCCGCGCGTGACCTACAGCGAGCCCGAGGTCGCCAGCGTCGGCATCACCAGCGCCGAGGCCACCCGCCGCGGGTACGACGTCGTCACGCTGACCTACGACCTCGCGGGTAACGGCAAGGCGCAGATCCTGGCCACCGCCGGCGCCGTGACCCTGGTCGCGGCGAAGGACGGGCCCGTCCTCGGCATCCACATGGTCGGCAGCCGGGTCGGCGAGCTGATCGCCGAGGCCCAGCTCATCACCAACTGGGAGGCCTACGCCGCCGAGGTCGCCGCCCTGATCCACCCGCACCCGACCCTGTCGGAAGCGGTCGGCGAGGCGCACCTGGCGCTCGCCGGCAAGCCACTGCACAGCCACGGCTGAGCAGACCACCGCACCGCGAGCGCCGCAGAGCAGAGGGAGCAGCACACCCATGGCCGTCTCGGTCACGATGCCGCAGCTCGGTGAGTCCGTCACCGAGGGCACGGTCACCCGCTGGCTCAAGCAGGAGGGCGAGACCGTCGCGGTCGACGAGCCCCTGCTCGAGGTCTCGACCGACAAGGTCGACACGGAGATCCCCTCCCCCGCAGCCGGGGTGCTCGCCCGCATCGCGGTCCAGGAGGACGAGACCGTCGAGGTCGGCGCCGAGCTGGCCGTCATCGAGGACGGCGCCGCAGCACCGGCCCCGCAGGCGGCGGCGTCCGCGCCGGGCACCGCTCCGGAGCCGACCGCCGCACCCGAACCCGCTGCACCCGAACCCGCCGCACCCGAACCCGCCGCACCGGAGCCCGCCGCTCCGGAGCTGGCCGCCGCACCCGAACCCGCCGCAGCCGAGCCCGCCGCCGACCCGGCACCGACGCCCGCGGCGCCGACCCCCGCCGCACCGACCCTCGCGCCGCCGGCAGCTGAGCCGCCGGTCGGCGAGGAGTCCCCGACCTACGTCACCCCGCTGGTGCGCAAGCTCGCCGCCGAGCACGGTGTGGACCTCGCCGCCGTCACCGGCACCGGCGTCGGCGGCCGCATCCGCAAGCAGGACGTCCTGGACGCCGCCGGCGCCGGTGCCCCCTCGCCCGCCGCAACAGCGCTCGCCGCCACCGCGCCCGGCGCGCCGGCACCCGCGGTACCGGTGGGCCACGACACCCAGCCCAGCGCACCGGACCCGGTCATCAGCCAGGCCGCCCCGACGGCGCCCTCGGCGCCGCAGGCGCCCGTACCCGTCAGCGCCCCGGTCGCCGCCGCTGCGGCCACCACCGTCAAAGGGCGCACCGAGCCGCTGTCGCGGTTGCGCCAGGTGATCGCGACGCGGATGGTCGAGTCGCTGCAGATCTCCGCCCAGCTGACGACCGTGGTCGAGGCCGACGTCACCCGCATCGCCCGGCTGCGCGAGCAGGCCAAGGACGGGTTCGCGGCGCGGGAGGGCGTCCGGCTGTCCTTCCTGCCCTTCTTCGCGCTCGCCACGGTCGAGGCGCTCAAGGTGCACCCGGTCGTCAACGCCAGCGTCGACACCGAGGCCAAGACGGTCACCTACCACGCGGCGGAGCACCTGGGCATCGCCGTCGACACCCCGCGCGGGCTGCTCGTACCCGTGCTCAAGGACGCCGGCGACCTCAACCTCGCCGGGCTGGCCCGCAAGATCGCGGATCTGGCGGACCGCACCCGCGGCAACGCGGTTACCCCCCATGAGCTGGGTGGCGGCACCTTCACGCTGACCAACACCGGGTCACGCGGGGCTCTCTTCGACACCCCCATCATCAACCAGCCGCAGGTGGGCGTGCTGGGCACCGGCAGCGTCGTGAAGCGCGCCGTCGTCGTCGAGGACCCGGCCGGCGGCGACGTCATCGCGGTCCGCTCGATGGTCTACCTCGCGCTGACCTACGACCACCGCATCGTCGACGGCGCCGACGCGGCCCGCTTCCTCAACACCGTCAAGGACCGGCTGGAGACCGGCGACTTCGCCGCCGAGCTCGGCCTCTGAGCCACGGCGCGCGCGGCCGGCGTCAGGGCGGCGGTCAGCGGGCATGCCGTCCTCATGAAGATCGTCGTGACCGGGGCCAGCGGGTTCATCGGCAAGGCCCTCGTGCCTGCGCTGCGCGCGGACGGGCACAGCGTGACCACGCTGACGCGCGGCACCCCGCGCGGCGCCTTCGAGCAACGGTGGGACCCCACCGCCCCCACCGGTCTCGCGCCCAGCGCCGTCGAGGGGGCTGCGGCGATCATCCACCTCGCCGGTGCCGGCATCGCGGACAAGCGCTGGACCGAGGAGTGGAAGAAGACGGTGCTCACCTCCCGTACCGTCCCGACCGCACTGCTGGCCCGCACGCTCGCCGGGCTGGGCACGAAGCCGACGGTCCTGCTCTCGGGCTCGGCCATCGGGTGGTACGGCGACACGGGCGACACCGCGGTCGACGAGACGGCGCCGCGCGGGGCCGGCTTCCTCGCGGACGTGGTCGAGCAGTGGGAAGCGGCCACCGCCCCGGCTGAGGCCGCCGGCATCCGGGTCTGCCACCTGCGGACCGGCATCGTCCTGGGCAAGGGCGGCGGTGCGCTGGCCAAGCAGCTGCCGCTGGCGAAGCTCGGCCTCGGCGGACCGCTGGGCAACGGCCGGCAGTACCAGTCGTGGATCCCGCTGGCCGACGAGGTCGGGGCGATCCGCTTCCTGCTCACGGCAGACCAGGTCAGCGGGGCCGTGAACCTCACCGGCCCGGAGCCGGTGCGCCAGGTCGAGGTGGCGCGCGCCCTCGGGCGCGCGGTGCACCGGCCGGCGGTGGTCCCGGCGCCCGCCTTCGCCCTGCGCGCCGCGCTCGGCCGCTTCGCCGACGAGGGGGTCCTCGCCAGCCAGCGCGTCCTGCCGCGGCGGCTCCTGGACGCGGGTTACCCCTTCGTCGCCACCGACGTCGACGCCGGGGTGGCCTCCGCGCTGGGTTGATCGAGGGGTCGGACGGCAGCCGCCCGCCACCCCGGAGGGGTGCGTACCAAGGTGAGCCGGTAGGCGGCCGCCGGGCTCGCCGGACGTCGGGCCAGCACCCGACCGGTGGCGTCGATCAGGGAGTAGGCCCCCTGCGACTCGGTGATGTCGAGCTCCGCCTCCGAGCGCCCGGCGGTGACGACCCGCAGCACGGTCACCGCGGCCCGGCCGTCCCGCACGCGCACCCCGGCGACCGCGTAGGCCCCGAGCCCGGCGCGGTCCGCCGCCGCCGCACCGCTGCCCGCGGCGTCGACCTCGTCGAGCCGGCTCGCGTCGCCCGCTCGGTAGGCCGCGAGCCGGGCGTCCGCGATCCCCTGCGCTCGGGCCGCCCAGACCGACCGCGCGGACTCCTCGACGGCTGCGGGTGCTCCGGAGCGCGACGGGCCAGGCCCTCGTGCCAGGGGCACGGACGACGATGCCGGGACCGACGCCGCGGCCGGCGCGGTGGCGGCGCTCCCGCGCAGCGGCGCCCGCGTCGGCGCGGCACCGGTGGGGGTCGGCGCGACGGCCGCGGCGCGGCCCGCCGGTGGCTGCGCGACCGCGCGCAGCGTCGGGACGACGACGAGCGCGAGCAGCAGGCAGGCACCTCCCCCGGCCGCGGTCACCAGCAGACGTGTCCGCGGGACCGTCGGCGGCGGGAGGTCCGGATCGGGCGCCCGGTGCGAGCCGGCTGCCGCCGTGGGACTGCCCACCACGCCGGCGGTCACGATGGGGACCGCCGGCGCCGCCTCTCGCAACGCCGCCGCAAGCTCACCGGCCCTGGGTCGCGCGGCCGGGTGACCGGCCAGCGCAGGCGCGAGGGCCGCGAGGACCGGCAGCGCGTCGGCGCCGCCAGGGACGAGGACGGCCTGCAGGAGCACGGCGAGGGCGTGGACGTCGGCGGTCGAGCTGGCCGCGGCCAACCCCGCTCCGGTCAGCACGACGCCACGCCGACCACCGCAGACCACGACGTCCGCGGGGCTGAGGGACCCGTGCGCGAGACCAGCGGTGTGCAGCTCGGACAGCGCCTCCGCCAACGCCGCGCCCAGGCCGACCACCTCCCCTGGGCCGAGCCACCGTCGAGCCCCCAGGACCGCGGCGAGCGACGGTCCGTCGACCGCCTCGGTGCGGACCGCCACCTGGCCGAGCGCCGTCACCCCCGCCGCGGCTGCCCGGCCGACCGGTGGCTCGACCGTGGCGACCTCGTCCACCCGCGGCAGGTGCCGGCAGCGCAGTGCGCTGAGCGCAGCCTCGTCGGGCCAGCTCGACTCCGCCCCGAGGGCGAGCAGGGTGACCGTGCACGGCGCCCCGTCGGCGGTCTGCCCCGACCACACCTCCCGCTCCGCGCCCGCGGACAGCAGCTCGACGAGCACCGCCCCCGCCGCCTGCTGGCGGCGCACCTTCCTGGTCACCGCGCGAACGCTAGGTCGAGGCCCGGCCGCCGTCGAACCGCCGTCCACAGGCCCCGCTTACGGTGTCCGAGGTGGAGCCGGACGTTGACGTCGCCATCGTCGGGGCCGGTCTGGCCGGGCTCGCGTGCGCGCTGCACGTCACCCGCGCGGGTCGCTCGGTCGTGTTGCTCGAGGCTTCGGACCGCGTGGGCGGCCGAGTCCGCAGCGACCGGGTCGACGGCTTCACCCTCGACCGGGGATTCCAGGTGCACGACACCGCCTACCCCGAGCTGCAGCGGCTGCTCGACCCGGTGCCGCTCGACTTCGGCGCCTTCGTCAGGGGCGCGCAGGTCCACGTCGGCGGGCGGCTGCACCTGCTCGCCGACCCGCGCCGGCACCCCGGCGCAGCCCTGTCCTCGCTGCGCGCCCCAGTCGGGTCGCTCAGGGACAAGCTCGCTCTCGCCAGGTACGCCACCCGAGCTGCCTACGGCGATGCCCGCGCGATCAAGCGCGGCCCTGATGTCGCTGCGGCGCAGTCCTTCCGGGATGCACATCTCGGTGCAGGCATCGTCGAGGGCTTCCTGCGGCCCTACCTGTCCGGCGTCTTCCTCGAGCGTGAGCTCACGACCAGCGCCCGCTTCGCCCAGCTCGTGCTGCGCTGCCAGGTGCGCGGTGAGCAGGTGCTCCCGCGGGACGGCATCGGCGCTATCCCTGCGCAGCTCGCGGACCGGCTGCCGGCCGGGGCGCTGCGGCTAGCCAGCCCGGTGGAGCAGGTGCGCGCCGGTGAGGTGCTCGTCGCCGGTGCCCGCCTGCATGCCCGCGCGGTCGTCGTCGCCGCGGACCCGCGCACGGCCGAGCGGCTGATCGGCCCGCAGCTGGGCGTGACCCCTGTCAACGGGGTCACCACCTGGTACCACGTCGCGGCGGCCGACCCGCTCGGTGGGAGAGCGGTGCTCTGCCTCGAGGGTGAGGGGCGCGCCGCCGGACCGCTGGCCAACAGCGTCTGCCTGACCGCGGCCGTCCCGTCGTACTCCCCCTCCGGGCGCCACCTGGTGAGCTCCTCCGTGGTCCACCCGAGCACCGCCAGCGAGGCCGACGTCCGCGCGCAGCTGCGCCGCTGGCACGGCCCGCAGGTCGACGGCTGGGAGCTCCTCGCGCGGTACGACATCCCCGAGGCGCTGCCGAGCATGGCGGCACCGCTGGGGCACCTGCGCAAGCAGGCGCGACTGCGACCCGGGCTCTTCGTGTGCGGTGACGCACGGGCCACGGCGAGCACCCAGGGCGCGACGGTCAGCGGCCGTCATGCCGCGGAGGAGGTGCTCGCTGAGCTGGCCTGAGCGGGGTCCGGCGCTGCCCGGCGGCTGTGCCCGACCCAGCCGCGCGGCTCAGCGGCCGAGATCGCGCAGCACCGCTCCAAGGCCGGCGACGAAACCAGGCCAGGGGTCGACCGGCCTGCGCGGCGCCGCCCGCTCCAGCGCCGCCAGCACGGCCGGCACGAGCAACGCCGGCTGGGCGGAGGTGACCCCGGCGCGCCCGAGCTCCAGCTGGTGCGCGAGGTTGTCGCGCCCGTGCCCCGGCACGACGTCGAGGAGCAGCAGGTCGCGCCCCACCGCCCTGGCCTCCGCGCAGGTGTCCCCGCTGCTCGTCACGACCAGGTCGACAGCCGCCATCCGCACCGCGACGTCGGTGACGAACCCGCTGGCGTGCAGTCGCTCCCGCGACCCAGCAGCTCTGATGAGCTGGCGCCGCAACCGCTCGTTGCGCCCGGCGACCGCGAGCACGTGCACTCCCGAATCGGCGATCGCGGTCGCCGCGTCGACGACCGGGCCGAGCCCCCAGCCACCGCTCATCAGCAGCACCGCAGGCACATCCAGCGGCAGGCCGAGGGCGACCCTGGCGTCCGCCTGGGTGGGGGGCGTGCGGAAGGGCGGCCGCACCGGGGCGCTGACCACCTCGACCCGGGCACGCGGTTGGAAGCGGCGCACGTGCGCCGCTGCAGCCGCACTGGTGACGAGGTAGGCGCTGGTCCCCTCGTGCACCCAGAGCCGGTGCGGGGTCACGTCGGCGCAGACGGTGACGAGCGGCGGACCGCCCGCACGGGCCACCGCAGCGGCCGCGCTCGCCCCGGTCGGGAAGACCGCGACCACCAGGTCGGCGGCCCGCGCAGCCAGCGCGCGAGCCAACGCTGGCTGCACTCGTCCGCGTGCCGCCAGGTCCATCGCCACGGTCGGTCCACGACCGGTACGGAACCCGCTGCCGTGCAGGGCATCCATCGCTCCAGGCAGGGCGAGCAGCGTCCGCAGCACGCGCTCGCCGGCGCGCGCGGAGCGGCCACCGAGCATGGCCATGGCGTCCAGCTGCCGCACCTGCGCACCGCGTCCGGCGAGGACCTCCGTCACCGACCCCGCGAGCAGGTCATGGCCGAGGCCGACGCTGCCGGAGAGCACCAGCACCTGTCCGGCGCGAGTCATCCCCGCACCGGGCTCAGGCGGGCAGCGGTGCAGTCGACGTGGCGGGCTGCTCGACCGCCGCCGTGTCGGCCACCGGCAGCGTCGCGAGGCGCAGCAAGCCGGCGGCGGCGATGACCGCCCCCGTGATCCACAGCGCCAGGTCGCCGGCGCGGGCGGAGAGCCCCTCGCCGAGCAGCGTCGCGCCGAAGGTCGAGGAGACCAGCGGCTCGCTGACGGTGAGCACGGCCAGCGCCGCCCCGAAGCGCGCGGTCTGGAAGACGGCCTGGTTGAGCGCCAGTGCCGTCCCTCCGACGACGGCCATCACGTAGACCTGCCAGGAGGTGAAGACAGCGGTCCAGGACGGCTGCGAGGTGACGACCTTCACCAGCGGCCCGCAGCTGCCGTAGAGCAGGGCCGTGGTGATCGCGAGCGGGATCGTGCGGCGCCTGCCCCCGCTGCCCTTCGCCACGGTCAGGAGGACCGCGCAGGCGGTCCCGACGACGGCAGCCGCGACCGCCGCGCCCAGTGGGTCGAGCGTCGTACCCCCGTCGTCCGGGGAGGAGCCCAGCTGGAAGAGGGCGAGCCCCACCAGCGCGGCCGCACCGGCAGCGAGCTCGGCGCGGGTGGGCCGCCGGTGGTCGATCGCGGCGATGGCGGCGACCGCGATCGGGAGGTCGAGCACCAGGAGCGGCTGAACCTCGGGCAGCGTCCCCCGGCTGATGGCCGCGAGCTGCAGCGCGAAGCCGCCGGTCTCGAAGACCAGACCCAGGGCGACGGCCGGACGGCGCACCAGGCGCAGGAGCAGACCCGCGGAGAGCGGCTCGGCGGCCACCTGTCGGGCCGAGAGGTGCTCGACCACAGCGCCTCCGGCGAAGACCGCGGCACCGGCGACAGCCAGGAGAGCCGCGGCGAGGTGCGAGTCCTGCATCAGACAGTCGCCTGCACCGCCCCAGATTACTGAGTGCCGGGTGTGCCTCCGCCCTGAGCCGGCCGACCCTCGTACCGTGGAGGTCGTGGACGTCCACTGGCTGGGTCGCGTCGGTTACCGCGAGACGTGGGCCCTGCAGCAGCGGCTGCACGCCGAGGTCGTCGCCGGCGCGGCTCCCGACACCGTCCTGCTGCTCGAGCACCTCCCCGTCTACACAGCAGGTCGGCGCACCGAGCCGGTCGAGCGGCCGGTGGGGCACGACACCGAGGTCGTCGACGTCGATCGCGGCGGCAAGATCACGTGGCATGGGCCGGGGCAGCTGGTCGGCTACCCGATCGTGCGCCTGCCCGACCCGGTCGACGTCGTCGCGCACGTACGCCGCATCGAGCACCTGCTCATCGACGTCTGCACGCAGGTCGGAGTGCCCGGCGAGCAGGTCGAGGGCCGCAGCGGCGTCTGGGTGCGCCGCGCGGGGCGGCCGGACGCCAAAGTCGCGGCCATCGGCATCCGGGTCGCCCGCGGCGTGACGATGCACGGCTTCGCGCTCAACGCCGACAACGACCTGGCTTCGTACGACGCGATCGTGCCGTGCGGCTTGCGCGACGCGACCGTCACCACGCTGAGCGAGCTGACCGGGCGGCGGGTCGGTGTCGAGGAGGTGCGTCCGCTCGTGGCGGAGCGGCTGGCCGAGCTCGGGGCGGTGCCGCGAGGGACACTGGTCGGGTGACGATCGCCGCTGAGGGCCGCCGGATGCTGCGGCTCGAGGTCCGCAACGCCGAGGTCCCGATCGAGCGCAAGCCAGCCTGGATCAAGACCCAGCTCAAGACCGGCCCGGAGTACTCAGCGCTCAAGGGGCTGGTGCGCCGCGAGGGGCTGCACACGGTCTGCGAGGAGGCCGGCTGCCCCAACATCTACGAGTGCTGGGAGGACCGCGAGGCGACCTTCCTCATCGGCGGGGCGCAGTGCTCGCGGCGGTGCGACTTCTGCCAGATCGACACCGGCCGTCCCGAGCCGCTCGACCGCGACGAGCCGCGCCGTGTCGCGGAGAGCGTCGCCACCATGGCGCTGCGGTACGCGACCATCACCGGTGTCGCGCGGGACGACCTCGACGACCAAGGCGCGTGGCTCTACGCCGAGACCGTGCGCGCCGTGCACGGCGCCGTCGACAGCATCGGCGTCGAGGTGCTCATCCCTGACTTCAGCGGCGTACCGGCTCTGCTGCAGCAGGTCTTCGCCGCACGCCCCGAGGTGCTGGCCCACAACCTCGAGACCGTCCCACGGTTGATGAAGCGGATCCGGCCGGCCTTCCGCTACGAGCGGTCGCTGGACGTGCTCAGCCAGGCGCGCGCCGCCGGCTTGGTCACCAAGAGCAACCTGATCCTCGGGTTGGGCGAGACCCGCGAGGAGCTCTCCCAGACGATGCAGGACCTGCGAGATGCCGGCTGCGACCTGCTGACCATCACGCAGTACCTCCGCCCGACGCCGCGGCACCACCCGGTCGAGCGGTGGGTGCGACCGGACGAGTTCGCGGCGCTGCGCGAGGAGGCCGAGGAGATCGGCTTCGCGGGTGTGCTGGCCGGGCCGCTCGTGCGCAGCTCCTACCGCGCGGGGCGGCTCTACGCGCAGGCCGTCGCCGCGAGGGCCGTGGTGTGATCGAGCTGATGACGTCCGGCAGCTAGGTAGGCCGCTCCTGCACGGCCCAGCTGTTGCCGTCGGGGTCGTCAAAGAAGACGAAGCTGTTGTGCGTACCACCGTGACCCGGCACGCGCCCGCGGCCTTCGAAGTGCTGGACCGGGCTCGCGTCGACCCCCTGTGCGGTCAGGTGCACGTGCGCGGCGTTGACGTCGGAGACGCTGAGCTGCAGCCTCTTCAGTGAGCCGGGCAGGCCCTCGGCCACGCCGGTACCGGAGACGATGGAGCAGGTGGAGCCGGGGGCGTGAGCTGGACGACGCGTACGTCCGAGGTGACCTGGGTGTCGTGGTCCAGCACGAAGCCGACCTGCTCGTAGAAAGCCCTGGCCCGGTCCACGTCGCTCACCGGCACCACCACGACCTGCAGCTTCCAGTCCACCGACCCGCTCCCATCAACCGGCGTGCACGGCCGGCGCGTGCGCGGCAGTGACCCCGGCCGCGAGGTCTTGCAGCAAGCGCGTCAGCGCCTGGGTGCGCATCGTCTCGTCGAGCTCGCGCAGCGGCCCGTCGAGCAGCAGCGAGGCGAGCCCGTGCACCCCGGCCCAGCAGCTGACCTCGGCCCCGGGGCGTCGCGCCCTGGGCATGTCCCCACTGTCCACCATGGCGTCGAGGCAGTCCCCGAGCAGCTGGTATGCCGTGCGCCCGGAGGCACCGGCGCCGTAGCCGTCCGCTCCCAGGCTGGGGTGGGTCGCGGTCGCGAAGGCCGTGCGGAAGAGGCCCGGCTCGGCCAGCGCATACCGCACGTAGCCCTCGCCGGCTGCAGCCAGCCGGCGCAGCGGACGGGTGACGTGCGGACCCCGCACCGCCGCGAGCCGCTGCTCCATGGCGCGCGCGAGGCCGGCCAGGCCCTGCTCGGCGACCTCGGCGAGCAACGCCTCCCGGTCGGCGAAGTGGCGATAGGCCGCGTTGTGGGAGACCTCCGCCCGCCGACCGACCTCGCGCAGCACGACCGCGTCCGGACCGCCCTCGCGGGCCAGCGCGACAGCCGCGCCGAGGAGCTCGGCCCGCAGGTTGCCGTGGTGGTACGGCCTGATCACCCCCCGATGCTCCCAGTCTCGGAGGCGCGCGTGCCGCCAACGGCGGCGCGGCCGTTGTGCGTGATCCGCGCGTCGATGCAGGTCAGCGGTGGATCACGCACAACGGGCATCGGGGGTGTGCGTCGGCCGAGCGCGGACGCTCGCCATGTTGACATCGGTCGCCTGGGCTGCCATGGTCGCGTGACCAGCGTCAACATAGGGAGCGGGCATGGAGCGCAGCCGTACCGTCAGGAGGGGGTGGGTCCTCGCGGCGGCGTGCCTCGCTGCCTTCGCCATCAACCTCGACACCACCATCGTCAACGTCGCGCTGCCGTCGCTCACCCGTGAGCTGCACGCGAGCACACGCGACCTGCAGTGGGTCGTCGACGGGTACAACCTGGCCTTCGCCGCTCTGGTGCTGGCCGCCGGTGCGCTCGGTGACCGGTACGGACGCCGCCCCGCGCTGATCACCGGCCTGCTCGGCTTCGCCGCCGCGAGCGGGGTCGGCGCGCTGTGCGGCGATCCGGGTCAGCTGATCGCGGCGCGGGTGGTCATGGGTGGCTTCGCGGCGCTGATCTACCCCACCACGCTCTCGGTCATCACCAACGCCTTCCCCGACCGGCGCGAGCGGGCCAAGGCGATCGGCGTCTGGGGCGGGGTCACCGGGATCGGGGTGGCGGTGGGTCCGGTCACCGGAGGGCTGCTGCTGGCGCACCTGTCCTGGCCGGCCGTCTTCGTCGCGCTGGTGCCCGTCGCGCTGATCGCCGCCCTGGCCGCAGCGGTCGCCGTACCGGAGTCGCGGGACCCGGCCGCTCCTGCGGTGGACCGTGCCGGTCTCGCGCTGTCCACCAGCTTCATCGCGCTTCTCGTCTACACGGTCATCGAGGCACCCGGGCACGGCTGGCTGGCCCCATCGACGCTGCTCGGCTGGGCCGGCTCCGTCGCCCTGCTCGTGGGCTTCGTGTCGGTCGAGCGGCGCGCCACGGAGCCGATGCTCGACATACGCCTGTTCCGCGATCCCCGCTTCAGCGCGGCGAGCGCCAGCGTGACGGTGGCCTTCTTCGCCCTCTTCGGCTTCATCTTCCTCATCACGCAGTACTTCCAGGCGGTCAGGGGCTACGGCGTCCTGCGCGCCGGCGTCGCCACGCTGCCGGTCGCCGGGTCCATCGCGGTCTCCTCGATCATCGGCGCGCAGCTGGCGACCCGGCTCGGGACCCGCGCGGTGGTCACCACCGGGTTGCTGCTCTTCGGTACGGCCTTCGCCTGGATCGCAGCCGCTTCCGGGATCAGCACTCCCTACGCCGAGGTCGCACTGCAGATGGTGGTGATGGGTACGGGTCTTGGCCTCACCTCGACACCCGCGACGGAGTCGATCCTGACCGTGCTCCCGGCCGCCAAGGCCGGCGTCGGGTCCGCGGTCAACGACGCGACCCGCGAGCTCGGCGGCACGCTGGGCGTCGCCGTGGTGGGCAGCATCTACAGCTCGCTCTACCTCTCCCGGCTCGGTGGTGGCGCCGTCGCGCAGCTGCCAGCGCCCGTCGCGGCCCTCGCACGCAGCTCCGTCGGCGCGGGCGGCGCGGTGGCCGCCTCGGTGCCGGGAGCTCAGGGGCCCGCCGTGCTGCAGCAGGTGCATGCGGCCTTCCTCACCGGCCTGCACGTGGGCTGCCTTGTCGCCGCGGGCGTCTGCTGGGCGGGGGCGGCCCTCGCCGGGCGGGCGCTGCCGGGGCGGACGGCAACCCGTGCGGCGGTGGCGGCCGACCGGGCCCGCGACCCGGTCCTGGCTGCCGCCTGAGACGACGGCGCCGACCGCGTTCGTGCCCGCGTCGCGCCGGTTAGCGTGCCGAGGTGGCCGACGTCGTCTACCCGCCCATCATCCGTGTCGCGCTCGGGCTCTTCCGCTCGCTCGACCTCCGCTTCGACGTCCGCGGGCAGGAGCACGTCCCGGCCACCGGTGGCGCGGTCGTCGTCATGAACCACGTCGGTTACCTCGACTTCGCGATCGCCGGCGTCCCCTTCTGGTACGCCCACAAGCGGTTCGTCCGCTTCATGGCCAAAGACGATGTCTTCCGGCACCTGGTCGGCGGTCTGTTCATGCGTGGCATGCACCACATCCCGGTGGACCGCACCGCGGGTGCCGACGCCTACGCCGCAGCGGTGGCGGCCCTGCGCGCCGGTGAGCTGGTCGGGGTCTTCCCCGAGGCCACCATCAGCGAGAGCTTCTGTCTCAAGGACTTCAAGACCGGCGCGGCGCGGATGGCGGTGGAGGCCGGCGTACCCCTCCTGCCGCTGGTCTTGTGGGGCTCGCAGCGGGTGATGACCAAGGGGCGCAAGCGTGACCTGCGGGCGGCCCGCCACACCCCGGTCACCATCTCCGTCGGCGCGCCGATCTCCGCGGCTCCCGGTGACGACCCGGTGGAGCTGACGGCCCGGTTGCGCACCGTGATGGGACGGATGCTCGCCGAGGCGCAGGCCGACTACTCCGACCGGCCGACGGCGGAGCAGGACGGCTGGTGGCTCCCCCAGCACCTCGGGGGGACCGCGCCCACCCCTGCCGAAGCGGCTGCCCGCCACGACGCCGCCGTCGCCGAGCGGCTGGCCCGTAAGGAGCGTGAGGCAGGGGGCTCTTAGGATCGGGGCATGGCACGCAAGGGAGGGACGGAGGGGACCGCGGCAGGCGACACGGAGCCCAAGGTCGGCAGGGGCGCGCAGCTGCGCCAGGCGTACACGATGGCGCGCAAGAGCGACCCGCGCATCGCGCTGATCACGCTCGGGGTCTTCCTCGCGGTCTTCGTCGTCATCACGCTGCTGGGCCTGCTGCTCGGCCACGTGTTCGTCTTCGGGGTGCTCGGCCTGGTCCTCGGCCTCCTCGTCGCCTTCGCCATCTTCGGCCGGCGGGCGCAGCGGGCGGCGTACTCCCAGGTCGCGGACACCCCTGGTGTCGCCGTGAGCGTCATCGAGCGGATGCGCGGCGACTGGCGGGTGACCCCCGCGGTGCAGATGACGCGCGACTACGACCTCGTGCACCGGGTGCTCGGCAAGCACGGCGTGCTGCTCGTCGCCGAGGGCAACGCCCGCGGCAAGGGCCTCGTCGCGGCGGAGAGCAAGCGGCTGCGCAAGGTCGTCGGCGACACCCCGGTCACCGTGATCAGCATCGGCTCGGGGCCGGACGACGTACCGCTGGACAAGCTGCAGCTGCGGATGATGCGGCTGCCGCACGTGCTCAAGAGCAACCAGGTCGACGTGCTGCACCGCCGGATCGCGGCCATGCCGGCGAGCAACACGGCGATCGGCCTGCCCAAGGGGCCGATGCCGACGCGGGTGCCCAAGGGCGCGCGCCGCTAGCAGCGCTCAGGCGCGGACGACGACCGTGCCGCTCGCGCGGTCGTGCAGGCCCCGGCCGTTGGCGTCCTGGGCCAGCGCCGTCACCCCGGGGAACGGGATGAGGAAGATCAGGGTGCGCAGGAGCATCCACCGCAGGCGGGGCCGTGCGCCGTCAGGGCCGACGATGCACAGGTGCGCGAGCCGCATACCGATGGTCTGGCCCTGGAAGGCGGACAGCACCACGATCTCCACCAGCCAGGCCACGGTCGAGGCGTTCGTGCGGTAGAGAGGGGAGGGGTGCCGGGCGAGGACCAGGGAGGCGCCCACGCCGATGAGGTAGGCAGCGACCAGGTCGAGCACCGCGGCGCCGAGCTTGCGCCCCTGGGTCGCGACGCTGCCGGGACCGGTCTCCGGGAGGCCGAGGGACTGCCCGCGCCAGGTCCCCGGCTCCGGCGCAGCCCGCTGCGGGCCCTCGAGCCACGAGCCCACACCAGCCACCCGGCCACGGTACGGCGAGCGCCTGCCACCCGCCCGTCCGTGTAACACAGGCGACACGGCTGCTCACTAGCGTCCCGAGCGCGGTCCCGACCGGCGGGACCGGTCACGCGGAGGTGTGCGATGTTCAGCTCGGCCGACGAGGTCCTCGCCTACATCAAAGACAACGACGTCGAGTTCGTCGACGTGCGCTTCTGCGACCTGCCAGGGGTGATGCAGCACTTCACCGTCCCGGCCGGCTCCTTCGACCTCGACGTGATGACCGACGGCCTCGGCTTCGACGGCTCCTCGATCCGCGGCTTCCAAGCGATCCACGAGTCGGACATGCTGTTGCTGCCGGACGTGACGACCGCGGTCATCGACCCCTTCCGCGTCCGCAAGACCCTGATGATGAGCTTCTTCATCCACGACCCGCTCACGCGGGAGGAGTACAGCCGCGACCCGCGCAACGTGGCCAAGAAGGCCGAGGCCTACCTCAAGGGCTCGGGCATCGCCGACACCGCGTACTTCGGTGCGGAGGCGGAGTTCTACATCTTCGACTCGATCCGCTTCGACACCACCTCCGCGGCCAGCTACTTCTACATCGACTCCGAGGCTGCGGCGTGGAACTCCGGCCGTGAGGAGGAGGGCGGCAACCTCGGGTACAAGCCCAAGATCAAGGGCGGCTACTTCCCCGTCTCTCCCACCGACCACTTCGCCGACCTGCGCGACACCATGACGGCCAACCTGGAGAACGCCGGGCTCACGGTCGAGCGGGCCCACCACGAGGTCGGCAGCGCGGGCCAGTCCGAGATCAACTACCGCTTCAACACCATGCTGCACGCCGCCGACGAGATGATGCTCTTCAAGTACATCATCAAGAACACGGCGCACTCCGCGGGCAAGACGGTGACCTTCATGCCCAAGCCGGTCTTCGGCGACAACGGCTCCGGCATGCACTGCCACCAGTCGCTGGCCAAGGACGGCGCCCCGCTCTTCTACGACGAGGTCGGTTACGCCGGTCTGTCGGACATGGCCCGCCACTACATCGGTGGGCTGCTGCACCACGCGCCGTCGCTCCTCGCCTTCACCAACCCGACGGTCAACAGCTACCACCGCCTCGTCCCCGGGTACGAAGCCCCCGTCAACCTCGTCTACAGCCAGCGCAACCGTTCGGCGTGCATCCGCATCCCGATCACCGGCGCCAACCCCCGCGCCAAGCGCATCGAGTTCCGCTGCCCCGACCCCTCCGGCAACCCGTACCTCGCCTTCTCGGCGATGCTGATGGCCGGCCTCGACGGCATCAAGAACAAGATCGAGCCGCTCGCGCCGGTCGACAAGGACCTCTACGAGCTGCCCCCGGACGAGCTCGCCTCGGTCCCGCAGGTCCCGGCGTCACTTGACCAGGTGCTCGACGCGCTCGAGGCCGACCACGACTACCTCCTCGAGGGGGGCGTCTTCACCCCCGATCTCATCCAGACCTGGATCTCGTACAAGCGGGCCAACGAGATCGACGCGATCCGCCTGCGGCCCCACCCGTACGAGTTCGCGATGTACTACGACATCTGAGCCGTCAGCAAGCAGGTCCCTCCGCACAGTCGATCAGGTCGGCGGACGCCAACTCGCTCGTTCGACATGATCGACTGGCCGCCCGTCGCGGTGGCGGCCACCGGGGCGGTTGCGGCACCACGAGCACCTCAGTGCTCGATCGAGAGCCAGGACGCCAGAACCCGCACCGCGGGTGCGGATCGACGGCAGTGGGCCGCCCTCCGCGCTGGTCGCACCGAGCGATCGGCAGCGAGCACCCGTGCCGCTACTCGCCGGTGAACCCGTCGACGGCCTCCCGCAGCAGGTCGGCGTGCCCGTCGTGCCGGGCGTACTCCTCCACCAGGTGGCTGAGCACCCAGCGCAGGCTGGGCGCACGGCCGTCGGGCCAGGTACGCACCGTCAGCTGGTCGAGGCCACCGCTCGCCAGCGCCGCCGCGACCAGCTCACGGGACCGCTCGACCGAGGCCTGCCAGAGTGCGTGCAGCTCCGCCGGGCTGTCGTCGGCCGCCGAGTGCCACTCCCAGTCGCTGTCGGCCGCCCAGTCGACCGCGTCCCACGGCGGCTGCGGATCGGCTCCCTGCAGCATGTGGGAGCACCAGTGGTCCTCCACGTACGCCAGGTGCTTGAGCAGACCGCCGAGCGTCATCGACGAGGCACCGACCGTCGCAGTCAGGCCGGCCGCGTCGACGCCGGAGCACTTCCACGCCAGCGTCGCGCGCAGGAAGTCGAGGAAGCCGAGGAGGGTCGCCGCCTCGTCTGCGGCCAGCGGCGGCTCCGGGCGGCCCTGCTCGTCGATCTCGGCCATGCCCGCGGACGCTAGCGGAGGTCGCAGCCCGGGCCGAGCCCGTCACACGAGGTCGTACGCCGCCTGCAGCGCGTCCTGCAGCGCGGCCTCCTGGGCGTCCAGGAGCCAGCCGCACGGCTCGAAGAACCACTCGACCGGGATGCTCGTCACCTGGTCGAGCTTGGCCGCGCAGCGCTGGTCGAGGCCGTTCGCCACCCCGAGGAGCAGCTCGGTGGCGATGCCGTGGACGGTGGTGCTGACGGGAGCGACGGTGACCGTCGACATCCGCCCGACCATGAGCTCGCGGGTGAGGAGCAACGCGGGCCGCCTCTTGTCCAGCCGCACCCAGTGCAGCGGCCGCATCAGTCAGGAACGACCGTGCCACCGGTGACGAGGGCGATCGCCAGGTGCTCCTCATCGCGCAGGGCGCCCTTGTCGGTGAGCAGCTGCAGGTCCCGCTCCGCCCGAGCGCGCCGTGCATCCCGTGCGATCAACCGGGCGACGAGGTCGGCACGGCTGCGCGCCTGCCCGCCGGCAACGGCGTCGTCGACGTACCTGACGAGCTCGTCCGGCAACCGGACGGCGATCTGGGTGGTCACCGACTTACGGTACCAGTGTGGGATGCACCAGCCGCGCGGAAGCGCCAGGCGATGAGCGCGCTGGTGACCGCGGCGCTGACCGGCAGAGCCACGGTCGGCGGCGCCCCCCACGCGTTGGGCAGCTCGCGGCGCCACCACACCAGCGCCGCCGCGACCCAGCCGACGCTCGCCACGTCGTTGGCCACCCGGGCGTCGCCGGTGAGCGCCCTCGTCACCAGCGCGATGCCGACGTCAGGCAGCGCGTACGCCGGGAAGACGCCGAGCAGCGCGCCGTAGGAGGTGGCCACACCCTTGCCCCCGCGGAACCCCGACCAGACCGGGAAGACGTGACCCACCACCGCAGCAGTGGCTGCAGCGCAGGCGGTACGCGGGCCCACCGCCCGCCCGAGGGCGCTCGCCGCGAGACCCTTCGTGACGTCGACCGCACCGACGGCCAGACCCCATCGCCGGCCGATCTCGCGGGTCACGTTGGCCGCGCCCGGGTTGCCGGAGCCGGTCGCCCGCGGGTCGACGCCGGTGAGCCGGCCGGCCACGTCGGCCGCCGGCACCGTGCCGAGCAGGTAGGCACCGACCAGCGCCGCGCCCACCCTGCCCGCCGTCACCACCTCACCCTCCTCGGTCCTCCCGCGCACGACCGCCTGCAGAGGGGTACGACGACGCCATGGACCCCTCAGCCAGCACCGACACGCCCACCGCCCACACGCCCGAGGGAGGGGTCCTCATCGGCAGCTCCGGCGCGCGCCGCCGCCTGGTGGTCTTCGAGGACCCGCAGTGCCCCTACTGCCGCCAGGCCGAGGAGAGCTCCGGTGACCTGCTGCGGCGGGAGACCGCTGCCGGCGCGGTGGCCGTGGAGCACCGCATCCGCAGCTTCCTGGGCGAGGAGTCCGTCCGGGCGGCCAACGCGCTGGCCCTCGCCGCCGAGGCGGGCCGGTTCGACGAGCTGCGCCGAGCGCTCTTCGCCGCCCAACCGGAGGAGGGCACCGGCGGCTTCACCACCCCTGACCTGCTCGACCTGGGGCGGAGCGCCGACGTCACCGGAGACGCCTACGCGGACGGTGTGCGCGACGGCAGGTACGACGCCTGGGTGCGGCGTGTCGAGCTGGACTTCGCCGAGCAGGACCCGCAGGGCACCCCGGCGGCCCTGCTCGACGGCGAGCCGGTCGACTCCGCGCTGCTCTACGACCCCGATGCACTGGGAGCGCTGCTGCGTCGCTGACGTGCCGCCGGGCCACGAGCACGCGGTCCATCGCGTGGACCAGCCAACCCTCATCCTGTCGCGTCCCACAGGGGGTCGCCGAGCTGCTCGCCGGCGGCCTCGGCCAGGGCGGCCATCGCCTCGACGAGGTGCGCGCGCCGGCGCGCCGGCACCCGGTCGAGGACCTCGACCAGCGCGGCCCGGCGTCGCCGCGCCACCGACCGCACGAGCCGGCGACCCGCGGCGGTGAGGCTGAGGGAGAGGGCACGACGGTCCCCAGGCGCTTCGTCCCGCGAGAGCAGCCCGGCGGCGACGAGGCGGTCGCAGGCCCGGGTGGCGCTGGACGGGTGCACCCCGAGCGTCGCCGCGAGCTCGCCGAGCGTCACCCCGGAGTCTCGGGAGACGACGACGAGCACCCGCCACTGGGGCAGCGAGACCAGCTGCTCGGTCAGCGCGAGGGATCGCGCGGCGATGCCCACGAAAGCACGCGAGGCCGCCAGGACCGCGTCGACCTGCGCGTCCGTGACCGATGCTCTGCCGGGCTCCATCGCACCAGCGTGCAGCACCGTGCGATGATTGCGCCATGCAACAGTTGCGGAGTGCGAGGGTCACCTCGGTCCTCGCGCGGCTGCGCGCCGGCCGCGGCCTGTTGGTCACCCTCTCGCTGGTCACTGGTGCCGGCGCCGGGCTGGGGGCGGTCGGCTTCCGCGAGCTGATCCTCGGCATCACGCACCTGGCCAGCGGCGTGGACGACCACTCCGCCGTCGGCCGCCGCCCGAACCACCTCATCCCGTTCCTCGGGCCCTGGTTCGTGCTCGTCGTACCCGTCGTGGCCGGGCTGCTCTACGGACCGCTGGTCTACCGCTTCGCGCCCGAGGCACGCGGCCACGGCGTCCCCGAGGTGATGTACGCGGTGGGTCGCCGCGGCGGTCGGATCCCCTGGCAGGTGGCCCTGGTCAAGTCGCTCGCCTCCGCGCTGTGCATCGGCGCGGGTGGCTCGGTGGGCCGGGAAGGTCCCATCGTGCAGATCGGCAGCGCGCTCGGCTCGACCGCCGGCCGCTTCGCGCGGCTGCCCGCCAGCGGGCTGCGGCTGCTGGTCGCCTGCGGCGCGGCCGGCGGGATCGCCGCCACCTTCAACGCGCCGATCGCAGGGGTGTTCTTCGCGCTCGAGCTGATCCTGCGTGACTTCGCCGCCGACAGCTTCGGCCTGGTGGTGCTCTCCGCGGTGCTCGCCTCCGTGATCGGCCGGTCGATCCTCGGCGACGCGCCCTTCCTGCACCTGCCGAGCTTCACCGTCGGCCACCCGCAGGAGTACGTGCTCTACGCCGTCCTCGGGCTGCTCGGCGCCGGCGCCGGCGTCGCCTTCACCAGGGTGCTCTACGCGACCGAGGACGTCTGCGACGCCGCGTGGGCGCGCACCCGGCTGCCGGAGTGGGCGCGTCCCGGCGTCGGCGGTGTCCTCCTCGGCCTGGTCCTTCTCGCGGTCCCCGAGATGTACGGCGTCGGCTACCCAGTCCTCGGTGCGGCCGTCGCGGGGCGGTACGCCGTGCCCTTCCTCCTGCTGCTGCTGGTGGCGAAGGTCGTGGCGACCAGCCTCACCATCGGCATCGGCGGATCGGGTGGGGTCTTCGCCCCCTCGCTGTTCTGCGGCGCGGCACTCGGGGCGGCGTACGGCCAGCTGCTGCACAGCGCGATCCCTGGCACCGTCGGCTCACCTGGCTCCTTCTCGCTGGTGGGGATGGCAGCGGTCTTCGCCGGCGCCGCTCGGGCCCCGATCACCGCGGTGCTCATCCTCTTCGAGCTCACCGGTGAGTACACGATCATCTTGCCGCTCATGCTCACGGTGGTGGTCGCCACCGCGGCCAGCCGCGCGCTGTCCGCCGACACCGTCTACTCGCTCAAGCTGCGTCGCCGCGGTGTCGACCTCGGTGAGCGGCCTCGGGACGACCGCCTCGACCGGCTCGTCGGCTCGGTCGCGGGCCCAGTGCCCCGCCCGCTCGACGTCGGGCTCCCTGTGGCGCAGGCGATGCACGCGCTGGCCCGCGCGGGCGGCAGCCTGCCCGTCTGCGCGGACGGCTCCTACCTCGGGGTCCTGACCGCGTTGGCGGTGCACGACGGCGGGGACGAGGCAGGGACCCTGGCCGACCTGGTCTCCGTCCCGGCGACGCTGCGGGCCGACGACCCGCTCGAGCACGCACTGGCGCTGATGAGCTCACCGGACGCGTTGGGCGGGCTGCCCGTCCTCGACGGGCGGGGTCAGCCGGTGGGTTGGCTCGATGCCGGCGGGCTGTTGCGCGGGCTCGCCGGGCCCGGCCCCGCGTGACCCAGGGGCGTCAGCGGGGCGCCGGCACCTCGAGCGCCCCGAGCAGGTCCTCGACGTGCGCGATGCGGGCCGCGAGGTCGTGGCGCATCGACTGCAGCGCAGCAACCTTCGCGTCGACCTGGGCGAGGAGCTCATGGCGTACTCCGAGCGCCTCGTCGAGCAGCTCGCGCTGCCGGCCGGCCGACTGACCGGGCGCGCGGTACTCGCTGCGGATGTCGGCGAGCCGATCCTCGGCGCCGAGCACCACCTTGATGCGGTCGAGGTCGGCGCCCATCAGGTCGGCCAGCTCGCGGATCCGCCGCAGCCGCTCGACGTCGTCGTCGGCGTAGCGCCTGGCCCCGCCCACGCTGTGCCCGGTGGGGGCGAGCAGGCCGCGCTGCTCGTAGTAGCGCAGGGTCCGCGTCGTCACCCCAGCGGCCTCGGCCGCCTCCCCGATCCGCAGCAGCCGGCTCACCGGGCGCCCGCCCCGACCGCCACGGGTACGGCCAGCTCGCCGGCCTCCTCGAGGTCCCGCACCGGCTGGTCACCCGGCCCCGCCTCGTCAGAGACGTAACGACCGCCGCGCAACCAGGACGCGGCAGCGGCCAGCAGGCACAGCACGATGGAGACGATGAAGACCACCTCGAGGCCGTGCGTGAAAGGTGTGCTGATCGCCCGCGGGAAGAAGGAGCCGCCCGTGAGCTGCGCCGACTGCGCCGCAGGCAGGGCACCGAGCACATGGGTGCCGAGCAGCTGCTGCACTGGGTTGTACCCGAGGAAGGCGGCGAAGAGGGTCGCGACCGGCGGCAGGGTGGCCGCCTGGTGCGCAGCCGCCAGGGGAACGCCGTGCGCCAGGAAGCCGGCCTCCAGCGACCCGGGCAGGGTGCCGGCGAGCCCGATGACGAGCAGCGTGAAGAACAGGCCGATGGAGAGCACCTGTCCGCTGTTCTGGAAGGTGGCCCGCATGCCGGAGGCGATCCCGCGCTCGCTGGCCGGGGCGGCGTTCATCACGCCGGTGGTGTTGGGCGAGGCGAACAGGCCTGACCCGATGCCGTTGAGCACGAGCAGCGCGGCGAAGGCTGGGTAGCTGAAGTCTGCAGGCAGGAGCAGCATCAGCCCGAAGCTCGCGGCGACCAGCAGCATCCCGCCGGTCGCGAAGGGCCTGGCGCCGAAACGGTCCGACAGCCAGCCGGAGATCGGCCCCGCGACGAGGAAGCCGACGGTGAGGGGGATGAGGTAGATCCCGGCCCACAGCGGCGTCCGCGCGTAGGCGTAACCGTGCTGCGGCAGCCAGATGCCCTGCAGCCAGATGATGAGCATGAACTGCAGGCCGCCGCGGGCGATTGACGCCAGCAGGCCAGCGGCGTTGCCCATGCTGAAGGCGCGGATCTTGAAAAGGCTCAGGTCGAACATCGGCGCGGCCACGCGTCGCTCGACTGCCACGAAGGCGGCCAGCACGGCGACGCCGCCGACGGTGGAGACGAGGACGAAGGGCGAGGACCACCCGGTGATGTGACCGTGGTACGGCTGGATCCCGTACGAGATGCCCACGAGCAGCGCCACCAGCCCGATGCCGAAGGTGACGTTGCCCCAGAGGTCGACGCGCACGAGCCGCCGCGCCGCGTTGTCGTGCAGCGCCCGGGCGGCCCACACCGTGCCCACGACACCGGGGACGACCGACACCCAGAAGACGAGGCGCCAGCTGGTGTCGGCGAGCAGGCCGCCGACCAGCAGGCCGACGAAGGAGCCCGCCAGGGCGAAGACCTGGTTGATGCCGACCGCGGTCCCCCGCCGGTGCGAGGGGAAGGCATCGGTGATCAGCGCCGTGCTGTTGGCCATCAGCATCGCTCCGCCGATGCCCTGCACGCACCGCGCGATGATGAGGAAGAGAGCACCTCCGCCGCCGCTGATCGGGTCGAGCGCACAGACCGCCGCACCCAGCGTGAAGATGCCGAACCCGACGCTGAAGGTGCGACTGCGACCGAAGATGTCGCCGAGCCGCCCGGCCGTCACGACGAGGACCGCGGTCACGACCATGTACCCCAGGAGCAGCCACAGCAGGTAGCTCACGTTGGCCGGCTCGAGGGGGTTGAGCCGGAGCCCTCGGAAAATCGCCGGGAGGCTGATCAGCACGATGGAGCTGTTCACGAAGGCGAGGAAGACCCCCACGGTCGTGATGACGAGGGTCTGCCGCGCGTGTCCGCCGCCGTCTGGACCCAGCCCAGACTGCGCCGGCGCCTGCAGTGCTGCTCCCACCTGCGTACCTCCCCTGACCTGTGACCTTGACGTCCACGTCAAGTATGTCACCGGTAGCGGCGGCGGTCGTGGTGACCCAGCGCACCGCGGCCGGTCAGGAGCGCAGCAGCCGCGCGGCAAGGTCGGCCACGTCCGCGGCCTGCCGGGACCAGCCGTCGACGACATCGGTGCCGGCCACCCGGCGCACCCCGTCGAGCGCGCGTCCCTCGGCCGGCAGCACGTCGACGTGGCGCCCGGTGACCAAGGTGACCGCGTCGCGCAACCGAGCGGCCGTCGACCACCCCGCCGCCAGCACTGCCGCATCGCCGGGTACGACCAGCCCCGCCTCCACCGCCGCGGCCAGCGCAGGCAGCGTCCGCGGGGTGCGCAGACCCGGCACGGCGTGCGCGTGCTGCAGCGCGAGCAGCTGCACCACCCACTCGACGTCGGCCATGCCGCCCGGGCCGAGCTTGACGTCCCGCCAGCGCTCCGCCGGTCGGAGCCCCGGCGCCGCGCGCTCCTCCAGCACCCGCCGCCGCAGCCGTCGCACCTCCTCCGCAGACTCGACGTCCAGGGCGACCGGCCACCGCACCGGTGCGATCTGGTCCAGGAAGCGGGCGCCGAGACCGGCATCACCGAGGAGCACCCGGGCGCGCAGCAGCGCCTGCCGCTCCCACGGCTGCACCCGGGTCGCGTGGTACCGCGCGAAGGCACCGAGCGAAGCCGACAGCGCCCCTCCGCTGCCCTCGGGGCGCAGACCGGGGTCCAGGGTGAGCGGCGGGTCGCTGCTCGGCAACGCGAGCAGCCGCCGCGCCTCCTCGGCGACGGCGGAGGCCGCGGCGGCAGCGGCGGAGGGGTCGACCGAGGGCAGCGGCTCGTGGACGAAGACGACGTCGGCGTCGCTCGCGTACCCCAGCTCGCCACCGCCGAGGCGGCCGACCGCGATGACGGCGACCCGGACGGGCAGCGGGTGGCGCAGCTCCACCTCGACCTTGCGCGTCGCGGTGGCGACCGCGGCGGCGACGGTGGCAGTCGCGACCGCGGTCAGAGCGGCCTGCACGCCGGGCAGGTCGAGGTGACCCAGCAGGTCGGCGAGGCAGGTCCGGAGCAGCTCCTCCCGACGCAGCGCCCGTGCCACCGCGACGGCCTCCTCCCAGCTCTCGACCCGCGCGGCGGCCGTCGTCAGCTCGAGTGCCAGCGTCACCTCGCCGCGGGGTGCGAGTGCCGCGCGGTCGTCGAGCAGCCGCACGCCGTCGGGGTCGCGGACCAGCAGATCGGCCGCGTAATGACTGCGCGCCAACAGGTGCGCGAGCCGGTCGGCCGCGATGCCACCGTCGCGCAGCGACCTCAGATACCACGGCGCGTCGCCGATGGCGTCGCTCATCCGCCGGAAGGCGAGGAGCCCGGCGTCGGGGTCGGCCTCCTGCGCGAACCACCCGAGCAGGACGGGCAGCAGAGTCCGCTGGATGGCCGCCCGCCTCGACAGGCCGCTGGTCAGGGCCCGCAGGTGGTGCAGCGCCGCCCTCGTGTCGGCGAAGCCGAGCGCGTCGAGCCGTTGCGCGGCCGCCGGCTCGGTGAGCCGCGCCGCGTCGCTGGGGAGCCGGGCGACCGCCTCGAGCAGCGGTCGGTAGAGCAGCTCGCCCTGCAGCCGCCGCACCGTGCCCGCGTGCCGCCGGCGGCTCGCCGTGAAGGCCTCCCCGGCGGTGCGACGGGCGTCCCCCGCGAAGCCCATCGACCGCGCGAGCCAGCGGGTGGCGGCCTCGTCTCCCGCGGCCGGCAGCAGGTGCGTGCGGCGCAGGCGCTGGAGCTGCAGGCGGTGCTCGACCGTGCGCAGCCACCGGTAGGCGGCGGCCAGGTCGGCGGCGTCGGCGCGGCCGACGTACCCGCCCTCACGCAGCGCACCGAGGGCAGGCAGGGTGGCCGGGCTGCGCAGCGCGGGGTCGCTGCGCCCGTGCACGAGCTGCAGCAGCTGCACGCTGAACTCCACGTCGCGCAGGCCGCCTGGCCCGAGCTTGAGCTCGCGCGCCGGGTCATCGCCGGGCATCCGGCCGGCGAGGTCTGCCTCGACCCGCCGCCGCATCGCCTGCACCGCAGCGGGCAGGTCCGGCACCGCCTGCGAGGTCCAGACCAGCGGCGCCACCCGCTCGAGGTACTCCCGCCCGAGCGCGAGGTCCCCGGCGACCGGCCTCGCCTTGAGCAGCGCCTGCAGCTCCCACGGCTGGGCCCACCGGCGGTAGTAGGCCTCGTGGCTGGCCAGCGTGCGCACCAGCGGCCCGGCCGACCCCTCGGGCCGCAGGCCGGCGTCCACCGCGAAGAGCTCCCGCCCGGCCGTCGCCACGAGCCCGGCGGCGAGCCGTGTGGCGCTGCGCAACGCCGGGCCCTCCGGCTGCCCGGCCAGCGGCTCGGCGACGAAGACGACGTCGACGTCGCTGACGTAGTTGAGCTCCCGGCCCCCGCACTTGCCCATGGCGACCACGGCCAGGCGCACCGGCGCAGCCGTCGCGGGCAGCTGTGCAGCGGCGACCGCGAGCGCGGCCTCCAGGCCTGCCTCGGCGAGGTCCGAGAGGTCGGCGGCGACGTCGTCGAGCAGCAGGCGACCGGTGAGGTCGGCGGCGGCCAGCGGCAGCACGGCGCGCAGCCACGCGGTCCGCAGCGCGCCAGGCGCCGGCTCGGCGGCTGCCACGGCGCCCCCGCTGCCCCAGGGCAGCGACCGGTCCGGGTCGGCGCCCACCGCGGCGAGCAGGCGACGGCGCAGCCCGACAGCGCTCGGCCGGGGCAGCCCGGGCCCGGCCAGCAGCTGCCAGTCGGCCGGGTGACGGACCAGGTGGTCGCCCAGACCGCGGCTGGCACCGAGCACGGTCAGCAGCCGCTCACGCAGACCGGCACTCGTGGCCAGCTCCCCCAGCAGCCCGGGCGCTCCGGCGTCGAGCAGGGCGGCGAGGGCGCGCAGCGCGAGGTCGGGGTCGGCGGCCGCACCGACCGCCGCCAGCGTCGCCGCCCCGGGAGAATCGTCCAGACCGAGCCGCGCGACCGTGCTCGCCGCCGGACCAACGTCGGAGAAGCCCAGCCGGGCCAACCGCGCGGGCAGGCTGGACCCCCTGGGGTGCTCCAGCGCGGCGGCCACCTGTTGCTCCTCTGTCGTCGAGGACACTGAGACGACCGTACGGAGGCCAGCGGCGGGACTGGCCCGGCCGCCCCTCGAGGTGCCAGCGTCGGCGCGGCGACGGCTCAGGCGACGGGCGCGCCGGCGTAGACGTCCCAGAGCCGGGCGTACGCCCCGCCGGCGGCGAGGAGCTCGTCGTGCGTGCCCAGCTCGACGACCCGACCGCCGTCGATCACGGCGACCCGGTCCGCTCGCTGGGCGGTGGTGAGCCGGTGCGCGACGACGAGCGTGGTGCGCCGGGCCGACAGCGCGCTCGCCGCCTCGAGGTAGGCGGCCTCGCTGGCCAGGTCGAGGGCTGCGGTCGCCTCGTCGAGCAGCAGCACGTCCGGTTGCACCATCTGCGCGCGGGCCAGCGACACCAGCTGTCGCTGACCGGCCGAGAGCGACCGCCCGCGCTCCCCGACCTGGGTCAGGAAACCGAGGCCCAGGCACGCCACCACGGCGTCCGCCCCCACGGCGCGGGCCGCCGCCTCGACCTCGGCATCCCCGGCCTCGGGCCGCCCGTAAGCGATGTTGTCGCGCACACTGCCGGAGAAGAGGAAGGCCTCCTGCGGGACGACCCCCAGCCGCCGGCGGTAACCACTCGTGGCGTAGTCGCCCACCGGGACGCCGTCGACGGCGACCGTGCCGCCGGTCGCGTCGTAGAAGCGCGCCACGAGCTTGACCACGGTGCTCTTGCCCGCACCCGTCTCCCCCACCAGGGCGACGGTCTCCCCGGCCGCCACGCGCAGGTCGACGCCGCGCAGGGCCTCCTCCCGCGCCCCGGCGTAACGGAAGTGGACGTCATCCAGGGTCACCTCGCCACGCAGGTGCGAGGGCACCGGGACCGGTTGCGCCGCAGGCGGTGTGGACGTCTTCGTACGGAGCAGCTCGGCCAGGCGCCGCAGCCCGACCGCGGCCTGCTGGGCGGTGTCGAAGACCTGGGACAGCGACTGGACCGGATCGAAGAAGAGGTTGACGTACAGCAGGTAGGCGATCAGGGACCCCGGCGTGATCGAGCCGTCCTGCACCCGGTGCGCGCCGACGCCGAGGACCACAGCGATGCTCACGTCGCCCATCAGCTGCACGAAGGGGAAGAAGATCGAGATGGCGCGCTGGGCGCGGAGCCGGGAGTCGCGGTAGCGGTCGGCGAGGTCGCGGAAGTGCTCGGTGTTGCGCCCCTCCCGGGTGAAGGCCTGCGCGACGCGTACGCCGGAGAGGTTCTCCTGCAGGTCGGCGTTGACTGCAGAGACCCGCTCGCGCGCCTGGGTGTAAGCCCGGGAGGACACGCGGCGGAAGACCAGCGTGGCCACGACCAGGACGGGCAGCACCGACAGGCTGGCCAGCCCCAGCTCGACGTCGAGCACCACCAGCACGACCCCCACGCCGACCAGCTGGAGCACCGCGACGATGGCGGTGGCGACTCCGGTCTGCAGGAACGACGACAGGGCGTCGACGTCCGTCGTCATCCGCGTCATGATCCGGCCGGCGAGCTCTCGCTCGTAGTAGTCCAGACCGAGGCGCTGGAGCTGGGCGAAGGTCTTCACGCGCAACGTGAAGAGCAACCGCTCCCCCAGCCGCCCCGTCACCACCGTCTGCGCGACGCCGACCAGCCAGTCGCCCAGCGCCACGAGCAGGGCCAGCAGCACCGCGACGGCGAGCTGGCGCCCGGAGTGCCGGGTCAGCCCCGCGTCGACGCCGTCGCGGACCAGGGCAGGCAGCGCCAACCCGGCTACCGCGTCGATCACGACGAGCACGAGGACCGCCGCGAGCGCCACCCGCACCGGACGCAGGAGCGAGGCGAGGCCGAAGCGGGTGTCGGGCTGGGCCGCGTCGGCGACCCGCACCTGGGGCTGCTCGAGCGCGGGCGGCAGCGCCTGGACCGCCGCGAGCAGCTCCGGCGTCGGCGGCATGCTCAGCATGGCGTTGCCGACGGGGCCGCCGCCGAAGCCACCCCCACCCCCAGCTCGCGGCCCCCGCGGCGAGGTCTCCCCTGCACCGGAGACCACGGACCGGTCGGCGTGCACCGCGGCGTAGGGCCACAGGGCCGGTGTCACCCCGTCGACCTGCTCCTCGCTCACCTGCCCACGCCGGGCGGCGCCGATGGCGGCGGCCGCGTCGACACCCTCCGCGTCCTCGCCGGGCCCGGAGAGCAGCTGGCGGAAGAGCTCAGAGCGCTCGACCAGCTCGTCGTACGTCCCCTGGTCGACGACCCGGCCCTCGGCCAGGACGACGATCCGGTCGGCCAGGTCCAGCGTGCTGCGCCGGTGCGCCACCAGCAGGGTGGTACGCCCGCGCATGACCGTCCGGAGCGTCGCGAAGATCTCCGCCTCCACCCGCGCATCGATCGCGCTGGTGGCGTCGTCTAGGAGCAGCACCCGCGGGTCGCTGAGCAGCGCGCGGGCGAGGGCGACCCGTTGGCGCTGGCCGCCGGACAGGGTCAGGCCCTGCTCCCCGACGACCGTGTCGTACCCATCGGGGAGGGCGCGGACGAAGGTGTCGGCCTCGGCCATCCGGGCTGCCGCCTCCACCCGCTCGCGCGACGCGTCAGGGACCCCGTAGGCGATGTTGGCGGCCACCGTGTCGCTGAAGAGGAATGCCTCCTCGAAGACGACGCCGATCCCGCGGCGCAGCGAGGCGAGCGTGACGTCGCGGA
>JAABUO010000394.1_pt1 | contig 90542 bp, 69 predicted proteins | sample 5559291 | NCBI WGS metagenome assembly JAABUO01 (sample SAMN10711878, study PRJNA513372) | rock metagenome | isolation source: Antarctica rocks | place: Antarctica: Victoria Land, Finger Mt sud
CGAGCGAATCACCGAACAAGTGCAGCGCCTGCAAGGATGGGATCGGGGAGCCGTTTCCTTTTACGATGGCCTTTCAACCGATTGTGGATGTGAGTTCCGGACGGGTGTATGCGTTTGAGGCGCTGGTTCGGGGGCCGAACAACGAAGGCGCCGGATCGATTCTGGCGCAGGTGACGGAGGCGAACCGGTATGCGTTCGACCAGGCGTGCCGGGTGAAGGCGATCACGGTGGCGCAGCGGCTGGGGCTGGCGGAGACGGGGGCGATGCTGTCGATCAACTTCATGCCGGGCGCGGTGTATAGTCCGGCGGCTTGCCTTCAGCTGACGTTGAAGACGGCGCGGAGCACGGGATTTCCGTTGGACCGGCTGATCTTCGAGGTGACGGAGGCCGAGGAGGTGATCGACCGGGGGCACCTGGTGCGGATTGTGGAGGAGTACCGGAAGCATGGGTTTCGGATGGCGATCGACGATTTTGGGGCGGGATACTCGGGACTGAATCTCCTGGCGGATTTTCGGGCGGAGATCGTGAAGCTGGATATGGATCTGACGCGTGACCTCCATAAGCGGCCGACGGCGCTCGCGATCGTTCGGTCGATGGTGGAGCTTTGCCGGACGCTGGGAACGGAGCTGGTGGCGGAGGGTGTGGAGACGGTAAACGAGTATGTTGCGCTGCGCGCGTGCGGGATCCGTCTGATGCAGGGGTATCTGCTGGCGAAGCCTGGGTTTGAGACGCTGCCGCGGGTGTCCATGCCGGCGAGCGACGCGGTGGAGATGGCGGAGCTCGATGTGCGGGGTCTGCTGGAAGGTGGGGCGATGAAGGGGACGGGGGGATCGAGGGAGGTGGCGTTTCCGATCCTTTGAGTGGTTCCGGACCTTTGAGCGTTTCCGACGTTTCTAAGCGTTTCCAATCTTTTGAGAAGGTGGGGAGTGTGTCCCCGATTGATGAAGGGGCGTTTCGACTGGCTGGGGAGCGGTTCGACCTGGTGAGCAGCCGTTTTGACGGGGAAGGCAAGTGGCGTGGATGGTGCGTGGCGAGGCGGATACAGGGTTACCGCGGGGGTGAATACAGGGAAGGGTCCAGCGGGGATAATCGATGCCTATGCCGGAGATGGAGACCAGTAACGTGCAGCTGGTGCGGGAGTTTTGCGCGTACCTGCAGGTGGAGAAGGGATCGCGGCCGGCGACGGTCGAGGCCTACGGTCGGGATCTGCTGCAGTTCGCGGAGCACGTGGAGTTGCGGGACGGTGTGCTGACGGGGGCGACGCAGGCGGATGTGAGCGGGTTCATGGAGGGGATGCGGGGGAACGGGGTGGAGTCGCGGACGGTGGCGAAGAAGCTGAGTGCGCTGCGGGGGTTTTACCGGTGGCTGCTGCTGGATAGGCGGATGGAGCATGATCCGACGGTGAATGTGGAGACGCCGGCGACGTGGAAGATCCTGCCGAAGAGCCTGCCGGAGGGTGAGGTTTCGGAGATGCTGGGGCGGGCGGGAGCGGCGGCGCGGGCGGAGGATGCGAACGGCCTGGAGCTGCGGGACCACGCGATTCTGGAGCTGCTGTACGCGGGTGGGCTGCGGGTGGGGGAGATCTGCGCGCTGCGGGTGGAGGATGTGCATTTCGATGTGGCGCGGGCGCAGGTGCGGGGCAAGGGCGACAAGGACCGGCTGGTTCCGCTGGGGCGAGCGGCGTGCGAGGCGCTGGATGTGTATCTGGAGCGGGGCCGGCCGGAGCTGGTGCGCGGAGCGAGGAGCCGGGTGGTGGTGGGGATTGAGCGGCGGCTGTTCTTGAGTGTTCGGGGGAGGGCGCTTACGCGGCAGTGGGTGTGGGAGATGGTGCGATCGGCGCACAGCGGAGCGAGTCCGCACACGCTGCGGCACAGCTGCGCGACGCACATGGTGGAGCACGGGGCGGATCTCCGAAGCGTGCAGACGCTGCTGGGTCACGCGGATATCGCGACGACGCAGGTGTATACGCATGTGGCATTGGGGCGTTTGAAGGAGGTGCATCGGGAGCACCATCCGCGGGGGCGGAGGAAGGGAGTTGACCGTTGACGGCGGACCGTTCCCAGGAGGCGCAAGGTCAGGACGATGCCGGGGCGACGGCGCGGCCGGCTACGGAGTTTGGGCGGCTGGCGGAGCGGTTTCTGGCGATGCTGCGGAATGAGCGTGGGGCTTCCGAGCATACGGTGCGGGCGTATGCGCGGGAGGTGCGGAGCTTTGCGGGGTATCTCGACGAGCTGCTGGGGGTGGGTGGGCGGGTGGGCGCGGTGGAGCACCTCCATATTCGCGGGTACCTGGCGGTGCTGTACGGGCGCGGGTTGACGAAGGCGAGTGTGGCTCGGGCGCTGGCGGCGGTGCGGAGCTGGTTCCGGTGGATGGCGAAGGTCGGGTTGATGGAGCGGAATCCGGCGCTGCTGGTGAGTACGCCGAAGCGGCCGCTGCACCTGCCGCGGGTGCCGAGCATGGAGGAGTTGAACGGGGTGTTGAACTCGCTCGAGGGGACAGGCGAGAGAGGCAAAACAGGAGGAACCGGCAAAGCAAGCGAGACAAACAGAAGGAGCGACGAAAAGGGCGAGGGGACGGGCGGGGGTGACGGTGAGGGCCAGGGGAACGGCGGAGGACGGAGGGTGAGGGGAGATGGGGTGCGGGATACGGCCTGGGCGGAGCGGGACCGGGTGATCTTTGAGCTGTTGTATGGGTGTGGGATCCGGAACTCGGAGCTGGTGGGGATCGACATGGAGAGCGTGCGGTGGGGGGACGAGGTGATTCTGGTGCGGGGCAAGGGGAAGAAGGAGCGCATGGTTCCGCTGGGGGATGCGGCGGCGATGGCGATGCGGGCGTATCTGCCGGGTCGAGAGGCGAAGCTGCGAACCGCGGGCAGGGGCGGGATGATTGCGACGGGGCCGCTGCTGTTGAGCGTACGGATGCGAGGGACGGTGCGGCTGACGACGCGGAGCGTGGGCCGGATCGTGAAGGCGATTGCGCTGGGGCGGGGGCTGGCGGCCGACGTGCATCCGCACACGCTGCGGCATGCGTTTGGGACGCACATGCTGGAGGAGGGGGCGGATCTGCGGGCGATCCAGGAGATGCTGGGGCACGAGCGGTTGTCGACGACGCAGAGGTATACGCAGCTGACGGTGGGACAGGTGCAGCGGGTGTATGACGAGACGCATCCGCGGGCGAAGTAGCGGGGGAGCGCTCGCGAAGGGAGGTCAAGCTGGTTTTGCGGATGCGATCACGACGAGGATTGACAGGATGACAATCTAGCTCCCGTTCTTGTTCTGATCCGCGCTTCAGGCGACTGCAGGGATTGGGCAAGGTATGATTACTGGGCAACAGCGTGACTCGATCTGCCGCCATGGCAAGACGCTGCTGCAGCCTCACACCCTTGGGAGATCGCCCTGCACGGGCCCTGGGGTAACGCGCAAGGGAGTCCGCACGCATGGCTGTTCACCTGGTTAACCCCAGCGACAATTCGTTTGGAACCGCGGTGATCACGCCGCGATGGCTGTTTGTGCTGGCGGCGGCGACGCCGAGCTCGATGGGCGACCCGATTCTGGTAGATGAGTCGCTGGAGCAGCTGGATCCGGAGACGATCCAGGCTGGGGATGTGGTCGGGATCAGCGTCCATACGGGAAATGCTCTGCGCGGGTACGAGGTGGGGCGGCTGGCGCGAGAACGCGGGGCGACGGTGGTGTATGGGGGGATTCACGCGACGCTGTTTCCGGAGGAGCCGTTTGAGCGCGGGCATGCGGACGCGGTGGTGAAGGGCGACGGGGATGTGGCGTGGGGCCGGGTTCTGCGGGACCTGCAGGCCGGCTGCGCGGAGCGGATCTACGACGGCGGGAAGATCGAGGGCGATGAGTTTCTGCCAGCTCGCTGGGACCTGATGCAGACGGACAAGTATATGTGGGCCTCGGTGCAGACGATTCGCGGATGCCCGAAGCACTGCTCGTTCTGCTCGGTGTGGCGGACGGACGGGCAGAAGCCGCGGCAGAGGAACTTTGAGTCGGTGATCAACGAGATTATCGATCTTCGGCGGCGGGGATTCCGGTTTATCGCACTGGCGGACGACAACTTTTACCCGGTGACGCTGACCGATCTGCGGCTGGCGCGGGAGCAGAACAACCATGAGCGGGTGGAGTCTCTGCTGGCGACGCGGGCGGAGCGGTTTTCGCTGATGGAGGAGCTGGCGAAGCTGCCGAAGGACATGGTTTTCTTTACGCAGATCACGATGGAGTCGGCCGAGGACGGCGAGTACCTAGACGCGATGCGGCGGGCGAATATCAAGGGCGCGCTGGTGGGCGTGGAGGCGGTAACGCCGGAGGGGCTGAAGGCGGTGTACAAGGACTTCAACTACTCGGGCGACCGGCTGATTGAGCAGCTGAAGAAGTTCCGGGAGCATGGCCTGCATGTGCTGGGGTCGTTCATCTTCGGCCTGCCTACGGATAAGCCGGGCACGTTTGACGCGACAGTGGAGCTGGCGCTGAAGGCGGACGTGACCTTTGCGCAGTTTGTGATGATGACGCCGTTCCCGGGAACGGTGGACTTTGCGCGATGGGAGAAGGAGCAGGCGGCGGATCCGGAGATGGTGGACGGGACGCCGATTACGCGGTACTGGCTGATTCCAACAGCGATCCGGCCGAAGATGTTTACGCCGCACCCGTCGATGAGCTCGGAGGAGATCAAGGATCGGACGCAGAAGGTGTGGGACCGGTTCTATGATATTCGCGACATCTGGAGGAGGTCGGCGTGCACGCCGACGCTGAAGTCGCGGGTGGCGTTTGTGCTGCTGTCGAAGCTGTACCGGCAGATGTACGCAGGGACGGGGATTTCGACGGACAGCGCGCGGAGAAAGAAGGCGAAGACGACGGCTCGGTGGATGGCGGGGCAGGCCCGTAAGGTGTTCCAGGCAGAGCCGATGCCGGAGCTGCTGTATCCGACGTGGGAGCCGCGGCCGAAGCGTCAGCCGAAGCTGACGTCGATCTCGGTTTCGGGGCCGTCGCTGGGGTAGGGCGGAGGCACCGAGGGAGAGAGCTGGTGGCTGAGGTTGGGCCTAGTAGCGGGGCCTAGTAGCGGGGGAGGGAGGGATCGATGACGGTGGACCAGAGATCGATGCCGCCGGCGAGGGACTGGGCTTGTTCGAAGCCCTGGGCGCGGAGCCACAGGGTGACGTTGAGCGAGCGGGTTCCGTGGTGGCAGAGGACGACGATGGGCTGGTCGGGGTCGAGCTCCTGGTGGGCACGGGAGGGGACGTCGCCCATGGGCATAAGGAGGGCTCCGCCGATGGCCGCGGTTTTGACCTCCCAGGGCTCGCGGACGTCGAGGAGGAGGGGCGGATCGGGCTGTTTGAGCTGCTGGGCGAGGGCATCGACGGAGATCTCTGGCGGGAGCATAGAAAGAGAATAACGAATCTGGACGGGATTGGTCGTACACTACGAAGTCTGGCTTGGTATTTCGATCGCAGGATTGTTGGGTAGGATTGTTGGACTGAGGGGATGGATGTGGCTTTGGAGAAGGTTCTGATTGTCGAGGATGAGGTCCATGCGCGGACGGGCCTGACGGAGCTGGTGGAGAGCTGGGGCTACCGGGCGGAGGGCGCGGCGGACGGGCAGGAGGGTTTGGAGCGGGTGCAGCAGTGGTCGCCGTCGATTGTGGTGACCGATCTCCGGATGCCGCGGATGGACGGGATGGAGCTGCTGAGCCGTTTGGGCGAGATGCCGCAGCGGCTGGCGGTGGTGATGCTGACGGCGCAGGGATCGATCGAGAGCGCGGTGGAGGCGATGCGGATGGGCGCGTTCGACTACCTGCCGAAGCCGGTGGAGCCGGCGCGGCTGCGGACGATCCTGCAGAATGCGAGCCGGCAGATGTCGATGGTGGAGGAGGAGAAGGTTGAGGACTCGCGCAAACCGTCGCGGGAGACGGGGGCGCTGGGACCGCTGGTTGGGTCGTCGCCGCAGATGCGGGCGATCTACCAGCTGATTGAACGGATTGCGCCGTCGAATGTAAGCGTTTTAGTGACGGGTGAGAGTGGGACGGGGAAGGAGCTGGTGGCGCGGAGTCTCCATGACCTGAGCTCGCGGCGGAACAAGCCGTTTGTGGCGGTGAACTGCGCGGCGATCCCGGAGACGCTGATCGAGAGCGAGATCTTTGGGCATGAGAAGGGCGCGTTCACGGGCGCGATCGAGCGGCGGGCTGGGTGTTTCGAGCTGGCGGAGGAGGGGACGCTGCTGCTAGACGAGATCGGCGAGATGCCGGCGGCGACGCAGGCGAAGCTGCTGCGGGTGCTCGAGGACAGGAAGCTGCGGCGGCTGGGATCGAAGGCGGAGACGCCGGTGGATGTGCGGGTGATCGCGGCGACGAACAAGGATCCGGAGAAGGCGGTGGCGGAGGGTGAGCTGCGCGGGGATCTGTACTACCGGCTGAATGTGTTTTCGATCCAGATGCCGCCGCTGCGGGACCATCTGGGCGACGTGGCGGCGATTGCGGAGCGGATGATCGCGGACATGAACACGCGCCACAGCTGCGCGGTGACGGGGCTGGAGCCGGCGATGCTGGAGCGGCTGCGATCGTATCGGTGGCCGGGCAACGTGCGGGAGCTGCGCAACACGATCGAGCGGGCGACCATTCTGGCCGGGAGCGGGCGGCTGAGTATCGAGCACCTGCCGCCGCACTTTGGCGAGCCCGGATTCGCGCCGCCCTCGACGGGGCGGACGCGATCGGCGGCGGTGGGTGGTGTGGTGCTGCAGGACGTTGCGACGGAGGCGGAGCGGTTCCGGAAGGAAGAGAACACGGTGCGGGTGGTGGTGGGGACGACGGTGGATGAGGCGGAGCGGCAGCTGATTCTGAAGACCCTTAACTCGACGCACAATAACAAGACGAGGGCGGCTGAGATTCTGGGTATCAGCTCGAAGACGCTGCAGAATAAGCTGAAGGAGTATCTCCAGAGCGCTCGGCGACACGGCACGGGAAACGGACCGGCGAACGAGGCGGACTAGATGCGGCTGAAGACGAAGCTGGTGATGTCGGCGACCGCATTGACGTTTGCGATTGTGCTGGTGATGTCGACGATCTTTGTCAGCGAGCTGCTTCGCCAGCGCATTGAGCAGACGTCTTCGACGACGGAGGTGCTGGCGCATCAGGTGGTGCTGATAACGCTGCAGGTGCTGGATGCGGGGCTCCATGCGAAGCCTCCGGTTGATCGAAGCGAGGATGCGCTGCGGACCGCGGTGGTGGACGCGCTGCGACGCAATGACGCTCTGCTGCATGTGATGAGCGCGATTGTGCGGTATACGCCGACGGTGCAGGATGTGAGCGTGACGGATACGGCTGGGGTGACGCTGTTGAGCACGGACCCCGACTCAGTGGGGCAGAGATACCCGGCGCGTCCGGGGCTGGCGCGGGTGAAGGAGGGAAACGTCTCCCTGCAGATGAAGGAGCTGTTCGGCAGACCGCGGGTGCTGGAGCTGTCGGAGTCGATCCAAAGGAATGGGCGGCCGTTTCTGGCGGTGCACCTGGGGGTGCGATCGACGTTTTTGCGGGCGTCGTATGAACCCTGGCTGCGGACGGCGCTGCTGTTTACGGGGATGGCGGGGCTGACGTCGATGGCGGCGGCGGCGCTGCTGGCGAACCTGGCGCTGAATCCGATCGAGCAGATCAGCTGGCAGCTGGAGCACCTGGGCGTGAACCAGGAGCAGGAGGAGGTGGAGGCGGAGGATGAGCCGTCGAAGACGAGGCGGGACGCGGTGGTTCGGGTGACGCGCTCGATCGACCGGCTGGGCGAGCAGATGCGATCGACCGAGGCGGGATACACGGCGCTGCGGACGAACCTGAACAAGATGCTGGACACGCTGCGGGACGGCGTTCTGCTGTTTACCGAGGACGGTCGGGCGGCGATGGCGTCGGACGCGGCGGCGCACTTCCTGAACAAGCCGGAGCATGAGCTGGTGGGCAGCGGCGTGGGGCAGATCTTTGAGGAGAACACGGCGTTGGGCGCGGCGGTGCTGCGGGCGTTCGACGCGGGGCAGCAGGTGAGCGGGAAGAGTGTGACGCTCGAGGATGGGCGCGAGGTGCAGTTTTCGCTGGACCGGATTCTGGATGGGACGGGATCGGGCGTGGCGATGGGAACGCTGGTGACGCTCAGGGATGTGGAGTCGGCGGCGCAGCTGGAGCAGGAGCTTGACGTGTCGCGGCGGTTGGCGGCGGTGGGGCGGCTGACCTCGGGTGTGGGACACGAGGTGAAGAACCCGATCAACGCGATGGTGGTGCACCTGGAGCTGCTGAAGAGCAAGCTGGCGAGCATGGATGGGGGGGCTCCGGCGGGGGCCCAGCGGCATGTGGAGATTCTGGCGGGCGAGATGCAGCGGCTGGACCGGGTGGTGGAGACGCTGGCCGACTTTTCGCGGCCGATGGAGCTGCATTTGACGGATCGCGATCTGCGCGAGGTGGTAGCGTCCGTGGTGGAGCTGACAGGGGCCGAGATGGAGGAGAACGGGGTGGAGCTGGAGGCGGATCTGCCGGGGGAGCCGGTGGTGGCGCGGATGGATGCGGGGCTGATGCAGCAGGCGCTGCTGAATCTGGTGCTGAACGGGATGCAGGCGATGGACCGCGGCGGGAGGATGCGGGTGTCGATCCGCCGCGAGCATCACTTCGCCGTCGTGCAGGTGGCGGACGCGGGACGGGGGATACCGCAGGATGTGCTTCCGCGGATCTTCGACCTGTACTTTACGACCAAGGCGAAGGGCAGCGGGATCGGGCTGGCGATGACGTACCGGATTTTACAGATGCACGGCGGGGCGCTGGAGGTTCGGTCATCGACGGATGCGGCTTCGCCGGAGCACGGGACGACGTTTACACTGCGGCTGCCGATTGTGGCGACGCCGGTGGAGCCGCGGAAGGCGAGCATGGCCGGGACGCGGTTGGGGCGCGCGGTGGGGGAGCGGGTTTGAGACGCGGACAGGGTCGGGTTCGGGGTGGATACGCGGCGCTGCTGGCGGTGGCGATGACGCTTGCCCTGAGCGGTTGCCGGTCGCACAAGGTGGTGCGATCGATCGTTCTTCCGCCGTTTACGCCGGTGGAGCTGGCACAGCTTCCCGAGCCGAGTGAGCCGCCGATGGTGGAGGAGGATGAGGACGCGGAGGATCTGCCGCCGGTTCCGGTGGCGGAGGGGGCGGCGACGCCGAAGCGGCAGAAGCGGCGGGCGAAGACGGTGGCAAGTCCGCCGGCGGAGGCGCCTGCGCCGGCGCCCGTAGCCGCGCTGCCGACTCCCGCCGAGAGCGCGAACGCGATTGGGGAGCTGACGCCGGGGGGGGACCAGGATCCGCAGACGCAGAAGGAGGCGGCCAATCTGATTGCGAGCAATGAAAAGCGCCTAGGAGCGCTTTCGGCGGAGGTGGTGCGGACGCAAGCGGGGCTGGTGAGCAATGTGCGGAACTTCCAGAGGCAGGCGCAGCAGGCTTTGCGCACGGGGGATGCGGGTGGGGCGAAGACGCTGGCGACCAAGGGCAAGCTGCTGCTGGATGATCTGGAGAAGGGTGCGGGGTTGTAGGGTGCGGTGGGCTATTTCGGGGAGTAGGGCCACCTCGGTCGAGACGCTTGAGAGACCTAAGGCTGAAGCCCTGGGGTAGCTTGCCTGGGCTAGGCTTCGGCGCCGTGGCACTTCTTGAATTTTTTGCCGGAGCCGCAGGGGCAGGGATCGTTGCGGCCGACTTTTTGCCCGGTGAGGTGGGGTGAGTTGCCGTTGGACGAGCCATTGGAGCAGCCGGCGGCGCGGGCCTGGTCGAGTTCGCGCTGTTTTTTGCGTTCGAAGTCGCGCTCGAGGGCGTCGATGGTGGTGGAGGGCGCTGTGGAGCGGAGGGGTTTGGGCTGGGGCTGAAGGGGCGGGAGAGTTTCCGGCTGAGCGGGGGCGTCCGGTGGGGTGATGGGCTGCGTGGGCTGGTTGCCGGGCTGCGAGGCTGGGGAGGCTCCGGGGTCGCGCATGGGGGGGTGCTGGAACTGCTGCTGGGCGCGGAGGGCGGCCTGCTGCTGGGCGTGGAAGTTGGCCTGCTGCTGGGCGAGCAGGGCCTGCTGGGCTTGCTGCTGGGCTTGGATGCGCGCCTGCTGCTCCTGGATCTGCTGGAACTGCTCGGGGGTTTCGATGGGGGTGCCGTCGGGGCCGATGATCTGCATGCGGAAGAGGTGGCGGGTGGTGTCTTCCTGGAAGCGCATCATCATGGCCTCGAACATCTCGAAGGACTCTTTTTTGTAGGCGACGAGGGGGTCCTGCTGGGCGTAGCCGCGGAGGCCGATGCCCTCCTTGAGGTGATCCATGGAGAGGAGGTGGTCCTTCCAGAGGCCGTCGAGGACGGAGAGCATGACGATGCGCTCGTGGTAGCGCATGGTGTCGGGGCCGAGGATCTGCTCCTTCATGGTGTAGCGCCCCTGCAGCTTCTCGAAGAGGGCTTCGCCGAGGTCGTGGCGGTTGAGGCTGGTGATGTCGACCTCGGACTCGAGGCGCGCGCCGAAGAGGTCGAAGACCTGGTTGAAGAGGGCTTCGGACTTCCACTCGTCGGCGTGGACCTTTTCGGGGGCGTTCTCGTCGAGGATGTTGGAGAGGATGGTGGAGAGGTAGTCCTCGGTGATGAGCTGCTTCTGGTCGACGCCTTCCATGAGCTGGCGGCGAAGGCCGTAGACGGCTTCGCGCTGCTTGTTCATGACGTCGTCGTACTCGAGGACGTGCTTGCGGGACTCGAAGTTCTGGGATTCGACGGCCTTTTGGGCGGCCTCGATGCGGCGGGAGATCATGCCGGACTCGATAGGGACGCCCTCTTCCATGCCGAGGCGCTGGAGCAGGGTGGAGACCCACTCGCGGGCGAAGATGCGCATGAGGTCATCTTCGAGCGAGAGATAGAAGCGGGAGGCGCCGGGGTCGCCCTGCCGGCCGGCGCGGCCGCGGAGCTGGTTGTCGACGCGGCGGCTCTCGTGGCGTTCGGTGCCGAGGATGTGGAGGCCGCCGGCGGCGATGACGGCGTCGTGCTCGGATTTGGCGGCGGCCTCGTGGGAGGCGACGGCCGTGTCCCAGGCGGCCTGGGTCGCCTCGAACTCTTGTCCGGAGTAGTAGAAGCGGACCATGCCGGGGCCGGCGACGGGCTGGATGGCGCCTTCTGCTCCTGACACCGCACGGGCTTGTGAGCGGCGGACGAGGTCCTGGCGGGCCATGAAGTCGGCGTTGCCGCCGAGCAGGATGTCGGTGCCGCGGCCGGCCATGTTGGTGGCGATGGTGACCATGCCGTGGCGTCCGGCCTGGGCGACGATCTCGGCCTCTTTTTCGTGGAACTTGGCGTTGAGGACGACGTGGCGGACGCCTTTGCGCTTGAGGATCTCGGAGAGGAGCTCGGACTTTTCGATGGAGGTGGTGCCGACGAGGACGGGCTGCTTGAGCTCGTGGAGGCGCGAGATCTCATCGGCGACGGCAAAGTACTTTTCTTTTGCGGTGCGGAAGACGACGTCCTGATTTTCAAGGCGTTGCATGACGCGGTTGGTGGGGATGACGACGATCTCGAGCTTGTAGATCTTGTCGAACTCGGCGGCCTCGGTTTCGGCGGTGCCGGTCATGCCGGAGAGCTTTTTGTACATGCGGAAGTAGTTCTGGAAGGTGATGGTGGCGAGGGTCTGGTCTTCCTTGCGGATGGAGACGCCCTCCTTGGCTTCGACGGCCTGGTGGAGGCCGTCGGACCAGCGGCGGCCGGGCATGAGGCGGCCGGTGAACTCGTCGACGATTATGACTTCGCCCTCTTTGACGACGTACTCGACGTCGCGCTTGTAGAGGTTGTGGGCTTTGATGGCGACTTCGACGTGGTGCTTGAGGTCCCAGTTTTCGGGGTCGGCGATGTTGCCGATGCCGAGGAGCTGCTCGATCTTCTCCCAGCCCTCGTCGGTGACGGTGATGGCGCGGGCTTTTTCGTCGATGACGAAGTCGCCGGACCAGGTCTTTTCTTCGAGCGACTCGATGAGTTCGCCGAGGACGAGGTTGGGGATGATGAGGTTGACGCGGGCGTACTTGTCGGTGGTCTGGTCGGTGGGGCCGGAGATGATGAGCGGGGTGCGGGCCTCGTCGATGAGGATGGAGTCGACCTCGTCGACGATGCAGTAGTACTGTCCGCGCTGAACCATGTCGTTGAGGTCGAACTTCATGTTGTCGCGGAGGTAGTCGAAGCCGAACTCGTTGTTGGTGCCGTAGGTGATGTCGGAGGCGTAGGCCTCGCGGCGCTGCTCGTCGGAGAGGTCGTGGACGATGACGCCGACGGACAGGCCGAGGAAGCCGTAGATCTTGCCCATCCACTCGGCGTCGCGCTTGGCGAGATAGTCGTTGACGGTGACGACGTGGACGCCGCGGCCGGCGAGGGCGTTGAGGTAGCAGGGCAGGGTGGCGACAAGGGTTTTGCCTTCGCCGGTCTTCATCTCGGCGATTTTTCCGGAGTGGAGGACCATGCCGCCGATGAGCTGGACGTCGAAGTGGCGCATGGAGACGGCGCGGCGGCCGGCCTCGCGAACGACGGCGAAGGCCTCGGGCATAAGGGCGTCGAGGGCGGCTTTTTCGGCGGTGTAGAGGGCGTCCTGGACCTCGGTGGAGCGGGCCTGGATGGGGTCGGAGGGGAGGTTGACTTTGCCGACCGCGTCGGCGATGCGTTGGCGGAACTCGAGGGTTTTGGCGCGGAGCTGGTCGTCGGAGAGGGCCTGGATGGCGGGCTCGAGGGCGTTGATCTCTGCGACGCGAGGGAGGAGGCGCTTGACGGCGCGCTCGTTGCTGGTGCCGAAGACCTTGGCGATGGCTTTGTTGATCAAGAAGAACTTTCCTCTAAAAGAGAACTAGTTTAGTTTAGCTGGCAGTCGGCTGGTGTGCCTCGTTTGAGCCAGATGGTCTACGGGTTGTCGACCGCAGACCGTCGATGTGCTCATGGAGGTTAGACGGGACGGGATTCCACATTGGATCAAGGATGAAATCGATGCCCTCGCGGCGTGCTTGTTTCGCAGCGGGAACGAAGTCGGCATCTCCTGCAACAAGGATGATCTGATCCACTTGCCGCTTGAAGGCTAGAGAAGCTATGTCGAGCCCGATCTTCATGTCGACACCCTTTTGACGGGAGTTGTAGAAGAAATCGTCGTCGGTGAGATCGGCAATGACAGAACGCCCGCCCAGAAGGTCCTTGAGCTTATTGGATTTGAGTTCCCACTCGCCAAGGGAAGATAGGTGACCGAGACGAAGAGCGACTTTGCGCGTTCGCCTCAACTCGTCGTGAAGTGACAGGCGGAACAACGCCGTTGTGGTCCGGGCGAAGTCAAGACTTGTTCTGGATATGGGACGGTGCACCCGCTTCTGGAGTGGCGGGCAGTCATAGAAGAAGATGCGATAGAGATGACGCCGCCCGGCAGGATCATCTTTGTCTTCGAGATGGCTGAGTGCCAGCTCAAACGCGGTCCTGGCGACCAGAGCAGGGTCCAGGGAGTTCTTGTTGGGATAACAGCGAGAGAACCGCTTGAGAAAGAAACCTCCATCGATCAGGACAGCTGTAGGCACAGGACCTCATGATAAAAAAGGCCCTCGGGGTCGGCCTCCGCAGGATTAGGCGCGGATGGCGTACTGCCGGGGCACTATGTCCGAAGTATATCAGCAGGTTTGGAGGCGTCCGGATATGCCGGTGACCACCGCTTCGATCCGCGGACATTGCATCTTAGCCCCAACGAGCGTCGAGCACACACTGGGGGTTGAGGACGATGGAGTTTGTCAATTTGGGAAAGACGGGGCTGAAGGTTTCGCGAATCTGCCTGGGGTGCATGACGTACGGCAAGGCTCCGGAGGGGGAGGTGCAGAAGGCGGGACGTCACGCGTGGACGCTGGACGAGGGGGAGAGCCGGCCGTTTTTCCGGCAGGCGGTCGATGCGGGAATCAACTTCTTCGATACGGCGAACGTGTACTCGAGCGGAGCGAGCGAGGTGGTGCTGCGGATGTTTCTGAAGGAGCATGTGCGCCGCGAGGACGTGGTTGTGGCAACCAAAGTGCAGGGAGAGATGCGGGACGGGCCGAACGGGAGGGGGTTGTCCCGAAAGGAGATTGTGTTTGAGCTGGACGAGAGCCTGCGGCGGCTCGGGATGGACTATGTGGATCTGTACCAGACGCATCGCTGGGACCCGGAGACGCCGATCGAGGAGACGCTGGAGGCGTTGCATGACGCGGTGAAGGCGGGCAAGGTGCGGTACATCGGGGCGTCGTCGATGTATTCGTGGCAGTTCGCGAAGGCGCTTTACCTGGCGGACAAGCATGGTTGGACGCGGTTTGTTTCCATGCAGAACCACTACAATCTGCTGTACCGGGAGGAGGAGCGGGAGATGATGGGGCTGTGCGTGGAAGAGGGGATCGGGGTGCTGCCGTGGAGTCCGCTGGCTCGGGGCCGGCTGGCGCGGCCGTGGGGATCGGAGACGACGAGCCGGTCGGAGACGGACAAGTTCCAGAGGGTACTTTACGGGGGGACGGAGGCGCCGGACCACGCGGTGGTGGATCGTCTGGCGGAGGTGGCGCGGTCGAAGGGTGTTCCGATGGCGAGCCTGGCGCTTGCCTGGATGCTGAAGAAGCCGGCGGTGACGTCGCCGATCGTCGGGGCGTCGAAGGCCCGGCATTTGGAAGACGCCGTGCAAGCGTTGGAGGTGCAGCTTACCGCGGACGAGATGGCGCAGCTGGAAGAGCTCTACATCCCGCATCCGGTGCTGGGATTCAGTTAGCGTACGGTCTGGAGGCGGAGCATGGGAGGGAGGAGGCGTGAAATGTCGGACGCGAAGGCAGGGATCGGCATCCAAAACGGTATGCGGCGCCCCGGTGTTCTGTCAGGTACGGCTTCCGCTCGGGAGCAAGCTGACCGATTGGGAGGTCAAGTGTTGAAGCACAGAGAGCAGGAGATGGGTGAAGCCGCGCTTGCGCCAACGGGTGGCGCAGCGTCGACGGGTGTCTGGACTCCATACGCTGCGTCGGCTGCCAGCCGTGACGAGAGCTGGGGGATCAGTGCCCGCGCGGCTGCCTCCCATGGGGCGAGTAGCGTGGACGGGGAGAACGGATTGAAGCGGTCGGATGGGGCGAATGCCTGGAGTGGATCGAAAGAAGAGATCGAGGCGAGCGCGGAGGTGGGTTCCGCAGCCGAGGCAGGGCCGGAGGTGGCGAACTCCGCCGGCAAGGGCGGGGAGGCAGGCGTTTCCAGTGGGGCTGGGCCGGATCTGAACCAATCACTGGCTCGGCTGGAGATGAACTCTCTCGAGGTAAAGCTGTACCTGGACTCGATCGACCAGCGGATAAGCCGGATGGAGCCGCGTCTCGAGGAGATGCGGACGGCGGAGCCGGCCAGTGCGCCGGTGGGATCGGCCGCCGCGCCGGTAGCAGCTCCGGCGTCTGACGCTGCCGCGCTATCTGAGGAGCGGACCGTAGCCGAGGCTGGACCGCAGGGCTACACCACGACGGAGCGGAGGAGACGTGCACAGGGGGTTCCGGTGGATCGTCGCCGACCGCCGCATATGGTGCCTCACGAGGACGAGATCGCGCCGCGGTGGCGGTGGAGGCCATGGCTGGCAACGTACACGGCTCGGCTAGGGAGGCTGCCGCTGCCGCGAGGCGGACGCGCCTGGGTGCCGCTGGCGGTAATGGGTCTGCTCCTTGTGGGGGGGCTGGTGTTCTGGAGTTCGGGTCGGCACACGGGATCGAGGGCACAGCCGCCGACGGTGGATGCCGGGTCGGTGCTGGCTGGTGCCGTGCCGAACGGCCGGCCCAAGGGTCTGGGGGAGGTTCCCGGGTCGCCCGCGGCTGGAACGCAGGCCGGTGGAGCCCAGGCGACGTTAGGGGTAAACCGCTCGGGTGGGGGGAGGGCCACGACCACGACGGTGGAGCAGGGGGTTGCGGTACCGCTGCCGCCTGGATTTGGGCCACCTGTACCCGGACCGACGACGACTTTGAGCAGGACGTCTTCCGGCAGTCAGGGCGGTGCGGGCGCGATCCCGTTGGGGGGAACGGCGGAGAGCGCAGGCACGGCGACCAAGCCTTCCGCAGCGGTTGGGAGTTCGAGTGACACGGTCCTGGGGACCGCGCCTGGGGGTGCGGCGACCGCTGAGTCCAGAAATGCGGATGAGGCAGTTGCAGGCGGGAGCAGTGCGGGGGGTGTGACCAACGGGACCAATGGATCAAGCGGGACTAATGGATCAAATGGATCAAGGAGCGGGTCCTCTGTTTCCGGGCGCATTGTGCCGCCGCCGAGTGCCCGGCGGATCAATGTCTCCTCGGGCGTGATGGCTGGAAACCTGATTTACTCGCTCCAGCCGGCGTATCCGAAGGGGTTTGCGGGGCTATTCCACAGCGAGGGCAACGTTGTGATGCAGGCGATTGTCTCCAAGAGCGGGCATGTCGAGAACCTGCGGGTGATCTCCGGTCACTATATTCTGCGTGGGGCAGCGAAGGAGGCTGTTCGGACGTGGCGGTATCGACCCTATTACATCAACGGCAGGGCGGTGGAGGTGGCTACGATCGTGAGCGTTGAGTTTCATCGGTAGGTGGCCGGTGGAAGGCCGGACAGCCGGGTGCTGAACTGGATCTTTGTGGTTTAGCGGTAGCCTTTGACGAGCCTGGCCATGAGGTCGGTGGCCGCGATCTTGCCTGCCACGGTGAAGAGGGTGTGGTTCAAGGGCCATCGCGGGGCGGCGGTGAAGGTCCTGTGGAACTTCTTCAGCCGTCGATCCTGGGTCCAGTCGGCTTCCATGGTTCGGTTGAGGATGTCGATCGACGCCGGGGTTTTCGCGGGAAGGACGGGTATGTGCGCGACGGGGAAGTAGGGCATGTTGGAGAAGACCTTGCTGGCGGCACAGCGGTAGATCTCGAGATCGGGGTTGAAGAGCTTGGCGAAGCTGGGGAGCGCTGACGAGGTTTCGATCAGGCAGCTGCAGAGCGAGAGCAGAACGCAATCGAGCACGGCCCGGTCTGTCTTGTCGCTGCGCGAGACGGACTGTTCCGTTGCCATGTGGAAGTCGATCTCGCCGAGCGAGAGGACGGGCAGGCCGATCGAGGAGCGCAGCTTTTCCACAAAAGAGAACTCATCGGTTGCGGCGAAGATGTGGTCGAACTCGGGCCGGTCGGTGAGGAAGTCGCAGATCAGGGTGAGGTATTCGTCCTGGGAGATGGGATTGCTGTCCCAGGTGGTGGTTTGCTTGTCGGTGCCGCGGTAGTGTACGCCAAGGACGCGCCCGGTCGGAAGGGTGGACAGGGCGACGCCGGTAATGCGAGGAGGAATGTGGAAGTAGGCCTTCCAGATGCGGTTCAGATCGGTCCAGTCGTTTCCGAGGATCTGGGCGTGTCTGCGCCGGAGTTCGTTGAGCGAGAGCGTGCGGTACGGTCCCGGGGGCGGGACGTAGCTGAGGTCGAGCGATCCGGGGAGGGTGAGATAGGTTGGGGGCTCGCCGTAGTGCAGGGCGCGGATCTCCCATGCGGGGAAGATGTTGTTGGCGTGGAGATAAGGGAGTACCTGAAAGACGTGATAGAAGACGTTTCCGAACAGGCCCTGGGCGAGATCTTCCGGTTGGCAGGTGATGCAGAGAGGAAGCTGTTTCATGAATATCCGAGATGTCTAAGGTTTGGGGCACTTATGCCGATGATTCCTGTAAGGAGTTGTTCTGAGCAAATGCTACGCGACGCTCGGGGATCGTCGGTAACATTGGCTCCACAGAATGGCTCGGGATCGATCTGTTGTAAGCGGTTGAGGTGGCAACGAGGGCTCGGCACGCGGGTCGAGTTCCACCTCCTATACTGACACTTGCCGATGCCTCCTCCGTACGTGAGGGGGAGACGGATGATTTGTGAGGGGGCGGACATGGCGAGTTCAGCGACAGAGTTTGCGACGGAACATGGCGAGCGCTTTGTGGAGGAGTTGAAGGCGCTGCTGCGCATCCCTTCGATCTCGACCGATCCGGCGCGGGCAAGCGATGTGCGGCGAGCGGCGGAGTTTTGCGCGGCGGAGCTCCGGCGGATCGGGATGGTTGGAGTCCGGCTGATCGAGACCTCGGAGGCGGAGAGCATGGTGGCGGAGGCGGCTGGGCCGGCGCGATTGGTGCCGGCGCGGATCGGTCATCCGCTGGTGTATGCGGAGTGGCTGGGGGCTGTGGGGAGGCCGACGGTGCTGTGCTATGGGCACTATGACGTGCAGCCGGCGGAGCCGCTGGATGAGTGGGTTTCGCCGCCGTTTGAGCCGACGGAGAGGAACGGCAATCTCCATGCCCGGGGAGCGGTGGACGACAAGGGGCAGATGTGGATGCACGTGAAGGCGCTGGAGTCGCTGTTGGCGGCGGGCGGCGGGCAGCTGCCGGTGAACGTGCGGGTGATTCTGGAGGGCGAGGAGGAGGTGGGTGGAGAGGGCATCGCGCGGTTTGTGCGGGAGCATGGCGAGGCGCTGAAGGCGGATGTGGCGCTGGTCTCGGACACGGAGATGTTTGCGCCGGAGCTGCCGACGTTGTGCGTGGGGTTGCGCGGGATGATTTACACGGAGATCGAGGTGCGTGGGTCACGGACGGATCTCCACTCCGGCATATATGGGGGAGCGGCGCCGAACGCGTTTGTGGCGCTGGCGCAGATCATCGCAGGTCTGAAGGATAGGGAAGGGCGGATTTTGATACCGGGGATCTACGAGAAGGTGCAGACGCCGACGACGGACGAGTTGAAGGCGTGGTCGGCGCTGCCGTTTGACGAGGAAGAGTACCGGGAGGCGGAGGTGGGGTCGAAGGAGCTGACCGGGGAGCCGGGATACTCGGTGCTGGAGCGGACGTGGGCTCGGCCGACGCTGGACGTGCACGGGATGCCGGGTGGGTTTATCGGCGCGGGAGCGAAGACGGTGATTCCGGCGAAGGCGGTGGCCAAGGTGAGTCTGCGGCTGGTGCCGGAGATGACGCCAGCGGAGACGTTCGCGCAGCTGAAGGAGTACGTGGGGGCGATCACGCCGAAGGGAGTGACGGCCGAGGTGCGGCTGATCCACTCGGGCGAGGCGATTGTGGTGAGTACGGATAACGAGTTTGTGCGGGCGGCGACGGAGGCGATGCTCGAGGTGTGGGGCAAGGAGACGGTGTTTGTGCGCGGGGGCGGGTCGATTCCGATCGTGGGGGACTTTGTGCGGGAGCTGAAGATTCCGACGGTGCTGATGGGCTTCGGTCTGCCGGACGACAACCTCCATGCGCCGAACGAGAAGTTCCACCTCGCGAACTTTCACCGGGGAATTCTGTCGATCATTGGATTCCTGATCCGGGTCGGATCGGGGACGGGAGCGTGATGGACGAGAGGGCTATGGGAGCAGGTCCCGGAGCGGAGTCGAGGGTGATTTCGGGATATGTGCTGGCGGGTGGGCGTAGCTCGCGGATGGGTACGGATAAGGCGGAGCTGCGGCTGGGGGGGCGGACGCTGCTAGAGATCGCGGTGGGCAAGCTGCGGCGGGTGTGCCGGGAGGTGATCGTGGTGGGGCAGAGGCCGGTGGCGCCGGAGGGGGTGCGCGTGATCGCGGACAGGTGGACGGGATGCGGGCCGATGGGCGGGATGGAGGCGGCGCTCGCGGATGCGGGGGCGCTCGCGGGTGCGGGGGAAGGATCGGCGCTGTTTTTTCCGGTAGACATGCCGTTGATTCCGCGGGCGGTTGTGGAGGGGTTGGCGGGGGTGTGGAGGAGCAGTGAGGCGGGGGTCTGCCTCCCTGTGACCGACGGTGTGGTGCAGCCGCTGCTGTGCCAGCTGCGGGCGGAGGTGCTGCCAGAGGTGCGGGAGGCGCTGGGGCGGGGTGCGTTCAAGGTGCGGCCGCTGCTGGAGGCGGCGGGCGTGGGGAGAGGGGGCGTGCTGCGGACGACGATCTCGACGGCCGACCGGGGATCGGTGTGGCCCGGTTGGATGCCGAGCGAGGCGGAGTGGGCTTTGCGGGAGCTCTGGTTCAGCAACCTGAATACGCCGGAGGAGTTTGCGCGGGCAGAGGGGTGGGCGGGGGCGCTCCCGCTCTTATGAGCGCGTGCAGGGCGGCCCTGGGTTGGCTGGCTTCCCATTTTGGCGGCCTGCCTGACCAGTTTTTGAGATAGGCGATCGGGGGCTGGGCTGAGGGGTGGGAGAATGGAGGGGATACCAGAGAGGCATGATGCCGGACGAGACGGAACGATCACGAGCGAGCAGTGGTGGCGAGGTACAGGGCGCGGGGGAGGTGCTGGATGAGCGGCACACGGCTTCTGCTGGCGAGGGCGGACAGAGCGTGCAGGCGAACAATGACCAAGGCTCGGAGCACGTTGTGGACCAGCCGAAGATGAGCCCGGAGACGCCCTTGATCGAGGGTGTTTCGGAGGACGTTTCGCCCGCGGTAGAGGAGTTCATGGAGCAGGCGGCGCAGCAGAATGAGGCTGCGGCGGCCGAGGTGGCGGCCGAGGCAGGGGACGCGAAGCCCGGGCCGTATATTTCGTTTGAGGGTGTGTCCAAGGCGTTTGGGGACTTTGTGGTTTTGAAGGAGGTGAGTTTCTGCGTGAACGCCGGGGAGACGCTCTGCATTCTTGGACGCAGCGGTGTGGGCAAATCGGTCTCCCTGCAGATGCTGCTCGGCTTCCTGAAGCCGGATGCGGGCGTGGTGCGGGTTGCGGGCGAGGATATCACTCGGTTTGCGGAGCGCGACCTGCAGAGGATCCGGCGAAAGGTGACCATGGTCTTCCAGAACGGAGCGTTGTTCGACTCGATCACGGTGGGCGAGAACGTGGCGTTTCCGCTGCGGGAGCGGGGAGAGCTGGCAGAGGAGCAGATCTACCAGATTGTGAGGGGGCTGCTGGAGATGGTCGGTGTGGCCGGGATGGAGGGGCTTCTGCCGAGCGATCTGTCGACCGGGATGAAGCGATCGGTGGCGATCGCGCGTGCGCTGGCGAGTCAGCCCGAGGCTGTGCTGTACGACGAGCCGACGACCCAGGTCGATCCGCTGATGGGGCATTTGCTGGGCGATCTGATTGAGCGGCTCAAGCAGCAGCTGCATTTGACGAGTATCGTCGTGACGCACGATATGCGGTTTGCGAAGAAGCTGGCGGACAGGGTTGTGTTTCTGCACGAGGGGACGGCTCGTTTTTTTGGAACGATGGAGGAGATGGAGCGGAGCGAGGATCCGGTGTTGCAGGAGTTTCTTTCGCTCGACGCGCTGGTTCTGCCGGCGTGAGTTCCCGGTGCGCGGTGGGTTGTAGCTTGTGGCAGGGAGCTTTCGTGGGCGGAGATCCGGGGCGTTCTTGCAAGTGGTCTGAGAGGCCGCGTATTCTTGATGTAGGTCGATTTCGCATATCACCAAGAAGTTGTAGGTCCAGCGCATCTTGGACGCCGTGGATGTGTCGATAGGTTGAGCAACGGGATCGCCCGCGTTGAAGCGGGTCGATCCTGCCGTTTTATCTCCAACTCACTGGACCTTGGGTCCCGCACACCCCCAGTGAAGAAGGACGACAGGCGGAAGGACCAGCTGTGGCGACGCCAGACTACGTACATCAGGTTATGATCTCCGGGCAGAGACGAGCTACGAGCAAGAGGCGGTCCCAGGGGGCTGGCTTGTTCTGGAGACCTTCTGTCACGAGTCTGGTGTGGAGCTCGCTCGATGTACTGACGGTCTTTCTGGCGTGGATCGTGGCGCTGCGTCTGCGGGCAAATCTGCCGCCCGGTACGGCGCTGCTGGCGATGGTTCCGCGTCTGCTCCACAGTGCACCGCACATGTCGACGGCCTTTGTGGGATGGTTCGCGATGTGCTTGGTATTTGTGACGCGATCGCACGGGATGTATGGACCGATCCAGAACAGGAGCGGTCTGCACGAGATACGGATGACGCTGCAGTCAACGATGACGGCGGGTCTGCTGCTGTGCGGGGCGCTTTATGTGACGCACAACGTGGCGGTTTCGCGCATCGTGGTCGCACTGATGGTGGTCATCACCGGATTTTTGTTATGCCTGCGCAGGATTCTTTGGCGCCGGATGGTGTACCGGAGGTACCTCGAGGGGATCGAGACGCGAAACGTGATGATCGTGGGCGCGGGCCGGGTGGGGCATGCACTTCGAAATCACCTGGAGTCGCACCAGCACCTCGGCTTCCGGTTCAAGGGCTTCGTCGCCCTGACGCCGAGGGAGGCGGAGGCGGGGGATGCGGACGTGGTGGGCGATGTGCAGAACTGCCTGGCGGTGGCGCGATCGCTGTTTGTGGATGAGATCTTCTTTTCGGTGCCGGCGGAGAAGAAGATCGTGATCGGGCTGGTGGAGGAGGCGCGCGAGGCGGGGATCGATGTGCGGGTGGTTCCGGACCTTTACGACGGCCTGGCGTGGAATGCGCCGGTCGAGTATATCGGACAGTTTCCGACCATTCCGTTACACCGCCGGGAGTTCCGCATTGGAGCGGTGCTGCTGAAGCGCACCCTGGACCTGGTGCTGGCGGCGCTGGCGCTGCTGATTCTTTCCCCGGTGATGCTGGGGATTGCGATTGCGATCCGCATGGATTCGAAGGGCTCCATCTTCTACCGGGCGCAGCGGATCGGACGCAAGGGACGGACGTTTGTGTGCTTCAAGTTCCGCACGATGGTGGAGGATGCGGACAAGATGCAGGAGCAGCTCGAGCACATGAACGAGCGGCAGAGCGTGCTCTTCAAGATCGTCAACGACCCACGTGTGACCCATGCGGGACGACTTCTGCGCAAGTATTCGCTGGATGAGCTGCCGCAGTTTTACAACGTGCTGCGCGGCGATATGAGCGTGGTGGGGCCGCGACCGCCGATCGCCTCCGAGGTGGAGCAGTACGATCTTTCGCATCTTCGCCGGCTGGATGTGCTGCCGGGCATCACGGGGCTGTGGCAGGTGGAGGCGCGGCAGGATCCGTCGTTTGACAGCTACATTTCGCTCGACACGGCGTATGTGGAGAACTGGAGCCTGTGGCTGGATTTGAAGATCCTGGCGCGGACGGTGGGCGTGGTCCTGAGCGGAACCGGGGCGTAGCGGAGGGCTATTTCGGCGCGCGATGGAGACGGTAGACTGAAGCGGTGAAGATAGCTTTGGCGCAGATCAACCCGACGGTGGGGGACTTCACCGGGAACGCAGCGAAGTTGCTGGAGTTCGCTGAGCGGGCTGCCGCGGAGAGAGCGGATCTCGTGGTGTTTCCGGAGCTGGCGGTGTGTGGGTACCCGCCCGCGGATCTGCTGGAGAAGAAGGCCTTTGTCCAGCGCGCGGGCGAGGTCGTGGAGCAGCTGGCGGCGTGGACGGGGGAGCCGGGGCGGCCGGGGCTGCTGTGCGGGGCCGTGCTGCCGGCCAGGTCTCCGGAGGGCAAGCACGTCAGAAATGTAGCGGTGCTGCTGGAGGCGGGGCGCGTGGTGTTTACCCAGCAGAAGCGTCTGCTGCCGTTTTACGATGTCTTCGATGAGCAGAGGTACTTCGAGCCGGGGGCGGAGCAGCGGCTGACGGAGTTTCGCGGGCAGCGGCTGGCGATCACGATCTGCGAGGATGCGTGGAACGACAAGGGCTTCTGGCGCGAGCGAAGGTATGGCGTGGATCCGGTAGAGGAGCTGATGGGGTTGTGGGATACGCGTCCCGGCGAGCGGCGGGTGATCCTGAACATCTCGGCCTCGCCCTACTGGAAGGATAAGCGAGGTGTGCGCGAGGGAATGCTGGGCGCGCTGGCGAGGCGGCACGGGGCGCTGGTGGCGATGGCGAACCAGGTGGGCGGGAACGACAGCCTCATCTTCGACGGGTCGTCGCTGGTAGTGGGATCGCGCGGGCGAGTGTTGACGCGCGGGCGATCGTTCGCGGAGGACCTGGTGATGTTCGACACGGCGGTGGAGGAGGCGGTCGGAGCTACCGGGGGCCGGGAGGCGGATGGGCGCGATGAGATCGCCGCGACGTGGGACGCGCTGGTTCTGGGAACGAGGGACTATGTGCGGAAGTGCGGATTTGGGAAGGTTCTGGTTGGTTTGAGCGGGGGCATCGACTCCGCGCTGGTTGCGGCGATTGCGGTGGAGGCGCTGGGGGCTGGCAACGTGATGGGCGTGGGGATGCCGAGCGAGTACTCGTCGAGCGGGTCGGTCGAGGATGCGCGGAGGCTGGCGGCGAACCTCGGGGTTTGCTTTGAGGTGCTGACGATCCATGATGTGTTTACGAGCTACATGCGGACGCTGGAGCCGATGTTCGCGGGAACGCCGTTCGGCCTGGCGGAGGAGAATCTGCAGGCGCGGATACGCGGTGCGCTGCTGATGGCGCTGTCGAACAAGTTTGGGGCGCTGGTGCTGACGACGGGCAACAAGAGCGAGATGTCGACGGGCTACTCGACGCTGTACGGCGATATGGTGGGGGGGTTGGCGGTGATCGGCGATGTGTGGAAGACGCGGGTGTACCAGCTGAGCGAGTATGCGAACCGCGAGCGCGAGGTGATTCCGCGGGCGACGATCGAGAAGGCTCCCTCGGCGGAGCTGCGGCCGGAGCAGAAAGATACGGACTCGCTGCCGCCCTATGACGTGCTGGACCCGATGCTGGAGGCGTATGTGGAGGAGTATCGGCCGGCGGAGGAGATTGCGGCGAAGCAAGGGGTGGAGGTGGAGCAGGTGCGCGGGGTTCTGAAGCTGGTGGAGCGCAGCGAGTACAAGCGGCAGCAGGCGGCGCCGGTGCTGAAGGTGACCAAGAAGGCGTTTGGGACGGGACGGAGATTTCCGATCGCGGTCAAGTTTGAGGTTTGAGGCTGCGCGTTTTTGGGCGGCGGAAGCGAGGTCAGGTGTTGCGGATGATGCGAGGTGTAGCGGCGGCTCTGGTGATGGGCATGGTGAGTGCGGTGGGAGCGCAGACGCCGACGTCTGGGGCTGCAACGACAGCGCCAGCGAGCGCGCAGGGGGGAACTGCGGCTGCGGGGCCGCAGGCCGGGGCTGCGGCCCCGAGCGCGCCAGGAGCGACGGGTACAGCCGATCCGTTTCCGCCGGTGAACCCGAAGAACTTCACGGCGACGACCCCAACGGCGGCGACGGTGGATGCCTTTCTGAAGCAGCTGTGGGGGTATGACACGAACCGGATCTGGCGAGTGGAGGCGATCTCGACGACGCAGGCTCCGGGCGTGGCGAGGGTAGTGGTTTTCGTCGCGGATAGGAGCCCGAATGCGAAGGTGCAGACGTCGGCATTTTTCGTGACGCCGGACGGCAAGCACGCGATCGCGGGGGACGGTGTGGTGGCGTTTGGGGCGACTCCGTTCGCGGAGGCGCGGCAGATGCTGCAGAGCCGGGCGGACGGGCCAGGGCGGGGCGGGGCAGGGAAGCAGCTGATGCTGGTGGAGTTCGCCGATATGGAGTGCCCGCACTGCAAGGAGGTGCAGGGGACGATGGACCAGCTGCTGAAGGACTTTCCGAAGGCGCGCGTGGTGTACCAGAACTTTCCGCTGACGGAGATTCATCCGTTTGCGTTCAAGGCAGCGGCGGACGGAGTGTGCGTGGCCAAGGCGAAGCCGGAGGCTTTCTGGACGTACCTGCAGGCGGTGTACGACACGCAGGGCAGTCTGACGGCGGAGAGCGGAGACGAGACGCTGAAGAACGCGGTGGTGAAGGCGGGGCTGGATCCGGGCACGGTGGGAGTGTGCGCGGCCGCGGCGGGGACCAAGGATCAGGTGAATGCTTCGCTGAAGCTGGGCGAGGACGTAGGCGTGGACCAGACGCCGATGCTGGCGGTGAACGGACACCTGCTTCCGCTGTCGGCGATCCCGTATGAGACGTTGAAGACGATGGTGGCGTACCAGGCGGCGGAGGACGGGGTGAAGTAGCGCTGGCGAGCGGGTGCTGCTGGTTGAGCTGGCGTGATGGTGGAGCCGATAGGCAGAAGAAGGGCTCTCAGATCGCTGAGAGCCTTTCGTGCTTGACCGCATGTGCGACCCCTATGCGCGAATGGGTCGATCTGGCGCGATGCTTACTTGCGCTTCTTTTCGGAGTCCACGTCTCCTTCGGCTTCGGCCTCGTCCTGCTCGCTCTCCTGCTCGGACTGTTTCTCCTTGGGGCTCTTGGGCTTTTCGTCCTCGTCCACCTCGTCCTCATCTTCCTGGGAGTCGGCTTCCTTGAGGATCGTTTTGGCGCCGGCGAGGACGTTTTTGGCGGCCGTTTTTTCTTCTTCCAAGGTTTCGGTCAGGAGAGCTAGGACTTCTTTATGGCCGAGGGTCTTCGCGATCGCGATCGCGGCCGTGTATCCGGCGATCTCGTAGTGCTCCACGCGGAGCGCGGCGCCGACAAGGCCGGCGTCCTTGAGAGCGCCTTCCTCATCCTTTTCGAGCGCCTCCTGAACCTCCTTGATGCAGCCTTCCATGCCGCTGCAGTGCTGGCCGGTGGGTTTCTTTCCGAGATGGCTGAAGATCTCGCGCAGGCGCAGGACCTGGCCCTTGGTCTGCTCGAGGTGCTCGCGAACCTGCTGCTTCATGGTTGGGTTGGTGGCGCCTTTGACGACCTTGGGAAGGGATTTGACCAGCTGGTTTTCAGCGCTGTACAGGTCGCGTAATTCATCGATAAGAACGTCATTCAGACTCATGAGGTGTGGATCTCCTGCAGGTGAGATGCGCGATTGCAAGAGCTCTCAAGTCCCGAGGCCAGTTTTGTGTGATGTGGTTCTGGTATGCGCCGAAGAAGCGTGCGCCGTTGTCCGCGGCGTGGCGTGTGGGCCGGGAGGATGAAGTTGGGGAAGACGCCCGGCCGTCGTGAGGGCTGGCTCACTGGGCCGGGCTTGCGGATTTGTAGACGACGCCGCTCTTCATGACGAACCTGACGGTCTGGAGGAGTTTGACGTCTTTGAGCGGGTCGCCGTTGACGGCGATGATGTCGGCCCACTTGCCGGGATCGAGGGTGCCGACCTTGGAGGTCCAGCCCATCAGGTCGGCGGCGTTGACGGTGCCGGTCTGGATGCCTTCGAGCGGGGTCATGCCGAACTGGTTGACGTAAACGTCGACCTCGTGGGCGTTGAGGCCGTGCGGGTAGACGGCGGCGTCGGTGCCGAGCGCGACCTTGACGCCGGCCTTGATGGCGCGCTTTGCGTTGGACTTTTCGACGGCACTGACGTTCTTCATCTTTTGCGCGTAGATGGTGGGGAGCTTGCCGGATTCCAGATTCCAGTCGATCAGGTAGGCGGTCGGAACGAAGTAGGTGCCGTGTTTCTTCATCATGGCGATGCCGGCGTCGTCGAGGTAGGAGCCGTGCTCGATGGAGTCGACACCGGCCTCGCTGGCCCAAAGGATGCCCTGGGCTCCGTGGGCGTGGGCGGCGACCTTGCGGCCGAGCCGGTGCGCGTCGGCGACGATGGCCTGCATCTCTTCGCGCGTGTACTGGCTGGCCTGGGGGTCGTCGCCTTTGGAGAGGACGCCGCCGGTCGCGCAGATCTTGATGAGGTCTGCACCGTACTTGATGTTCTGGCGAACCTTTTGCTGGACGGCGGGGATACCGTCGGCGACGCCCTCGCCGGTGAGGTGATACTGGAAGGGGAGGAGGTTTTCGTCGCAGTGGCCGCCGGTGATGCCGAGCGGTGGGCCGCTGACCTGCATGTGCGGGCCGGGGATGTGGCCGGCGTCGATCTCGTCGCGCAGAGCGACGTCGGTGTAGTTGCCCGCGCCCACGTTGCGCACGGAGGTGAAGCCTGCCTCGAGCGTGACCTTCGCGTTTTCGACGCCGATGATGGCCTCTTTCGCGGGCGTGATGCTCAGCTCGAAGTAGGGGTCGAAGTTAGTCGCGCCGGTGAGGTGGGTGTGGACGTCGATAAGGCCGGGGAGGAGGGTGTACTGCCGGAGATCGATCTCGGTGTCTCCGGCCCCCTTGGGCGTGGCGCTGGTGGGGCTGACGGCGACGATGGTTTCACCCTGCACGATGACGGTCTGGTCGGCGGGCTCGGCCCCGGTGCGCACGTCCAGCACGTGGCCGGCGCGCAGAAGCGTTCGACCGCCGGTTGCTGTGGATTGCGCGAGGACGGTCCCCAGGGTTCCCGCGCATGCAAAGACCATCCAAACCGCTGAACGCAGCATCATCTGTTGGCTCCTTTGAAGATTCAGCCGAGTCTAGCAGAGAGCACCGGCGGGGCCGGCGGCTTTGGCGGTATCCCGCGACGGTTGCGGTGGCGATAGCCGGAGGTGGGTGGGGCAGGCACTTTAGAATGGGATGGGGGCAAGGCAGCGCACCCGACTTGAGACGAGGTTCTTGTGAAGGCATTGGTGAAGAGCCGCGACGAACGCGGTCTGTGGCTTGAGGATGTTCCCGAACCGACTATCGGCATCAACGACGTGAAGATCCGGGTGCTATCGACCGGCATCTGCGGCACCGATCTCCACATTTACGACTGGGACTCCTGGGCGCAGAAGACGATTCCGATCGGGTTGACGATCGGCCACGAGTTTGTGGGGGAGGTGGTGGAGGTTGGATCGAATGTGACCGACTTTCACCATGGGGACACGGTGTCGGGAGAGGGCCATGTGGTGTGCGGACGATGCCGCAACTGCCTGGCGGGGCGGCGGCACCTGTGTGCGCACACGCTGGGGACGGGTGTTCAGCGGAACGGCTGCTTTGCCGAGTTTATTGTGCTGCCGATGACGAATGTGTGGCGGCACTCGGCGGGCATACCGCGGGAGATCGCGGCGATCTTCGATCCGCTCGGGAATGCGGTGCACACGGCGCTGGCGTTCCCCGTGCTGGGCGAAGATGTTCTGGTGACCGGGGCGGGTCCGATCGGCATCATGGCCGCGGCGGTGGCTCGGCATGCGGGTGCTCGGCATGTGGTGATCTCGGACCCAAACCCCTACCGTCGCGAGCTTGCCGAGAAGGTTGGCGTGACGCTGGCGGTCGACCCGATGACGACAACGCTCGTGTCCATCCAGCCGCAGTTGCATATGAGCGAGGGCTTCGACGTCGGGCTCGAGATGTCGGGGAATCCGCAGGCGTTTCGGGACATGCTGGGCAGTATGAGCCATGGGGCGAAGGTGGCCATGCTGGGCATTCCATCCGAGCCGATCGCGATCGACTGGAACCAGGTGATCTTCAACCAGCTGACGCTGCGCGGCATTTACGGCCGGGAGATGTACGAGACCTGGTACAAGATGACGGTGATGCTCGAGAGCGGCCTGGACATTTCAGGAGTCATCACGCACCGGCTTCCGTGGCAGCAGTTCAAGCAGGGGTTTGATGCGATGCGATCCGGCAACTCGGGCAAGGTGATCCTTGACTGGACGGCTTGATGCGCGGCGAGCATCGACTTGCTGGCTAGGGGCATGCGGGGCGAGAAAAGGGTGCTGAGGACCTGCGCGATCGGGTCGTGCATCCCATAAGATAATAGGTAGGCTGATTGCTGCTTCCGTCCGAGCAACGATCGAAGCGCTGTACGACCAACCTCAAGGCCCTTGAAGATGGATTCCAGCAACTGCGAGACCAACGCGTGCAGCGCGCCACAAGCGACGGATAGCCTTTTTGAACGTGTGTCCTGGTTTTACGCGCTCTGCCGCGAGTACCTGTTTCGGGATCACACCCAGGAGATCGCCCACTCCCTATTTCCGCCGGAGGGACCGGCGCCAGGAACGCGTCTGCTGGAGCTTGGCTGTGGGCCGGGGTTCTATGCCTGTCGACTCTCTGAAGAGTACCCGCATCTGCGCACGACCGGCGTCGATCTATCGTTTTCGCTAATTCAACGCGCGAAGGACCGGGCTGCCGCGCGGCATCTTTCCAACTGCAGCTTTCAGCGCGCCGACGCTCACTCGCTTCCGTATGTTTCCGGATCGATCGATGCGATCGTGGTTTCCCGCCTCTTTCTAATTGTGCCGGACAAGGAAGGGATCGTCCGCGAGATCTTTCGCGTGCTGAAGCCGACCGGCCGGTGCTTCATCGCGGAGCCGACCTCTGGATTTCGCACACGTCTGCCGCTGGCGCTGATGTGGCTGCTGGCGCGGCTGACGACGTCGGCGGCAGGGAAGTATCGCGAGCCGCAGCAGGCCGACGTGATGAGCCGTCCTGCGTTTGCGACGCTGATCCACTCGCAGCTTTGGGCCGCGGCCGATCTCCAGTACGACGGCTGGTACCAGTACGCCGTTTGCGGGCGAGGAACAGCTCCGGTCGCGGAGACGCCGCTGGCGCCCGAGTCGGTTGCGGAGCTGATCGGATCTGTGGCCTCAACGACAGCAGCTCACTTCGTTCCACCCGCGCCGGATCACAGGGCGACGCTGACCCCTGCTTAGGCGGCAGTGACCAGGGTGTGGCTAGACCTTTGCGGGCGGGGCGGCGATGACCTCGGCGGCGAAGCGTTCCATCTCCTCGCGCTGCGGGCTGGACTGCAGAAGAACCAGGTCCACACCGACCTTCTCGAATTCGCCGAGCCGCTCCTGAACCTGGGCGGCCGTGCCGATAAAGCCGCTGCGGAGGCCGCGGTTCGAGACCGAGTAGTCTTTTTGCGAGATCTCCGTGCCAAGCTTTGAGCCGGTCACCCACTGCTGGTAGTTCGCGTAGCCGCGGGCTGACTGCTGCACATCGGTGATGCGCTCAACCTCGCGAAGAGCTTCCGCTTCGGAGTCGCGCACGATGGCGTAGCCGCTTACGCCGAAGATCAGCGGCGGCAGACCGGCGATTTCGCGGCGTTGGCGCATGTCGGCGATCTTTGCGCCGACTGCATCGGGAGCATCGCCGTGCATCAGGTAGGCGTCGCACTTGTTGGCGATGAGATTTTTGGCTGTCTCGGACTCGCCACCCGCATAGAGGGTTGGACGCGGTTGCCGCAGGGGCTTCGGGGAGAGCACATTATCCTGCACATCGTAGTAGCGTCCGGTGTGCGAGTAGCCCTGCGAGCTCCAGCAGCCGTCGATGACGTCCAGCCACTCACTGGTGCGGGCGTAGCGGTCGTCGTGCTCGTCGAAGGCGATGCCATACTTGGTGGCCTCGTCCTTCCACCAGCTCGAGACGACGTTCAGCGTCAGGCGTCCGCCGGCGATGCGGTCGATGTTGGCGGCCTGCTTCGCGAGCAGGGCGGGGTTGTGGAAGGTGGGGCGGACCGCGACCATCAGCTCCAGCTTGGTGGTCACGGCGGCGAGCGCGGCGGCTGTCGACCAGGCGTCGAGCGACGGCTCCTCGATGCCCTTGATGTCGTTCAGGTTGAGTTCGGCGATGAGGGTGAGGTCGAAGCCGATCTGCTCGGAGCGCAGGGCGAGGTTGCGGGTGTACTCCCAGCTCGCCTCCATCTGCTCGTCTTCGACGTTGCGCAGCCAACCGCCGAAGACGGGGAGCCAGAAGCCGTAGCGCATCAGCGGATCCCCGCCATGGTCTCGCGCTCGGCGTCGGCGGCGGCGGATCTGCCGGTCGGTGCGACACCGCTTCTGAGCCGATTTACCTTTTCGGCCTCGCGTTCGAGCCAGTCGGCGAGGCGCACGAACGAGTCGAAGCCGACCACACGCTGGCCATCCGCGACGAAGTTCGAGAGCGCATTGATGTCGTAGTACATGCGCCGGCCGTCACGATCGTCGATCATGTACTCGACACCGCCGAGCTCGATGCCGGCGGCCTCCATCATGCGCTCGACCTCGGCGATGACTTCGGGTTCGGGGTCGAAGGCCTCGACGGTCAGCCCGGACTTGGGCGCGTCGATGGCGCAGATGGATCGATTGAGCTCCTGGCCGGTCGGCGTCCTGCAGATGTCGCCGGGGCAGAGGTCGAAGGTTTCGCCAGTGATGTGGATCTTGATCGCGTACAGAAACTTGCCGTCCAGGACCTCGACGCGGAGGATGTGCGAACCGCGCGCCGGCACGAACTCCTGCACCAGCGCCGTGGTATCCATGCCGAGCATGAGGCCGTCAGGGGTGGCGGCGGCCTCCTTGAGTTGCGCAGGTGTGTCGAAGCGCTTGACGCCGCTTCCGCTGCCGCCGATGTTGGGCTTGACGACGACCGGCCAGCGCAGCCCGGCGGCGGCCTCAACTGCCTGCGATGCGCGGTGGATGACGCGGGCTCTGGGGAAGGGAAGACCGAGCTGGTCGAGCATGGTCAGCTGCGCCGCCTTGGAGAGTTCGCTGCGGAAGGCTCGCACGCCGTTGACGACGCGCACGCCGCGGGCCTCCAGGTGCTCAAGGAAGCCGAGCGTGTAGAAGATCTGGTCGCCATGCCCGCGGTTCCAGGCGGACGGACTCATCTTGTTCAGCACCAGCGCGAACTGCTCTTCGGGTCTGTCCTCCGGACCGTAGCTGTGGTCGATGGCGCTCAGCTTGACGAAGTTGGCACCGCGACGCTCGAGTTCCGCAAACAGCGGCTTGAACCAGTTCGGCTGCTCGTAGTAGATCGCGATCGGAAGTGGATTCTGTCCGGGGGAGTTCTGAGAGAAGGCCATAAATAACTCTATCGAACTTTTTGCCTCCCGATGGCGCGCTCTTGCGGGCGTGCCTCGATCTGGGTAGGGGTCTGGGAGGTAAGTGCACCTCGATGGGCGTGGAGTTTCGTCCGATGGGCTGGAGCGTACGATCCCTGTCTACCTGGCTGAGCCGGAGGTGGAGATCGAGGAACTCGTCTGAGCAGAGCTGTTGGAGGACATCGGCGTGGCGGACCCGCTGCCCGAAGCTGCGGCGGAGTTGGCGGTTCCGGGAGCGTCCAGGCCATCCGAGTATAGAAAGCCGTGAAGCACGACGTAGCGTGTCTGCGCATCCTGCAGCGCTTGGACGTAGTCTTCGGTCGCCCCGTACAGATCGCTTTGAAGGTTCAGGACCCGCAAGAAGGAGGCATCCATGAGGCCATACTGTTTGGTCATGAGCTCGTACGCCTGCTGCGTGCGAGGGAGGATTTCGGTGCGGTAGCGGGTGGCGATGAGCCGTGCGTTGCGGTAGTCGTCGACCACGGCGGCCTCCCGGGATCGCAGCGACAGCTGGACGCGAGTCGCTTCCTGGCGGGCTCGCTCGAGATTGGCGCGGACCGCGTCCACGTTGCCCTGGTTGCGATCGAACAGGTGAATTTGCAAGCCGATCTCCGCGAAGCCGACGAGACCAACGCGGCTTCCTGGAAGATCGAGCGGTTCATTATCCTGCGAGATGCCGCCCCGGGTGACGAGATCCGGAATCGGGTCGCGGCGTGCCCGCTTCAGGGCTGCCTCGGCCTTAGCGACACCGGCCTGCGTGTACCGCATCTCGGGACTGTGCGCGAGCAGGTCATCGAGCAGCGCTGCCTCGTCCGGCTCGGACGGCAGAGCTTCAAGGTCGCCCTGGACGGTGCCCAGGGGGAGGCTTGGTTCCCCCACGATCGCGGTCAGCTCGGTCCATGCCCGGCGGAGCATGTTTTCCTGCACGCCGACGGCGATGAGCATGTGCTGCTCGGCGACCTCGGTTCGGAGGACCTCGGTTGGGTCTGCCTGGCCGGTGTTGGCGATCTCGTGAGTGTACCCGGTGGTGGAGTGGGCGATGCCGGCGAGATCGCGCTTGAGATGGAGCAACTCCTGCCCTGCGAGGACGCGATAGTAGGCCTCCCGGGTGGCATTGCGAACGCGGATCTGCTGGGCCTCGCCGGCGGCGACCGCCTGGTGGATCGATTGATCCTCGATCTTGCGATTGAGGCCGAGCTTGCCGCCGAGGATCACGGGTTGGTCGAGGAAGAAGCCCTGCTTGCCAGACCGGTACGCACCGCCACGAATCTCATCGCCGTAGTAGCCGACGGTGGGATTGGGAGGTAGGCCGACCTGGCGGCGGATGCCCTGCGCCGCCGTGATGTCGTGCCGGGCCTCGGCCAACGTTGGATTGTGCGCGAGCGCCCTTGCCTCAAGATCTTCGAGGGCGTAGACCGGTCCCCTGGCTGCGTCCGGATGCTTCGATTGGCCGATCTCCGGCAGATGCGGCGTCACATGGTCGATGTGGTGCATGTGCATGGGCGTCTCCTCGCCGCTCTCCGACGGTGCGACGGTCGGCTCGGTGATGGGCTTGTTCGACGGTTGATCCATGGTCATGGATTCCGCCTTTCCGTGCGTCCGCGGGGACCGCCCATGGGCGGGCATGTCCATGGGCATGGATGGGTCCATTGGCTTGGGCTTGGTTTTTGGGGGCGGGTCCATATGCATCTTGGGATCCATCTGCATGGATGGGTCCATGGGCATGCCCGAGTCGTGTTGATGCACCTGGGACGCGGCAGGGGCCTGCGCGGAGGCGGCATGCGCGGCCAGCAGAACGAGGGGGGCGAGCCGGGCGAGGGTACAAGGGCGAATCCGCGTCATGGAGAGCTCCTTTCGGGGAGTGGTCATTTGCCGTGCTCGTGCATGCCGGGCATGTCGGCCATGGCAGGTTTTGCCGAGGGGAGTATTTTGCCTTCACGGACCAGCAGTGCGATCTGGTCATAGCGGTCGGGAGGCAGAACGCGGACGAGCGTCATCATGCCCATCATCATGGCGCTCCAGTTCGGGGCGAGGCCGGTGTTTTCCGGCTTGGCGACCGTTCTGGCCTCGTCCATGCCCATGTCCATGAAGGCATCCTGCGGGAAGCCTTTGACCGCGTTCGGGTCCTTGGCGATGGGAGCGTGATGGATGTGCTCGAAGCCGACGGAATCGGCAAGCGTCTGCATCTGCATGAGCGCCCGGTCGTCGGTCTGGTCTGCGGTGTTGATCTGGCGTTCGCCAATCATTGGATCGTTCATCAGGTCCATCATGTTGTTCATCATGTGGTGAGGCAGATGGCAGTGAATCATCCAGTCGCCGGGGTTGTTCGCGACGAACTCGAATGCGCGCGCCTGCGCCACGCCGACGAGAACGGTGTTGCCTGGCTCCCACATCGTCTCCGGCCTGCGACCGCCTTCGTTTCCGGTGACGACAAAGGTGTGCCCGTGTAGATGGATTGGGTGGTGGTCCATGCCCATGTTGACCAGGCGTACGCGGACACGGCTGCCCTGTCGCACAAGCAGAGGCGTGGTGCTGGGCGCCGACTTGCCGTTGAAGGTAAGCCAGTTGAACTCCATGTTTGCGCTGTTGGGAACCGTTTGGTTCGGCAGGAGCGCCCACTCCTGCATGACGATGCCGAAGTCGTGGTCGACGTGCGGCTGGTATGGCACCTTGGGGTGAAGGATGAAGAGGCCGATCATGCCCATCATCTCCTGCATGGCGCCGTGAGAGTGGTAGAAGAAGTCGCCATTCTGGTTGAGCGTGAACTCATAGACGAAGCGGCCTGCCGGAGGGATGGGCTTCTGGCTGACATAGGGCATGCCGTCCATGGGCAGAGGCACCTCGAGACCGTGCCAGTGCATGCTGGTCGACTCGGGGAGGTGATTGTCGACGAGGATTCGAACGCGGTCGCCCTCGTTGGCCTGAATGGTCGGACCGGGTGAGGTGCCGTTGTACCCCCAGCAGTCGAGCGTCTTCCAGGGCGAGATCTGCCGGCGTACGGGCTCCGCGATGAGGTGAAAGACCTTCACCTCGCCGTCCATGGTGAAGGGCAGGTCTGGGATGTCTGGGGAGACGACAGGCACGTTGAAGGACGGACCGCCGTTGGGCTGCCCGTGCGGCTTCAGTTTGCCGTTTCGAGATGTCGTGGCAAGGAGCTTGTCGGTAGCAAGCAGCCCCGCACCGAGGCCCAGGGCACTTTGAAGGAAGGAACGGCGATTCGCCATACTGAACTCCGTAAAACATAGAAAGGGTTTGCGCCGACGTGAGTGGGAGCGAAGCGCTGCTGACTCAGGTCGGAAGGGGAACGAAGGCTGGGTGGGGGACGAAAGCTCGCGACACACACTCCGGCGGGCGACATAATAAAGTCGGCTGTTGGAAGGGTCGCGGCGCTAGATGCGCAGAGTTGTGTGCCGGGAGACGGGCGATGCGGGGAGGAGATGAGGCCTTTGCTGCGGGTCTACCGAGGTGCTGGAGCCGGGATGTAAGAAGACGAGACCTGCGACAACGGCCGTGCGCTGGCTGAAGGACATCTGTTCGGTCCAGGCATTCTTGCCGGAGACCAGCACTGGCTGCTCCGTGCACCCTTGGTGGAGGCAGAGAGCGGGTTTTTCCAGCAGCATGGAACCTGAATGGGACCTATGATTCTGGCTCAAGGGAGCCTGCTGCATGCCGGCCATCGGCATTCCAGGGATCGACATGCGATCCATCACGGGAGCATTCCTCTCCGCCCGGTGTCCCTCCGTAGCGAGAGCGCCTCCGTGACAGGGAATGCTGATGCCGATGAGGTCACATCGGATCTCACAGGCGGACGCGAAGGTTGACAAGGACAGAAGAATCACTGCCAGCAAACTCGCCAATGCCGCCCGGAACCGCATAGATACAGTATCAACCCTTGCCGAGTTCGATGCAAAGTCGTGGAAGAGGGTTCATGGACACGTTTCTTGTTCGGATCAGGCGGGGAGCCGGACTCGCCATAATCGCGTTCGACTCTGGAGCAGAGCGTCACCGATCAGGCTGACTTCGCGTGTTGCCGAGCTACCGGTGACAGACTGATTCCCGCTTTGAGGAGCGTGTGAAAGACTTTGTCCATGGACATGAGCAAGGGCGCCGTGCGGTGGATGCTGATTGCGGTCTTGATGGTCTGGGTTGACGGCGCGCCAGCGCAGACTGGGACGCAGGCTGGGCCGCAGAGTGGGCCGAATCGGCCGAAGTTCGATGCGTTCGAGGTTGCCACGCTCAAGCTGGCGAACGAAGAGGAGAAGGGCCGCTACATCAAGATGGAAGGCGCGGACCGCTTTGTGGAGAAGGGGTATACGTTGAAGCTTCTGATCGCGGCGGCGTACGACCTGAACCCGAAGACGATCTCCGGCGGCCCGGGCTGGGTGGACTCGATCCACTTCGATATTCTTGCCCGAACACCTGGCGAGGTGCGGCCCACCCACGAGGAACAGATGAGGATGGTGCGGAGTCTGCTGACGGAGCGGTTCAAGCTGAGCTTTCATCGCGAGAAGAAGGAGTTCGCGATCTACGCGCTGGAGGTTGGGAAGAGCGGAGCGAAGCTGAAGCCGAGCGCGAAGCCGGATGAGCCGCCGACGGTTGGGCCGGGGGTGGTGTATCCGGAGCGCATCTTGCTTCCGGGGCGCAACGCCTCGATGAGCGAGCTTGCGTCGCTGCTGCAGCGAGCGATTCTGGATCGCCCGGTGGTGGACAGGACGGGGCTTGCCGGGCGCTTCGACTTCGACCTGGACTGGGCGCCTGATGAGAGTCAGTTTGGCGGGGATGTGCCGGCCGCTCGGGACACGGCGCCGAGCCTGCCTCTGTTCGCGGCCATTCAGGAGGAGCTTGGTCTCCGTTTGGAGGCGATGCGGGCACCTGTCGACGCGCTGGTGATCGACGCGGCGCAGCGGCCGTCGGAGAACTGAGCCGGCTGGAACTGCGCTGCCTAGAACTGAGCCGGTTAGGGGACGAGCACGATGGGAGCTCGCCAGAAGTTTGCTTTGAGAGTGGTTGGGTCGACGACCGTGACCTGGCAGACGTACTCTCCCGGCGCGAGGCCGGTGAGCGCCATGTCGAAGCTGAGGGGCATGGTTCCGAGGCGGCTGGCGGCGTTGGGGGAGACGGCTGTGGGTGGGGTCTGGAAGGCTTTGACGCCGGCGCGGTAGAGGCTGACGAAGGCGAAGAGGGGCTCGGCGCCTGCCGGTGGAGGCTTGTAGGCCTGGAGATAGACGTACATCGACCGAGCTGAGCTGAAGACGCGGGTGACGCTGGGAACGAGCTTTCTTCCGTTCTGGACGAGGGGGTTGACGGCGGCTTCCTTCTCGCGGTCTTTGCTTTTGGAGGCATCGTAGAGCGCGTCCTTGAGGTCGACGCGCTGGCTGCTGAGCACGACCGAGCTGATGGGGATCTGCTTCTCCTCCTTGTTGAGGTTGGGGATGACGAAGGTGGTTTGGTAGGTGCCGATTCTGCCGGTCTCGTCGTCGCGGGCGAGGAACTTGATCATGTAGCGGCCGGGGAGAAGGGTGAAGCCGGCGTCGTACTCGATGGGCCGGTGTGCGAGCTCGGCGGCGGTGGCGCCGGTGAGCTTGATGTTGACGTTGTCGCGGACGTTGGTGACGGTGGCGCCGCCGGCGAGGTCCTTGATCTCGCCGACGAAGTCGATAAGGGTGTGCTCGGCGCCGCCGCGCTTGGCGAGGGCGAGCTCGCGGCCGGGGATCTTGACGACGATGGGGACGAAGTACTCGGCGCGGTTGAGCTGGAAGTGGTCGATCTCCATGGCGATCGAGAGCTCGGTGATGGGGTCCTCGAGCAGGAGCGCGTCTTCGAGCTGGCGCTCCTTGTCCACGGCGGTGAAGCGGCCGAACTGCTTTTCGGCGTAGTAGCCCCCGCGGTAGGCGAGATCGACGGCGGGCTGCTGGTTGAGGTTGATCTTGACGCGGCGGAAGCTGCCGTTCTGCACGGTGTTGGAGGTGTAGTAGCCGAGGATGTAGTACTCGGAGACGGCAACCTGCGCGTTGACGATGCCGCGGGTGAGGTCGTTGTCGTCGAAGAGCGCTTTTCCGCCGGTGTCGCCGGCGAGGGCGAAGAGGGTGTCCTGCGACTGCTGGAAGGTGTTGGTGAGGGCGAGGGCGGAGGCGCCGGTGTAGATGCCGGCGCCTCCGGGCGAGCCCTGGGTGGCGTCGCCGAGTGGCGCCTGGGCGACGAGGCCGCGCGCGTCGACGGGCCAGAAGGAGACGCCGGCCTTGATGGCGGCGTCGACAGTGGCGTGGAGCTGGGCCTGGTTGTCGATGCCGTTGAGGCGGAGGCCGCTGGCGAAGTATATGAGCGACTTCTTCTCGTTGAGCTGCCCGAGCATGCGAGCGGCGGTCTGGAGCGCGGAGAGCTGGCGATCGGTGTTGAAGACGTTGAACTCGCTGTCGTCCTGGCCGAAGGCGGCTCCGGTATCCGCGCTGCTGGCGTCGTCGATGGTTTCGAGCGAGCCCTGGCCCTCGCCGACGATCAGAGTTTGAAGGATGCTGAGCAGACGGTTGCGATCGGCGGTGAAGTCCTGGAGCACGTCCACGGAGCCGCCGGAGTAGCGGAGGATGGAGACGAGATCGACGGTGGTCATCTGCGTGCGCAGGAACTTTTCCGCGGCGGAGAGGGCGCGGAGCTGGTCGGCGGGGCGCATGGCGGACATGTCGAAGTAGAGGGCGAGGAGGCGGCGGTTCTTGTAGCGGCCCTGAGCGCTGGCGGGGCCGGGCGCTTCAGGGGCGATCTCTGTGCGGGTGAGGCGCTTGTAGAGCTTGAGATCTTCGGTTCCGGGTGGAGCGACGGGCAGCGGCGCGGCGTCGGTGGCGAGGTCCTGGTGCTCGCAGAAGCGGATGGTCTGCGGAGCTCCGTCCTCGGTGAGGGTGAAGTCCCTGGCGGTGAGTCCGTGGATGAACTTGCCCGCCTTGTCCTTGACGACAACGGTCTCGATGACGAGTCGCGTCTGGACCGAGAGGGTCAGGGTGTCGGGGGCGGCCGCGGACTTGTTCTGGCCGATCTGCTGCCCGGGCGCGGACGCGGCGGCGAGGGCCAGAAAGGCGAGGAGAGTAGCGGGGTTGTGCATGGTTAGAACCTGAGCCGCAGTGTGGTTTCGAGGCTGCGCATGGGATTGGCGGCGACGGGAACGCCGAACTGCGTGCTGTTCGTGATCGGGTTCCAGCTGGTGAAGACGACGTGGTTGAGGAGGTTGGTGGCGTCGACGCGAGCGTCGAGGTAGAGGCGGCCGCGGGGACGGAAGGTGCGGGCGAGGGAGGTGTTGAGCGTGAACTGGCTGGGGCCGGTGATGGAGTTTCTGCCGGCGGTTCCCCATTGCCCGCGCCGTGGCGCCGTGTAGGCCGCGGCGTTGAGGAAGTAGCCGGAGCGTGCGCCATAGATATTTCTGTCGATCTGGTCCGGCCGGATGGTGCCGGTGAAGCCCGCGCCAGGAACCGCCGCGAGGTAGATGGGGGTCTCCGGCAGGCCGGTGCCGGCGACGACCTGGGCGAGGGTGGTCCACTCCTTGAGCAGGCGACCGCGCCAGCCGCTCAAGAGGCCACCGCCGCCGAGGCCCTGGCCGCTGGTGTATTGGAGCTGGAGGTTGAGGAGATGAGGTTGGTCGAAGGTGGAACGGGAGCGCTCGCCGCGGAGGTCGAGCCAGTTCTGGGCGATGGTGGGGGTGGTTTCGGGCGCGGTCTGAGTTTGCGACGGCGCGGGGTTGGACGGTGGGGAGTTCTGGCCTGGAGACCTGGCGGCGCTGGCGGTGACGCGGCCTCCGCCGCCGACTACGGCATCGTCGTCGATGGACTTTGAGAAGGTATAGAGGGCGGAGGCGGTGAAGCCACTGCGAAGTCTGCGCCGAAGCTGGAGCTGGGCGGCTTCGCGGGTGGAGTTGCCGCCCGAAGTCTGGTAGATGAAGCCGGTCGGGCAGGCGGGGCAGGGGTTCGAGGCGCCGATCGGGTAGGTGTTGGGCAGGAACTGCTGCACGCCACGGGTGCCTTTGACGCCGAGGTAGGTCGCGGTGAGTTGGAGCGCGGCGGGCAGATCACGCTGAACGGCGAGCTGCCAGGTCTGCGCGTAGCCGACGCGGAAGTCGGGATCGACGGCGAAGGTGTTTGAGGTGACGGAGCCGCACGGGTTGAAGCCACTGGCCAGCGTGAGCGGGCAGATCGGGGTGTTCTGGACGCTGAGATTCTTCGAGAGCGGGGCCTGCTGAGCGAGTTGGAGCGCGGGCGCCTGGTAGACGGAGGTGTCGTGGTAGATGCCGTAGCCGGCGCGCACGACCACGGTGGAGGCCGGGATGGGACGCCAGGAGAGGCCGACGCGGGGTTCGAAGCCGAGCCGGTCAGGACGGATGAGCGAGCTGGGGTAGCGGAGGCCGGTAAGGGGGCCAGTGGGGCTGGTCGCGAGCACGGGTGCGGTGGCGGAGAAGCCGGAGGTGAGGTCGAGGTTGACCAGGCGACCGCGCAGCTCGGTGATGGGCGCGCCGTACTCCCAGCGCATGCCCGCGTTGATGGTGAGCTCGGGAAGCAGGCGCAAGTCGTCGGTGGCGTAGAGGTCGTATACGGTCTGCCGGAGATATTTATCCGCGTTGCCGAAGGCGATGGAGCTCGTGTCCGGCAGACCGAGGAGGAGGTCCGCGAGGGCAGAGCCGCCGGCTTCGGTGCTGCCGGCGGGGCCCTGGGTGGCGGCGCCGGTGAAGGTGAAGGTGCCGCGCGGGTCCTGCTGGAAGAGGTCGTTGAACTGCTGCTTGCGGAGGTCTCCGCCGAGCGTGATGTTGTGGCGGCCGCGGTAGATCGCGACGGAGGCGGAGAACGCGTCGGTGCGGCTGCGGTTGAAGGAGCTCTGGGCATCGGTGAGCGACGAGAGACCGCTCGAGAAGTTGAGTGTGGGCGGACCCCAGAAGGCAGGCTCCTGATTGTTGCCCATGATGCCCGCCGCTCCCGAGATGTTTTCCCGGTTCTGGAAGAAGGGTGTGACGTGGGTGCGAAGGCGGCTGAAGCGGTACCCGCCAAAGAGAAAGAGGTGCTGGTTGAAGCGGTGGGACCAGTTGATATCGGTGTTGATGCCGAGGTTGGCGGAGCGATCGATAAAGCCGAAGAGACTGCCGTTGCCGGCTCGGATGCTTTGGACGTTGAAGGCGCCGAAGATCTGGTCTTTCCTGCCGAGAGACTTGTCTAAGCGAGACAGGAGCGCGTCTCGATGACTGCTATCGACCACGGGAATCTGGTGGTTGTAGCGCGTGGTTCCGGCGATGTTCGGCAAGGGGTAGAGCTGCAGCAGGGCACGAGCCTGCGGGCTGACGGGGACGAGATTGCCGGGAAAGGGAAGGGAGGTGGCGGGATCGACGATGGACACGGGCTGCCCCAGGGCGTTGAGGACGCCGGAGAGATCGCCGGATCGTTCGGCTGCGGTGGGGACGAGCCCGGCCTCCGCGACTTCGGTACGATCGCGGGTCCACTGGTAGGCGAGGAAGAAGTTTGGCCCGTGCCGGAGGAGGTGCGGGATCCTGATGGGACCGCCGAGGGTGAGGATGCCGGTGAACCGGTTGTACGAGGCCTTGGGCGTGTCGAGCCCGCTGAGCGAGTAGGGTCGCGCGTTCAGGGCGGAGTTGTCGATGATCGCGGCCAGGCCGCCGTTATAGAGGCTCTTGCCCCCGGAACGGCTGTTGCCGAAGGCCTGGTCGATGGAGTACTTGGAGGTTGCAGCGTTGTTGGAGCTGCCGTTGACCAGGAAGCCGTCGGAGGAGCGCTCGTCCTCCTGCGGCTTGGGGATGTCGGGGGCGATGTTGGCGGTCGCGGTGGGCGGGGAAGACTTTGGCCTGGCTTGCAGGGCGGGGGAAGCGGGGTTCGGCAGGGGACTGGATGGAGCATTCGGCAGCTTGGCCTGAGCCAGCATGTGCTCGAGCGAAAGGAGCTTGAGTTCCCAATGACCGGCGGTCATGTGCGGTGCAATGGTGACGTCCGCCGTAGCCGTTGAGAAGCCCTGCATCTCGATCCTGATCTTCCAGGCTCCGTCCGGCAGGTCGGCAAAGGTATAGAGGCCACCCTGGTCCGAGATGACCGTGAGTTCCTTCCCCCCTTGCGTGGCGGTGACCGTGGCTCCGGGAACCGGAAGACCGCCGAAGGTGACCAGGCCGCGGTACTCCGAGGCGGCAGCTACGCCCGACACGGCAAGCCACACAAGTGCGCGAACGAGTCTCAGGAAAGGCTGAGTTGGTCGGCACGCCTTCGCTCTCATGCTCCCGGGCCCGTCTCTGAGGTCAGATGTCGGAGGGCTTCTCAATGCGGTCGATCACCAGGATATCCGCGGGCGCCTTCACCGCTTCGAGCTTCAGGCCGATCTGCTCCTGAATGGCCGTGTACAGGGCCGGCGCCGCAGCCGCGGCAAGAACGGCCTGATCGAGCCATAATTTGCTGCTTCGATCCCTGCTTGCGGACGCATGCGGTGGCACCATGAGAACAGACCTCTTTTCCGGTTCGAATCAGCTTACGTCAGTTGGGGCAATCTGGATCGCTCAGAAGGAAACCACCTCCAGGCGATGACCTTGCCGTAGGCTGCTAGTTCTCGGTGGGCGTTTCGGCGTGATCGACGACGAGCGTCTCGACGGGACCTTTGATGGGCTGCAGCTTGAGGCCAAGTTGTTCCTGCAGGGCGGTGAAGATCGACGGCGCGGCATCGCTTGCGTTGGCTTGTCCGCTGTTGTCGGGTCCGGCTATGGCCGTCTGCTCGGGTGTCCACTTCAGGTGCAGATCGTACTCGCCCTTGAGCCCGGTCTTATCGATCACGGTGTGGTCCAACTGCGCCGACAGCTGATACGTCAGCGTGGAGAGAGGAACGGCGGTCGCGGTCATCTCGGTGCTGATCCCGTTGCTGCTGATTCCGAAGCCGCCCCGTGTGGGTCCCGTCGACGGCTTCGCCGGATCCGGGTCAGTGGTAGCCGGCGGGCTCTGCTTGAACTTCGGGCCGTCCTTCATCAGCACCAGATCGTACTCTGGGCGAATCTTCATCTCTCTATGGACCTGCACGTGAAAGCGATCCGTCAGGACAGGGACGAGCATCGCTCTACGTTGCTCCGGCGTAAGTTTCTTGAGTGCTTCCAGGTCCGGGTCCACGATTTTTGCATTGACATCGTAGCGTGCCGAGCCAGCCCAACCCGGCAGGCCGGAGATGAGACCTTCCCGGAAGTCGTAGGCGTTGCTCAACAGCGTTTTCAGGGATACATTGCTGGCTTTGAAACTCTGATTCTGCGTCCAGATGCTGACGTTCCCGGTGCCGGATCGATTGGGTTTGATGGAGACCACGTCGTAAGCGGGCAGCGCACGGACAACCTCGGCGTCTGGGGACGAAGCTGGCGAAGCCTGTCCGTATCCCTCAGGCGCTGACAGGAGTAGGTAAAGCGCAATCGGGAACGCATGGAAGAGCTTGGCGATGGCAGAAACACGGGATCGCAAGGGTCTTGGTGTTCCTTCCTGGCGCCGCAAGCCGGTGCACACGGGGCAAAGCCTGACGGCTCTGCAGTAGAGCATGTCAGACGCGATGCGTTATGGACAGAGCAGATTGCGAAACCGTTAGCGATCGAGACAACATTCCTCGTACGGAAGCGGTGAGTGAGTGAGTGTCTGGCTCCCGATGGGCGGCTGTGGTCAGAAGGGCCGAGCCCTCACCCTTTCGCCAACCCACCCGCCTCAACCGTTTCGCTCATCTCACGTGCCCCCAACATCAGCTCCACCACTGCGCCGAAGAGCCGGTTTCGTGTGTCCAGCCGAACCCCTGCCCGCGTGACGTATCGAACCACGATGTCCACGCCCGCGCCCGCCGGTCGCAGATCCACCGATGGCGTGGCACTGAACTGCGGGATCCCCTCTTCCTTTGTGACCCGTTTCCACTCCTCCTGGGCCATCTTGGCGTCGGCCTCCGTGGCCTTCACCGTGGCGTCCCGAATCTTCTCGATCAGGGGGTACGCCTGGGTGCCTGGAGGGATGCTGACCTTGATCTCGTCCCACATCCACTGGCCGGTGGTGGAGAAGTTGAAGTATTTCCCGCGAATCGCAAACCCGTTGAGAAAGGAGACGCGGCGCCCGGTCGGATGGCCGTTTGCCGTCCAGTTTCCAGTTTCGAGCAGCCAGGTACGGAACAGACCCACGCTTACCACCTCACCGCCGACGCTATCGATCTCGACCCAGTCACCTACCCGGATTCCGTTTCGTCCCATCAGGACGAACCAGCCGCAGAACGCCAGGATGAAGTCCTGGAAGACGACCGTCAGACCGGCGGTTGCCAGCCCCAGGATTGTGGGCATCTGCCGCGGGGCGCCGAAGATGACCAGAAGCACCAGCAGCAGACCGACCAGCTGCGTCCCGACATTCAGGATCGTTCGCAGGGTTTGCCGTTGTCGCTGATCACGAAACATCCGGTCCAGCGCCACCTGCAGCGCCCAGCCAGCCAGGATCGTCAGCAGCACAACCCCGGCGATCAGAGCCAGCGACTGCAGCATCAGGTGAAGCACAATCTTGCGCTGGAGCTCGACCTGTTTGCCCCATCGCACGTAGAGCGCGGCCAGTTGCTGTTGCGCGCCAAGCCGATCGTCGATCATGCTGACGATCGTTCGCTGTGCCGCGATGCGCTGGAGATCGTTGACGCGGCCCAGACCGGATTCTCCTGCCGCCCTCGTGGCGGCCGCAGTTGCCTCAGCCGCCTGGATCTCGCCGTCGAGCCTCGCGTGATCCGCCGTGAGGGCAGCGATGTCCGCCCGGGCCAGTTTTTCCGCCTCCGCGATCAGTTGCTTTCTGCTCCGCTGAGCCGCCCACGCGGAGATCTGCCCAGAGAGGGTTGTGTAACGTCCTGCGGAGGTGACCGCGGCGAGTCCATCGCCCGACGTCAGCCCCGCGTCGTACTTCTTCATTGCGGCCTCGCGCGCGGCCAGCTCCTGCTGAATTTTTCCGCGTTGATCTCCACTCTCCCGAGCCAGGTCCTCGATCGAGGCGGCCAACTCGTCCTGGTCGAGGCTCAGCTGTGCCTTGGCGACATCCAGGTCGTCCCCGACGACTCCCGTTCCCCCTGTTGAAGCAGCCTTTGCCGTTAGCGTCGCCACCTGCGCCTGGTCTTGCTTTACCGTCTGTTGCTGCTCCGCCACCCGGCGCTCCAGGGCAAGAGCCTCGCCCTGGAGCCCGCGGACCTCCAGAGTCGCCTGCCGCAAAGATTGGGAGAAGGCCTGGTCGACCTCGTGGTCGGCCAGCCGCTCCGCCTCCTGGGCTAACTCGCGCTCCTCCGCCGACACGGCCAGCCCCGCCAGGGTTGCCGCCGTCTGCCAGGGCCGCTGGTCCACAATTCCATGAGGGACCTCCGCTCCGTTCCAACCTGCTTTCTGTCCATGGAGGAAGGGCAGATACTCCATGACGCCCCGGGTCATGAAGCTGCCGGCGATACACAGAACCAACACTGCCAACGTCACCGCCGCCGCTATTTTGCGGGCTTGATTCATCCGAGCCAACTCCTTATTCCGCAGCATGCGCCACTGCGACCCGTCACCGAGTTGCTCTGATCTTAACTGCTGGGGCGACCGCGCGGGTGTAGGCAGGGGCTGCCGGTGAGCAGGGCGGAGAGCGTACGGCTGCCGGCCAAGCATCACAACCTGCGTATTACGATGCAGCAGAGCATCTCCGCTGAAGATGTTGACATGTTGACCGAGCTCGTCCACAAGATGGAAGCGGTAGACGGCATCCTGTCAGACTGGTCACTCCCTGGCACGCTGGAGAAACCATCGTTTGCGGGATGCACCATACGATAAGACGCTCGACGAAGATCGCGACTGAGGACTGGATTGGAAGCTTGGGATCGAGGTCAATCCCTACCGCCCGACCGTTGACGCGTCGCAGTACGAACAGGGCAGCAGATTGAGTACCTGCTGAGCGCATTCGCACAAGAGTCGTCGCAAGCCAGGTATTCGCGCTCTCACTGAGCGAGGTGTAACAGGCACTTAGAATGAGAGCTAGACGAGTAGATGGGAACGCGCGTCAGGACGCAAACGATAAGGACACTATGAGGCGGGCGGAAAAGGGTAGCGTATACCTCGTCGGCGCGGGGCCGGGAGATCCGGAGCTCTTGACGATGCGCGCTGTTCGCTTGCTGAAGACGGCAGATGTCGTCTTCCACGATGACCTTGTGTCCGAGGAAGTGTTGGGACTGGTGCATGGGGATGCACTGGTGACGAGCGTCGGGAAGCGGTGCGGAAGACCGAAGATCGCACAGACTGAAATTCATACCTTACTGATCGAATCGGCTCGGTTAGGCCAATCGGTCGTGCGGCTGAAGAGCGGGGATCCGTTGGTGTTCGGGCGTGCGGCAGAGGAGATTGCGGCGCTGCGCCGTGCGGGAATCCCGTTTGAGGTAGTGCCGGGTGTGACCTCGGCGCTGGCGGCGGGCGCAGCGTTGTGTTTACCGCTAACGGATCGGAAGAGTGCGTCGAAGTTGATTCTTTGCACCGGGCATCATGCGAGGGAAAGGAATAGCCCGCCCATATGGGAGGGGAAGTTGCCCGACGACGCGACGCTGGTGATCTACATGCCTGGGCGTGATCTCGAACGCATTGCCTCGGAGCTTACAGCAGCCGGTCTCCATCAGGAGACTCCGTGCTGTGCCGTGTCGCAAGTGACAACGGATCGGCAGAGCCTTGCGGCGTGCAGGCTAGTTGAATTGGCTCGATTGGTGTGTGGGCCAGCACCGTTATTGCTACTGGTAGGGCGTGCGATGGAGTCGCTGATTCCCTAAGATCAATCAACGCGATCTCCCGGCCAGCACGGGACTGGCGATGTCGAACTCTACGGTGAGCTTGGCTAGGCGGTTTGTTGGAGAGGGAGATCCCCACTTTTCTTAAGGAGATCGGGCGGGCGTTTCCAAAGCACATAGGCGGTGACGGCGCAGGTGATCGCCAACCCGGCCCCGAACTCCGTCGTAAGGTAGAGCGCCTTGCCCGCAGGGGCGGTCATGCCATCGAAGACCGCCTGGACGAAGAGATTATGGCTGGCGTGGAGCAGAGCGCAGGGCCACAGACTGTTCGATCTCAGCCGGAGCCAACCGAGTTGGAAGGCGTCGCCGATCACCATGACGGTGAAGCAGGTCATGGCGAACAGTTTTGGCGTGCCGGCGTTGTAGTCGGCAAACAGAAGCAGAGGGTAATGCCAGACGGCCCAGATGCAGCCGCTGAGGAGGCAGCCGGTCTTCCAGCCAAACTTTTCCGTCAACCGCGGAAGCAGAAAGCCGCGCCAGCCAATCTCTTCTCCCAGAGCCCTGGAGAGGCTGCGGATGATGCCGAAGGTGGACAGCACGGGTAAGCCTAGAAAAACCGTGGCCGCGCGCGGCCAGGCGGGGAAACCGAAAGGCGTTCCCAGGCCTGCGGCGTAGTTCCCGAAGGCGAAGGAATGCGGGATGAACAGCCAGCAGGCGAGATAGACGGGCGTGGCATACAGCAGAGGCAAGACGTACGCGAGCACTTCGAAGCGTACGGGTCTCCAACGCCAGCCGAGGGTAGCGTTGTCGATACCGAGAAGGCGGCAGGTGAGAAACGCAGCGGTGGCGGGCATCCACATGAGGAGGCCAACGACGAGGCCGCCACCGACGGCAAGGTGGCCGGCATGGATGACCAAGAAGTACGGGCCGGCACTGAGCGCGAAGACCAGCACCAGAAATAAGGCGATACCACTTCGCTGACGTGTCACGCAGGGCAGAATAGCGCACCGCAACGTCTGTTGCGCAGAGAATCGAGCGAACAGACAAGAATTCTGTTGCGAGGTTCTGTTTCGTTTGACAAGTGTTTCCACTCGACGGATATTGAGGGAGTCCGAGAAACTTGACCGTCGCGCATGCAACGAACGTTGCGATGCGCCCGGAGCGCCGGTCGAGGACTCGCTAGCTTTGAGAACCGGGACACGAAGGAGAGTGCTCAATGCGCCCCAGGGTCATGCATGTTGTCTGCCTCATGCTTTCGGTTGCCGTCACCAGCTCGCTTTCAGCACAGGTGCTAAAGGCATCTTTGGCCGCGTTTGGCGTCCTTGGCTTCGCGCAGGCAGCGGAGGGTGTTGCTCCGGGCAAGTTCCATCGCGTGGAAGAGATGATCCCCATGCGCGATGGAACGCGTTTGCAGACCGTGATCTTTACGCCTGTCGCAGGGACGGCGGCATTGCCGATACTGCTGACGCGGACGCCCTACGGTGTACCCGCGGACGAGCATACCCTCTCCTCCACAGAAAGCCCGTATCGTCCGCTGATTGCGGATGGCTACATCTTCGTCTACCAAAACCTGCGAGGGCGGTTTAGGTCCGAGGGCACGTTTGTGATGCAACGAGCCCCGCGCGACGAGCGGGTTGCGGGCTCCGTCGATGAATCCACAGACGCTTACGACACGATCGACTGGCTGGTGAAGCATGTGGCGCACAACAACGGCAGGGTGGGAATCTGGGGTATCTCCTACAGTGCGTGGACCGCGGTGATGGCCCTGCGGAATCCGCACCCGGCGCTGAAGGCAGCGTCTGAGATCGCTTCGCCGGCGGATATGTTTCTTGGCGACGATTTCCACCACAATGGAGCGTTTCGGCTGAGCTATGGGATGGAGTATTCAGCGCTTGTGGAGGCGGAAAAAGAAAGCAACTTCAACTTTCAGTTCGACACGGAGGACACATACGAGTGGTACTTGAAGCTGGGACCGCTTTCTAATGTGAACCGGAATTATTATCACGGCAAGATTGCCTCATGGAACGACTTCGTCCAGCATCCTGCACGCGATGAGTACTGGAAGGCGCAGGCGACGGAATCGTGGCTTCATGGGACGTCGGTGCCGGTCGAGAACGTAGCGGGGTGGTGGGATCAAGAAGACTTTTATGGACCGATAAGGACGTTCGACCTGCTGGAAAACAGTGGCGCCGGACGGCTGAACTACCTGGTGGTGGGCCCGTGGGATCACGGCGGCGGATTTCGCGAAAGCGGCAGTCATTTGGGCGATATCAGCTTTGGCAGCGCAACCGGGGTGTACTTCCGAGCGCAGGTGATGGCGCCCTGGTTTCGTTACTGGCTGCATGGCGAAGGTCCGGCGCCCGCGGCCAAGGCACTGATCTTCGAGACCGGGACGAATGTTTGGAAGCAGTACACGGCGTGGCCACCAAGGGACGCGAAAGCGACGTCGTTGTACCTGAAGGGCGGCAGAGGCTTGTCTTTCGATAAGCTTGAGGAAAGGCCTGCGCCTGAGTTCACGGCATATGACGCCTATGTTTCCGACCCGGCAAATCCGGTGCCCTACCGTCCCCGACCGATCAGCCCGACATACCCTGGACCGGACTGGACAAAGTGGCTGGTACAGGACCAGAGATTCGTCGATCACAGGCCGGACGTCCTGAGTTTTGAGACCGAGCCGCTGATGAAGGATGTGCGCGTAGCCGGACAAATTATGGCGCACATCTTTGCGTCCACCACAGGAACCGATGCCGATTGGGTGGTGAAGCTGATCGACGTGCAGCCCGAGGATGCGAAGGCGACAATCCCGGCCGAGGGTGCCGAGCCCGCGCGCAGCGTTGCCCTTGGAGGGTACCAACTGATGGTTGCGGACGAGGTCTTCCGCGCACGGTTCCTGCACGGCTTCGAAGACCCGAAACCGATCGCCGCCGACGCGGTGCTCTCCTATAGCCTCGATCTGCATACGACCGATCACGTGTTTCAACGTGGCCACAAGATCATGGTGCAGATCCAGAGCACATGGTTCCCGATCATCGATCGCAATCCGCAGAAGTTCGTGACCAATATCTTCGAAGCCGGGGCGTCGGACTACGTGCCGGCAACCCAGCGCATCTATCACTCCCCAACGTATCCCTCGCACATCGTTCTGCCCGTGGTGGCAAGCGAGTAGACGCGAGGTCAGGCGGACGGCTCATACCAGCGGAACCCTTCGCGCTGTTCCTTGGCGGCTTCACGAAGGTGCATAAGGGTCGCGCTGCGGTTGTAGTTGGCGCAGGCGACGAGCAGAAGGTTAGCCATCGCTATGGGTGCCGCATAGGAATCCAGGAACGATTCGCTGTCGACAGAGGCCACGAAACACTGATCGGTGAACCGCGCGACCGGTGAGACATAGGTGCCGGTGATGCCGATGCAGTAGGCCCCGTTTTCCCGGGCACGTTTGAGAGCGTCGACGGTCTGCCGAAGGCCGCGGCGAAAGCTGATGGCAATCACTACGTCGCCCTTGGCAAACAACCGCGAAAGATGAGTACTCCGGCCGACCGTGGTTGCACTGTAGACGGGCAGGCCGATGACCGTAAGGTGATGTTCAAGGTAGTGCACCAGACTTTCCGCAAGATCGCCGCCAACAACGAGGATTCGTTTGGCGGCGTGGATGCGTTTTGCGATCAGAGCGAACTTCTTGACGTCGAGCGTATTGCGAATCGCGTTCAGGTTTTTGAAGTCCTGTTCGAGCATTGCCTGGAGATGATCGGGAATCTTGGCATTGAGATTCTTGCTGGCCTGCATGCCATCCAGCGAGGTTGCGTTCGCGATGGAAAGGTCATGAAGGTAGTTCTGAAAGGCGCGGTAGCTTTCGAAACCCAGCTTCTGAATGATGCGGACCATGGTCGCGGGATCCGTACGGAGGCGCTCGGCCGCAGAGCGCACACTGAGCAGGACAAATTCGCGCGGGTGTTTGAGGACCTGGCGAACGATCTCCTGCCGTCGGGGGGTGAGGTGCGGAATGGAGAGCGTCGGGTCGACGGACGCGGGGGCTTTCGCGGCACTTTGCATTGTCCGCAGCATTCCCCAGCGCGGCGCTTCTGTCAACTACAGCTAGTTCCGGTTTTGCCCTGTGGCCCGCCTTTTAAGGCGACCTCTGGGTCCCGTCGAAGCAGTGTCGTTGGGCGAGTGAGACCGGTCGTCCCCGAGCAACGTTTGTTGCGCTATCGATCTTTGTGGGCTGGCGATGAGGATTGCCGGATCAATAAGGCTGGGCCGCTTGTCAGAAAAGATTTGACAGGAGCGCGCCCAACGCCGACACTAACGCCAGACTCTCCCCATGTAACATATGTATCGCTCTTCGCTGCTGCCGGAGTACGTCCATGGCTAACGCGCCTTCTATCAGGCGCAGGGCCAGGGTGTTCTACAAAATGCTATTTTGAGGGGCCATATGACATTGGATCCGCAAGGCGCGTGGGCAGGAAACTACTTTCTCGGGACGGGGCGCCTCCGCCTTGTTCTTCTGGTCTCCGCTATTCTTGTCGCGCTTGCACTGACACCCTCCCTGGGCGCGCAGACCACGGCAAATGTTTCCGGCGTCGTCAACGATCCCACTGGGGCGAGAATTCCGGGAGCAACGGTGCAGGTGGAAGGCAAGGAGACAGGAAGTACGCGCTCTGTGATCACGGATGATCGCGGCGTGTACAACCTCGCCGCGCTGCAGGCGGGAACGTACCGAATGACGGTGACTCGGCAGGGGTTTGCGACTGAGGTGGTGTCGGATCTTATCCTGAGCCTGGACCGAACAGTTACCCTCGATGTCACCTTGAAGATAGGCAGCGCCACAGAAAAGATCGAAGTGTCAGGCGACGTGCCGTTGATCGACACGACAACGCCCGCGACTGGTTTGACGATCACACCGGAGCAGATCCGCAACCTCCCCCTGAGCGGGCGCAATTACCTTGACCTGCTCCAGATTGTTCCTGGCGTGACGATCAATCGCCAGGCTGATCCGGGCACGGACACGGCGATTTCGGTTCTGGGTGAGCGCGGCAATAACACTGGTTACCTTATCGATGGTTTGAACAATACGAACCAATTAACCGGCGGCGCGTCGGCTCAGTTCAACCAGGACACTATCTCTGAGTTCGAGGTGATTACGACCGGCTATAAGGCGGAGTTCGGCCATGCGTCGGGCGGTGTGGTGAACGTCATCACGCGCACGGGCGGCAACGATGTTCACGGGCTAGCCTCCCTGTTTGTGCGCAACAACGCTCTCGACTCTTCAAATATTCCGGGGACCGGCGTTCCCTCCCTGCAGCGCCTGGATTACGACGCGGCGTTGGGCGGCAAGCTGGTGAGAGACAAGGTGTTCTGGTTTGCCTCGGCGGAGCGGATCACGGAAAACCAGCACCTGAATTTCATCGTTCCGCCCGGCGCTCCGGCGGTCGTGGTGGCCAGTGAAAATGGATATGACACGGACGCGATTAATAACGAGACGCGCCTCTTTGGTAAGTTGTCGGAGATCAAGGGAAGGCATTCGATCGCGGAAGAGGTGAACTACACCAACCTTCACATTGGCAATTACAATCCCTTGTCGGCGTCGTTCTCGCTTCCCTCAACGCGCACGAACCAGGGAATTCGTGCGCTGATGATCGGTGTGACCGACACGGCTCTGTTGGGCGGTCAGAGTAACCCTTATGTGCTGAACCTGTACGCGCAATTCCGCAACGAACCGTCTTCGATAGGGCCAGCGCACCCGCTGGCCGGACCCGATACTACGTTTTATGGGTTCACGAAATACAACACGGGGGGGCTTGTCGGAGATGTTGCCCCCATCGAGTTTGGTTCGCTGAACACGCAGGGCACCTTATTGCAGAAGTATGGGGACGCCGGCGCGAGCCTGACGCGAACCTTCAAAAAGCATACTTTCAAGTTCGGGTACGACTACCTGCGGACGCAGGTGGATGGTGTGGAACAGAATACGCAGCATAGCCAACTGTTTGCCACGCTGGACGATTACGCAACCTATGGACCGACGGCTGCGGGCTTCTTAATTCCCTTGACTACCGGCGGTCTTACCCCCCCCGCCAACAATATCCAGCTACGTAATAATTACAGTGGAGCGTATCTCCAGGATGACTGGAAGCCATTTTCGAAGCTGACGGTTAGCGCCGGCCTACGCTGGGACTACGACTCAGCTTTCAAGACCGGGAAGAACTTCGGTCCGCGCATTGGCTTCTCCTTGGAGACGGACGATAAGACCGTAGTTCATGGAAGTTTTGGCGTCTTCTTCGATCGTTTCCGGATCGGTCTGGCCCGCGACATCCCGGCCTTTGGCGGAGCGGATCTCCGCATCATTCAACCCTTGTCGTACCCGCGCCTGTTTTACGGAGTCCCGACGATCGCCCCCGGCCTCTTCGGTCTCTGCCTGTCGCAGACACTCACGGATGCGCAGTTGGCGGCGGGACAAACGGCTGGCCCGGCGTGCGCCACCAAGGGACCGGTCTATGGCGTGGATCACCTGAACAATGTGGTCGCCGCGGGCCACGCTCCCATCCCGGCAAACAGCGTCGTGACGCAGAACAACATTCAGCAGCTCTCCGGCCTGGATCCAACAACCTATCTCAACCAGGCCGCCGCTGCGATCGGGAAGCCTGGTGGATATCTCTTTTTTGGTCCAACAGGCGCGATCTCGTATCTGGTAAACCCTGCCGGCAACTTCCCGGTCACGCTCGATCCGTCCTTCGCAACCCCGTATACGCGGAGCTTCACGCTGGGAATCCAGCACCAGTTCACTCACGACTCCGTCTTTTCACTCGACCTCTACCACAAGGGGATCGAAAACATCCTCGGGGTTCGGCAGACCAATCTTCCCTTCGCAGCGCGGGTCACCGGCTATCGGGGTTCGTTTGTGAACGGGTATGGACCCTGGTTTTCGGGCACATACAACGCGGTTATCGGCTCATTTGAGAAGCGGTACAGCCATCGCTTCACCTTTGGGGGAAGTTATGCCTTTACCTCCGAGAACGACGACGCACGCTGCGCGAGTCTCGATCAAGGGCCGGGGCAGGTCGGAGCTTGCTACCCCACGGACAGTTTTCAAGGCACGGCGACAGCGGTAACCGATCCGGCTACGGGGCAGAGTAACGCGAGTAGCTCCTTCGTCGACACCACCACCGGCAACTATGTTCCACAGGCCGGGAGCTACTACGATGGCGCCAAACTTGATCAAGGACCGTCCGATTTTGCGCTTCGGCATGTGATGCAGCTGCACGGCATGGTGCAGATCCCGTACAAGATACAACTGACCGGTATCTACCGGCTGCAGAGCGGATTTCGTTATACGCAGGAAGCCAGTAGACCAGTCGATCAGGACGGCAACGGCAACTATAGCGGGAGGGATCTGGCGACCGGACGTAATCAGTTCGTGGCTCCTCTCTTCTCCAACCAGGATCTCCGGATTGAGCGCACCTTCGCGATTGGCGACCGCATAAAGATTGAGCCGATCTTCGAGTTCTTCAATCTGTTCAACAACGCAAATCCGGCGGCGGTTCAGCTTCAACAGTCGACTCAGAATCAGTCGTTTGGAACGGTGTCGCAGCGCTTCCCGGACGCCAGGGTCAGGCTGCCCTACGAATCGAGTTCTGATCCGGGGGAGGGAAGTGTCGGGCAGCGCATCGTCGCGAGTTGGTCAATTGGCGAAGCGAGTGCGAACTATGCGAACGGGAGTGCACCCAGACGGCTCCAGGCACGACAACGAGAGAGCAAGGGGAGAAGGACAAGTTGACATACAACGTGGTGACGAAGAGCGCACAGGTCGCGGCAGTGGCAGCGTTGCTACAATTTGGCCTATCCATGTATGCCCAGGCGCCATCCCCGGTGAAGACGCTCGGCCCGGTCGTGACGCAGACGGCAGCGTCTGCCACGGCGGGGAAGCAGACGGCAACCTCCTCTGCCTTCCCTTCGCCAGGCTCGCACGCGATGACGGCGGAGGACATTGGCGCGTTTCTGGATGGCATGGTTCCGCAACAGCTAGCGCTCGAGAATATCGCCGGAGCTGTAGTGATCGTGGTGAAAGACGGAACCGTGCTGTTTCAGAAGGGCTACGGCTACGCCGACGTGAAGACGCTCCAGCCGATGACCGCCGACGGCACGCTGGTTCGCCCTGGTTCGGTGTCGAAGCTATTTACCTGGACGGCGGTGATGCAGCAGGTGGAGGCAGGAAAGATCGATCTGGATCGCGATATCAACGACTATCTTGATTTCAAGATTCCCGCCACCTATCCAAAGCCGATCACGATGCGCAATCTGATGACGCACACCTCGGGCTTCGACGAGGTGGAGAAAGACCTGTTTGTCGATCAGCCGAGACCATCAATCTCGACCGACGACTACATACGGACGCACCTGCCGCGGCGCGTGTATCCTCCCGGTACGACGCCTGCCTACTCGAACTACGGCGCCACATTGGCGGGCTACATTGTAGAGCGAGTCTCGGGAATACCTTTCGATGACTACGTCGACACACATATCTTCGGTCCGCTGGCAATGACGCACACCACCTTCCGTCAGCCGCCGCCGGAGCAGCTTTTGGCAATGACGTCGAAGGCGTACACTCTGGCGACAGAGAAGTCCAAACCCTACGAGATCATCAATGCCGAGCCCGCGGGAAGCTCTTTGACCTCCGCTGTCGACATCTCGCACTTCATGCTCGCGCACCTTCAGGGTGGTGAGTGGAACGGTGTTCGTATTCTGAAGCCGGAGACCGCGGCCCTGATGCATTCCAGGCAGTTCGGCGTCAATCCGGTGCTCTCGCACATGGCGCTCGGATTTTACGAAGAAAACCGCAACGGCCATCGCATCATCGGCCATGCAGGGGACACGAATTACTTCCACAGCGATCTGCACCTGATCCAGGATGCGAACCTTGGATTCTTCATGTCCTATAACAGTGCCGGCCGCGGTAACGCGGATACAGACCGGAAGGAGATATTCAATTCGTTTCTGGATCGCTACTTTCCGTATACGGTTCCAGCGGCTTCTAAGCCGGCGGACGCAGCGGGGGACGCAAAGCTTGTGGCAGGCGAGTACATCGGCAGCCGTCGTTCCGTGACAACTATACTCAGCGCTTTCTTTTTTCCGGGTAATTTGAAGGTCGTTCCTGGGCAGGATGGCACGATCGTGGTCGATGGGCTGAAAGGGGAAAACCAGGTTCCCCGGACCTGGGAAGAGATTGGGCCGCTGCTGTATCGCGCACGCAATGGGCAGAGTCTGGTCGGCTTTACCAGAGACAGTGACAACCGGTTAGTCCTTTCCTTCGACTATCCCTTTGAGGTCTTCACCAAGGTTGGATTGGCCGATAGCAAGGGATTCAACTTGCTCCTGCTTGAGATCGTTTCGCTCGTTCTGCTGCTGACACTGATATGTTGGCCCATCGCGGCCTGGATCCGCAGGCACTACGGGCGTCCGCTTGTGCTGACGCACCGGCAGCAGTGGCTGCGAAGAGCGATCCGCATCGTGGTTGCCATTGATGTCGTGTTCATCCTTTGCTGGGCGGCCGTCGTGGTCGCCTCCGGCGGCAGGCCGCTGTTTGCGGCAAGTCTGGACCCGATATTTCGGGTGATGCAGGTTATTGGCTGGATCGGATCGCTCGGTACGCTGCTCATCCTGTATGCCGTGGTCACCTCCTGGCGCACGGCCGGAGACTGGTGGCTGACCCACGTGGGATATATTGCCGTGGCACTCAGCGCCGTGGGCTTCTCGTGGTTCCTGCTGCACTGGCACCTTCTTGATTTCAGCTTGCGGTATTGATCGCTCCAGAAATGCGAGGACGTTCCATGACGAGATTCCACCACGCCCTTCGCGTCTTCCTGTTCACGGCTGCGGCTTCCTGCTGCGCGGCAGCAAGCGAGCCAAGCAAGGCGCCGTCGTTCAGCATCGAGCAGATCCTTGGGGCACCCTTCCCGACGCAGCTGACGGCCGCGCCTCACGGCTCAGACGTTGCGTGGGTCTTTGCGCAGCGGGGCGCGCAAAACGTGTGGGTGGCGGAAGGACCCGCGTTTCTTCCGAAGCAGGTGACGCACTACACCGGGGATACCGGTCAGCCGATCGCCTCGCTGCGGCTCTCGCCTGATGGCAAGAACATCCTGTTTGCGCGCGGAACCGAGGTCAACGGAGAGACACGCAGCGCTAATCCGGTAGCCGACGCCACACAACCTAAGCAGCAGGTCTGGATAGCGGCTGTCGATGGCGGCGCACCCCGTCTGCTCGGCGAGATGGGGTGCGAAACGGAAGGTTGCGAAGACATCGAGATCTCCCCCGATGGCAGGTGGGCTGTTTGGGAGGCGAAGCGGCAGTTGTGGATCGCCCCCACCGGCGCATCGTCCAGCGTGGCGAAGCAGCTAACCGACATTCGCGGCAGTGTTTCCTCGGCGCAGTGGTCACCGGACGGAAACCATCTAGCCGCGATCGTCGATCGGCACGACCACAGCCTGACGACAGTCCTCGATGTGCATGAGGGCGTGCTGCAGGCGATTCACTACGTCGCTCCCTCGACTGACCGGGATCTCGCACCGCATTGGTCGCCGGATGGCGGCCATATTGCCTTTCTGCGCATGGGTGGCCTCGAGGAGAGGCGTCCATTAATCCCGGAGCATGTCACACCGTGGAGCTTGTGGATTGCCGACGCGCAAACCTATACGGCCCGAACGGTCTGGCACAGCGGCAACGGACGTCGCGACTCGCTGCCGCCCTTTGGGCCGGGGCAGCTGATGTTCGGAGCCGATGACCGGATCGTCTTCGCCTCGGAGGCGGATGGGCACAATCACCTGTACGCGATTGCTGCCTCTGGCGGCGAAGCGAGGCTACTCACGGCTGGAGACTACGATGTTGAAGAAGCGTCGCTGAGTCAGGACAAGCGATCTGTTCTGCTGGCTTCGAACGAGAACGATGTCGATCGCCGGCATGTCTGGCGTGTCCCGATCTCTGGAGTCGCAGCGCCTGAGGAGCTCGCGAAAGGGGATACCATCGAGTGGGCGCCGGTCGTCACCGGGGACGGCAAGGACGTGCTTTGCCTGGGATCGAGCGCGGTCTCTCCGGGTCTGGTGTACCGCCTCACGGGTGGCGCACGAGAGCTCATCACCAAGGATGCGCTGCCCAGCGACTTTCCTTCCGCACAGCTAGTAGTTCCCAAGCAGGTGATACTGAAAGCTGCGGATGGGATGACGGTTCATGGGCAGCTGTTCGTTCCCAAGGGACAGGCCAAGCCGGGCCCTGGTCTGATCTTTACCCACGGTGGACCGTCGCGGCAGATGCTGCTCGGCTTCCACTACATGGATTATTACAGCAACGCGTATGCGATTAACCAATACCTGGCGAGCCTCGGCTTTACCGTGCTTTCGGTCAACTATCGTCTGGGAGTGATGTATGGCGCTGACTTCCAACGCCCGCCGAACTCCTCCTGGCGCGGCGCGTCAGAGTATAACGATGTGCTTGTGGGAGCTCATTATCTCCAGAGTCTCCCTGGGGTCGATCCGAAGCGGATCGGGCTGTGGGGAGGCTCGTATGGAGGCTTCCTGACGGCTCTAGGCTTGGCAAGGAACTCAGATATCTTCGCCGCCGGCGTCGACTTTCATGGAGTTCATGACTGGAGGGACTTCCTTCCGTCGCATGAGGCGGGCGCAGCGTCCGCGCCAGACCTGAAGGAGGCGGAAGCCCTCGCGTTCTCCTCCTCCCCGAACGCGTCTATCGCCACGTGGAAGTCACCCGTGCTCCTGATCCACGGGGATGACGATCGCAATGTACCCTTCAGCCAAACGGTGAGCCTCGTGCAAAAGCTACGCGCGCAGGGCGTGCCCTTTGAGGAAATCATCCTCCCCGACGAGATCCATGACTTCCTGCTCTGGCGTGATTTCGTCCGGACCTACGGTGCGACGGCCGATTTCCTGCAACAACATTTGAATCCGAGATGACCATGTCCCCCGAATCACTTGAAGCGCAAGCTGCGTCGCGTCTGCTCGATGAGGTCACCGGAAGAGAAGCCAGCATGGTGGAGCGCATCGGTACGCTGGTTTCGATCGAGTCGCCCAGCAACGACAAGTCTGCGGTGGACCGGGCACAAAGCTGCTTTCTGGAATGGGCTCGAGCGGCGGGTGCTGAGGTTGTGAGGCATCCTAACCGCGAGTTCGGCGATTCGTTGCAGGTAAGCTTCGGGGAACAGCATCGCGGTCAGCCACCGATCATGCTGCTGGGGCATCTGGATACGGTATGGAACGTGGGCACACTGGCAAAGATGCCGTGGTGTGCAACACCTGACCGGCTGACGGGGCCCGGAGTCCTGGACATGAAGTCGGGTGTGGTGATGGCGTTGACCGCGGTCGAGGTGTTGCAGCAGCTCGATCTGCTGCAGCGCCCCGTAACCCTGTTGATTCATGGCGACGAAGAGGTGGGGAGTCCGGCTTCTCGCGAGTTGACCGAGACGGAGGCGCGTCGCGCGAGTGCGATTTATGTCCTCGAGCCGGCACAGGGAGAGGCGGGTGCATACAAGACTGCGCGCAAAGGCGTGGGGCGCTACCGCCTTCGGGTGGACGGTGTGGCGGCGCACAGCGGCGTCGACTTCGAGAGCGGCCACAGCGCTATCGTCGAGCTTGCCCGACAGATTGAAGTGCTGCACTCGCTGACGGATCTGCGCGAGGGAACGACGATCAACCCGGGCATCATCGGCGGGGGCACGGGTTCGAACGTGGTGGCTGCCGAGGCATGGGTCGAGATTGACCTGCGGATCGCACGCGAGCAGGATGTGGCGCGTCTGGATGGCGCGCTGCGCAACCTGCAGACCTTCGACAAGGCGTGCAGGCTCACCCTGAGCGGCGGGATGAATCGTCCTCCGATGGAGCGTACGCCGGGAACCGTGGCGCTGTTTCGCCGCGCACAGATGCTTGGCGAACAATTTGGCCTGGCGCTCGAAGAAGCGTCCACCGGGGGTGGCTCGGATGGCAATTTCACCTCCGCGCTTGGGTTACCCACGCTGGACGGGATGGGCGCTGTGGGAGCAGGGGCCCATGCTCCCCATGAACACGTGGTGCGGTCTCAGCTTGTGCCGCGGACTGCCCTGCTGGCCACAATGCTGCTGTGAACCTGGAGTGCGTATGATCCCCCGATATCCCCTTGTCGCCTTCCCGATTCTTGGTCTTGCCCTCACTTACGGTTGTGCGCTGCAGGCACAAGGGGGAGCACCGCCGGCATACGACGTGGTGATTCGCCATGGCCGTGTTCTGGATGGAGCCGGCAATCCGTGGATCGCGGCCGATGTAGCGATCTCGGGAGATCGTTTCGTCAAGATCGGCAAGGTGGAAGGGACGGGCAAACGCGAGATCGACGCCACGGGCCTGTATGTCTCGCCCGGATGGATCGACATGATGGACCAATCCGGTGAGGTGCTGTTGAAGAACGGCCTGGCGGATAACAAGCTGCGCGAAGGCGTGACGACGGGCATCGCGGGGGAAAGCGGCACGCCGGTGGACGCGGCCCATACCGGCGAGTACTTCGCCAAGCTGAAGGCGCAAGGGATCAGCATGAACTTCGGCTCGTACTACAGTGAAGCGCAGGCGCGTGTCGCGGTGCTCGGCGAGGTAGACCGGCCGCCGACGCCGGCGGAGCTCGAACGCATGAAGCAGCTGATGGCTACGGCCATGCAGCAGGGTGCGATGGGGATGACGACCACGCTGATCTACCCGCCGTCCAGCTATGCAAAGACCGATGAGCTGATCGCGATGGCCAAGGTGGCGGGCGCGTATGGCGGCCTTTATGCCAGCCACATGCGCGGCGAAGGCAAGGAGGTCGTGCAGTCCGTGGACGAGCTGATCGAGATCTCCGAGCAGGGTCATCTGCCAGCTGAAATCTTTCACCTGAAGGTCGCTTACAAGCCGGGCTGGGGTAAGTCGATGGCGGAGATTGGCGCCCACGTGGCTGCGGCGCGCGCGCGTGGCGATGAGATCGCTGGCGATTTGTACATGTACACCGCCGGGGGCACAGGTTTGGAATCGACCATCCCTTCGTGGGCGTTTGACGGCGGCGAAGACGCGTTGAAGAAACGGTTGCGCGACCCAATCCTTCGCGAGCGGCTGAAGCAGGAGCAACTGACCGGGTCGCCGGGCTGGTGGAACATCATCGAGGCTGCAGGCGGCTGGGATGGAATTGTGCTGGTCGATGCGGCCAACCCGGCAAACCGCAAGTACGAAGGGAAGACGATGACCGTGATCGCGAAGGAGATGGGCAAAGCTCCCCCGGACGCGGCGTTCGATCTGGTGGAGCAGGGTAAGACAACGGTGCTGGCCGTTTACCACATGATGAGCGAGCCCGACATCGAGACGGCCCTGCGGTTTCCGTGGACAAGCATCAGCAGCGACTCGGGCTCAAGTGTTGAGGCCGGCGGCCCCGCGGACCTGAATCATCCGCGAGCGTACGGAAACTTCCCCCGCGTGATCGCCCGCTATGTGCGCGACACACACACGCTGACGCTGGAGGAGGCCGTGCGCAAGATGACCTCATGGCCGGCCACACGATTGCGCTTTTCCGATCGGGGCGTGCTCCGCGAGGGCGCCAAGGCGGACGTGACGATCTTCGACTACGACAAGATCCAGGACACCGCGACGTACGAGCACCCGGTCTCTTACGCCGAGGGTATCCCTTATGTGCTTGTAAATGGTGTTGTGGTTATTGACCACGCCAAGCACACCGGAGCCAAGCCCGGCGAGATCCTCTATGGTCAGGGACACAACTTGAGAGCGCCTCTGCGGCAACAATAGATACGGACCTCGACTACGGCTCCGAAGTTCGGGATGGCGTTGAGCCGTCGACCAGGCCCTGAACCGAGCTTGGGCGATGCCGAAACAGGAGATACAGGGGAACTCCGAGAAGAACTAGGCCAATGCCGTACGCGGCATGCAGCGGATCCGCAACGATCGTGCTGAGCGCGATGCCGGCGGCGGCGAGCACGAACGCGAGCGGCACCCACGGGTAAGCGGGAGTTTGGAAGCTTGTACCAGGCCCTTTTCTGCGCCGCCGCAGGATGATCACACCGGCGACGGTAAGGCCATAGAAGATCCACGCGGTAAACACGACGTAGGTAAACAGCTGCTGGAAGCTGCCCATCAGCGTGAGTGCCGAAGCCCACACTCCCTGGGCGACGATCGCGAAGACAGGCACACGGAACCTCTTACTCACCTCGCCAAATTTCGCGAGAAAGACTCCATCTCTGGCCATCGCGAAGTAGACCCGAGGTGCCGTAAGAATCATGCCGTTTGTGGCGCCGAGAATGGACGTAAGAATCACGGCGGAGATCAGCAGCATCGCGCCCTGACCCCAGGCCGAGCGTATGGCTGTGCCGGCAACACTGCTGCTCGCGCTGACCTCGCTTGAGGTCAGGACGGCATAGTAAGCGACCGTCAGCAGCAGGTAGATCGAGGTAACGATCAGCGTTCCCAAGAAGAGGCTCTTGGGGAGGTCGCGGGCAGGATGCCGGAACTCACCGGCGGTGAAGGAGACTACATGCCAGCCTTCGTACGCCCACAACACCGCAATGAGCGCGGTTCCGAACGGCAGCAGAAGAGCGCGCGAGGGATGGGGCGGTAGTTGCAAACGGAGGAGATGCGTATGGCCGCGACTGATGAGCAACGCAAACGCCAGCGCGATTCCGACCACCTTCGCGATCGTGGCGGTGTTTTGCACCAGCTTTGCCAGACGGATGCCGAACAGATTGACGACCGAGAAGCAGAGGATGCAGGCGATCGGGAGGATCTTCGATTCCAACGCGGTAAGCGACGCAATCTTTGAGACGTAAAGTGCAAAGCCGGAGGCCAGCGTCGCGATGCTGCCGGACTGAATGAGGCTGAAAAGAGCCCATCCATAGAGAAACGCGAGAGGCCGACCGTAGATCTCTTTCAAGTAGATATACAAGCCGCCGGCCCCCGGATACTCTGCCGCCAACTCCCCAAGGGACAGACTTCCGAACAGACTTAGCATCCCACCCGTGATCCAGGCCAGCAGCACCAGGGTAAGTGTGGGGAGTTGACGAGCGATGGGACCTGGGACGAGAAAGATGCCGGAGCCGATGACCGTTCCTACAACGATCGCGATACCGTCCCTGACGCCGAGGACCTTGGCTAGCGGTTCGCCGGAAGGCCCACGGCTTGCACCGGGGGAGGAGAGAATCTGTGCCATGCGTCAGGCTCGCTTGTCGGAATTTTGTGGTGAATCAAATGTTGCATGTATTCCCGTTTGGAGAAGTGCGCATGCGCAACAGTTCTTGACTGGCTACCGGCTCACAACCTATTTATAATCGAGTGGCGCGTTCGAAGGAAAGAAACACAGGTTGCACTTCGTGCCCGGAGGAATAAAGCTATGTCGTCAACGCCGATTTCCGGGACGGTCAAGGGATGCGAGATACGCGCGCTCGAAGGTCCAAGCGACTTTAAGAAAGCCGAACAGGTGCAGCTGGAGACGTGGGGCTATAGTGAGCGCGACGTCGTCCCTGCGGCCATCTTTGCCGTGGCTCACAATTTTGGCGGGCAGGCTCTTGGCGCGTTTGAGGGAGCGCGCATGATTGGCTTCGCTTTGTCCTTTGGTACGGTGGGGGCCGGGCACCTTCATTTTCACTCGCATATGGTGGCCATCGTTCCGGAGTACCAAAGCCGAGGTCTGGGACGGCTCATAAAGTTGGCGCAACGAGAGGACGCGCTCCGTCGCGGTGTCGACCAGATCATGTGGACCTTTGATCCGTTGCAAGTCAGAAATGCCTACTTCAATCTCGCCAAGCTGGGTGGCGTCGGCGTGCGGTACCTCCCAGACCTATATGGAAAAACAAGCAGCCCGCTGCATGGCGGCATGCCGACCGATCGCTTGCTCATCGCGTGGAACCTCGAAAGTGAAAGGGTCCTGCGGGCTTTGGATTCCAAGCGGGAGACACCGAATGCCGAGGCTGTCCTGGTCGGCATCCCGCCGCTCGGTGAGGATCTGCCATCTGCCGAGCGGCTGGAGCGGCAGTCGGGCTTGCGGGAACGCCTGTTGTCGTTGATGGGCGAGGGCTACGCGATCACCGGCCTTGAGCGGCGTGGAGACATAGCGAGCTACATTCTAGAGCTGAGCAATAGCGCGATGGAGAAGCTATGAAGATCGAGTGCATCACTGCCCGGGAACTTCGCATGCGCCTCAGGGAGCCCTTTGAGACAAGCTTTGGGGTGACGCAGGAACGTCGCATCGTCCTGCTCGAGATGCACACCGACATCGGGGTGGGCTGGTCCGAAGTGGCCGCGCTCGAAGGTCCTTTCTACAATGCGGAGACCATCGATACAGCGTGGATGATGTTGGAAGACTTTCTTTGTCCGTTGGTCCTTGATGTGGACGTCGATCTTCCGTCGGATCTGCCGACGCTGATGGAAGAGGTGCGCGGCCAGGAGATGGCGAAGGCTTCTCTTGAGTGTGCGGCATGGGATGCCTTCGCCCGGTCGAGGGGGGAAAACCTTCACCAAACGCTTGGAGGCACACGCGGCGAGATCATCAGCGGCGTTTCCCTGGGTATTCAGGCCGATACGGGACGATTGCTCGAAAATGTCGCGAAGGAAGTGGCGAGCGGATACCGTCGGGTGAAGCTAAAGATAAAACCAGGCAACGATGTGACCGCCGTTGCTGCCGTGCGTAAGCAGTTTCCTGACATCGATCTTACCGTGGACGGAAACTCTGCCTATCGTCTCGAAGATACGGAGTTGTTGAAGGAGCTGGACGAATTCGGGTTGAGTTACATCGAGCAGCCGTTACCGTGGAATGACATCTACCAACATTCCTTGCTGCAACCACAGCTGAAGACAGCGATCTGTCTGGATGAGTGCATCCATAGTCTGCGAGATGTCGAGGCCGCACTTGCGCTTGGGGCATGCCGGGTGATCAACATCAAACTGGGGCGCGTTGGCGGCCACAGCGAGGCCCGACGGATCCAGGCATTCTGCCTCGAAAGAGGCGTTCCTGTGTGGTGCGGCGGGATGCTGGAGTCGGGCATTGGCCGCGCGCATAACATCGCTATGTCCACGTTGCCAGGGTTCACGCTGCCCGGTGACGTTTCGGCGAGTAAACGCTACTGGGTCGAGGACATCATCGAGCCAGACGTCCAGGTGACATCGGAGGGTACGATCCGCGTTCCGACAGGACCAGGGATCGGCTTTCGGAGCAACGTTCCGGAGATTGAGAAACGTACCGTAAAGCGTGTCGAATGGACCAAGCAAGTCAGCGTCGCTGTCGCATGAGTCACCTGCGGCGACCACGCTGATCGCTCCTGCGCCGGTTTCTGCTTCGACTCGAAGAACCGGCTCAAAGGGTTGGCTCTCGACTTGTTTTGCTTGGCGGGGGCGGTCCCGGTATTTGGCCGACCTGCGGAAGGGCCCTCGGGACAGGTTTTTGACCTCGGTCGGCTTCGGGGGAGAAAGAGACGCCAGCTGCCGTCGTGTCCCACGCTCCTGCTCTCATGCCTTATACATCTGCGTGACTCCTATTCGCTGGGTGCGGAACATCTGCGGCGTGAACGGCCGCGGACGATGGGATCGATCTTCTGGCAGTTGAACGACTGCTGGCCGGTGGCATCCTGGTCGAGCATCGACTCCTTCGGCCGATGGAAGGCGCTGCAGTTTTATGCTCGACGCTTTTACACGCCCATCCTTGTTTCGCCGCATGTCGAAGATGGCGATCTGGCGGTTTACGTGGTGTCCGATCGCACGGAAAGCCGTTCCGGCACGCTGTTGCTGCAGCACCTAGGGTTTGACGGCAAGGTCTTCTCCTCACGATCGCAGCAGGTGGACGTGCCGGCGCTTGCCAGTACCGTCGTTTTTAAGACGCACCTTACCGAACTTGCGCAGGAGGGCGGTAATGGGCTCGATCAGGGCTTTGTCGTGGCAACCCTGACGATTCCACAGGAGCAGATCTACCGCAACGTGACCTACCTCGTCCCGACCAAGCAGATCAAGCTGCCTACGGCGAATATTACGTCAGCGGTGACGCGGGAGGGCGACGGTGTTCTCGTCAAGCTCGGCTCCGACAAGCTGGCACGTTCCGTCCGTCTCACAAGCGGGAACGAGACAGCTGTCTTCGAGGACAACTACTTTGATCTGCTGCCAGGCGAGACGCGCACCGTTCACGTGAAGACAAGCGAGGCGCCCGATGCTTTCGCGAAGACGCTCGAGGTGCGCTCGCTGGTCGATGCCTTTCCGAAGACTGCGTCCAAGTAGCGAGCGTACGACGGCGGATGGCGTGAGGTGCCGGCGGGCGCAGGTCGCGGCTAGCTCGACCGGTCTGGCCCGCTCGATCTTGACTAGTGAGACAGGAACAGGCCGAATTGGATGGTACGTGGGCCGCTTGAGTTTGTGATGGATCCGAAACCGCAGGCGAAGGGTCCCGCACATCCTGGGCCTCCGGCGGGAACGAAGGGCGTTGCGAGATTTGGGCCGCCGACGTTTGGCAGAAGAATGTGACCGTTGAAGAGGTTGAAGAACTCCGCCCGGAAGTCGAGGGTGGCTCGCTCGCCGAAGATCTGCGTCTTCTTGCCCAAGGTGAGGTCCTCATTCTTGCCGGCGAGGAAACGTGCGTTTGCTAGCGAGCGTGGCTCATTGCCGAAGGTGAGCGGGGCCGGCAAGGTAAAGGCCGCAGCGTTCCAGAATGAGGTAGACGCGGGGTTCCCGGAGTTGGTCTGCCGGACACCGGGCACCACGTTGACGCGCGCCGCTCCGGTGAAGTGACATCCTGCAAAGAGGACATCGCCGGCGGTTCCGCCGCAGGGGCCGTAGACCTCTGTCGGATTTCCGGAGGTGTATCTCAGGATCGACGAGATGTTCCAGCCGCCGGTCGCAAGATTGAGCGCCGGATTCTTGTTCAGATATTTTCTTCCGTGTCCGACTGGAAGCTCATAGAAGAAGCTGACGACGAGGCTCTGCGGTGTGTCAAGCTGGCTGACTGCTTTTTCGGCGCGACGATCGTAGGAGTTCTGCCCGATAAACTCGTTGGTGCCGGAAAATCCTGAGACTCCGGGACCGGACGAGTCGGCGTCCGTGATGTTTTTGGATACGGTGTAGGAGACCAGAAAGCTGAGTCCTTGGGCGAAGCGTTTATCGACCGAAAGCTGCATGGCGTTGTAGGTGGAGTTTCCACTGCGATCCGGCGTGAACGAGTTGTCTTCCTGGTTGAAGTCGCCGTATTGCGGGAATGGGCGCAGCGCCTGGTTGATGCTGCCCTTGAATCCGGCATAGGGCAGCTTGATGCCAGCAGCGATGGCGCCATGGCAGCTTCCGGCCGCAAGGCAGCCGCTATCCGCCGTAAGGTCGCTACCAAGCGAGAGGAAGGAGGGGTTTACCTGATTGGGGATGATGTTGAGGGCAGGGAGGTGCGTGCCCTTTGAGCCCACGTAGGCGACGCTCACGATGAGGTTGGCCGTTACCTGCCGCTGAATGTCGATGTTCCAGGACTGAATATCGGCGGGACGCCCGCTGTTTCGCGGCACCAGGATGACGCCGTTGCTGCCATTCTGTGCCTCCGGGGTGAGCGGACCGAAGTCGGGGAAGATGCGGGTGACGCCTTTATCAATCTGAATGGGGCCGCCGTTGGTAGGGCTGATCGTCTGGCGGTTGAAGAAGCCCAAACCATCCTGATCCGCGAATGAACCTTCTTTGAGCGGCTCGTAGAAGATGCCGTAGCCGCTACGCAGAACGGTCTTGTCGTTGATGCTGTAGGCGAAGCCCACGCGAGGTCCGAAAGCTTTGCCGTAGATATCCTGGGGACGCTTTCGGCCATTCCGCCCCGCGCCTGATCCGAAGTAGGTGTAGGCACCGAGGATGTTCCCGGCGCCGGGGTTCGGGAGCGTTGGATCGACGGCTGAGAAGCGGTCGAAGGCCTCACCCGCGGGTAGGTTGAGGTCATACCTGAGACCGTAGTTCAAGACCAACTTGGGCAGCACCTTGTAGGTGTCGCCCGCGTAGATGGCGTAGCTTTTATAGCGAACGCCGCTGTAGGCGCCGTAGTTCAAGGTCGAGGTATTCACGAGTCCGAAGAGCGCGCTGGCGACCGGATCGCCCCCCGTCCCATTGAGCGCGGCAGTCTCGGTACTCTTGAAGTCGAACTCGCCGGAGGTTTGTGTCAGCCTCCGCACGTTGAACTGCAAGGCACGGAATTCGCCGCCAAACCGGAAATCGTGTTTGCCCTTGTTCCAACTGACAGAGTCGGCGTACTGGAAGACGTTGTCGGCAAACTGTGAATCGCCGCAGTTATTCAAGAGGCTTTCATACGGTGTGCCGACGAACTTTATGCACGGCAAGGTGGTATTGGCAACGCCGGTGAGACCGAGCGTGGCGGGGAAGCCCTGACCGAGGCTGTTCGAAGCCTCATTGCGGAAGCGCCTGCTGAATCCGGCGAGGAAGTGATTGACGAGCGCAGGACTGAGTACGTAGTAGTGGTTCAGTCGGGCATAGCGAGTGCTTTGCGTGGTCGACGAGCCGAACAGGGGACCGAGGTTGGAGATACCGCCCGTACGGGTGTTGTCGAGATCGAAGCCGCCCGAGATACGTTGCTTGTCTGAGATAGTCTGATCGATCTTGAGGTCGAAGAGGTTCGCTGTTGTGCTCGATATGGTGCGGTCGACGACGTTGTTAGTCAGGGAGCCGTTGGTTTGCGGCAAAAGCGCAAACAGCTTGGAGACAACTGAACTGGGCGCGTAGTTTGGATCGTTCTTCAGCAGATTTCCGGGGATGGGGGCGTGGGTTGTAGGGTCGAAGAGCTGCACTGCAGGCAGAAGCGCGGAGAAGTCTCCCCCGCGAAATGCTTCCGTCGGTACGCTCTGCAGAGAGGTGCCGCCGGTGCTGAAGCGGAACCCCTCGTAGTCGGTGAAGAAGAAGGTACGATCGGTTCCGTTGTAGAGGTGCGGCACACGGACCGGGCCGCCAAGGGTCGCGCCGAAGTCGTTCTGGGTGTTGACGGATTTGCGGAGACCGAGGGTGTTATTGGTCCAGCTGTTGGCATCGAGAGCGCGGTTCCGGTAGAAGTCGTAGACCGAGCCGTGGTACTGATTGGTGCCGGACTTGAGTGAAAGGCTGACTATGCCATCGCCCGCTTCCCCGTACTCTGGGGAGAAGTTGCTCTGCAGCACCTTGAACTCCTGCACGGCCTCGGTCGAAACGCCCTTGTTGAACTGGGTGTTGGGCGAGACCAGGGAGATGGAGACGCCGTCGACGAGGATGTCGGTGCTGTTTTCCTGGCCGCCGTTCACCTTGAAGTTGTCGGTGTTGTTGCTGCCTGGATTGTTGCCCACATTTCCAACGAAGCCGGGTATGAGCGTGATGAACTGGACCGGGTTGCGAACGGTGCCGGAGACCTCGAGCGGAAGGTTTTCTACCAGCGTATTTTCGACTTTGGAACTGATGTCCGAGGTCGCCGTTTCGATCTGCGCGGCATCGGCGTTCACCACCACATCCTCGGTGACCGAGCCCACCTGCAGCTGTACGTCGAGCGTCGCGATAGTGCCTGTCCGCACCGTGATACCTTCGCGCACGTAGGTCTTCAGGTTGGGTGAGTCGACCTTTAGCGAGTACCGCCCCGGCGGCAGGTTGGGCACGGAGTAGACGCCGGCATCGGTCGTTACTGTCGATTGGGTAAGCCCGGTGTCGAGGTTTCGCGCGGTGACGTTCGCCCCTGTGATCGTGCCGCCCGAGGCATCGGTCACGCTCCCGCGGATCCCGCCGTCGGTGGTTTGCGCATACAGCGAGGTAGAGATGGCGATGCACAGTACCAACCGAATCAGGCTTCTCATTCGATACCGCCTTCGTGACGCTAGATGTTCGGGGAGGTAGGTCGAGCGAACGGTACGCGTTAGAATACGGTCCGTCAAGGAGATTCAACGGTGGCGGTTACAGAGCAACGGCATCGTATGGCGCAGATGGCAGGATCACGTCGGCAAAATTCCGATGGCCGCGGTAAGCGTTTTGCGCTTCCGTGTGCTGTCTCCGCCCTGCGACTGGCTTGCCTGGGAGTCTGTGCTGCGTGGATGGCTGCGGGAAGCCTCGCCGGCGCCCAAGATGCTCCGAGTGCACGGACGCAGGCTCATCTGCTCGCCGCGCAGGAAGATCAACGCGCCCAGAGGTATGAGTTAGCGGAGCAGGAGTACAGAGCAGTCCTGGCCGAGCAGCCTCGCTTCGCCGAGGTTCATATGAACCTTGGCCTGATCTACCAATTGCAGAATCGCATCGCCGAAGCTGTGGCGGAGTTCCAGCAAGCGCTCCAGGAGAATCCGCACCTCGCAGGGGCGAACTTCTTTCTTGGAGTTGACCTTTGCAAGGTAGGCGAGGCGCGGAAGGCGCTGCCTTACCTGAAGACTGCCGTCGATCAGCAGCCGGACCGGCCGGAGCTTCTCCTCTCTCTGGCGACCGCATACGAGATGACCGGCCAGTTCGAGAACGAAGTAGCGACCGCTCATCGGGCGCTCGAGCTCGAGCCTGGAAATGTTGATCTGCTGTACAGGCTGGGCCACACCTATGAGGCGCTCGGGAGCAGAGAGACCGCGGAATTAGAGACATACGCGTCCAGCTCCAGCCGCACGGAGCAGCTGCTGGGTGAAAGTTACGCGGAGAGCAGTGACTTGCCTACTGCCGTCCTTCATTTCAGAAATGCTCTCACGTCCTCGCCAAAGGGCTTGGGGCTTCACGTGGAGCTGGGAGAGGTGCAGCTGCGCGCCGGCAATGTGACGCGAGCTCTCGGCAACTTCGAGGAGGAGCTCTCGCTCGACCCTCACAGCGTCCGGGCGCACCTCCGGCGAGGAGAGGCAAAACTGCTGCTGGGAGACATGGACGCTCTCTTCGAGGATTGGGCGCTGGCACTGGGCACCGACGAGACCCAGGCGAAACGGATCCTGGGACTCGGCGATGTAGCCGATAGCTTCTCCGATCGCCTACCGGATACGTTGCTGGGGAAAATGCGGGAGCAGGCGCCGAAACTCCGGGCCCGAGACTCTCCCCTGGCCCACCTTGCCTTGGCCTTTATTGCGGTACAGAGCGGTGATGTTGCCCAGCCAGAGGCCGAGCTCAGCTCCGGTGCGTCTCGAGCCGGCAAGGCGCAGGCAGGGGCGACGTGCTCACCGGCCGATGTCGGGCAAGCGCTCGAACGACACCGGATCTCGTCGAGCAAGGCTTGCATGCTCCGCCTTCTGTCGCAGCGGCTGCCGGCGGAGCTGCGCCTTCGGATAGCCTTCGCTCTATTTGATCTTGGAGATTACAACGAATCTCTTGCGGCGCTGTCGCCCAAAACTTCTTCTGTCCTGGCCGGACCGGAGCTGTTGTACCTGCGGGCTCGATGCTATGAGAGGCTTGCTACCGGAGCCTACCTGACGCTGTATCAGAAGGACCGGAACTCTTATCGCGTTCATCAGCTGCTCGGAGAGCTAGCCGACGCTCGCAAGGACGACGTCACGGCGATCGCCGAGTACCGCACCGCGATCGACCTCAAGCCTGCGGCTCCCGAGCTCCATTACAGTCTTGGTCATCTTCTTTGGGAAAACTTCAAGGTGGGGGAGGCTCGATCAGAGCTCGAGGCGGAGCTGGCCATCAACCCGCATCACGCCGGAGCGATGAACGACCTCGGCCAGACCTATCTGCTCGAACAGCAACCCGACAAGGCTTTGGATTACCTGAAGCGGGCTGCGGGCGAAGGTCTCGACTCGCCGGAACTGCATCGTGACCTTGGGACTGCCTATGCCAAGCTTGGGAAGTACGAGCAGGCAGGGCTCGAGCTCAACAGGGCTCTTCCCAGTGATCATGACGGGTCGATTCACTTCAAGCTGGCCAACGTGTACAAGGCTACGGGTGAGAAGGACAAGGCCGCCCGCGAGTTTGCGTTGGCGGGCGCGCTCAATGGCGCCTCGCACCAACAGGCTCAGCGACAGGAACAGCGACGGATCGACAGTGAGAAGTGACCGTCAACGTCTCTGCGGAGTCGTTTTGCTCATTGGCTTCCTGGGGATTTCTTCGCGTGTTTGCCTCCCTGCGGTGTGGTTCGGAAGCGACCCTGGCCGCCAGTCTGGGCAGGCGGGCAGGGGGGAGCAAGAGAGTTTGTTTCAGGCTGCCTTACTTGCCCTTAAGGAAGATCGCATCCCGGCGGCGCTCGAGGCGCTTACCGATGCCGAGCGCGCGGCTCCAGAGGATGCGCGTGTTCGTAACTTTCGCGGCCTGGCGCTCACCCGCCTTGGCCGTAACAACGAAGCTGCAGGCGAGTATCGGGAGGCTATTCGCCTCGACCCACACATGGAAGATGCTTATCGGAACCTGGGGTATCTCGAGTGGACCGAGCACCGCCTCGAAGAGGCCCGGAAGCTACTTGAACAGGCTCTGGAGATTGGACCAGGCGACAGCTTCGCCCATTATTATCTTGGCCGCGTCGAGCTCGAGGCACGACGATACCAGCAGGCGATGCTGGAGTTGAAGCGGTCGAAAGTTGATCTCCCGAAGGATCCCGAGTTTGTGTTCGCGGCGGTTACAGGCTTTCTTTCCACGGGTGATGCCGAGAGCGCGCACGCAATGCTCGACCGGCTGGATCTCCGATCACTGTCTCCCCCGGAATCCGTTCAGGCGGCTGCATTCCTGACCGGTATGAAGAGGACAGGCAAAGCTCTCGAGCTCCTCCGCGGCATCCGGGGTGCAACGTCCAAGAGCCCTCCACCATGGCTTTGCTTTGATCTGGCGCTTATTCACCTGTTTGCAGGAGACGACCGGGCCGCAATCGAGCAGGCGACTCTGCTGGTAAAGCCGCCACGTTCAACGTCAGGTTCAGGAGACAATAGCGTTCCGGCGGAAGTTGTAACCGCGTCCGCGTGGTCTCTCCTTGGCATTGCCCATGCCCATCGTAGGGATACGGAAGCGGCAGTCGAAGCGTTGCAACATGCGACTTCTCTCGCTCCTCGGCAGGAAGAGCACTGGCTCAACCTGACACGCGAGTTGATGGAACTCAGCCGGTATTCGGAGGCGGTAGCGGCAACTCATGATGCTCTCACCGCAAACCCAGACTCGTATGCGCTGCACTTGCGGCTTGGCGCTGCAAGTCTCGCCGCCGGTCGCTATGCCGATGCTGAAGCTGTGTTCCGCGACCTTGTTACCGCCGGTGATCCTCTGGCAACCAGCTACGTTGGATTGGCTCAGGTTTTGTTGCGTACCGGTCGCGCGAGCGAGGCCGTCCCCGAGCTTGCCGCGGCACGGGAGAGGCTCGGCCCGAAGTTCCTCATCAGCTACTTCCAAGGGCTCTCGCTCAACCGGATAAACAGGCGTACGGAAGCAGCCGCGGCGTTTGAAGAGGCCATTCGATTGAATCCGCAGAGCGCCGAGGCTCATTTGGGCCTGGGCAAGACCGATCTGGCGCTGGGTCACGTCACAGAAGCGATCGCGCAATTGGAGGAGGCTTTCCACCTCAACCCAAGCGATGTGTCGACGAGGCGCCTCCTCACGCAGGCTCGCTTTCGGCTTGCAAGGACGAAGAATGAGGCAGTGTCCACAGAGGTTCCTGCCGAATCTCCGGCCGACACCCAAGCCGGCGAGTTCGGTGATTTTTTCGTGCCCGAGTGGCAATTTCCACCCGGACCCGCACGGCAATGAGATCGAAATCTCTCTCGTGCCCCTGGATGCTCGCCGGTGTGGTTCCGCAGCCGCACGGGAGCCAGGAGACCTCGCCGGAGTTCCTGCAGAAATGAATCGCAGAGCTTGAAAGGGCAGGGAAGCAAGCTGGTAGCAGCGAGGGTGTGCGGGAGCTTACCCAGCTTCGCGCGATGGTCCATCGACTGAAACCCGGCCGCAGAGCAGGCTTCGCGTCTGGCGGTTAATCTACGCGATGCCGAGGATACGAACCGCGAGATCTTCGCTTAACTAGGGACGCTCGTGGGATGATTTCGCTCTGTCCAGGCCGCCATGCCAAGGTGCATCAGACCGAGGCGGTGCTTCGGAGATGCCGTCGTCTTTGCTGGAACTGGCGCGAGCAGCACGCGCCATTGCTTGTTTGTCAACGGTCCGTTACTGCAACTCAGGATGCTGCCGGACAGCCTCCGCCTTGAGAATGAAGCTTCCCTCCGTGACCACTTGATCGCCTGTTCTCAAACCGCTCAGAACCGAGCTGTTGCCGTTGCCTGCGGGGCCAATTTTTACCTGGCGCATCGTATAGCTTCCCTCGCTGTCCTTGACCGGAAGAAAGACAAACTCCTTCTCGCCGATCGCTTGCACGGCGGATTGGGGGATTACGAGGCCCTGGGAGATGTCGGTCGAAAAATCAACATCCACGTACATATCGATACGCAACCTCTCATCAAGGTTGGCTACTTCGATCCGCGCCTGCGTGGTTCGGGTGGCGGGATCAACCTGTGGCTGAAGGTAAGCGACGCGTCCTTTCCAGGCTCTGCCGGGGTAGGAGGATGCCGTGATCGTGGCAGGCGATCCGACCCGGACAGAGGCAAAGTCCTTCTCGTTGACGCTGGCCAGAACCCATACGTTTGAGAGATCAGCGATGGTAAAAAGTTCTTGACCGGGAGTGGCAACCAGCCCAAGATTTGCAGTGCGCGTCAGTACGACGCCGCTGATGGGAGCAGGCACAACCAAATTTGCGTTGACCAGATTGGTCTGCTGGAGGTTTGCGATCTGATGGCCGCTCGCGCCGAGCAACTCCAGCTTTTCCCGTGACGCTTGCACATGCGCCTTGTGCCCGGCGTGGGCAGCGGCCACCTCTTCTTCCTCCTGCTGGCTGGCCGCCCCGAGCTTTAGAAGAGCCTGTGTTCGATCCAGCTTCTTGTGATCCGCCTCGTAGTCTGCCAGATCGGAGAGGTAGGCGGTCTCCGCTTCTGCCAGATCTCCACTGAAGATGACTGCCAGCGGCTGCCCCCGTCGAACATGGTCCCCGAGCACGACTGGAACCTGCTTGACCAAGCCCCCGACTAGCGGGGTCACATGGACTTCGGTGTACTCGTTTGCCTTCACGGTACCGGGCGTTCGGAGGCTCGCCGCGACTGGACCGATGATGACCTGCGCCACATGGATTTGAGCTTTCTTGAGATCGTCCGGGGCAAGATCGATCTGCGGTTCAGTCGCCGGGCCACTCCTCGCAAGAGAGGTCGCGGTGGATGGTCCCGCCATCCCGCTCATCGTCGCCATGGGAGCCTGAGCGTCCGCTTTGCTGGTTCGGGAACGGTGCGCAGCGAACCAAGCTCCAAGTACCAACAGAGCCACAAGGGCTGCTGCGCCGCTGATAGCGATGAGATTTCTATTCTTCGTCATGAGGTTCGCTGCCATGGGCATCGTGTCTCCTTCAGGGCAGGTCTGTGCCCACTGCTTGTTCAAGAGCGACACGCGCTGCATAGGCGTCGGCTAGAACGCCGGTGTAGCCGGCTTCGATGTCGATAAAACGGCGTTGCTCGGCAATCACGTCCAGCAGCGTGCTTCGCCCATAGCGATATACCTGGCGCACAACGTCAAGGTTTTTCGCCGCTTGATCGCGCACACCACTGCCGTAGACGGCAACTCTTGCCTGCGCGCCGTTATACCGAATCAGGTTTTGCGCGACCTCATGCCGCAACGTGAGGTCCACCGCTACACTCTGGCTGTGCGCGGAGCTGATTGCGGCGCTGCCGGATGCGATCGCACCTTGGTTCCGATTGAACGCGGGCAAGGCGATATCGAGACCGAAGATGGCGTAGTTGAAGGTCTGTCGGATCGGATGGAGAGTGCCGGAAGGATCGGCGGCGAGCTGGGCGAAGCCGGCAGAGGGCCGCTCGTAGCTGGCCGAGAATGAGGCGTCGGCTTTTCCCAGAGCGACCTGTTGACGCAAATCCGCGGAAGCCAAAGCCTCGTTGGCGCGTTGTGCGGCGAGATCGGGGCGATGGGAGGCCGCCAACTGTATCAAGGCGCTTCCGTCGAACGCTCGGACGGGTATCTCCAGCGTGCCTTGGAGATGGAGAGGCGCTTCGGGCTGCATTCCGGCCGATTCCTTCAACGCAAGAAGCGCGATGTCAGCCTTGGCCCGGTAATCCATCCTGAGCACATCCACGCGGTTAACCTCTACCCGCACCTCGTCGGCGTCCAGCGACGGGGTTGCACCTTCCCGAACTCTGTCCTCGGTCACTCTCAGAAAATCCCGGTTGACCTGAAGCAGTTGCTCAGCAAAGGCGAGATTGCGCACGGCGGCAAGGGTCTCAGCAAACCGCGTTCGTACCTCTCCGGCGAGCAAACGCTCCTTATCGGCCACGGTATCCCGCGTCACATCGAGGTTGCGCTCCGCTACTTCCGTGCGCCGCGCTCTTCGTCCGTAGAGTTCGAGAGGGATGGAACCACCAATCTCGACGTGGTTGTCGGCCCCATTGACCTCCTTTAAGCCACCTAGTGCGACGGAAGGATTCTTCCGCAAGCGGGCCTCGGTCACATCGCCGGCCGCCATCGCGATGCGAGACCGTTCGACAGCAAGACGGGGGTTCGAAGACACGGCTCGAGCGACCAGAGCGGATTCTGTGACGCCGTTTTGCTGATCCAGAAACGCATCGACTACGGCGACCTCGGTAGATGTCTGCTGGGCAAGGGAAGTCATGGTCGCGGCAAACCCCAGAAGCAGCGATATCCGCGCGAGTAGGTTCGATGGAAGCATCTGCCTACCTCACGTTGCTGTTGAATGCTGTGTCGCCCTGTCCGCGTGGACCGTCCCAACTCACCGTGAAGTGCCAGGCACCGCTCATGCCGAAGTTGGATTTCACTCGGTAGGTGCCGGTCTGCCCGATCGGGGTGATCTCCGTCCCGCCCGACATGGGTGCCATGCCAGGCATGCTCATGCTCGAGCCGAGCTGCACGGCGCCGACATCGACCGGCTGCCCGCGCTGATCGCGGAACTGAAGGATAAAGTCGTTCTGCCCCTGCTTGAGATCGCCCGTGTCGTCCGCGAGAACGATGCTGACGTTGCCGACAGTATGGGTGGTGACCGGCTTCATGCTCGCTATGTCGACCTTGTCTCGCTTGCATCCGGCGACGCTGAGGGCGAGTAACAAAGCTATGGCTGTAATCGAGAAAATCTTCATACGGAATCTCCTTTGGAAGTGCTTTCAATCCGGGCTGTCTCGATGGAATGGGTGTGAACGTCAGGTAACTGGCCGCGCCGCAGCTCGCGCTCACGCAACCACAGGAAGATGATCGGCGTCACGATCAACACATGAGCCAGCGAACTGACCATCCCGCCCAACACGGGTGTGGCAAGCGGGCGAATGACCTCGGAACCGACGCGCGCGCTCCAGAAGATCGGCAGCAGACCGGCGATGATGGTCGAAACCGTCATCAGCTTGGGACGCAGACGAAGCAGAGCGCCTTCCATCACTGCTTCACGAAGCTGAGCGACAGTAAGCGTGCCGTACTCCAGCTTTCTTCGAGCTACCGCTTCTTCGAGGTAGATCACCATGACGACGGTCGTTTGCACCGCTGTCCCGAAGAGCGCGATAAAGCCAACCCAAACGGCGACGGAGAAATTGTAATGGAGTATCCAGACCAGGTAGAGACCTCCGGTCAAGGCAAAGGGCACGGCGAGCAGGACGTGCGCGGCTTCGGTAAACGACCGATAGGTCAGAAAGAGCAGAAGATAAATGATGGCGATGGCAATCGGCATGACAATCTCAAGCCGTCTCTTAGCCCGCACTTCGCTTTCGAACTGACCACTCCAACTGGAGTAGTAGCCGGCGGGCATTTTGATTTTGTCGTGAATCGCTTTCTCCGCATCCGCGATCACACTGCCGGGGTCGCGCCCGCTTGCGTTCAGCAGTACCGAAACCTCCAGCAGGCCGTTCTCGCTGTTGATCATAGCCGGCCCGGAGACCTGACGGATGTCCGCGACCTGCCCGAGAGGGATTTGTGCGCCGTTGTTGCCGGTCACGAGCACATTGGCAAGGTCGGCGGGAGTGCGTCGAAACTCCTGAGCGTAGCGGACCCGGACGGGGAAGCGCCGCCTTCCTTCAATCGTGGTTGTCAGCTCCTTCTCTCCGATAGCGGTTTCGATCACATCCTGGATGGCGCCCACGTCGATGCCGTAGCGGGCGGCCGCCTCCCGGTTCGGCTTGATGTCGAGGTAGAGCGCTCCTGTGGCCTGCTCGGCGTAGACGTCATTTGCGCCGTGCACCGTTCGGACTACATCTGCGATCTGACGAGCCGTTGCTTCCAAGACGGTGAGGTCGGAACCGAAGACTTTGACGCCTATTTCGGAGCGAATGCCCGTTGTTAGCATATCGATCCGATTGATGATCGGCTGCGTCCAGATGTTCGCAACGCCTGGCAAGGAAACCGCTCGGTCCATCTCGTTCTTCAGCTTTGGCAGGGTCATACCCGCGGGCCACTGATCGTGCGGCTTCAGATGGACGATGGTCTCGGTCATGTTCAATCCCGCAGGATCGGTGGAGGTGTCCGCCCTGGCAATCTTGGCGGCGACGTAGGCGACCTCTGGAAAGCTGTTCAGGATCGTGTCTTGCCGCTTGGCGTACTCTATATTTTGCTCAAGCGAGATACTCGAATCGGCGATGGGCATGAACATGATGTCGCCCTCGTTCAGGGGCGGCATAAACTCGCTCCCGATTCCAGTGGCGAGAAAGACTGCACCCACAAAGAAAGCCAAGGCGAGACCTAACGTGATGCGCCGATGATCGAGCGCCCACGAAAGGGCAGGCCGGTAGAGGCGCTGCAGGTAGTGCATCACAGGATTTTTCTCTTCGGAGTGGAATTTGCCGCGAAGCAGAAAGGTACAGAGTACAGGCGTCAGCGTAAGGGCGATGGCCGTAGCACTGGCCATCGCAAAGGTCTTCGCGAAGGCCAGAGGGTGGAAGAGCTTCCCTTCCTGTCCCGTGAGGGCGAAGACCGGAACGAAGGCGAGAATAATGATCGCCATCGAAAAGAACGTTGGTCGGCCGACGAGCTTGGTTGCGCGAAGGACGGTCTCCATCAGCACACCGGGATCCTTGGTATCGACACCCTCAAGGTGGCGGAAAGCATTCTCCGTCACCACGATTCCGGCGTCGACCAGCACTCCGATGGCAATGGCGATGCCTGCCAGCGACATTACATTCGAGGTCACGCCGGCATAGTGCATCAGGATAAACGAGCAGAGCACGGCCAATGGCAGCGGAAGCGTCACGATAAGGATGCTCCGAAAGTGCATGAGGAAGATGACATGCGCCAGCGTGACCAAAATGATCTCTTCGATCAGTGCGTGCCGCAGCGTACCTACGGTGGCTTCAATCAGCTCCGAGCGGTCGTAAAAAGAAACGATGTGAACGCCGGGCGGAAGACCCGGCTCAATCTCCCGTATTTTCTCCTTCACGCGATCGATGACGGCTTTCGTGTTTTCGCCCACTCGCGCAACGATCACGCCTCCAACGGCTTCGGAGCTGTTCTTCACCAGCGCAGAGGTTCGGAACGCATCGCCGATATGGACCGTGCCAACATCCTTGACGAACACCGGAGTTCCGTCTTTGGAAGCGATAACGATATTCCGAATGTCGTCCAGGTTTTCGATCAGGCCGAGTCCACGCACGATGGACCACGAACCGTTCTCAGAGATGACGTTCCCACCGACATTGGAATTGCTCGCCATAACCGCGCGAACCACAGTGCCAAGCGGCAAAGAATAGCTACGCAGCCGGTTGGGGTCGACATCGATCTGGTACTGCTGCACGGTTCCGCCGACGCTTGCTACCTCCGCTACGCCGGGAACCGAGTTCAGCTGATAGCGGACAAACCAGTCCTGCAACGAGCGCAGGTCGCGCTGGCTCAGGCCGCCGCCCTCAACGGTGTACCAGAACACATGGCCCACACCCGTTGCGTCAGGCCCGAGCGTCGGCACGACACTTGGAGGAAGCAGCTTGGTGACAAGATTCAGCCGCTCCAGGACACGGGTCCGCGCGAAATAGAGATCCATGTTGTCTTCGAAGATCACGAAGATCATGGAAAAGCCGAAAGCCGAGGATGAGCGCACGACCTTGACCCCGGGCAGCCCTTGTAGGTTTACTGTCAGCGGGTAGGTAATCTGGTCTTCTACTTCCTGTGGACTTCGCCCCGACCACTCGGTGAAGACGATGACCTGCTTGTCACTGAGGTCCGGAATGGCGTCGATCGGAGCACGCAGCATCGCCCATCCGCCCCAGATTGCAATGCCTATCCAGGCGGCAATGATCAGGAATCGGTTCCGCAGGGAAAGCTCTACAAGACGGTCGATCACGCCCGACCTGCCCTGTCGTCACCACCTGCGCATGGCGAACTTGCTGCCTTGTAAAAAGCAGTGCGCGCGTGCCTCGCTACCGCGGAGACACCCGTGGGAATTCTCTGGAATGTCATGGAAACTCCTGAATGGAACCAAACGAAATGCAGGCACACCTTGGGTATGCAGGTCATTGGCTTCAGGAATCAATCAGATTCGGAGTACAGTCAGCTTTCCGATGAGACGCCCTGGGGGGGAGTGCTCACTCGGAACCCGTGAAAGCGGAGGCGAGACAGCCTGTATCGAGGCGTGAAAGGGTGCCAGGAAATCGACCACGGCCCAATAAACGTCGATGGCAGGAGCAACGGTTGCAAGCTGAGGATGCTCGTCTGTTCGAACCTCAGTCTTGCAACAGCCCATCTTCGCCATATCGCGACAGTGACCGTGCATAGAGCGGCAGCAAGCAGTTTCCTCTTGGCTCATCATCTTTCCCGTCATGCAGGCGAGTAGAGGCGCTGCAGAAGAGAGCAGGAGGAAGAGCGCAACGAAGCTGGCGAGGCGGCGCATCAGTCGGAGTCTACCCCACAAATTTTGTCCGGTCTGCTTGCGCCTACAGCTGATATTGCTGCAAAGCGAAAGCGTCGCTGCTGTTGCAAAGCGAATATGTCATTGTAGAGCCGTCATCGTCGTGCGGTGCGTAATGTGGGAATCGCCGCGGCCTTCGAACCAGCGGTGCTCGCTGCCGTCGATCTGCACCAACTCGCCATACGACTCGCGACGAAGCCGTGGTTGATGGAAGGTGCGGCGCTGCTTGCGTGACAGCCACAGGTCGGCCTCAACCATCCAATTGCGCAGGGTCTCGCGCGAGACGTCAACGTCGTGGCGCTCCAGAATCACCTTCGCCGCCAGCGTCGGTCCGAAGTCACAATAGTTCTGTCGCACCAGCTCGAGCACGTAATCCCGAACGCCGTGGCTTAGCCTGTTGCTGGCCGTTCGGCCGCGGGATCGGTGGATCAACGCTGCACCGCCGCCGTCCTGGTACCTGGCCAGCAAACGCTGAGCCTGCCGCACGCTTAGATCCAGCACCGCTGCCGCCGACCCCGCGGTCCGCCGGCCAGCAAATACCTCGGTCAGAACCTCAATCCGCTTCAACGTGTTCAATACCTGCAAGAAATTCAGCACGGGCTGTCGACGACAGAGCGGGCACAGACGCTCGGCTTACTGAAACAGCGAGGCAAACAGCGTACCGACTCGACTCACGTACTGGCTGCGGTTTGGGACGAGCAATTCGTTGAGGGCGACGATGGACAGCCACGATTCCGCACCGTAGATGAGAGGCCTCCTCCAGCAGACCTTGTCACTTCTCCCTACGCTCCGGAGGCACGCTACAGCACCCAGCTGTGGCAGCTCATGGGGTTGGTTACAAGGTGCATTCCACGGGAAGCTGCGACGCCGAAGCGCCACGCCTGATCACCAACCTCGAGACCACGCCGGCCACGACGCGGACGACAACATGGTCGAAGTGGTACATCGCTCGCTGGCCTGCCGGAATCTGCGGCCTTCCGCGCATCTCGTGGACAAAGGCTACACCGATGCCAAGGTACTGGGCGCCGCGCCAACGCGAGCATGGCGTGGAGATCATCAGTGCCGGTGGCACAGGATCCAAGCTGGCAATCGCGACATCGCGACATAACGCCGGTTCGACAAACGCGCGTTCGTGGTCCATGGGGAAGCGAAAGCTGTGACTTGTCCCGCAGGCAAACAGAGCATCTCCAGGCTGCCGAACACCTACCCTAAGAACGGAACCGTCTTCGAGGCACGCTTTGCGCGACGTGACTGCACACCCCTGTCCTTCTCGTCCACAAGGCACGAGAGCGAAGCGGGAGCCCCGTATGATCGGATTGAAATGAATTCGCCACCAGTGTCAATGTTGGGTTTGCCCTTTGAGGACATGGCTTCGCTTACCCAGAGCACGATCGGGCTAGCCAACCGATGCGCTGCAACGCTTCCGCAACGAATGCTCGGGTAAGCGGCTCTGCCGCCATCTCCCTCGCTAACGCGGCTGCCTGTCCCGACCAGAAGGCTGAGAAATCATCGCAGCCCCGTTGCTCCGCCTCCGCCCGAAGCGGTGCCAACGCCGACATGGCCGTCGGAAACGGTGGAACTGCATCGGCGAGCGAGCCTGCGTCTCGGGTCAGGCGATTGAGAAGAGCGCGTGCAGGCCGTCCAGTGAACACAGAGGTTACAACCGTCAAATCGGCTTGTGCCCGTCGAAGCGCGGCGCGGTAGAGCGGCGGCGTTGCTGCCTCGGGACAGAGCAGGTAAGCGGTGCCCATTTGTACCCCGGCGGCGCCCAGCGCAAGCGCCGCGACGATACCGCGCGCGTCCGAAACGCCACCTGCAGCCACGACCGGGGCTTCCACGCAATCGACGATCTGCGGCACGAGCGCAAACGTTCCAGGTTGCGATCTGCTTTCCCGGTCGATGTCAGGCGAAAGGAACATGCCTCGATGGCCGCCCGCATCATTGCCTTGAGCGATGATCACGTCGGCCCCATGATCCTCTAGCCACCGGGCCTCCTCGACGGTCGTTGCAGAGGACATGACAAGACAACCGGCGGCCTTTACGCGAGCAACCAGCGATGATGCCGGTAGCCCGAAGTGAAAGCTTACAACCTCTGGCCTGGAAGCCTCGATCACCGAACAGAAAGCGTCGTTAAACGGCGGTATGTTTGGTGCAGAACTTGCTTGGGGAAGCGGCAGTCCAGCCTCTTCGTAATAGGGCTCTAGTTTGTTGCGCCAAGCCGACTCTAGACGAGAATCGGCTTGTAGTGAGACGTGGCAGAAAAAGTTAAGGTTGATCGGTCCTTTGGTCAACAGCCGCCATTGCTCGATGGTAGCGGCTACGATTTGAGGAGTCATTGCCGCGCAGCCGATCGATCCCAGACCCCCTGCCGCGCAAACGGAGCCTGCAAGTTCGATCGTTGTCGCGCCCACCATGGGCGCAAGCACGATCGGATGTTCAATCCGCAGCAGATCGATGAGCCGGCGGTCCGGCCAGCCTCCCTGCTTTCGGTCAAGGGTCATTACCAACGCCCGGCGTGGGAACCGCCATCCACGTGCAAGATTTCTCCGGTCACAAAGGCGGCCCCTTCGAGATACAAGACAGCTTCGGCCACTTCGACGGTGAGGCCCATCCGCTTCATCGGCTGCAGGCTTGCCAGGGCGTCATGCATCTCCGGTGCGTGCATGGGGGTATCAATAATTCCAGGCGAGACGGCGTTCACTCGGATGCCGCGATCGGCATATTCGAGCGCGAGCGAGCGGGTAGCTGCATTCAGGCCCCCCTTGGTCAAGGCCGATAACGCCGCGGGTACTGCTGTCATGGGTTGTTCTGCGATGGTCGCCGTTATAGTGACGATATGACCCTGGCCTGCGGAAAGCATCCGCTCTGCGGCACGCCGGGTCACATGGAAAAAGCCGGATAAGTTCACAGCCGTCATCGACAGGAAGTCATCATCCGAATAGCTGGTGAAGGGCTTTGACATGAAGAGACCTGCGTTATTCACCAACGTGTCAAGACGACCGAAATGCCCGATGGCACCCTCCACGAGACGCTCGGCCGTGTCAGGCAACCCAATGTCGCCGTCAATGGCCACTACACGTGGATCGCTGGCCACATCGCTTTGCGTGATTGTGCGAGAGTTCGCCACAATCACATAACCGCTTCGCAGGAACGCGCTCACTAAATTGGCACCAATCCCCCGTGACGCACCCGTGATGATTGCGACCTTCTGGACTCCATCCATGTAACGCTCCTCTTCACTGCAGTGAACCTGGTCAGGCCTAGCATCAGTCAACTCAAAGCATACCCGGTTCGATCATCTGCATCATCATCCGGTCTGCGGGTGTGGTGGTGTCGATGGCTCGGTAAAGCTGAGGAAGCCAGCGTTCGCCTCGCTCAGCCGTTTCATGACGGTCAGCACGTCGCGCAGCGAGCGCGAAAGCCGGTCAAGTTCCTTGGGTGGCTGCTTGTCGCCGGGAGAAGTCATGGGCTCGCTCATCGAAGGCCCCTAGTGGAAGTCATGGGACTCCATGGGAGCGGCGGTCACGTCCAGTTCCTCAATGTGCTTGGCGCGGATATGAATGACCTTGTCGACGTTCTGAAGCCCACCTTCGATCAGGACGAATTTGGCACAGGTGACAAGATTCCGGTTGGCTTCGTAAAGGTCGGGGTCGATGATGGCATGGGCGATGCCGGTCTCGTCCTCGATGGAGAGGCAGATGAAGCCATGGGCAGTACCGGGCCGCTGCCGTGCGATCACCTGTCCTGCGATGCGAGCTTTCACATCATGCCGGACCAGCTTCAGGTCGCTGGCGCGGAAGACATTTATACTTTGGAGCCGGGCGCGGCAGTGCGCCATGGGATGTCGGCCTACGGTGACGCCGGTTCCGGCGTAGTCGGCGATCATGCGTTCTTCCGGGTTCATGGGCTGCAGCGGAGAAATTTCTTCCTCGTCGCGGTCGAGCCCGGAGAGGAGTGGCCCGGCCTGCCGGCCGGCACGCTCCACCTGCCAGAGCGCATCACGGCGGTGGACCTTGTTGCCTGACGAGTTCAACGCTCCGGTCTCAGCTAGCGTCGTAAGATCGGCACGGGAGAGCGACGGCACACGACGGGCAAGCTCCTCGATGCTGCCGATCGGCCGCAGGATACGGACCCGCTCGATGTCGGCAGCGACATTGGCACGCAGGCCGCGCACATACGCAAACCGAGCCGAAGAGCGTAGGCCTCGTTCGGCTCGCGCTCCAGGATGCAGTTCCACTCCGAACGCAGCACATCGGCTGGCTTGATCTGCAGACCATGGCGCTGGGCATCCTTCACCAGCACGGCAGCCGAGTAGAACTCCATCGGCTGGTTGTTGAGGATGGCCGCGGTGAACACGGGAAGGTACTGGAACTTGAGCCAAGCACTCGCGTAAGCGATGAGGGCGAAACTTGCAGCATGGGACTCCGGGAAGCCGTAGAGAGAAGGAGCTGATGGCTAGTACGATCTCCTCCTGCGCCTTGGTACTCACACCCTTGGCGTCCATGCCTGCCCGAAGTTTCACCTCCAGTGCCCGCATCTTGTCAGCGGAGCGGCGGCTGCCGAGTGCACGGCGCAGCTCCTCGGCTTCGCCTCCGGTTAAAGTCGGCGATGCGCAGCAACTGTTCCTGGAAGAGCGGGACGCCAAGCGTTCGTCACAGGACGGGTTCGAGCAGCGGATGCGGATACCGGATCTCCTGCCGTCCCTGGCGCCGCTCCATGTACGGGTTCATCATCTGTCCAACGATCGGTCCAGGCCGGATGATCGCCACCTGGACCACGAGATCATAGAACTTGTCCGGGTTGTTCCGGGGCAGTGACGCCATTTGGGCACGAGACTCGACCTGGAAGAGCCCAATAGTATCGATCTTTCTGAGCATGTCGTAGACCTTCGGATCGTCATGCGGGATCTGCGCTATGTCGATCTGCTTGCCGTAGTAGCGCGGGATTAGCTCCACACACTCCTTCAGGACGGGCATCATGCCCAGGCCGAGCAGGTCCACTTTGATCAAGCCCATGTCGGCCCAGTCTTCCTTGTCCCACTGGACGACAGTGCGGCCCGGCATGCTGGCGGGCTCGATCAGCACCGCGGAGGCGAGCTGACCCTGCGCGATGATCATGCCCCCGGAGTGCTGGCCCAGATGCCGGGGTAGGTCGAGCATGCGAATCGAGAGTTCCAGGTACTTGGCGATGCGCGGATGAGCAAGGTCGAAGCCGGCGTTCCTGAATTGCTCTTCCATCGTGTCGGTCGGCCCTTTCCACTCCCAGGAGCCGACCAGCGGTGTGAGCCGGTTCTGCGTTTCCGCGTCGAAGCCCAGCACCTTGCCGACCTCGCGAGCGGCTGAGCGGCCGCGATAGGTGATGACGAGGTCGATATCGGACCATTCGCCCCGAACCTCGGAGAGGAAGCGCTCGAAGAGCAGCTTCATGCCGACCGGATCGACGGCGGTGATGCCGAGCGAGTAGCAAACGGCTGAGTTCACAGCGGAGCCGCGACCTTGCACGAGGATGCCGTGCCTACGGCAGAACTCAACGATGTCCCAAACAATCAGGAATAACCGACAAGGCCGAGCTTTGCGATGAGAACGAGCTCCTTGTCGATCTGCTTCAGAACGACGCGGCCCTCATCCATGCCGCCGCGCTCCAATGCGGCTGCAAGCGGGCCTTCGTCGCCACCGGTTAGACAGACCAGACCAGCGGCATGCTCCTGCACCTTGCGGAGCTGGCGATCCCGTCGCCCTTGGTCCGCTGCGCGAGCTTGTAGCCGGAGATGAGCATCGACAGGTTGCGATAGCCAGTCTGCGATTCACAAAGCATGGACAAACGCACTGGACGGCTCGGGATGGTGTGCGGCTGCCATGCCGGTGGCTGCATCTGCTGGCCGAAGGTATCTACTAAAACCTCAGCTCCGATGTGCGAGCGCAAGCCAAGCTTTTTCGCACTCGTGTAGAGCCGCGGCGATCCATACAGGCCATCGCGATCAGGGATAGCGAGGCCCGGCAGCTCCAGGTTGGCGGCCTGCTGGGCCATAGCTTCGGGGACGGAAGCTCCTTCGAGGAACGAAGAAGCGGAGCGTGCATGCAGCTCGACGTAGCGCTCAGTCATAGAGCTGCACCACGAACCATGCCTTTGAAGTGTTGTCCTGTTGCAACGCAGGGCTTGTAAAGGCTCGAGCGTGACCACATCCCATAGGTCGTGATCCCATACTTGCCCGTCCCACCACGAACCGGAAGAGTGCCACGGGCCGGCGCACGAGGCGGGAGCCCTGCCAGAACATGGAGCGAGGCTGGTTGCCCCAGCAACTCACGCGCACAAACTGGGGTGGCCGGAACATGGCTGTTCTGCCGCTGCGGCGAACCCACGTTGTCTTCCTCCCGCCATGGAACGAAGCCGCGTCAGCAGCAGCTCCAATTTATCCGGTTCGGGAAACTGCACTTGGAAGAGGCCCGCTGTGAGGTCTGCGGCTGCGCTGGTTCGGCTTCGAGCGTGACACTCACGATTCCGGCCTGCGGAAAATGCGCCTGCAACTCCAGGCTGAGGAGGTTTAACAGCACTTCCCGGTTCTGGGTCGGCGTTGCCGGACGGACGGACTTCGATAGAGTGGGGCTTGCCGCGCTCCAGTTGTAGGATGAGCCGGGCGGAGCGGAGCGCATAGGCACGATCCATTGCTTTACTAAGGATCGCCTCCAGCATGGGCGACAGTACGAAGAGCAGGGAATCGAGAAGTTCCAACGGGCTATCGAGCGCGGTTGTCTCGGAAGGCGTGAACTCCGGCTCTTCCGGCATCAGCAGGTAATCGGCCTCGCCTCTTGCCGAGCGATTCAACAGGGCCAGCGTCTCGCCTCGCAAGGCAGCAGGGCAGCAGGGAAGTGGGTAGCCTGGCGAGCCTGCCGCCCACGCTGTCCCGGTCGGCACAGACGACCTTTTCACCGCTGCGTGCCAGCATGAGAGCGGCTTGCGCGTTTGGAGCCATACCGACTCCGGCTGGAAGGCCAGAGGATCGAAGCTCGCCGTAAAGTTTGCGGGCGTAGCTCTCGGCCGTGCCGAAGAGCGTACCGGTCCCGGAGCTGTCGAGCAGCAGCACTACGGCAGGCCCGTGGGCCTCTGCGTATTCGTTCAGAGGTGAAACGATGGCTTCGACACGTGGAGAAAGCGCTCCGCGATCTCCGCCGCCAGCGCATAGGCAGCCTTCTCTTCCTCGATTGAGAGATCGACTGTGAGGCCGGCTGCTTCGTTGTCGTCGAGCCCCTGGCCTCTCACGAAGCACTTCCAACTTTCAAGCATTAAACACGTACGTTCACTCAAATATGGATCCGAGGAGTTTTCAGCAACGTCCACGCGCACACATCACCAGCCCCAAGATTTGCTTTCGTCTACGTATCGGTAGGCGGTCGGGCTGCAACCATTCGATCCTCCGCCATCGATATCATCCCGTTTCGATGGTTCCTCTGGACTGTGCATCATCGGTCCGCAAGGCGGAAAACCGTGGACCTCCGGTCACTAGAGGCTGTTAGGAACTTCACGTGAGAATTTTAGCCAGATTTCTTAGCATGAGGGTGGCGTATGCGAGCAGGTGGATACCCTTGAGCGTTGTGTCGAGCCGTTCGTAGTCTCTGGCGAGGCGGCGGAAGCGTGCGGCCCAGGCGAAGCTTCGTTCGGCGACCCAGCGGCGGCAGCAGAACGAAGCCTCTCTTCGCCATCGGATGTTTGGCCGCTTCCAGTCGCAGGCCATGCTGCTGAGCGGCTTCGGCGGCGTTCGGGCCGGTATAGCCCTGGTCGACATATGCCATCTCGACGGTGCCGCCGGTCACTTGCTGGACCCGCTCGGCCAGGGCCGCAACCTGCTCGCGGTCGCCCTGATCGGCCGGCGTGACGGTCAGCGCCAAGAGGTGGCGAGCGTATCGACCGCGATGTAGACCTTGGATCCTTCCTCCGCTTGGCTCCGTCATAGCCAGCCCGCGCACCGCTCTCGGGCGTCGATTGCAGCGTGCGACTGTCGATGCATCCCGCGGTCAGCTGGCCCTTGCGCCCTCCCCACTCACGCCAGGGGTAAACTCAACAATCGTGTCACCATCCGCAAAGTAGCCCTTCATCCAGTCTGGGAGCCGAGGTCGAGCAGGAGCTGAGGGCAGGCGGACTGCGGGCCGAAGCGGGCGGGTCGGTGGGCAGGCGGGAGTGGAGGTCGAGCTGGAAGCTGCCGTAAGGGTTGACGTGGGCGTAAACGAGCGGAGTGAGGCCGCGCCGGTCGTCGGCGTTGAGCCGCCCGGCCCAAGTCGGTTCGGCGAGCACCTGCTGGATCATAGTGGTGTTGATGTAGACGAGCGAAAGCTGGAGAAGGTGGAGCGAGAGCATGCCGATCTCCTGGTCGTCGGCGCGGTTTAAGGCCATCTCCCCGCCCTTGCCGAGAAAGATGAAGTCGTTGGCGCTGTTCCAGCTCTCGTGGCGGAGCACGCCCTCAATCATGGCGGCGGCTTCGGACGAGGAGCAGCTTTTGAGCTGCGAGTAGATGCAGGTGGATTTGCGACTGACGTGCCAGTAGATCATGACGCCGCGACCGCCATAGCGGGCGTGCCACTCGGTTATCAGGTTCTGATCCCAGGCACCGAACTTTTCGAGTCCGAAGCGCAGGCCGTGGTTCCTTCTCCCCAGATGCGGGCTTCCCGCTCGCGGAAGATAGTGTCGACGAGTACGCGGATGGCACCCTTGAATACGTCGAGCAGGCTCGTCATGGGCCAGCGCTCGATCAGATGGGCCTTGAGGACAAGCAGGTTCGCCGGCTCGGTCGGCGCCGGGAGCGGGGACAGGTAGATCCAGCCGCCATCCTTCTTGAGAACGCGGACGTACTCACTTCTCCCCAGGCCGCGGTCGAGCCCGCGAGCGCGGCCCCGAGCTCGTCCCTGAGCCGGTCCACGAACAAATCCGCTTCGCGCGGCAGCTTAAGCGCCTTGTAATAGGCATCGCGACCCTTGGCGAAGTCTCGTGGCAAGTCCTCGTCGGGATTGCGGTAACGGTCGGCTCCCTCGACCCACAACTCCTTCGAGCGCAGGCGTTCCCGCACCGCGAACAGGACGCAAACCTCGTAGGCGAGCCGGTTGACGCGCGTGTTCCCGCGCTCATCCCGCTCCAGAACAGTTTCCTGCTAGGGGCCTCGCACGATCGCGGCCGATACTACCACCCACGCCGGCAAGATGATCATGACCGTCTTCGCCGGCATCGCCGAATTCGAGCGGGACCTGATCCGCGAGCACACCGGCGGGCCGCGCCGCGGCTCAAGAACGCGCCGTCCCTTCGGCCGGCCATCGAAGCTCAACCCCGAGCAGCTCCAGCTCGTCCAGCGCCTGCTCCGCGCGGGCAAATCCGCCCGCGAAGTCGCCCGCACATTCCAGATTCATCCCGCCACCCTCTACCGCGCGCTCACTCCCAGTATCTGACCGGCTCGAAGCAGGGCTACTTTGCGGCTGGTGACATGGTTGTTGGGTTTTATGTATGGTCCGTCGCCTGATTGCAAGCGATATCTGATAGTGGAAGCGGTCTGCACCTATGTATACGGCTTCTCATTGAAGCGACGGATCTGCTTCGAGCCATGATGGAATCCGCGCCCTCTCTCTCCTCATTACCCAGCGGCCTCAGTTGCGGACCG
>JAABUO010000396.1_pt1 | contig 90186 bp, 84 predicted proteins | sample 5559291 | NCBI WGS metagenome assembly JAABUO01 (sample SAMN10711878, study PRJNA513372) | rock metagenome | isolation source: Antarctica rocks | place: Antarctica: Victoria Land, Finger Mt sud
TCCGACACCACTGAATTGGCGAATTTTTCCAATCAAATCGGTAGTCTGACAAAACGGACGCAGGACTTGCGAAGCCAAAAGTCCAATGCCCAGCGTGACCTCTCGATCGTAAGTGATCAAAAGAGAGACATCCAGGCAAGACTAAAGCAAATGAGGTCAATGTACGACAATGAAGTGCAGGTTGTGAGGAAATTGGAGGAGCAATTGCAAGGATCACGACTAGATACTACCCAAGCACGCCAGGAACTTAGTGTTTTGGAAGGCAGTCTGCAAGCCCTGCAAAGTAAGAGCAGAGATAGTTCAGCGGCTTTGCAAAAAGATCAGCAAGAAAATGTGACGCTAAAGGAGCGCATGAAAGCGGTGAATAGCGAAACATCCTTGCTCAAGCAGACACTAGAGAAGGTCACCAAAGACGCTCGCCAGCAGCACGGTATGGTGGCTATTAGCAAGAAACAGGTGGCGACTGCTGAAACTGAGCAGCAGCGACTTCGGGATGAAATTACAAGGACCACAGCGACCATATCGCCTGCTGTTGGAAGTTCTTCGAATGCACGAGCAAGCCCTGCTCTTTCCGTGACAAGCCAGAGCACGAATCCATTTCATCGATTGTCTCCCGCACCTACGCAATCTGCAGCGCCTCTGGACGCGCCTATGGCGCTAAATGCAGAGCAAGCTTTTGGCAGGCAGTCGCCATTCCAAAGGGACCCTCCTCAGTATGAAAGTACTTTTGCTCCACGACCAAAAGCCCCCAGCTCTCCAACCGAATCACGTGGATTCTCGTCCATGAACGACGAGGGACGATCGACGGCAACGCCGATCTCCGTTCACGGGGAATCTGTGTCGCTGGCAAATCTTCCGGCAGGGGCCTCGCTGAGCCGGAATGCCTCTATAGGTTCGTCGGTGCAGGTCAATGCTCCCGCCTCGGCACGTGGAGATCCAGGTCCTTCTAGAGCAGACACTCCAACGGAACCGGGCAAAGATGAAGAGCCGCTAATGAAAAATGAGGCAGAACAGCCAGAGGCTCCAGATATAGCCGATGACATAACTCCATTGGCTACCCCGCAAGAGATTGGAAATAACGCACCTCACACTACTGTGCAACACCTTGAACAGGTTGCTGAACGCGAGCGTGACGAGCACGAGCATGGTGCACGCATAGCTACCGAGATTACAGATCCCCGGACAGTACAGGAGACGTTATCAAGCCCGCCTCTAGAAGGTGATTTGAGGATTTCGCCAATTTTGGCGTCCCCCCCACCAATTGACGCGCCGATGCAGTCACAGACGGCCGTGCCAGCGGGACTCGCGTCGCCTCCGTACGAGAAACAAGATCCGACAATCACAAATGAACAGTCAAATTCTATTCCAGGTGCCTTCCCTCAAGAGAATGAGGTTGTGCCCGCTCCTCCAACGGCTACGGAAGCTGCAGCTTCTTCCAAGGCAGATTTCGACGCAGCGTTTGCTAATCTTGGTATGAATCGCGGAGATGCCAAAGAACGCGTTGGATTCGACGACCGGAATTTTGATTCGGAATTTCCACCCATTGAAGAAATCCGTCAAGAGGAGGACGACTCGAGTGAGAATGAGGGACATATGCAGGAATCTGGGTTTGATGACAATTTTGAAGCGCCTGCAGCGCCTGCAGCACGTGCAGACGTGGGTCCACCTACTCCCGCCAAGGACCGTCCGCCATTTGTCTACCCTGAACCAGCCGTACAAACACAAGTACAGCCACCTCCCCAAATGGCATCCGTTGCTCCACCACCAATAAGAGCGCCGACACCGCCGCCAGACCTGCCGCCAGACCTGCCGCCAAAGTACCCGCCAGGTGCGGCTTCCCCTCCGCCGCAAGTATCGCAACCCCAACCCATCGCACCTGCTGCTCAGGACGATTTCGACTTTGGGGACTTGTCGGAGGCAAGGGACGCTGACAAGGACGAGGAACTGACGGACCAGACCTTTCAGAGCACAGCAAGCTTTGATGAGTTCAACCCGGTCTTTGACACCCCCACTCGGATGGATGACCCTTCTGAATTCCCCATAGGCTACGCGAGCAACGTTGCAAAAGCGCCGCAGACGCCGGTCGCAGATTGGGATGCTATATTCGCCGGCTTCGAGACGCCTGGTGTCCCGGCCAGTGGGGAAGAAAGGTCGAAGCGGGCGGTTGAGAATGGTACGGGTGGTGGTGGTACTAACGAATCAACGAGAGATGACGAGCCAAGTGTCAAGGAGCTAGTTGGGATGGGATTCACGCGACCCCAGGCGGTCACTGCGCTGGAGAAGAACGAGTACGACTTGCCAAAGGTAGATTTCTGCGTTGAGCCTTGCTAATCCCAGGCCACTAATTATCTTCTCGACACCAATTAGGATAGGTGGGTGTATTGTGCGTGTACATAATAGAATCTTCCTCTGACGTCAACCGGGTTACTGTGGGCCGCTCGACCAATGTAGGAATATGATGCGAGAGTCGAGGTATATAAGGATGAGGCGTCTATATGGCAATCATGGGTGGAGACGAGGAGTTGTGGAGAGAGAACGCGCAGCTGCGCAGACAGCTGGCCAGTCGTGACGGCCAATCGTATTCTGGCGAAATAGCCCCGCCAAGCCACGCAGAGAGAGAGAACGTACAGCTGCGCCGAGAGTTAGCGGAAAGTGATGGACGACAGAGCTACAGTCAGCAGAACTACGCTCACAATGGCCGTGAGCAGCAAGGGCCTGGATATGAAGAAGGCTTTGCGCTCGGGTATGATGAAGCCTCGTATCGACGTGGGGTTAGAAGGCGCCGCGACAAACGTCCCGGCATTTGTACGCACCGTCTTGCACGGCGACGATGCCAGGACGGGACAGGGAAACGACTTGCACTCGGCGCTGCATGGACGGGATAGTGGTTATAGAGATGGACAGGGCGCTGTCAATAGCGGGCGCGCGCGCAATGGCGGTCTGGTTGGCTTGCTGACTGGTGCTGTGAGCGAGCTCTCGACTACCTTTACGCAGCCTAACACGCAGCTAGGGCAAAACCAACGGAGCAGGGACCCTTTTGAATCTAGCATGAGGCCCTCCGATGCTCCGTTGCCTGGACAATCTGCGCAATACTCTGGACAGGTGCACGACGCGGATGCAGAGGAGATGTATTACATGAATAGCTGGCATACGCCATTCATACCAGATTGATTTCTGTGTGCCTTTTTCTCCGCATTACGTTTCTAAAGCTGTTCGTAAATCGGTCCATGCGCCGGCCTCCTCCTCCGCACGGCTCCTTTGCACTGTTAGGTGGCGGTGCTCGAATCCAAAGGGGAGCTGTTGTGCATATGAGCCATCTGGGCCTCTAATTCGGATACCAGTGTATTCAAATCTTACTAGAATCTTCACTGACGTCAAGCAGGCCGTTGTCGGTTGTCTCCGCCCACCCGCCCCACCGATCGGGAAATATCGTGCGAGGGCAGGCTACAGTATCCAATGAGGAGGCAACATGGACGCAACCGTGAGTGGAAACTATAGTGGCTGGCATGGTGCGTGGCGCTGTGGGCAGCCTCTCCTCCACCATCACAGAGGCAATTCGGGAGAGCATGCGGGCGAGGATGAGTTCCTCGCCAATGCGCCTGTAGAGGATCCGGGAGAGAAGTGCTAGAGAATATGTAGCAGATGTAGCTATCATTTTCGTGATCACAGAACAAACTCTACTCGTACTCCTACTGAACAGACTGGAATCTTCGTATGACGTCACAAGGGCCGTTGTCGACAACTGTGGTTGACGAGCACCAAAGTGGAATACACGTCCGATAGCCGAATCAAAGTATATTAAGAGGGGTTGCATCTCAGACGGTGTACTCATAAGGCGCAACATGGGTGGAGAAGAGAAGCTGTTGAGGGAGAATGCAGAGCTGCGCAGGCAATTGGCCAGTCGTCAGCATCCAATGAGCGACGCTGAGAGAGAAAACATGGAGTTGCGACAACAGCTGGCTGGTCAAGACAGCCGACAGGCTTACTCTCAGCCAGGCTATCGGGAAGCAGGATATGGCGAAGTAGGACACGGTGGCCATGGACATGACGACGGCTTCACGCGCCGATATGATGAGGCGTCGCATCATCAGAGCGGACTGTCCGGACAGGGCGGCGGGATGGGTATGCGAGGAGGAAAGGGTCGTGGCCGCAGTCGGGGAGGTGGCATTATAAACAGCGTATTGCTCGGCGATAATGCCGGGCAGGGCGGTGTTGTGCGCTCTGTCCTGCGTGAGTTTGGTGGACAGAGTGGACAGGCACAGGGAGACGGGCATGGGCAAGGGCAGAGTGCTGGGCGGTCGCATGACGGCGGTCTGGTGGGTATGGTGGCTGGTGCTGTGAACGAACTCTCGACCACCTTTACAAAGCCAAAGAAACACCAGGCGCGAGGGCAAGGGCAAGAGAGGCAGCATCCTTTTGAATCCAGCAGCGCTCCCTCCAGCGCGCCTCTGCGCGGTCAATCTGCGCAGTCCTCTGGACAGGTGCACAACAGCGATGCAAACGAGACGTACAAAACCAGGTATTAGTCTATTTCAATCAGATTATGATTCCTATGCGCCTTTTCCTCTGCCTTGCGTTTCCTAATCTGTCGTAAACTCTGTCCCTGTCCACTGAATGCGCTGGCCTCCTCCTCCTCCATGTCCTCTTTTGCCTTATTCGGCGGCCGGTACTCGTATCCAAAGAAGAGTTTCCCAAACGGCAGCCGTAACGGAGCCGGCTTGTCTGGTGTGGCCAGCCGCGGGGCCGCATCGGCGACTGCTTTGCCAGAGAGCTTCTGGCCACTGGAGGAGAAGGGGCTGGTGAGGGAGACGTGCGAGATGGCTTTGTAGTCGATGGCCTGGGCCATGCTCCCCTGCGTATGCACCGTCTGGTGCGCCGAATTGGGCTTGTACGAGGGCTCGACGTAGCCCAGCGGTGCGGCAAAGTCCACCTCAAGATCCGTCTCCACCACGGACACGCTCTCCATCAGCCCCGGCCTGACTTCCAGCACGGCAATGGCATAGACCCTATCATTGTAGGCAATCTCAAAGATGTCGTCTTTGGTGAGGGTCGAGAAATTGCGCAGTGCATTCTCCAGCACGGCCTTGGGGTCGGAGATGTCGAGGAAGTCGGTGCTCTGCGGCTGGATGCGCACGTAGCTTCCCTGCGGCAGCTCCGTCGACTTTGCCAGCAGCAGGTCGCCCTGCTCCAGCTCGAGGGTCTGCATCATCCAGTGGGGCAGGTAGATGCGGCCCTCGTCTGCAATGAACTCCAGCACGCCGGCATGCGTGGCCCGGTCGCTGGCCTCGTTGCGCAGCTCAAAGAGCATGGGATAGGTGATGTTGAGGCGCGTCAGCTTGTCCAAGGCGCTGGGGGGCAGGATGACCTTGCCGCCGTAGTTTACATTCTCGCGCACGCTGCCGGGCATCATGGCCACCGAGTAGCAGCGAAAGTACTCGCTGAAGCGCTGGTTGAGGCTGTGCTGGCGCTGCAGCCAGGGAGGGCGGGCGTCTTCCTCCTGGAATCCGCCAAACATTCGTCTATGTACGCTTGTAAATCACGCTCGTCCCTGTTTGCGTTGATCTGCCACCATGGATCGATGGAGGAAGGACAAGGACCGGAAGGGCGACAGGGAGGAGCATGTGCCCGTGCGCGGCTTCAACGCGGCCCAGGTCCAGCACTTCTTCAGCGCCAGCTGGGAGGCAGCCAACGCGCGCAGGGCCGGCGGCGGCGGAGGGGAGCAGGTCTACAAGGGCAAGGACAGCGGCTGGACGACGGCGGCAAAGTCCTCCAGCAAGACGCGCGCCCAGCTGCTGCAGGAGCTGCGGCGGGGGGTCAATGCTCTAGAGTGAGTTGGGCGGACATGCTCTAGAGTAATGTGTTATGTACAGTCATCCCCATCTCAGCGGCGAAGGCGCATCATAATCCGTCGCCGCTGGGTCCATGTCCAGAGGAGCAGGAAGAGGCAGAGGTCAAAGAGGAGGTGCTTGCATAGAAACTACATTAGCACTGCGCTTCATGATCTTACCCGGATGCTCCACATGACGCGACGTGCCCGTCGCGGCCGCAATGCCCGCTCCTCCTGCAATGCCATGACCTGCGCCTTGAGCGTCTCCAGCGCCAGCTCCACCTCGCGGCGCCATGCATCATCTTGCAGCGAGGGCGACTCGGCCCTGCGCGGGGTGGCACCCAGCAGGTGCGGCTGCTGCAACTCCATCACATGCACGCTGGAGTCGCTACTGCTAACGTCCTTGATCTGATCCCACACAAACTCCAGCTCTGTGATGAGTTCGCGCGCCTGTGGGGTGGAGGAGGCGTAGGCATGCATGCTCTCCAGCAGCACCGTGATGTACCGACGCTTGGACTCGGTCTGGCTCAGGCCGTGCTGCGTGTGCCATGCCTCCCACTTCTGCCGCGTCCCTTCGTCTTCATCGTCGGTCGTGAGCCCCTGCGCGTCGCCTTCGGTGGCCTGCTTGTACAATCCATACAGCAGTAGGCGGTCTTGCAGCGGCGGCCGGGCGGTGCTCCCTGCTGCACTGGGGATCTTGCGCACGGTGTTCAAGGCGCGCACGAAGACTCGATCGACGCTGTCGGACATGTCATTCGTTCATGACGCGATGATCAATTTCCCGATACTGTTCTTATCTGATCTTATCTACATCAATACTCATTCAACCGCAAACGGCGCCCCACATACGTCCGCTGCACGTTCTTCGTCTCCTCAGAGCGCAGGAGCGCCTCCATCGTGCCCACGTCAAAATAGCCATACCCGTCCAGCCCGTCGTCCTCCGCACTCGCCAGCGTAGCAACCGCCTTGCCCTGCCGCGTCTCACCCTCGGGCGACCGCGCCCGCGTCCTGTGCGGCTCCGGGCGCCGTGGCTTGCCGTCGTTGGCCTGCCGAAGGATCTGCCGCATGTCGAGGAAGTAGGCCTGCAAGGTTTCCAGGAAGCGCTTGGTCTGGCGATGCTTGGAGGAGGCACACACCGAGAGCATGTCCTCCTTGATGATGTACCCGATGCCAAACCCTCCGCCGCTGGTGGGGCCAAAGCCAAACTGGCGCAGAGCTGGGTTCCCGCAGTTGCTCGTACTCAAGACGGTCGTATTCAGCTTCTCCCATCCTTCGTCTGCAAACAGTGCAGGTAGGTCTTCAGAGCCAGAGCGCCGCCAGATGCACCAGAGGGAGTAGAGATGCCTGTCCTGACCTTGTCCGGCAGCACAGTACTTGGTCATCCGGACGTGCTTTTCGCAGGCTTCTCGCAGCAGGGCAACCTTGTCGCCCACACCACCGCCCTCTGCAAACTTGCGCACAAAAGCCACGGATTCCTGGGTGACAGAGTGTATCGCCTCGGTGCGTCCGTGGGCAAAGAACTTGGTCATGGCTGGTTCGTAGGTCGATTCCACCAGTCCATACATGCTGTAGTAGGCTGCTTGGAAGGCCATTTGGACATAGGCATCGGGCGAAAATCCCATGGAGGTAATGAATGACTTTCCATACCCCTTGAACTCCAGCACCTCGAACTCATTCTGCATAATCAAATCGGCCAATCGCGTCTCTGCGAAGCGAATCCCGAGCGACAGATCCGGTGTCAGACGCCACTCCAGTCTCCGTGGCGTGGTGCTGACCTGTCCGAAAGAGGCAGGATCGCGCTTCGAAGGGTCAGGGGAGGTGGTGGGCCATATGGAGGGGGAGACTCCGTTGATGGACTTTGCAAATCGCAAGATGGTGTCGGTGTAGACATCGCTCGCATATCGAAGAATGGTATGTCCATCTGCACCCGTGTGCTCGAAATTGATACCAGCGCTACCATTGCGACACACAATAATTTGCAGCTTGTCGTACCATCGATTGGTACACGTGCCGACCTGCACCCCGCGGTCCACTGCATTCGTTCCACAGAGCATATTCAGGCACAGCTCGCTGTCGGAAGAGGGCTCAGCATCGTCCAAGCAGACGGCAAACAGCGCCGAATCCACAATATTCAAACACTCCTTGTTCCCGCCAGCTTCCGTGTCTGAGATGAGCTGCTCACGCAGACCTGCCCACGTCCTACGATGCTCAGTGGTGAGCACGCCCATGGCTCCCTTTGCAGCCTCTCGCACGTCCACGTCCATGGCATCCGCAACACAGGCCTCGAAGTTCAGGGCAAGGTCGCGTTCCGTCATAATAATGTCTGCGTTCTCATCCAAGACGTCAAACCAGTAGAACTGGCTGCGACAGAGAACAATGATGTGTTTGGCAGTCGTGTCGGTGGCCATGACGCATCCTTGCTGCGTAGGAATCCTCGACGTCCCAAAGATCCGTGAGTACTGGTACATGCACAAGGGCGTGTTGCGAACCCTGTCTGGAGCAAGTTCTTCGCGGCGCAGAGCACGCACAAATGCGAGGGAAGAGGACACCAAGGATGCAGCCCGTCCGACCTGGTTGCTCCGAGCTGGAGTCGGATCGTCCTCTAGGAGAAAGAAAGGATTTAAATTGAGGACGACCGGATTGTCCGAGTTGAGATAGGACTCGTACCAAAACTCCTCGATGTAGCTCGACTTGTCCTTTGCGTACTCTTGCAGCTTCTGTTGAAGCAAGGGTCCATCCTTCTTCCCAAACTCCCGGACTGCCTCCTCGGTCGCTTCCTGCTCAGCCTTTGTCTGCAGTGGTCTTAGAGCCTCGAGGTAGCGTGCAAGACTCTGCTGCAGCTCCGGAATGGGCAGCTTCTCCAAGCTCTCTTGGAACTCATACGTCTTCATTGCGTTGTGCGCAGGCATGTCCCGTGACCTTTGACCTCCAATTTCCATTCCAAATGGACACCGCGCAGCTAAAACGACGGCGAGTGGGAATAAAGGACGAGTCGGAGGAGGAGATTGTGGTGATGGAGGAGGAGCAGGAGACGACTGTGGTGAAGGTGGCAAGTGTCCGATCTGAGAGCACAATCGATTGGACGGACCTTGTGGGTGTCATTCTGCTCACGGCGGCGGCCATCTTCACGCGCATGTGGCGCATTGGACGCAGCGACATTGTCACATGGGACGAAGCCCATTTTGGCAAGTTTGGGAGCCACTACCTCAAGCGCGAGTTTTACTTTGACGTGCATCCGCCCCTTGGCAAGATGCTGGTGGGCCTGTCTGGGCTGATGGCTGGGTACAATGGCTCCTTTGAATTCGAAAGCGGAAATCACTATCCGCCGGAACTGAACTACGTCTTTATGCGCCTCTTCAATGCTACTTTTGCGACCCTGTGCGTGCCATTGGCATACTATACGGCTCGCCAGCTGCGTCTCCCTCGGCCAGCTGTGTGGCTCGTGTCCCTGGCTGTGCTGTGCGAGAACTCGTATGCCACGCTCGGACGTTTCATCCTTCTGGACTCCATGCTGCTCTTCTTTACGATGAGTACGACTGCTGGTCTGGCCACTTTGCACCGACTCCGCTTCCGTGAGTTCTCACCCGAATGGTGGGCATGGCTATTTGTGACTGGGGTGTCGATTGGATGCGTGTGTAGTGTCAAGTGGGTGGGAATGCTTGCCACTGCACTCGTTGGCCTCTACACGGTGGAGGATCTATGGCACAAGTTTGGCGACCTCAACATGCCCGTGCGCACCTATATCACCCACTGGGCGGCTCGAATTGTGGGCTTGATTATGGTGCCTGTGGCGGTCTACATGGGTACATTTTACGTCCATTTTGCGATTCTTCGAAATTCCGGTCCTGGGGACGCACAGATGAGTTCCTTGTTTCAGGCAAATCTCCATGGCTCCGATCTGCTGACGTCGCCGTTAGAGCTCCACTTGGGATCACGCGCGACCATCAAAAATATGGGCTACGGCGGCGGGCTTTTGCACTCCCACGTGCAACTCTTTCCCGAAGGTTCGGGACAGCAGCAGGTGACGTGCTACCATCACAAGGACGTCAACAACGATTGGTTCTTCTATCCCACACGAGCAGAAGGCGGCGATGTCGATCCCAGCCAGCAGGATCTTCGTCCCATTACCGACGGTATGGAAGTGAGGTTCATACATGCGCAGACTGGTCGCAATCTGCACTCGCACACGGTGGGAGCCCCCATCACGAAAAGTGACTGGGAGGTGTCGTGCTACGGTAACCTGACCATAGGAGACGACAAGGATCACTGGCGTGTTGAGATTCTAAATGACGCAAAATCGCGCGACCATTCACGTCTTCGTACCCTGACGACCGCTTTTCGCCTGCGACATACGGTATTGGGGTGCTACCTCAAGGCCAACAATGTCAACCTCCCCCAGTGGGGTTTCAAGCAGATCGAAGTGACGTGCGACAAGAAGAACGACCCCCGGGATATCCACACGCACTGGAATGTGGAGAGCCATTGGAACGAGAGGCTTCCGCCTGGAAATGCCCAGGCCTATAGTTCGCCCTTCCTGCGCGACTTTGTGCACCTGAATGTGGCCATGATGACGAGCAACAATGCGCTGGTCCCGGACCCGGACAAGCAGGATGATCTGGCCTCCCAAGCATGGCAGTGGCCGATTGGCTATGTGGGTCTGCGCATGTGCGGGTGGGATGCGACAACCATCAAGTACTACCTCCTCGGCAACCCGGCCAATGTATGGGTGAGCACGGCGGCGGTGCTCTTCTTTGCCGGGCGCGTGTTTGTCTGGCTGGTGCGGTGGCAGCGACAGTACCCGTCCATGTCCAAGGAGCAGCTGGACCTGCTGCACTACGCGGGCGTCTACCCTGCCCTCGGCTACTGCCTGCACTACCTGCCCTTCTTCCTGATGGGGCGTGTGCTGTACGTGCACCACTACATGCCGGCGCTCTACTTTGCCATCCTGGTGCTGGGCTACGTGGTGGGTGAGATCGGGCTGCACCTGCCGTCGACGGTGCGCATGGGGATGTACGCATTGCTCTACGGGCTGGTGGTGGGCGTGTTTGCACTCTTCCGGGATATATCCTTTGGCATGGAGGGGGATGCGCTGCAGTACGCCCACCTGAAGTGGCTGCCTTCGTGGCGCCTGGCAGACTAGTCTATAACCATCCATCCATGTCCATGTCCAAGTCCCTCGTAGAGTGATGACCAATGCGGGCCAGATCCTGCCTGCTTCGGGTGGAGGGCTACTTGAGCCGCAGGAATGGCTGGGCGCGCTATGTAACATGATTGGTCCATGTGAGGGAGCGCGAGGGGGCACACGGCTCCCTTGCAAACGCAGCCCCTAATAGGGAAGGGATGTGCAGCCAGCAACCCTATTCGCCCGCTTATTCTGCCACATCGGGGCCAATCTACTGGCGATCGCCTGATTGGGACGGGTGTCACATTCCAACCGAACGCGTCCATCTCGGCCTTTGTTCCCCCGTTTGATATCCTCACCAGCCCACCCTCGGCGTCCCATCAGCAACACTCCTTCCTTCACACCACTCTCCTTCACCACCACCGTCCTTCACCCTCTTTACTAACCCCAACCCTCCACAGGTTCAACACTCACTCCTTCACATCACTCTCATTCAGCAACCATGAAAGCCGTCTTCTTCGCTGCCCTGGTGGCCGCCGCCCCTCTTGTTGCACGTCAAAATGTTCAGTACGTGGAAGTGCCCGCCGCCGCAGCAGCAGCTGCCGCAGCAGCACCCGCCGCAGTCACCACCACCGTCTACGTCCAGGCTGGAACTGGCGCGACCGCAGCCGCAGCTGCACCCCCAGCAGCTACCCAACCCGCCGCCAACGTGGCCGGTGCGCCCTTCGCTGCGCCCTCCGCTGCAGCTGGCTCTAGCAGCGGGGCCGACTCCGGCTTTGCAGACGAATTGCTCTCACAGCACAACAAGTACAGGGCAATGCACTCGGCCCCGGCCCTGACCTGGGACACGACCCTGGAGAGCTACGCGCAGCAGCACGTTGCTGGATGCAACTTTGCCCACACCGGAGGCCCCCACGGCGAGAACTTGGCGTCTGGAATCAGCTCGGCAGGCGGTGTCGTCGACGCGTGGTACAATGAAATCAGCGGATACTCCTTTTCCAACCCTGGATTCAGCGAGGCAACCGGCCACTTCACGCAGGTGGTGTGGAAGGCCTCGACGCAGCTTGGATGTGCCTCCGCCCAGTGCGGTGGCGGTCTGATGGTTTTCTGCGAGTACCAGACTGCAGGAAACGTTGCTGGCCAGTACCAACAAAACGTATCTTGATTGTATCTACTTCTATCTATTCCTTTTGCTTTTCCTGTTGCCCTTGCTCTCCTCTTGCTCCCTCCATCACTCCTTCTCCCCACTCCCTACAGCTTCACGCTCATCCCCATCCCTCTCCCCTCTCTCCTAGATTCCAGCCGCCGTATATAGTGCGCTGCAGCCAGAGAAAGGCCCACCAAATGCTTTTCCTCTCTCTCGCTCTGGCCGGCCTGGCTCTGGCCCAGGAGAAAGCGGCGCCCCTCGCCATGCTGCAAGCCGCCAGCTGTCCCGCAGACGTGGGTCATGAAGGCCACCTCCTATTCAAGCGAGTCCAACTGCAGGCACACAGCCAGACCCAGGCGGAGCGCAAGGCGGCCGTCGAGCAGGCCGTGCATCTCGGACAGCAGCAAAAGTATGTCGGGGGCACGCCGGGGGACGCCGGGAGCTACCAGGAGATCCTCCTCTCGCACCACAACTCCTACCGCGCCGCACACGGCGCCGGGCCGCTCAGTTGGAATGACCAGGCCGCTGGCTTTGCACAGGCCATGGCCGACACCTGCGTCTTTGAGCACTCCTCGCCGCCACGCACGTTTGGCGAGAACATTGCCCAGGGCTACCTGGACTTCACGTCCGCCGTGGGTGCCTGGTACGCCGAGCATCCCCTCTACAATGGCGACTTCACGATGGCGGCCGGCCACTTCTCGCAGCTGGTGTGGAAGTCCACGACGAGCGTCGGGTGCGGATACCGCCACGACTGCGGGCTGCTCTTTTGCGAGTACTACCCCCCGGGCAATGTGATGGGCGCCTTCCACTACAATGTCGCCGTGTAGGCAGTCTTTATTTCATTCGTCCTTTGCATGCCCCTCTCCTCTCCATCCTCTTCCTCCTATCGCAGTGAGATGGCCACGTCGAGCAAGGGCAGGGTGCAGGAGACGCGGCTGGTGGTGATGCGCGGGCTGTTCCAGCGGGCCACCGGCTCGTTCCATGCGCAGTACTCGGACCAGGCGCAGGAGGTCGTCCACAAGAACACCAGCAGCGTCGAGCAGTAGATGCAGGGCCGGTGCACGACAAACAGGCAGACGGCAAACACGGCCACGAAGTGCAGGCTGGCGTTGCTGCTGGTGAGGAGCGCAATCGCCGGCATCCATGTGCGCGCGCAGTACATGTAGAGGAGGGGAGAACTTCACGATAAGACAGAAGAGTACAAGTCTATAGCTCAGCAGCAGCCCCCGCCCGACTGCTGCACCGCCTTGCCGCCGCCGACCTGGATCCCGGCCTTGCTGGCCCCGCTGCCGCCCACGTTGTTGCTGCCCATCCGCTCCTTGATCTGCCGCGCCATGGTGAGGAAGGCCTGCTCGACGTTGGTGGCGCTCTTGGCCGAGGTCTCGAGGAAGGGGATCCCCAGGCCGTCGGCAAACTCCTTGGCCACCGTGTACTCCACCGCCTTCTTGTCCGACATGTCGCTCTTGTTGCCCACGAGCAGCTTGTTGACGCCCTCGGTGGCGTAGCGGTCGATCTCCTGCAGCCACTGCTTGACGTTGTTGAAGGACTCCGGATCCGTGACGTCGTAGACCACGATGATGCCGTGCGCCCCCCGGTAGTAGGAGGAGGTGATGGTGCGGAACCGCTCCTGGCCCGCCGTGTCCCAGATCTGCAGCTTGACCGTCTTGCCCTCGAGCTCGATGGTGCGGATCTTGAAGTCGACGCCAATGGTCGAGATGTAGCTCTCCGTGTAGGTGTCGTCCGCGAACCGCAGCAGCAGACACGACTTGCCCACCCCGGAGTCGCCGATCAGCAGTAACTTGAAGAGGTAGTCGTATCTGGGATTAGCAGGGAGCGAGAGCAGCTTACTCTGGATTCATGGTGTTGTAGATGAGGGTGATGATGCACCGCGCCAAACGACAAAAGGTCGAGGCGGAGGCGGAGGCGGAGGAGGAGGAGGAGCAGTTGCAGGATGATCTGGCAATGGGCAGGCGAGAGAGGAAGGTGAGGGTGGAGGGATACGAGAGTGATTCTGGGGAGGAGGAGGAGGAGGAGGAGGAGGAGGAGGATGGGGAGGAGGATGGGGAGATTGGTGAGATCGACTCCAAGAGGGAGTTTGACATGCTGCACGAGAGGGGTGGCGGAGAGAGAGGCCAGGTCCCGCTGGACGCATTCAACATGCGCCACGAGGAGGACGAGGGCCGCTTCAACAAGGACGGAGAGTGGATTGCCAACCTGCCGGACCAGGAGGCCTACAAGGACGACTGGCTGCGCGACGTAAGCCGTGCCGACATCCACGCTGCCGCCCGAGCCCACCACCAGCACGCAGACGAGGTGCCGCCGTCCCCACCCATTGCAGACCTCCTTCACCAGCTGGTCGAGTCGCTGCGCCAGACCGAGACCCCCATGGAGGCCCTGGCCAGGCTGAGGAAGAAGACAGAGCGGCGGGAGGAGGTGGAGGCCATTACTGCCGCGGCGGATGGACTGCTCATGCGCATGAATGGCTATGTGTACGACGAGCCGCGAGAGGCGCTCCTGCGTCGCTACACCCGCATCACCGGCACCCCGTGGGCGGCCAAGGAGGAATGGTGGGAGTACCAATTCCCGGGCCAGAAAGAAATCCATGGTCCGTACCCGCGCGAGCAGATGGAGGACTGGCGGGAATATCTCACGGACGCGCTCGTGCGTCGGCAGGGAGAGGACTTCACCTCCTTGGACGAGAGTGGACTCGACGGTTGCTTATATGACTAGGTCTAGGCTCTATCCTGAATCAAGGAACTCTCATACTTTTGTACAAACTCGGCGCTGCGCTTGGCGTCCATGAAGAGGGAGAAGCTGCGTTGGACGTCCTCGACACCCACCTCGGTCGACTTTCGCTGCAGCGCGGCCAGGTGGGAGGTGACAATGACATGGATGGCGTACCGCAGACTCGTCTCCTCGGCAAGCCGCGCCAGCAGGGCCAGCGCATCCCCACTCAGCGAGATCTCCTCCTCGTGTGCGCGAATGGTGAGGATCTCCTTCAGCTCCTCGGCGCTATAGGGGGTGGTAGAGATGATGAGCACGCGGTCCAGCAGATCGAGAGGCAGGCCGTGGGGCGACTTGTACCCGGTGCCGCGGATCCTGCTCCACCCCCTGTTCGAGGCCATAATCACCACCGGCGCCAGCTCGACCTCCAGCGCGCGGTTGATGAAGGAGAAGCACTCGATATCGAGCATGTGTACTTCGTCAATAAAGAGCACGCCCGGACTGATCTCTGCTTTGCCCTCTTCCCTCCATTCCCCCACCTTGACATTGATCTGATCGCGAACCTCAGCCTTGATCTCCCCCGTGTCTCCGGAGAAGAGCGCCAGGAAGCCTTGTGCGCGGGAGTTGATGACGTCAATTTCGTGGAGGGAGACGGTATGCACGACCTCTCTCCTCCTCTGCAGCTCCCCATCCGGACACTGCACAAACTTGGTGTCTGGACCCATGGCATCGTAGTCCCGAGCGCGCGTATACGACCGGCCTAGTTTGGTGATCTTGCCGGACGCCTTGTCGATGGAGATGACATCGCCAGCCAGCACCTTCTCCCTGCTCAGCCCCTCAATCATCTTTGCCCCAAGATCATAGAGCGTCTCCATGTCGGTGGTCTTGATGGTCAGCTTGCCCTGCTTATGCCCGCCCGTAACCGAGCGGTCGATCTGGATCTCGACCACCTCGCCTTCGATCATCTCGCTCTCCTCGCGGATACGCACGCCGATGGATTTGCGAAAGGCCTGCGTGAGGGCCTCGGTTTTGCTCATTTCCAGCGAGAAGATCTCGCTGCCGGCAATCATGGTGAAGGGGGTGTCGCTGCCTAGGCTCTGCGCCATGCCCATTGCAATGGCCGTCTTGCCCGTGCTCGGCGGCCCAGCCATGAGCACCGCCCGGCCAGCGATCTTGCCGTCGCGGATCATTTGCAGGATGACGGCGGCTGCCTTGCGCGCCTTCAATTGGCCCACCATGCCCTGCGACGAGGGGCGTGGCTCCAGCCTATCAGGCTCCACACCAAGCCCCGTGTTGTGCGAGTGCGCGGCCACCAGGTTGAGGCCGCGCACCTCTTTGCTCTCGGTGGCTGTGGAGATGGCATTCATGGGGTTCATTCAGGCACTCACACGTATCAACCATGGACCAAGGAATGCGCCTCCATGAACAACGAGGAAGGGGGACCGCTCCAGCTGCAGCAAGAAGGAAGTGATGACTGCAGTACAGGTGTATATGGACGAGGTGGAAGCAAGTATTCGTCTGCATGAGGATAATATGTGGATAGATGGCTATAATAACGCCCCGTCGTCCAGAGATATTTGGCCGACAAGCAAACCCTCCCCGATTGGTAAGGTTCTGCTGTGAGACGCGACGCGACGGTGGCGTCATACTCGAAATAGCGCAAGCAACTATAGAAGGAAAGCCAGAGTGAGCGAGAGAGTGGTGGTTCACATTACACCTATCCTGACGTATTGCATAACATATATACATTAATGTTATTCCTTCCAATGCATGTAATAAGATCATCTAACAAGTTTTTGATGGCGCATAGAGTCTCTCCGTAAGTGCAATCACCCAAAGGAAGCTGGATATTCACACGTAGAGGGCCCTGATTTCGCAGCAGCCGGGACATCCGGCCTCGGGCTGGAGAAGGCAGCCGCAATCAGATCGTCCATGGACAGCTGCGGCAAATGGAAGGACTGAGATGCCGGCGACGGGGCTGCCATCTCACGTCGCGGAAGAAAAGCTGGCGGCCGGAAATCTGGTGGTTGGAAGGGCAGCCGCTGCGAGGATGATGGCTGGAAGGTTGGCCGCTGAAAGGCGGGCGGCTGGAAAGTCGGTCGTTTGAATGCTGGCAGACTCCACTGTGAGTATTGCTGCGGTTGCGGCAGACTTCGTGCTTGCGCCTGTCGTGCTCGCATCGCCTCCGCATATCGCATTTCCTGTACCCGCCTTGCTTCAACCTTCTCTAGCGCCGTCATTCGGCGCCCATTCGCTCCTTCACACATATTGACATCTCCTCGTTGCGTCGGTTTATGGTTGTCGGGGTGGTCCGAGTACCGATCCACAGACAGGGTCGATGCCTTCTCGATGTAAAACCAGAAGCTTTCACCGGTCACACGCTGCTGCTGTGGTAATTTTTCAACGGCGACAACTTCCGGCTCGTCCCACTGTATGCTGAACTGGGCCGCGTCTGCAATCACACGTGCAGCGGCAAGAGTAGACTGGATGCCTTGTTCCTTGACACTCCTCTTCGCAAACGATCGAGTTTGCTTTCCAGTGGGACAGAGGAGCCACTTCCAATCGAGCTCGATTCGGTCACCGCCCACAAGAACGTCGAGCAGGACCTGTCGCTCGCTCAAGCAGTTTTCGACGACGGTCCCGGCAAAGATCTCACCTCCCTCAAATTGCGCCTGGACCGTCTCGCCAGCAGTGAGAGACGCCCCGTATTCCTCGACGGCAGGATCATTTTCCACTGCTTCCAACGCCCGTTTGGGTCTGTGGAATCGGCATTTCAAATTCCACAAGAGACCATTTTCATCCTCCAGTCCTTCGACCAACACGCCGGCCATTGGTGCACATGTAGGATGGTAGGAGCGAACACATTTTCCCGCACCACATTGAAAACAGGCGCCTTCACGACGATGACAGTACATGCACTTGAGCTCCATCCGCGCTTTAGCAATTTGCTTCACGCCATAAATTGTCTCAAAGAGATTATCATTGAAACCCACGTACGTCTCTGGGATGAGGGCTGCACATATTCGATGTGCCTTGCGTCCATCACTTGTTGGCAAAATGTCACCACCAACTTCATTTGGACATAAGCAGCACGGTGACGTATCCGGCAATTTGATAATGGGAGCTTTTCGCACTAGTATATCCGATGGAGCTGCTGTAGCCAAACGCTGCCGTTTGGTTGGGCGTAAACCGCCTTCCTCAGAAGCCGGTGGTGTCGGCAGGTCGTAGGGCCCATCGACAATATCCCCATTCAGCCGTGCAATAATATCATCCAAGTTGATCCACACAGCGTCCGGAATACAATTGCACTTCATTGCATCTCTTCCATAATCAAGCCATGCATCGGTAGCAAAATTTACGCTCTCTGCGCAATTATACCCCAAGTTATAACCGGAATGATAACCGAAGGGAAAGGTAATGACAAATTCACCTTCATTATGCACCATTTTATTGACCTCTATACCGTGTTGAGCGAGCATGCTGGGAGAAATAAGAAAAGACTTGTGCCTGAGGTACTGGCTGCATTTCTTATATTCGTCGGGCCAGATGTTGCGCATGACATTTTCAAACTTTGGTGCATCACATTGTGAAATGGAGTACCACTGCTTCGGTGCTCCGAAGTGTATGTAGTTGATCGAATAGAGGTCCATGTCTTCGACGTGCCATGAAAACGTAGCTTTCCACATGCCTAGGTAGAGGTAGGCAGCATTGACACCCGGAAGCTTCCTGCCAAGGATATTGAGAATGTTGTCGAGATGCGCAACATTCCAATCTTTAGTCTCTTTATCAAAGAGAGATCCGGGCATGTCTGCTCCATATAAAGGGGTATTGTAAGTGAGCGTTTTCCAGTAAACTTTCTCCAATTCCTGACATCTTTCTGGCGTAAATTCTTCACTATTGAGTTTGTAGTCAAAATCTTTCCACAACTCTTCTTCTCTTCGGGCCGTCTCCTCTATTGCTTCAGCAGTATCACCGTTAGGAGTAGGAGGAGTCAATGGTGCCTCCGGCATCACCCTCGATGGGCTTAAAGACTTGTCATCGAGCAGTTTTGTTGCCACGTCATCAGCTTGTTGGCCATTTCGCTGGTTGCGCTTGCTCTTCACTCTACGTTTTGTTATCCTTCTGGCATCAGCGTTACGTCTCCTTTCTCCTCGCTTAGCCGGCGGTTGATGATCCTCAGCATCGCATAACCGCCGCCACTCCGCCAGATTATAAGTTCTTTGCTTCTCCAAGTTTGTCTGCCTGTAAATACCAGTATTCCCGTTAATGTGCTGGACAATGGGGTTTTTGATTTTCATCTGCTTGACCTTGTCCGTAAGTGGGGGAAGAGCATCACGCCTAAAAATATTAGCGACATGTAATTTGCTGCTTACCATTCTGTAGGCGGGATGACTTTTACCACGCCTGCCTCCATGCCGTAGGAGTCTATTCTTCGTACGAAAGCTTTGAATGACCGGAATTCTTCCATAGTCTGCGGATTAGCATAAAATTGTAACGGACGTACCGGCTTGAAAACAGGGATTTTTGTGCTTCCATAATAGTGATCCGGTTTTATTTCTGATTCTTCGAATTCACCCTCTTGTTCTACTTCGTCTATCTTCGAAGGTTCGAATGGCTCAGATACAGGCTCGTTCGAAGGCTTGTCGTCGACGAGCTCCATGCTCTCTCTTTCACACTTTGGAATGCTTTCGTTATCATCCGCTGTCACAGCCTCCGCCGACATCCCACGGAATTTCGCAAAGCGCGCAGTAGTCTGCTCTCCGAAATGGTACGATGCAGTCGTCAGGCTTCAAGAGTCACGTGGAGACCAAAATTCAAGGAGACTTGCTACGCAGGCGACGCGACACGAGATTTATTCACCGACACCAAGCACTATATGAATTTAGCGTATCATGCATTCATGAAGAGTCTGTCATTGTCACTCGAGGTAAGGTGAACCCTGGCATAGAGTGAATTAAATTGCTTCGCCGACCACAAGGGTGGAGAACCGCTGGCTCCTTCGCTCAAGGCAGCTCCTGTCGCGTCCTCCTCGGGCGCAACAGACGATGCCGGTTCTCAAAGTCAGCTCATTGAGTATATAGACCAGTAACGCAGTGGAGAGTGCTATTATAACCCAATACCTCACGTATATACACACAACCCAGACTAATACTCGTGGCGAAGAACATTTTTATCCCTAGCTATTGCTGATTCCCATTCTTCGATGGACGACTGAGCAGCACGGAGTTTCCTTAAGAGGTAGTCAACCCGTCCAGAGAGCTCTTTTGGTTGCTTTGGCAATGCAGCCAGCGAACTTAGCTCGGACTCGTACTTGGAGATATTGCCTGCTTCAGCAGCAGCAAGGCTTGTCAATCTGGCAACTTCCATTTTCGCGGACAAAACTTGATCTTTCACCAAACGATTAAATGCCGCGAGATAGACTGGCTTCCCAGGTCTAATCTCACTGGGCCGCCCCCTTTCAGATATGATAGTGATCATCTCTGCTTGCTCCATTGAACCAAGTGCTTGTTCGCCATTCGATTTAAAGACGGGATCCAACAACAATTCGTTGTACCGGACACTTCCATTCTTTGATAGATATTTAACGATCATCCAAGCCTGATCTGTTGTCCACAAGCGGTCTGAGGTAGCATCCTTCTCAAAGAAATAGAATTTGAGAATTTCAGATGCACTTAACTGAATGATCTCTTCCACTGCATAATGCGGCTCCTCTCCATTTCTTATTCTCCTTGCAAGGAACTCCAAGTCTACTAACCGACCGCCGAGTTCTTGGATACATTCGTCAAGTTGCTCAAGATTTCGGACACGGCTCGGTTCTTTCTGTTCCGCATCCTCATCTCGAGGGTCTTCGAGATGCGAAAGAACATACTTTTTGGCAACTTCTGGCGTGGCGTCACCCAGCTGTATACTTCTCACAATACGATCGGGTTGGGCTTTGTTCAAGACCTTGCCATATGATCCGTCACTTGTCAGCAGGATGACATGTGCAATATTGGCGTCAACCAGGGTTCCGGCAAACGACAACAGATTGTTGTTGACAATACTGACGTCCTTGCTGGATTTTAGAAGATAGTTGTCAATGACAACAATCGGCCTCTCTTCAGGGTGAATCTCGAGATAATCCTCGTCCCTTACTGACGAACCGCTCTTTTGTTTCTTTCGAGACTTCAAGGCTACTGCCTTTAGAGCTGAGGCTGTACTTTGCAGCACTTTTCGAAGTTGTGCATCCAATGTCTCTGAAAATCCTGCTTTTTGTCCAATGGCAGCCTGGGCACCCAAGTCCACCATGGACGAAATGGAGTTAATCCAGGTGAAGACAGGTTGGTATCCAGTCTGAGCCGCTAGTGCCTCGATAGTCTTAGCATCGCTGTTGGCTTCAATAACAGGTTCGCAGTCTATTGTTAAGACACTTGGGTTAGTATCATGAGTTTACGTCAATTACCGTTTCCGATCTTTTAGTACTTGGTCGAAAACAAGTTCTCTTTTGCCACTTCCTCGGGGCCCTTGTACCACGATGAAGGTTTCTGTTGACTCGTCGAGCCAACTCTTCAGTCGGTCCGCTTTCTCCGTGCGTTCACTCCACAAGCCTTTAAAGGTTGTTTCGTCTGTTACTTTCTTTGGCGTAACAAGTTCGAGTGTATTTGCCTTGAGCCACCGAAGAAGACGAGTTGGATGCCACCTTTGAGTGACCTTTTGTTCAATGAAAAACATCCGAATAGGGTCAAAGATTGCTACCGCCACAGTCGCAAGAAGTGCTGCTCCAGCAGGAATAGTCACCCTTGGGTGATTGAAAATCCAGTCGCGGATATGATGTGCACGAAGAATTCTGTCATACAAGATGCGTATATTGGTACCACTTAGTTCAGAGTTGTGCAAACAGTTTCTGGCCGCAGTGGCTGACCTTATTCGATGGAAGATCAATATAGCGGACTTTGGTGTAGCTCCAGGCTCAAGAGTAATTTGCGCAATCTTGCCATACCTGCGAAATGCTGAGTATACCGTTTCTTCTGACAAACTTCCACCATTAAATTCCACACGTAATCTTTGCGAAGGAAAACGATTCAAGTCTTCGAGCCATGGCTTTCCTCTTACGAGAAAGGATTTTACAGAACTGAAGGGTGAAAACCATGGTCGAATGACGTGCTCGTGAAGGTGGGCTTGCACACTTCGCTCTACTTCTTTGGCGTTCAAGCCTTCAGGCATAGAGAATTTGAGGAAAGCACCGCCCTCCTTTAGTCTGGGAAATACCTCCTTGATAGTGATGGGTAGATCCTTGGGAAGGTTTGCAGTTACCCTATTCATAAAAGACGATTTGTCGAGTTCTGTTATGGAGTGACGTATATCCCATATGGCAGTCCTCAATGGAAAGATATTGCCAAAGTATAGTATGCCCTCATTCGCAGCGGTGTCGATCACGCCAGTACTTGACTCAACAATGTCATTAATGTTTCTTTTAAAGGCCAGTCTTTGAAGCAAGACGGATCGTCTGCTTCCAGCATACCGGCTAAACATGTAACTCACGTTAGCGATGGATGGTAGTGCTACATGTCGTCCGTTCTCAGGAGTCCATCATTTTGAGTACGATTTGTGGCGTACGGCAAGTGATTTGATTTATCTAATCTTATCTTATCTCTTTTATAGGACACCAAGTTGCGACTGGGTCCGTTAGAATGAACGCAATTTGAGACATTTCCAGAGCAGGACTTGTGGAAATGGGTTTACGAGTACTGCCATGACCGCAAGCCGACAGGGCAAAGGGTTACCCATCTTGTTCCCCTTCTTTCCAAAGCTACATGTCAAGTAGTCTGTATGTCCTAGAGCTCCGCACAAGTCGATAGAAAGCAAGCAACATGAAAAGAGTGGTTGCAAGTAGGTATTGTTAAATCTTTTTGCAAAATTATATGCAGCTTCTGACGATTAATTTCCGTTTACGTTGAGAAAGTTGCACTATCTGTGCGAGCCAGCTAATCTATCTCCATTGTCTCGTCCTCTTCATCAGAACTAGTCTGAAAGCTGCGATCAGACATCGTCCCTGGTATCTCAGAAGCTGCAATATGAGCCAGACTTCGAATCGGTAGAGGGGGAACAGGAGAAATGTCCCGAGGGTCTGACGAGGTTGAAGATTGGTCGGGAAATGCGTCCAGCTGGCTCTCGTCATCAAAAGCGCCGGTCATGTCTGCACTCGGAATCTCAGCATCAAGATCCAGATCCTCTTCCTCATTGTGAGCTTGATCTGTATGCATGACTTGGTTGTGCCCTAGATGCAACGTGTCTACATTCTCTTCTACGCTGGGGAGTCCAACACTATCGTCTTCCTCGTCATTGTGTGCCTCATCCTGTGCGTCTCCCACATCACTGTCGTCTTCGTTGACCGATTGAAGCGTAGTCATTATACCTGGCGGCTTCAGCCACGTGGAGCCAAAGTTCCGGATCGCCTTCAATTGGGATTCATACTCAGCCTCCTCCGCATGGAGTGGATCCGTGCTCTTGGCATTCCGTCTTCTGATCAAATGCGACTTATTCGGAGGGTCGAACCAGAGGTTGTTGGCATCGCGAATGTAGCGAAAAGGAAGATCCATCTCCTAAAATTGACTCTACCAAGGATTTGCATGCACTCTTACGTGTCAAACATCACCCATTTTCTGTTCATTCATCCTATCTTCTTATTTCGTCGCTGTACTCGTACCAAGGCTGACACGTGCACTGATCAAGCCGAGGCTTTGTGGAATGAAACCTGGGTAGGCTAGAAGCAGCAACAACCTTACCTGGTTTGGAAGCAGCATGTCTGATAACGTTGCACATGCTCTGGCCGGGGCTGGAGGTGGGCTACTGGCCATGCTAATGACGTACCCTCTTATCACCATATCGACGAGAGCACAGACGGAATCAAAAAAGGCACAGTCAAGTACCATAGATGCAATCAAACGCATTGTAGAGCGTGATGGACTGCCGGGGCTCTACTCTGGACTGGAGAGCGCATTGTTTGGGATTACCGTCACAAATGCCACCTATTACTATTGCTATGAACTCACCAAAAGCCTCCTTATGAAAACCTCCACGAGGAATCCTCGAAGTACACTCACCACTGTGGAAAGCACCATTGCGGGTGCTGTTGCAGGTAGTGGTGTTGTGGTCTTGACCAATCCAATATGGGTGGTCAACACACGAATGACTACGCGAAAGGTGGCTGCCGAAGAGTTTGCTGCTGAGAAGGGCGGGGCCATGAAGGTCCCCACTACTTATTCTACTGTAAAAGGCATTCTTGAACGCGATGGCATATTGGCGTTTTGGAATGGTGTGATTCCGGCGCTTGTTCTTGTTCTAAACCCCATTCTACAATACACCATTTTCGAGCGACTGAAAGCCATTATTGAACGCAAGAGAGCAATGACTCCGAACGATGCTTTCTTCCTCGGAGCCATTGGAAAGATCTTTGCAACTGGAGTGACGTACCCGTATCTAACGATAAAGAGCCTGATGCAAATGCGTCAAAGTGATAAGCTGGATGAAAGATACACTGGTCTCATCATGGCCTTACGGAAAGTGATTCGAGAAAAGGGATGGCTAGGCTTGTATAAAGGGATCGGACCGAAGCTTGTACAAAGTGTTTTAACGGCAGCATTTCTGTTTATGCAAGTGATTGCGCTAGTTACGCTAATGTCAGGTTCAAAGAAACGCTCTATGTTTATGCCGCAAACCTTTTAAGGTCTTTACGGACGAGGCAAAGGTCCACGAAAGTCTGACGTGTTCAAAGGAAATCTTATCGAGAGGAATGGAAAGCTATGTGTAGGCTTTATACTATATGTACAATTGGGCTAAAATTCGCCAAAAATCAGCGCAGATGTATCGAGCTTCCACAGCTGAATCTGCAAGGTCTCTTCGTAGCGCTTGAGACGTGTAAGTTCCCTTTTCTCTCCGCTATTCAGCGCCTGTTCAGGCTCCTTTCTCGACCCCATGCTTTCCAGACGGTCAATTACTGTACCGTGTGCACTTCTCTCCACGTCGCAGCGCTGGAGCACGCGCGTCATTGCCATGTAGATATCTTTCAGGAGGTGAGGGATTGCACGCTCCCCTGAAAATGTCCACAGAAATGTAGTTCGAGATGGCGCACGATCCGCAGATCGTGGCACCTCCTGCAGCTCCAAGATGCCACCATCATGGAGGGCCATGAGATCTGCGCGGATGTCGCGCTGTCGCATCAGTGCGATGGCAGCAAGCTGTTTTTCTTCGATTTTCTTTTTCTCCATCACGATGCGCAACAACCTTGTAGCTCGGTCACCATATCTTTGTGAAACAAGTTTCTGAAAATGTAAGAGGCGCAATTGGTTGCGGAGCTCAACATAGTCAATACAGTACTCTCCTCCGCCCTTTTCACCAAATTTCTGCACAAATGAGACGGCCTCGTCAGCAAGCCTGTTAAGCTGCCTGGACACTTGTCTTACAGAATTTGATACCTCTCCAGCATACGTATTCACCCCATTTGGCATTGCGATGGAGCCTTCACTGTCGCCATGATTCCATCCGTTGACGACTCTGGCAGCAAATGTCTCTTTCAAGTCAAGGTCGGGTGGCAGTGTCCGTGCCGCGTCAACCGCAGTAAAAGTAATCCGCTCCAAGGGTTTCGTGCCATAGACTCGAGCTTCGTGACTGTCCAGTATATGACGATACATTTTGGCGGTATCCGTGGCCACTCTTTCTTCGACCAGCTTGACTACAGCTTCATTGCGTATGGCCGTCAAACACCGTGCAAAGTTCAAACGGACAATGGAAGCCTCATGTACACGCACCACTTCCGTTTCGTCTGCATTCTCGATTTTGCGTCGTTTCCTTTTTGGTCCAGGAGACTCATTCAACGGCTCTAGTTTCAATTCCAAACCATCTAATGCTTCAGCTTCAAGCTCTCGTGATAATCCAGCGCCGTTTGCTTTGTTCATTTTGGCAACCGACGACTTCACTTCCGATCGTTGTTTGAATAATTCTGTTGCAATTGCCGATGCACGAAGATCTGACTTTGGATGCAGCTGATGAGCATGAACCATTAATAGGATACGATCCTTTAATATATGTGAAACAACCTCGTACGCGTCTTGTTCATGCACACCGTTCCCTAGCCCACCGGCACTGCCCTTCACATTTTCCGAAGCCACTGCCTCCACCACATCACCAACAGTGGCCCGTCCATGGACGAGCAAGTAGTCGACAGCTACAGCTGCACCAGCTGACCACTTGCTCTCGGCAATCTGGACAAATTGGCCGTACCGTAGAATTTGTTGGACCTGAAACTCGGAGCATTCGTAATGACAGACTTTTTGGGGGTCTGCTGTGCTGCCCTCCCAAAAGAGGACCAATCCGTGCTGTGTCAGTGCAACTAATGCCTGCTTGATGGTAGCCGGGGCGTATGGCGTCCGTTGCACAAGGCCTGCCACCGACTGGCGTCCAGAGAGGAGCAGCTCTCGCACCACGTCTGCGCACACCTCGCCAAACACATCTTCCACCAGCAGACAGCAGAGTTCAGTGCAGGCGGCGGACATTCGACATTCTCCTCTGACCAATCACAGCTCTCCCTTGCTCGCTGCCCAGATTGGCGCTGTAGATTATTCGGTGATGGCCCCCTGACAGTCGACCGTGACACCCCCAGCAGGAAGCATTAGGATCTTGAGCCAGGACAGCAGCTCGTGAGCCTGGCAACTCCAGATGCTGCTCAGATTGCGCTCGCTCAACGCCAATGCTGCACCTGGTCGGCGGAGGGCGCTCGGTCTTCGTGCAATGGCCTCAGCGACCAATGCGCCAAAGATAGAGCTCTCTGAACAGTCTGGAATCAAGATCGCCTCGGCCGACAACGGCGGCCCTACCACGTCGCTGAGCGTCATTGTGAATGCTGGCAGCAGGTATGAGCCCGCACCCGGCCTGGCCCATCTCTTACAGCGATTCGCGTTTGCAAACACCACAAAACGCACGTCCTTCAGAATCCATCGGGAGTCCGAGCTGCTGGGAGGACTGCTGGAGGCAAAGACTACCCGGGAACATCTAGTCATACGGTCGGATTTCATGCGGGAAGATTTGCCCTACTACGTGGAGCTTCTAGGCGACGTGGTCTCCAAAACAAAGTTTACAGATTATGAGCTACCGGAACGTATTGCGCAGCTGGTCTACTTTGACGCCATGGCAGCTTCGAAGAATTCGTTGACGGTGGCTCAAGACGTATGTCATGGAGTTGCTTTCCGCCGAGGTCTGGGAAACTCTCTCTACGCCGATCCCGCCACGATGCCACACATTGATGCCATCCGCAGCTATGCACAAAGCTCATATACTCGACCAAACATGACGGTAGTCGCATCGGGTGTGCAGCATGCAGAACTCGCTCAGTTCGTGGGCGAGTACTTTGCCGATGTACCAAGCGGAACAGCAGCCAAACCCAACAAAACAAAGTACTTTGGTGGCGAAAGTAGAGCCAAAAGTCCTGCTGCTAGTGCTTTCGTGATAGGCTTCGAAGGCAAACCCTCCCCAATTGTCGCTTCACGTGAAGTGGACATGTTTGTGCTGAATTCCCTACTCGACGGAGCGACTCATATGAAGTGGAATGTTGGCACTAATCCGCTTGCGCTGGCAGCTGCAGAAGCAGCGCCCGGTGTAAAGGCACTGGCTCAAGAGTTTGCTTACTCTGATGGTGGCCTTTTCACAATAAATATTACTGGCCCCCCAAGTGCGATCAGAAGGGCAGCAGAGAATTCGGTCAAGAAGCTGAAAGATATTGCCTCTGGGGTAAAGTCTGAAGACATGAAGAGCGCTATCGCCAAGGCTAAATTTTCTATACTGAGCATTCCAGAGAACAGGACTTTATTTACAGAATTAATTGGAAGATCCATCCTTTCAACAGGGAAAGCCCCTTCGCTCGATCAGATTGCCAACGAGATAGAGAAAGTGTCCGCTGATAAAATTTCCAAGGTAAGTCTTTTTTACTGACCTAACTAATATGTAGGCTGCGAAGAGTTTCCTCGATAAGCGTAGTAGTGTGGCCGCTGTGGGTGAATTACAGCATCTGCCATTTGCAGACGAGATTGGCCTGGTAGCTTAGAATAAATCCATAAATTAGATCTTTGCATCAAGCCTATGACTCTGAGAGTTTCAATACCGGAAAGTACGGGTGAAAACATGTAGTTTCGACAGTCACTTTTGGATCCTTGTAATTCGACAAAGCGTGCAAAGCCAGCGAAGTACCGATTAGGGAACGAAGTAAGGAACGTAAATCCAATGGACTTCGCCAAACATTCGGACGCGTCTCTAAACATTTTAGGTGCTCTTTGTTCAAGCGACCAATACTCTCTTTAGCCATCTGAATCGACTTTTCTCCCTCCTCAATAGCAAGCTCCAGAGAAACAGATGAGGTAGAAGAATTGTAGTCTTCAAATGTCAGCGGCGCGGGCACCGATAGTCCTGCAACTTCTTTGAATCGAAAGCTAAACACGTTTTCCATGGAGGTTTGTGGGTTTAGAGCTTGCTCGATTGATCCCCGCCGCAATAGAATTACGGACAAGAGGAACATAGAACGAGCAAAGAACCTAAAGAGATTGTTTATTTCGTTCTGATACCTTAGGTTGATCATGTCACTCTTTAATCTCCCAGCATCTTTCTGTTTATCATTGGCTGCATTTTTGAGAAATAGTTCTAAAAGTTCGGCGTGCTGCGTGTGGAGATGATATTGATATCTGTATTAGTCAATGCCACAATTTAAGCTCACAGTGACACCATTGCAAACTCGCGTGGCAGAAAGACTTCTAGCTCGAAACCCAAGTGAAAGAAGACTTCGGCCACAAAGAATTTCTGATGCAGGATCCAAGACGTGACTGGGTGATTTACAATGAAAGTCTCATTCCCAGACCTTTGTTGAGGTTCTAGATTTATGGCCTGCTGGTGCACAACCTCCCAATCTGCCAAATTATGGGACAATACTCTTCTCATCCGAGAACGATTGTAACCAAATGCCCGAAACATCTGCAGAAAAGTACGGGTGCAATTTTCAAAGAGACTTTCATATTGCATTCTCCTATCGAATTCTTTACTTTGTGGTATTGTACTCTGAAAGTTGAGGAGCACAGAGGGTACGTCCACATATTTGGCCATGTCCTGAAGCACAAACTCACGTGCAGTCACACTCCCAGCAATTACGTCGTCTTGTAAGAAGCAGGACTGTAGGCATGATCGCACGAAAGCACACGGCAATGGCTTGCGTCCTGAGAATTCCAAAAAATAGTCCTGTATGTCAGACACCGCAACAGTTAGTCACATACTTTCAATGTGGCTGCGCTTGGGGCCACAAAAATATTGAAGATGTTGTTGCTGTCCTCGAGCAGTCGTCTCACGAAATGAAATGCTTCAACAGTTTCCATGCGTACCATTGGCCGTGGAGGCACAGTACTCGCTAGCTTCCTCTGTATTGAGATGGTAAAGAAGGTATTCGTGTCGATCTTAGTTTCGGTGTAAGTGCTAGCTTCTATTGTTGATAAGAGGTTCAAGCATTCCTTCAGTACTGCTTGTTTGGCTCCGTACTCATAGTCAAATGCTTCCAGGAAAGCGACACGAAAAAGCAACCTACAGCTTAATGCTTCGAAAGCCTTTGGCGTTATTTCTTGTGGGTACGTGTGGCGTGCTGATTCGAGCCATTCCACGGCTCCAAATAAGACAGTCTTCACCTCATTCACCTCGATTTCTTCGAGTAGCGAGAGTTCGAACGCGTAGGTGGACACATCCTCATCCTCATACAAATTACCACACTGCAGCTCTTGTCGGAGGATGTCACAAGCCTTTATGGTTGCAAAAATATAAGGCTTTAGAACATGATTGAGAAGATCCACACAGTCATCGCCGATTTGAAATCGAACTTCATCAATGCTCTTACTTTGCTGGTATTGAAGAAGTAATGTAATGATATGCTTGGAAGCATACACAGTTTGTAGAAGAGCGCTCCCAGAATGCCAGGTCATCTCGCTAGCCAGGATTTGGTCCATGAGGTTCACTATATCACCAGCTGGTAGGTCAACGTCACAGGGTCCATCTTGATCAAACGCATCCGTCAGCACTCCACTGTCCATTTTCGGGTCCATGATTTCCAATGCGCCAACCGAATCAAACAGAGAAAGTGACGCATCTTTAACGAGTGTTGAAGCCTGTAAGCTGGAAGCTGCAGCAAGAAATTCGTCGGTAATATCTCGAAACTGACTGGCGTCACTCACATCGAGCCGTTGAAGAGAGCGATCTACTTCATGAACACGTGCATCATTCGCCGTGTCGTTTGGAATCATTTGGAGTCATCCCACCACCGACTGCCATTCATTGCGGAGGTTCAAAGGAGTCTCACGTTCGTGTGGAGTGGAACTACAATAGGTATATAGCGTCTAATTGTGTTTTGAGTACACCATGACTGGGAAGCTCAGTTTCCTATGTTGGTCTCCTTTGCCAAGCTCTTCGAGTCTCCCTGCTTGCCATTCTCCCATTGCTGCACCCGAACTCCCATCTCTCCTCGTTTCTCTGCAGCCACGCGGGGTTCCTCCTTGAGCGACCTTCGCACTACCCGGGCGCATATGGCAGCGTATCGGTTGTATCTGGCGAGTTAGTGTTCATGCTGGCTACATTGCGTACGTGAAGCCCGCTGCTCTCCATGCGAATGCCATCTTGTTTGGTGGTGGGAGAAATTACGCCCCAATCACAGGCAATGATGCTACGAGTGTAAGGAGGACTGGTAAATGGACAAAGAGATTCGTGAGTACTCTCTGCAGCTACAGGCTGTCCAGGATTCACTTTCCACGGATCCTGGGAATGAGGAGTTGAAGGCACTTGAGGACGAATTAAAGGATCTAATCGACCTGATTTCCTCACAAAAGAAAGAGCCAGCCGCGGAGAATGAACAAGGCAATCAAGCAAAGTACGCTGTTGGACAGAAAGTAGTGGCAAATTGGGTGTCAGGAGATGGACGATTCTATCCAGCCCGAATCACGTCCATCGCAGGTGCTGCAAACCAACCGATGTTTACTGTGACTTTTCTCCATTACGCAAATACTGAGACTTTAGGTTTATCTGGAGTACGTGAGATGAACGATACCATGGCACAAGATCAGAGTACGACAAATCAAGGCAAGAGTCAAACTGAGAGGAAGTCCTCGAGCGCGAGGGTTCAGCCGACGAGTGAACCCACCAAACCAATTCCACATCGTCAAAATGACAAGCCTGAGCCGAAGGTGGGAGAAGTGCAAGCAGTGCAATCAAAGTGGCAGAAATTTGCTCAAAAAGGCGTGAAAAGGTATGTGTTGGACGGAAACGAGTGTTAACGTACAGAGGTCGGGTTGGCAAAGCACATACCGTTGGAGAACATTCCATGTTCAAATCTCCGGATCATTTTTCCGGGCGGGTCGGGTTTGTTGGTTCGGGGCAAGGGCTTCGCAAACAAGACTCAGTGAGGGGAAAGCATTCGTTTGAGAAATGGCAGGGAGACGTAGAAGACACTTAGAATTGCGAAACTCTTGTGTCAATAATTTCAGACGAGTGCACGGACTCGCGCTGGTACATCATCGATGCTCGAAAAGTACAGTACAATTCTGCAGAAGCATCGAAACCTATCTTATATGACGAGGCCAATTCATCACGAGGCAGAGAAGCGTGTCAATAATCTCTTGAACGGAGGAATGGGTGATTTTGGAGACAGCAAGAGCTCGTCAACTAAACGACAAGCGCGCACAATATTGCTTTGAAGTAAAGCTAAGTAAGAGTATCGACGAATATAGTTACATTAAATTGTAGTTTGGAATTATCTTTCAGACCGGCTGGCGTCCTGCATTTGTTATTCATATAGCGGACACCAGTGGCACGCTACCACTCTCACTCCTCATATTTCACTAGTACTCTAGGACTTCATGTCGTTTATTCGAAGTTGTTCAAAATCCTTTTCTCAGCCTTCAAAGCCACGAGTTTTGGGATGATGGTAGCGACAGCTATTTTTCCACCCTTACTCTGTTTGCTAGTGTCGTCACGATTCCGTACATTGACGCTGTCACTTTCAGCTTCCTCTTGACCAACAACTAGATGGTTAGTTTGTGATTTCCAAAGTCCTTACTGAAGATGAAATTATATTGAGTAAGTTGGCCTGATCGAATCTTTTTGTTGAGTGTATTGTCACTGAAATCCAAGTCCACAAATAGCCCAGCGTCGTGCAGCCTTTGGTGAACTGATGATGCATAATCTTGATATATTCCAGTGACTGGGATGATGAGTACCTGACGTGGAGACAGCCAGAATGGCCATTTCCCAGCAAAGTGTTCCACAAGAATTGCAGTCAGCCGTTCCACAGATCCCAAAATTGCGCGGTGAATCATGACAGGTCGCGAATACTGGGAAGCTCGTTGCTTCTCGTTATCGGCATCCACTGCTGCATGATACTCTAGCTCGAAGCGCTGCGGCAATTGGAAATCAAGCTGTATGGTTGCACATTGATGTTGTCTTCTTAAGGCGTCGGACACGGATATATCGACTTTAGGACCATAGAAAGCTCCATCACCCATGTTGATTCCCCATGGGTCTCCCCAGGTATTCAAAGCCCCTTCAAGCTGCTTCTCTGCATTGTCCCATGTATCTGCACTCCCGAGGTATTTCTGTGGTCGAGTAGATAAAGCCAGCTTGTATGTAAATCCAAGAATCCCGTAGACATGCTTCAGAAAGTCAAGACAGCCCAGGACTTCAGACCGCACTTGATCCTCAGTACAGAAAATATGCGCGTCATCTTGTTGGAATCGACGGACACGAGTCAAGCCTGTCAAGGCTCCTGAGAACTCGTTACGATGTAAGACACCAAAGTCCGCAATCCGAAGCGGTAGTTCCCGATATGATCTCTCTCGCTGTTTGAATAACAGGCAGTGCCCAGGGCAGTTCATCGGCTTCAGCCCGAACTTTTCCTTCTCCACGTCAAAGGTGAACATGTCATCTTTGTAATTTTCCCAATGTCCTGAAGTTTCCCATAACTTTGAATTATACATGTTGGGAGTAATGACTTCATTAAAGCCACGTTTGCGATACTCTGTCTTTATAAAGTCGATCAATGTGTTGTAAATTCGAGCTCCATGGGGTTGCCAAAAACAATTTCCCGGACTTAGTTCGTGGAAGAAGTAGAGTTCCTGCTCCTTTCCAATTTTTCGGTGATCCCGCTTGGCCGCCTCCTCGAGAAAATGTTTGTGTTCTCTCATACGTTCTTTATCGGGGAAGCTGACCCCATATATTCTTTGCAGCGAGTCGTTCTGTGCGTTGCCCAGGAAGTACGAGGCAGAGTTCTTTAAGATTGAGAAGGCTTTGATCTTGCCAGTATCTGGGACATGCGGACCAACGCATAGATCAATGAGCGGTCCACACCTGTAAACAGTTGTGCTAGTATTATCAGGGATCTTGTCTTTGATGATGTGCTGTTTGTATTTGTTGTGCTTGAACATATCCAAAAGGTCATTCTTGGATATGACCAGTCTGACGAATCGCTGCCTCTCCTTTATGGCCGAGGCCGCAATATTTTCTAGAGGCTTGTAATCTTCGTGTGTAACAACACGCCCATCAATTCCCATTTCATAAAAGAAGCCCTCATCCGTGGGAGGCCCTATGCACAAATTGCCGCCATAAAATTTCTCGGCTGCTTCGCCCAAGACATGTGCTGAAGAATGCCAAAAGACACGCTTCCCTTCGGGTGAGTCAAAATCAAAAAATTCTAGCGAGCAGGATGATTCCAAAGGTCTTAACAAGTCCCATAGAGCACCGTCTACTTTTGCAATGACCCACTTATCTGCAGGGATCCGCTCTTCACCGTTCGCAAGCTCCTTTGCAATATGCATTGGAGACGTATCCCAAGCCCTTCCTATCTTGGTGCTCTTTAGAACGGGCAATGAGACCTCTATCTCCTTTCTTTCGCGCTGTGCAATCTCTGAGTCATACTTTTCCTTTAATTCATCAAAGATCCTTATTCGATGTGCAATGTAAGCTGGTTCACCCGACCCATGGCTTCCTTTTTCGCCTTCTCCAATTACCAATCCGTGCGCCTTTCCAGCCAGTGCTGCCATTGCTGCCATGGAGAAGGGTTTGGTTGAGAGGAGGAAAAATCCAATCCACCACCAACTAACCAACCTCCAGAACAGAATAATGTCGTTCCGAGGACGCGGCAGAGGAAGAGGGTTTGGGTCGTCTCCAGCAGGAGGAGGAGGAAGGGGTAGCTATGGTGGTTATGGTGGTTATGGTGGCCAGAGCTCCTACGGGCCGCCAGACACCGTCCTTGAAATGGGCCAATTTATGCATGCCAGCGAGGGGGATCTGCTGTGCGAGAGCATCAACCCAAAGATCCCATACTTCAATGCGCAGATATTCTTGCAAAACAAAAGTGCCATTGGCAAAGTCGATGAGATACTAGGGCCGATGAATGGAGTTCTATTCACAGTCAAACCGCAGGAAGGAATTCAGGCGACATCTTTCAAAGCGGGCGATAAATTCTACATCGCACCAGACAAACTGTTGCCGCTTGAGCGGTTCTTGCCGAAAGCGCCGGTGCCGAAACAGAAGAGACGGGCGGGTGCTGGACGGGGAATGGGAACTCCACGAGGAGGTCGAGGTGGATTCCGGGGCCGCGGATCGACGCCGCGAGGGTCGAGAGGCAGCTTCTCCAGAGGTGGGCCAAGAGGTGGGTTTGGTGCGCGAGGCAGAGGCAGAGGGCGATAGCGCCGTCTTTTATGTACAGTCCTAAACACTACTACCTATTTCGTGACTCTATCGACTGCGCCCGTCCTGCCTCACGTGCAAGTAGCCGATGGGCCAGGAGAGCTCGGCGGCCAATGGTCATACAGAGCCTGGACAGGACACCACAGCCGGAGGCAAGCGGTGCTACTATGAGGTCCTTGAAGTTGAGAGAGATGCGAATGATGAGGAGTTGAAGAAGGCGTATCGAAAGAAAGCCCTTCAATTCCACCCAGACCGTAATTATGGCCAAGAGGAGGAAGCAACTGCGCAGTTCGCCCATGTCCAAGCTGCTTACGAGGTGCTTGCAGATCCTCAGGAGAGGGCGTGGTACGACTCTCATCGTGATGCAATCCTTAGGGGAACGGATGGGCAACATATGCAACAGGACAGCCACGTCACCGGTGTTTCGAGTGAGGACCTGCTAAAGTTCTTTGACCCATCGATCTTCTCTAGAATGGATGATTCAGAGTATGGTTTCTACACGCGAGCGGGGCAGATTTTTGCAAAGCTGGCTGAAGATGAAGAAATGTTAGGATCGGAAGATTCTGATATGATGGACTATCCTGCTTTTGGAAACAGTAAAATGACCTACGAACAAGGAGTACGGGACTTTTACGCCATATGGGGTGGATTTTCAACTGCTAAAACATTCTCATGGCTAGATGGGTATAATTATAGAGACGCCCCGGATCGAAGAATCAAGAGGGCGATGGAGAAAGAGAACCGCAAAGCCCGCGATGTTGGAAGAAAAGAATACAATGACACAGTTCGTTCCTTCATTTCTTTCATAAAGAAGCGTGATGCGCGTTTTAAAGCAGGAGCTCCGTCCACTGCACAAAGACAAGCAGAGGCTCTCGCCGCATCAAAAGCTCAAGCCGCCAAGGACAGGGCAGCATTCTCACAAAACCTAAATGACTACGTTGAACCTGAATGGATGCAAGCTCGCGACGAGACAGACTCAGCAGCTTCCACTGAAAATGACGAGCCTCCCCTGGACTTATATGAGTGTGTAGTATGCAGCAAATCCTTCAAGACAGAAAGCCAGTTCAAAGAGCACGAGAAATCTAAAAAGCACAAAAAAGCAGAGCATTTACTTCGACGTCAAATGAGGAAAGAAGACGTTTCTTTGGGCTTGCACAAGTTGGATGACTCGTCGAGCCCTATTCCAGATTCCCCATATCAACAAACTAATGACAAACGTGATATATCTCCAATGTCAACACCACCAAATGGACAGGCCCACGACAGGATACCTGAATCTGGACCGAATGAAAATGCTGCTGAAGGGACAGAGAGCGGTCAAGGTCAGAAAGGAGACGGAGATCGTAGTCTTGACTCTGCAAAACGAGTGGAGGCAAACAATGAATTGGAAATTCCCTCCGAAGACGAATACCGTCCACCGGCAGAGTTTGAGAAACGACTGAATTTGCAAGAAACCCCTTCAGAATACCGTCCACCTTCCCCAAAATTAGGAAAGGCCAAGCAAAAGAAACTAAAAAAGCAGGCTGCTTCAGCTACTCAATCGTATAATTGCAACACCTGTGATACAATGTATGCGTCGAGGAGCAAACTGTTTCAGCATCTAGAGGATAACCCCACCCATGCGTTGATGAAGTCTGCGGGTAAGAGATCAAACCGCTAAAAATTCATAGAGGCATTTTGGGGAATGCAAATATGAATCATGTATATATCTATGCAAGACCAAACTTTGTAGTCTTTACTCTAGCCTCTACACTCATTTGAACGCCGCTCCGTTGTGCGCCCAGACCGGTTCCCTGGGTCCAGCCCATTTTTGAAAGCATCGCATGACCGCGATTCTCCGCAGTAATTTCTGGTGCATCTTTGCCGACGATATCCCCATCCTTCAACTTTGTGGCCTGACTGTACAAGGATTTTTCTGACCTGTCGGGCCCATGCACAATATTGTTTAGCCGTAAAACAAATTTTCTCTGCGCCACTATTCGATCCACATCCGCCCTCCTGATAGAAGACGACATCCCCGGAACTTTCTCTAGCGTCAAGACTCGGTTGGTTGCTGGGCCCTTTGATTTACTCTTGATATCAAAGATAGATGCCATCTGGTGGACTATTTGACGTACTGACGCAGAAGTGTTCATTCCGTTTATAGTCCAACTTTATTAGCTCGGTTTCAAAAATTCCTGATACCTGTGCCTAGTTGCGTTGATAATGAATTCACTCACATCATTGATAAGTTTGTCAACATCCACGGCCGACGTCTCAACTCTTCGCTGAGCTTTCTTGTACTCTGCTCGTTCCTGCTTGGCAAGTTTCTTCTTTTCTCTATCACGAATGAATGAGCATCCCATGGCATATTGCAACTCATTATCGGCCAATCCAAGACTCCTCGCCTTAGCCATCTGTTTCTTTGCTTTCTTTGCCAAGGCTTTACTCGCCGTTTTCGGAAGAAGCCCGCCGTATAACACCTCTGCATCATCAAAGCTATCGCTGTCGAAAGTATTGCCGTCATAGGGGAGGAAATCGTCTTGAAACCTTTCCGAATCTAATATGTCATCCTCCAAATCGCTTTCATCAAAGCTCTCTGCCCCATGTTCTTGGGCATCCAAAATCGCATCAAGTTCTCGTAAGTCAACATCACTGCCGTCTAATCCATTTCTTTGTCCCAATATTTTGGCGAATTCATCTGTCTCAGGATTCGAGTTTTGAGAAGAAACACTGGAGCTGCTTTCTACGTCGTCAAACCTCGAATTCAGGTTATTTGCTACTGCATAATCCACTCCGTCAAGATCGTTCGCATCAACCCAGGACGTTTCTTGAAAGCCATTGCCCTCAAATTGAACTCGATACTGTAAAATTCCATCTATAATTCTGTGGCCAACAATGGTATCGATTACGGCAGTGTCCTCTTCAAGTGGCAATTTCACATCTTGTGCTGAACCACTGTAAGCAGTATCTGAAACGTGTTTGAATGTTGGTGATTGGATTATCTCATCTGGAGTCTTGCTAGGTGCCTCATTTGATGTAGACCTATCATTCTGAATACCTTCAACCGTATTTAATGTCTCGGAATCTGGGCTCTCTTTATCTTGCTCTTCTGTATGATTAGGAGGCTCGATATTCGTAGAGAGAGTAGAAAGATTGTTATACGAGCTTCTAGATGTGATTGGTTGACTCGGTGTGCGTACGACGTTTGGTGCAGGAGTCATTTGGAGTCTCTCAAACGCGGACTCTGCCTCCATCTCCCACATTGGCTTGTAATCAAATGAAGGTGAATGCTTCTCAGCTGAAGTATCCGAACTTTGAGCTTGGTCATGCACAGAGTCGATTTTGGCAGGCATCAATGTTGCATGCAGCGTGGCAGTATACGGCAGATCAGCCTTGATGAAATTCATCGGGCCAAGGCGTGATACCGGCTCATATCCCATCCCCGCGGTACGATATGCATGTTGCTTCTCTGTGTTGCGAGCAGCCATGCCCATGGTGACACCCTTGCGGCCGTGCTTCGACGCTCCCGTCAGATACGTTTCATTTGCCTGAACATTCTCTGACCTCGGTTTCACTTTCCCTTTTGGCTTCTTTCGTTTTGACTTTCTTTTCGGCCTTTGCGGCGCATTTTGGCCTCCTTTGGAAGGCATCAGATGTGCACCTTATTGTCGTGTTGTCATTGGGCCGGATATAGCAGCAATAATATGGGACACGAGTAACTCTGGGAATCGAGGAAATGAATGAATGAACAACTCAGACGAGTCGTGCAGTTTTTCTATGATCCTGCTCCTGTGATGCAGGACACAAAAGAAGCTATATGGCTGTTGGGCGTGCCATACGATCCGGAGGACTCCTCATCGTGGAGTGAACAAGAGTCGCGCGGTTGGCCCAGTTCTTTCCTCGAGGATTTCGAGTCGAGGATCTACTGCAGTTACCGGAAGAACTTTGCTCTTATCAAAGCTGCTGACCAGAACCTACTTAAGCCGTCCGGGATTCTTTCAAGAGTTCGAGGATCGAGCTATGAGCTCCAGGGGTTCACTTCAGATGCTGGCTGGGGCTGTATGATTCGAACAGCCCAGAGTCTACTCGCCAACTGCATCCTTCACCTAGATCTCGGAAGAGATTGGCGGTTGCGAGATGGGAAACAGCAAGATAATAGGATCGTATCGCTCTTCGCTGACGAGGAGATTGCACCGTTCTCTATTCATGCATTTGTAAGCCATGGAGATGCAGCATGTGGTAAACACCCAGGTGAATGGTTTGGACCGTCCGCTGCGGTTAATTGCATTCAGTAAGTAGCAAGGCCTACTTTACGCTGACCTTACAGGGCGCTTCTGGGAAGATGTGACCGTAATTTACTGGCTTACGTGAGCGAGAACGGCGACGTGTATGAGGATGGACTGTTTAAGTTATCTGGGAGCGATGGAAACTTCACTCCAATATTGGTGCTTTTTGCTGTGAGACTCGGCGTTGGCGGAATACACCCAATCTATTGGGACTTTCTCAAATTGTGTCTGCAAACGAAGCAATCTGTGGGCATTGCAGGTGGTCGACCCTCATCCTCTCATTATTTCGTCGCGTTTCAAAATGACATGTTTATCTTCCTTGATCCACATGAGACTCAACAAGCGGCAAAATTAGAATCGACAGAGGCATGCTCAAATGAAGCTGCAGCAACATTTCATACTCGCTCGCTCCATTGGATTCATCTGCAAAATATGGACCCAAGTATGGTAATTGGATTCCTCATCCGCACCCAGGACGATTATATAGATTGGAAAAATAGCGTCCAATCTCTGCCTGAAAAATCTCGATTCCTGCATATCTTGGAAAAAGAGCCGCGTGTCTCGGAGTATGAAAATGACGTGATGGCTCTGTCGGATGATTTGGAGGAGGGATAACTTGCTTTATGGAGTTGGTCGTGGAAATTCAGGCCAAGGTGTTTCGATGGCTGTTTTATTTTTACTAGATTGTGTATTCTACAAAGCAATATGTAGACAGAAGAGTAGTGGTAATGCATAAACCATAATATACTCTCGTGGGCATGGCTTCGGCCATTCCATTATCACATACACGAACAAGAGCTAGGGTGAGAAGTAGCCTTTTGCGAATGAACTCCGCGGATCTGCAGCCACTGCTTTCCGGAACCATGCCACCAATGTATTAGCTGGGAGCCTTGCTCTAATTCCCAGTGGCTGGAATCTGAAGTCTCTATCCGCATTGCATCTCGAGGAAAGTGCAAAGTGGGAACAAATATAATGGTGGCTTCTGATGCCTCTTCGCCCTTTCGCTTCGTTCCATCGACTCGCAAGTCAAAAAGGACCTCTGACAGAGAGAAGGCATGGCTGATCAGAGACCCGAATACAATCAAAGGAGCTGGGCGAATGTATGCCACATCAGCTCGGGTTCTCGGCTGATTTTTGGATCGCTCCGACGTGCTTCCTTTGCTGTACAGACTCAGGTCTTCACCATTCCATTCGTCACCCCATCGATGGGAATTCTGGATTAGTATACTCAATCAGAAAACCTACGATCGCAGTGTAAGTCCACCATGTAAAACTCAGTCCTGCCCCTTCAAGGGCGTAATGGTTAGCATCCATGGCATGAATCTGTGAACTGTAGTCACCATCATTGTATGCTTGTGAATTATTCATATCGTAAGGAATGCCAATTTCAGTCATCAAGCAAGGAACCTCCCCCATATACTCCAAGCCTTCTTGCCTTATCTGACTGAGTTGTTTCTTTAGGCAGTCTCTAATTGCTTTTTCTCCTAAAACGACAGCAAACATAGGAGATAAATACTCTTTACGAAGAAGGCCGAGTACATCAACGTTATAGAGCTGACTCCATTTTTTGGTCATCAACGTAAGGCCATCATAATAGTGAGGGGCATAGACAACTCGGTGCATATTCACGTCAGAGTCTTTGAGTTTAGGAGGGAGTTCGAGTACTGGAGGTTGGCACATGACTATAGCATCTGGTTGGACCAAACGCACGGTTTTCATGTAGCATTTGAAATGGTCCAGGAAAAATGTATTGGTAAAAACTTCTGCGCTGATGATTTTTCCGTGTGGAGTTTGGGAAAAGTACTTTGGCTGCAAGAGTTGTCGACCCTCCTTTTGCCAAACCCCATGTTGCGCCCATAAACAAGCTCCGAGCTTCCAATCTGAGTCGCGTTTCCACTTGTATTTGACATCTACATGGTCGGAGGACAACCAAACACTTGTGCCTTTGGGATCCACAACTCTTTTCTCACTTCTGTAGGGCCCAAGACCCCCAAATTTCCAAACATCAAGCTCAACGGCGAGTCCGGATGCTAATTGCATACTTTGAAAAGCCGTAGGACAAGTTCCTAAACGCAAGGTCTGTGACTGTGGGATCTCGTCAATAGTTTCAATACCAAGCAAGCCAGCGTTTGGCTCATTTAGGCTCTCCCAGCCGATCACTACCTCGTTCTCTAAGTCACCAGCTTCCTGAATTGTCTTCAACAGAAAATCGATTGCCTTCAAAAAGTGGCTATGTAAAAAGTCCTGTATATTTAAACCATTGATTATAGCTTTTGGAGCGAATACTCTACCTCCATAGAACAGAGTAAACATCGTCTGGCATGCAAATCGATGATAATTGGTGGACCATATCATTTTGGGAAATTCCTGTGGCTTTGGCCACGTATTCTGAACGAGGGCGGCCTCAGTAGCACTGAAGGCCTCTGAATCCAGTCCCGCAGCAAATAGAGTCCACATAGGAGCACCACTACCACCGGAAAAACGCGACCACTTCGCGTTATTAGATGCTTTACATTTACTTACCACGTCCTGATGAGGATCCATGAAGACAAAAAAGCCGTACTCCTTGATTTTTTGTAGCATTTTGACCGTAAAAGCTGCAAATTCAGCGTCATATTGTCCTCTATTTAAATAAGCATTTCGCGTTAATGACTTTACGGTCCGGCGTGCTCGAGGGCTTCCCATGTAAAGATGTAACGAATGACATTGAAGCCCCAGCTCTTGATTCTAGCCAGGTGCTTATCAGCATCTTCTATAGAGAATGGTCTGCCAACAAATGAAACCGTATCGCCTTCGAAAAAGTTATTGGGTTCTCGAGAAGGAATGAATGGCGTGGTCGGAAGCTTAGAGTCCGCAGCAAGATTGATACCCCGGAGGAACAGAGTCCTACCATTCTCATCTTTGAAGTCAGTACCCTCAATGCGAACAATCTGTTTGTTTGTCATTATTAGCCTTGGGCCATTGCATTCGTTTCTAGACGGCAAATGCCATAGTCGTAGAGCGCGAGTTTACCATGCTATGACGGCAACCACATCCACAGCACTAATAAGTGGCAGGAGAAGTACGCGTTTCAACCGGGAGGAAAGAAGTGGTACGCGTCAATATGTGTGATTACATGCAACTACCTCTTCATAGGACGTGCCTTCCTCATAGATGTGTAATAAGTGTACCCTTTCATCATCCATCACCACCGATTTGCATTAGGCTGAGTAGTGCTTGCCAGATATTCGAACATCCTACTTCAAATAAGACGCCGAGAGCAGTCAGGATCAAGGGCTCTGCGCAGTAACAGTAAGATTCAAGACTCGTTTTGTTGATTTTGCTGCCTCGCTTTCTCAAGGACTGCTTGCCTTTGCGAATCTGAAAAAATGTTCACTCCCTCCTTCAGAGCCTTTACCAACAACGGTAGAGATGGTTCGGTGAAATCTTTGCTTTTGCGAAGTTTGTCGAGATCTGCAGAGAACTCTTCCGTCAATGTATCCATATATAATCGAGAGAAGTCATCATTGTCTACATTCTGTCCTTCAATTCGGAATAGAGGAGGAAGGACACGAGTAGTCTTCTGTTCAGCAGCTTCATCGCGCTGCATACTGTAGGGATCTGAAGTGGAAGGGTATTGCTTTGTCTCATCAGGAGAAAGTTCAGGGTTATTCGTGCCCTTCTCATTCAACCTCAATGAGTCTGATGCATTGTCATCTGACCCTTCAGGCTCCCCCGTCGTACGTTGCTTTCTCCTACGCTTTTTTGGACGAACGTCTCCCATGATATTACAGTTCGAGAACGGTGTCGACAAGCCAAACGTGGATCGCTCGACGAAATAAATAGAAAGGAAGACAAGCACCCAATTGCGAGTACTCTCCTGTACGAGGACGAGTAACTATATACTCGAGTCACGTAACCATTACTCAAGTTTGAAACTGCATATCTGATGCAAAATAATGGACAACCCGAGTCCGCGACTAGTGACACCCAAAACGGCAGGTCACCCCTAAAAGAAGAGAATAGCAAAGACTTCGTGGAGAAGAATGCAATTGAATCTAACAGTGCTGGCAAAGATCACGAGCAGCAGCCAGGAAAAACTTCAGATCAGAATGGCGAGCCAGTAGCTGCGGAACCACGCAAGTTAAGCAAAAACGCCCGTAAACGGATTGAAAAGGCTCGGATTAGGGAAGAGACACGTGAAGAACATCGGAGAATCAAAAGGACAAAAAAACAAGCCAAGAAACAAGCCAAGAAAGCCACAAAGCGAGCTGTGGAGGATGATGGTGCTGTGTCTATTCAAAAGCCACCTAAAAAGAAGGCCCGGAAAGCAGATGTTGCGAGTGGGTGTCAAGTGATCTTGGATTGCTCTTTTGATGATCTAATGACCGAGAAGGAGATCATATCTTTGGGTTCCCAATTGACAAGGTGCTACGCAGATAATCGAACTGCAGAAAAACCGATGGGACTCAAAATATGCTCATTCAACAAGCGCCTGAGGCATCGGATGGAGGTGGTGCTTGGAGGACAATGTCGAAGGTGGACAGGTGTGGACTTCCTTGAGGAGGCATACAGTATTGAAGACCCCTCTCGCATGGTGTATCTGACTTCCGAGGCAACAGATGTGATAAATGTGTTGGATGAAAATCACATATACATTATTGGAGGACTCGTTGATCGCAACAGGCATAAGGGAATCTGCTTCGAAAAAGCTCAGTCCCAGGGAATAAAAACTGCGAAGCTTCCGATTGGCGACTATATGAAGATGGCTTCTCGCCATGTTTTGACAACAAATCAGGTCTTGGAAATTATGTTATACTATAGACAATCCAACAACTGGCTGGAAGCTTTCAAGACGGCCATACCATCCAGAAAAATGCCAGCATTCAACAAGGAAGCAAGTCCTGCATCTTTGCACGAAGAAAATGCTTCCGAATAGTCATGAACTCTGTTTCCCGGCTCCTAATTAGAAGTCAAGGGAACTTGGACGTTCGACTTCCTCCACTCTTTGTCGCTTCAGAGTGATTTCGCTCTTCATCAGATCGTCTACAAACCGCTGAAATTCTTCAATGTATGGCCTGAGTGACGTTTTGGATACATCAGAATCTTTCTCCGTATACTCACTGCTTGTAGCGTCGACTTCGGCGAGTAATTGGGTTACAGTTGGTACAGTCAAAGGATTGAAGTCTTCAGCCTTGGAGGGATTGATTGGCACACAGATCCGGCCAGTGCCTGGGTGAATGCAAAAAGGTGATTTAAGCAAATGATTGGTGTGCTTCGTTACCTCAGAGTCAAGACGAGGGTACATGTACTCTAGAATTATGTCTTGCTTGGCCATAACGAGAAGTTTTGGGTCTAAATTCGGTGAAGCCCGAGTTCGAGCGATTGCATCAATATCATTCCACTTGTTCGTAGATGGTCTGTTTGATTGCGTTTCCCACTTTTTCCGGAGAGCTTCTGTAAGTGCTTTGTCTGGTAATAATTGTAACAGACGATCCTGGCCAATCGTCTCACGGAATGGATCTTGGTTCTCCAAGATGTCGGTCTGAAAGGATTGTTTGAGTATATCGAACGTACGAGTTAGGTGAGGATGTAGCGGCCTTTTAAGGTTCACTTTTTTGCCAGCATTGATGCCGCCTTTCACCACTTCAAAATAAGTTGCGATTGCCTTCCGGTTAGCATCGTCTAGAGTTCGACCGCTTTTGTCACAAATCCATGCGTGTGCCCCTCTCCGGCCAGAATAAACCCAGAGGATGTGCTTGAATCCGAAATCGTTTCGCAAGGCAATATCCAGAACCTTGATAGCCGTAGTAACAAATCGCCAGCATTTCTGACAAATGGTGGTCTTTGAACAGCACGTCCTAATCTCATCGTAGTCTGTTAGATCAATGTCGAACACAAGTTCTTTCTCGATTGGCTTGAAGACAGATTTCCGCAATGTTTTTCGATCTCGTGGGTTGGCGCTATACACCGGTCCGATTTCGAACCGCAAAGGATTGAGACGTAGGACTTCTTTTCTTAGAGCCTCACTTGTTGGGAAGGAATTATATCGAAGATAAGCATCGTTCTGTAGCGTAAACGCGATTTCACGATGACTGAAGCTGTTTGAGGGAGTTTGAGAGCGATTGAGCCATTCAAAAATGAGCTTAAAAGGGAAAAGACGACTGTAAAATGCAAGCATTACCTCGGGATCAGAATAATGCTGCGCGCCGACAGAATCTGCAGGTCTGCTCTTTTGCTCCAAAGCGTTCTCGACAACGTCGTCGAATAGACTATCGAGGTGCATTTTACTCTCGGGCTCATCTCTGTTCTCCAACTGATGTTTGACAGCCTCAAGATCTGGCATATTGTACGCCTGTGGCTCGCGTGTCGGCGGCGTTGCGTTCCTGAAACGCGTTGTCGGGAAATCGCGATTGCCTTGACGTGACAATAAAGGCCATGCAATGGATGACGCAGACCTGCGTCTACGACTGAAGCGCTGGGAGCATGAATGGAGAGTATCTCATGGAGGCTGCAATCCATCAAAGGAAGACATAAGAGCTAATTTAGCCATTCGGAAGCTCTACAAGCGATACAAACTGGTCCGAAGCCAAGAGCTTGTGAAAGAAGTCCAGAAGACTCCACAAAAGACTGAACGGGTTATTGGACTCTTCGAGTCTTTAGAATCACGGCGCGTAGCCATCGGAAAAAGCCTTCTGTCTCATGAATCACCCTCAAAGGCTGCAAAGTCGCCCAAATTGGAGACTCCAGACAAGGCCCAAACCAGAGTTCATGAGATCACTCCCCTATACCTTCGCCATCAAACGCTAGCTATGTCCACCCCGCCAGTGTTGGAGAAGAAGAGGAAAGACCTGAGTACAATTTTGCGGGAGCTAAGAGATATGGAGGACAAGGCGGTAGATGACGAGGAACAGATCTTGCAGTGCATGGAGGACGAAGACGTAAGCAAAAACCGCAGTGGAGAGCTTAGTGGGTGGAAGAAGAAGGGCCAAAAGAGATCCACAAAAAGAGTTAAAAGTAATACGTGGCATATTTTGCAAACTAACGTTAGTGAAACCAGTTTCTCGCAGTAAAAGTACTAGGGCCACACCAATTCAACGCGAAAGCAAAGAAGTATGCAGAAGCCTAGGGCAGAACACCAGTGAAACTTGTGAGGAAGGCGGAAAAGCAAAGGATAAAGAAGGCTTAGAAACAGATATAGAGCATGCTTCAACTGATGAAGCTGCAAAGATGTTGCCAAAAAAACCGCGGAAGAATCTCGACAAACGTGTTCGCCGCGGTGTTACAATTGGAACTCAAGTTAGCCAGAATTTCAAATCTATGAAATTGCGCAATAAGGCTAAAAGAAGACCGTTTGGGCGAAGGCGTTAAGGTGGGACAGATCAGCTTGTAGAGCAAAGGATAGGACGAACGTAATCGTTTGGGTGCAAGCTTTGTTTATCTTTTTCTCCTTGAGGATGTTTCTTATTGCCGTAGCAACCATTTGTCGATAACACGCGCGAAACACCAACACTAAACAAAATGCCCGAGCGGGCTAGGCGTACTTCAAGGCGCTCTTCTACGTTATCGTTACCGGAATCCAGCTCTTTGGAGACTCCCAGACGGAGAAGAGCTGCCCCTCGGTTGCGTGTTATAGAATCTTCTGACGATGATGAACCTCCGCCGAACGAGGATGCCAGCTTGCAATCAGAACCGAAAACAATCCATACGCCTCGAAGACAGTCCAATGTGACTGGAAATCAAGTCTCTAAAAAAAGAAAGGCAAGGGATGCAGCAATTGTTGCAACTCCAGCCAATAATGGTAGAAAAGTGAAGGTGAAATCTGAGGCGATAGCGTCACCAGAGCCCGTAGCTCCCAATCTAAGGCTATCGAAAGTCTCTGACAGCATGCTAACAGCTTTCCCACAGCAATTAAAAGTCGAAAATTCCGTGTTGAATGAGGTCACTGGTAACGTAAGTCTCACACAGGAGCCACCATTGGTTCCTTCTCTTCCCCTTGAACACAATGAAAACATCGACATCAACACTTCCTATGACACTAAAATTGTGCCCAAAAGTCAACCAAAATTACCTACAACCGAGATTTCTCCTACGAGGATGGTCATAACAAACTTAGTATTGACAAATTTCAAAAGTTATGCTGGCCGCCAAATAATTGGACCCTTTCACAAGGTATGAAATTAAATATGCAGACTGATTCCAGTCTTTTTCATCAGTCGTTGGCCCAAATGGCTCCGGTAAATCAAATGTCATCGATTCGCTCCTCTTTGTCTTTGGATTTCGAGCGAGTAAAATGCGTCAGGGAAAGCTATCAGCTTTGATTCACAATTCTGAGCATTATCCAAGTCTTGACTTTTGTGAAGTTCAAGTGCACTTTGAGGATATTGTAGACAATGTAAGAAGTTATGTAACAGCTGCTGACCAAAGCCTGATTCATGCAATATCACCCCACTTCAGGAGTCTCTGGTCGTTTCTCGGAAAGCTTGGAAGAATAACTCCAGTAAATACTATATAAATGGAAGGGATAGCTCTTTTACGGAAGTCACAACGCTTCTGCGTGAGCGCGGGATTGATTTAGACCATAAACGGTTCCTCATCCTACAGGGCGAAGTCGAGAGCATCGCCCAAATGAAACCAAAGGCTCAAAATGACAATGACGATGGCCTGCTGGAATACCTTGAGGATATCATTGGAACGTCCAAGTACAAAACGCCGATAGAAGAGAGTTCCCAGGAACTCGACAGATTGAATGACGTTTGTGCCGAAAAATCAACCCGCGTCAAGCATGTTGAAAAAGAGAGGGCCGCATTGGAGGGGCGGCGAAACATTGCGCTTGAATATGCCAGAAATGAGAATGCCTTAGCGATGAAGCAATTTATATTGCACCAAGTCCACATCAAGGATTGCAAGGAAAACATTGAAATCACCGAAGAACTGATACAAAGGGTGAAAGAGGAAATGGAGAAGGAAAATGCAAAATATAAATTGGATGAAGGAGCTGTAAAAGAAGTTCGATTGGAGATTTCACAAGCCAAGAAGCAAATGAAGGTGCGAAGTTTGCTAGTCTTTGCTAATTTAGATTCTTGAAGACGAGGCCGCGTCAAGTTCGAAGAATCTCTTGGCGCTTGACAAGCATGTAGTGCAAATGACTGAGAAGCAAAAGCACTTACAAGTAAAGCAAAAAAAGGTTACAAAACAACTGCAAACGACTCGGCATGGTTGCTCAGACGCCTCAACTTGGATTGGGAATTATGAAGAAGAAGTTCAAAGATTTGAAAATGAGATTGTATCTTTACAACAAGAGCACAACGTAGAAACACAACAGCTGGAAGAAATACGCTCTAACCTGAAAGGCAAAGTTCAAGGCTTTTCTGATCAGATTGAAATTAGACAAAATGATCTCGAACCATGGATTGAGAGAATTAATGCCAAAAAGGGTCAAGTGGCTGTCTGGACGAGTGAGAAGGAGTTCCTGCTGGAGAAGAGTACGTCCTATGAACGAGCCAGAGCAGAAGCTTTGAAGGCGGTTGACGCCTTGGAAATTCAGAAAGCGAATCTGGTAAACTGATCAGTTATAAATACTTACAATAAAGGAGACAAAGCTACAAGAGCTAGAGACACAGAAAGATGATGTGTCGCAGACCATGCTTCAATCGGAGGCTGAGATTCACCAGTCGGAAATACTATGTTCTCAGAGTAAGGAGAAGCTGCTCCACAGCAGGTCGCAAGCCAATGAGGCCAAGGCTTCACTTGCTGCTCAACGAAATAAAGGCAGTGTTTCGAATGGTTTGACAAAGTTGCGAGATACAGGCCGTGTCTCTGGTTTCCATGTGAGATGCAAGTGCCACTAATTCTAATCATAGGGGCGTCTTGGTGATCTTGGTACTATTTCAGCGAAGTACGATGTCGCGGTATCGACTGCATGTTCTGCATTAGAAAATATGGTGGTTGACGGCATTGAGACTGGTCAAGCGTGCATTGATTATCTGCGGAAGAACAATCTTGGGAGAGCAGTATTTATCATGTTGGAACGGCTGCCTGAAAGAGATATGAGCACCATCGAAACTCCGGAAAATGTACCGAGACTCTTCGACTTGATAAAGCCGAAGGACGCTAATTTTGCACCAGCATTTTACAGTGTTTTGCAAAATACCTTGGTTGCCGATAATTTAGACCAGGCAAACAGGATAGCATTTGGTGCAACAAGGTGGCGTGTTGTCACTCTGGATGGGCAGCTGATTGATAAATCGGGGACAATGAGCGGCGGCGGCTCTCGACCAAGTAGTGGAGGCATGAGTAGTAAGCCTATTGCATCCATTATCTCTGCGGATAAAATTGCCAAGCTTCCAACTCAAAGCGAAGAACATGAAAGACAATATGAGTTACACCGAGCACAAATTGATGACCTGCAAACTTCACTTGCTACTCTCAAGAAGTCAGTCCCGCAAATTGAGATGAGCATCTCCAAACTTGGTCTCGAATTGAAAGGCTTGGAGAAACAGATTGACGAGAAGACCAAAGCCACTTCAGTTGCCAATCCAAAAAAGGGACTGAGTACTATTGAGCAGTCGAACCTAAAGTCTTTGGAGATGCAGATTCTTGAGGCGTCGAAGGAAGTCGAGACGTGTACCACGACTTCGGACAGAATCAAAGACGAGATCAACGGGCTCCAGGAGAAAGTCCTGGAGATTGGCGGGATCAAGCTGAGAAGTCAGAAATCGAAGGTTGACGGCATTTCTGAACGAATTGATCTTTTAGCGGAAAGGCAAAATGCTGCAGAGCTGAACAAGTCCAAGAAAACAAAGGACCTTCAAAGGTATGAGAAAGACTTAAAGCTCTTTGAAAAAGAGGCCGCAGAAACTAAGATGTCAATTTCTGAATTGGAGGTAGTGCTCAAGGAGAAGCGGAAGTCTCTCGATCTATCGACGACCAGTGTCGAAGAGGCAAAAGCAGGCCAGCAAGAGAAGGAGGAAGAGCTACTTGCTCTACAAGAGAAGTTTGAGATTGCAGAAATGGAAATCAATAAGGTTAAGGCCGTGGAAGAGGAAAGCAAACGAAAGTTAGATGACGAGGGAAAGACTGTCGCGGAAAACAGGAAACGTCTGCGACATTGGTCGGAGAAGATCAAGACGATTGTTGTGCAAGATCTTTCGCCATTTGGAGACGAAGGCGAGCCTGCGGTGCTGTCCGAACTCACTGAGGATGAATTGGAGTCTGAAAACAAGGACGTTTTGAAGGCTGACATTGCTGCATTGGAGGAAGTCATTCAGAATGCAAAAGTAGATATGGACGTGCTAGCGGAGTATCGAAAGCGGTGTGAGGAGTACGAGGTGCGCGCAAAAGATTTCCAGCAAGCGACATCCGAGCGCGACCTCGTCCGAACGCGATGGGAAGACTACCGTAAGGCGCGCCTGGATGGCTTCATGCAAGGATTCAGTCAAATTTCCATCCGTCTAAAGGAGATGTACCAAATGATCACCATGGGCGGCAACGCTGAGCTGGAGCTGGTGGACAATCTTGACCCCTTCTCGGAAGGCATCCTCTTCAGTGTCATGCCGCCAAAGAAGAGCTGGAAGAACATATCCAACCTGTCGGGTGGAGAGAAGACACTCAGCTCCTTGGCGCTGGTGTTTGCGCTTCACCACTACAAGCCCACGCCGCTGTATGTGATGGACGAGATTGACGCTGCGCTTGACTTTCGCAATGTCTCCATCGTGGCAAACTACATCAAGGAGCGAACAAAGAATGCGCAGTTCATCGTCATCTCGCTGCGCAACAACATGTTTGAGCTGGCCGCGCGTCTTGTCGGCATCTACAAGACCGGGCACATGACCAAGAGCATCACGATCGAGAACAAGGACTACCGGCGGGTTGGCAAATGAGGCGTTTGTGGTTGTACATAGACTTTTGCAGTAATCTCGCTAGACATCCACGAGATGGTGACGGCAAGGCAAAACACGAGCCCCATTATGGGCGGGGGCCGCTTCACCCTGATCCGCAGTCTGCACCTGGCCGATCTAATCACGGAGCTGAATGGCTTCTGCGGCATGATGAGCATTTTCATGTCGCTGCGGTACTGTCTGGGGTCGCCGCATGAGACGAGCAATCTATGGACGAGCATGGCCTTGATGCCCATGGGCCTCTTCTTTGATTTCATGGACGGCAAAGTTGCGCGATGGATGGGCAAGAGCTCATTACTTGGCCAAGAACTGGATTCGCTGGCGGATTTAATCTCCTTTGGAGTGGCCCCTGCTGTATGTGCCTTCTCCTGCGGCATGCGCACCCCGCTCGACGCAGTCGTCCTGGCCGGCTTTGTGCTCTGTGGATTGACCCGGCTGGCACGCTTCAACATCACGGTGTCGATGCTCCCCAAGGATAAGAGTGGCAAGAGCAAGTATTTCGAGGGCACGCCGATCCCGACGACCCTCTCCATCGTCTCGCTCCTCTCCTTCTGGCTCTATCGCGGATGGGTCCTGCAGGAGTTGCCGCTGGGCGTTGTGGGCACCGGAGTGCTCGCCATACATCCGGTCGTGGCACTCTTTGCGGCAAGTGGATGTGCCATGGTCAGCAAGACGCTGCACATTCCAAAGATATAGATGGAAAAGTAAATATCTAGTCACAAAAAACATCCTATTCTATGCCATGTTGCGCAGTGGTGTGCAGTAAAAGTCGTGGCTCACGCGTCCGGGTTCGTCACTCGTAGTATCTTGCGGCTGTAATCCCTCTCGTCAGCCAGGCTACCTTCGCTGATGCGGCGCGTGTCGAGCATGACCGGTTCCAGTCGCTGATCCGTGGGGAGTTTCTCCGAGTTGAAGACAGAATGGTTATTTGCCTGCAAATACTTTTCCTGCTTGCGGTCCCTCCGTCGCCGCAGAAGGAAGAAAAGGCCGACTGCCCCCGCGGCAAGAAGGGCCAAGACACCCACCACGATGCCTGCAATGGCGCCCGTAGGAAGGCCTTTTTTTGTGCTTGTAATTGCGACCGCGCTGGATGTGGCCGCGCTGTTAAGCGCTGTCGGCGACGCGGTCACCACGACGGTCGAGCCGGCCGTGAAAACAACCGTGCTTGGCGAGGAGCTTGATGTGGTGAAGGATGAGGGAGAGGATGAGGGAGAGGATGAAGGGGCCGAAGAAGACGGGGAGGATGATGATGAGGAGGATGATGATGACGAGGAGGAAGAAGATGACGAGGAGGAGCCGGAGGATACTTTGCCGGCGCCGGTGAGATAGACCGACCAGAACCCATTGCCGCCGCAGGCATCGGTCCATCCATTGCACTTCGTGTTGCATTGCGAGTCGGAGACTTTGTTTGAGGCAGAGGGCATCAAGTCGCCGCAGTAGCAATCGGCGCCCTGGGTAGTGCCATACACGGCGTACTCAGCGCCGGAGCACTGTGTGTAGCACCAGCCATTGCTCTGGTAGGTGTAGGACTGGTTGAGGCTGAGCGCGTTGCTGACAGAGGAATAGCAGCCCTGGTACGTGCCCTGATAAGCGATGGCGCTGGCCGCGAAGAGACAAAGAGCGGATCTCCTCATGCTGTGAGGGTGTCGTGCGACCTGCGCGCGTGTGGTGACGAGGGAGAAGGAGCGTGAATGAGCGAGTGTGGTGGTGGGTGGTGGTGGTGTTGCTGGTGTTGCGTCCAAGGGGGGGAATGTGAGCGGAATGGTGGTGGGCCAGACTTCAACAGGGGTTCTGCGGCAGGGCAGCCGCACGGGATTACCGGATGGGGCAACTGCGTCCTCGCCTCTGATTGGTCGGACCGGGATGTCTGAAAGCGGCAATGAGCGATGCAACAGGGTAGCTATTCACATGTCCCAATCCACTACTCCCCTCCCCCTACCTAGCCGAATGAAACTGCGTAGTTTGCAAGAGGGCTCGTGACGTCACAACTTGCCCTCTATCTCCATGCCCGACATGCTCCCATTGTGCTGCGGCGGCGGCGGTGGCGGGGGCAGAGCAGGAAAGAGTTCAAAGTTGAGTCGCCTGCGAGCCGGCGTGCTAGGCCCTGTACGGCCGCCGCTGCCCCACGGAAGCTGGGCCGGCGACGGCGTCACGTTGACGTAGTCTGCAAAGTTAAAGTTCTGGGAAGGCGTGAGCGGCGCGGCGGGCGTGCTCAGGGCTGGGGTTAGTTTCACGCAGGACGCGAGCACTCACGTTCAGAGAGTTTGGGGGGAGGCGTGACGGTGGCGAAGCGGCCCATGCTGGCGGCCGAGCCTGTCGCCGGGGACGGGCTGGTGGCCAGGTAGAGGAGGAGGTCTGCGCCCTCCTCTCCACTCCGGGGCGGGTGGCGTGAAGAGGCGTGGTGGCGAGGCGGGGGTGTCTTGGGAGCATCGTAGCCGCCCGAGTAGCTGGCCGGGTAGATGGGCGAGGACTGCAGTAGGCGGTTGTACATGCCGTGGTGATCGAGCGCGGTGGCGCCCTTGGCTCCCAGTGCTGTGCGCGAGGCTGTGGTCTTGTTGGAGGACATGGTCCGTGCGCGCTTCCTCCGCTGCACACCACTCATCGCTGCCTCGTCTCCACTTGCATAGCCCCTGCCGTTGCGCTGGTCGCGTCGGCGATGGTTCGAGGTCGGGGTGACGATCGGGGTTGTGAATGGGTTCGCGAGGCTGCCTGCCTCCTCACTGTTGCGCGGAGGAGTAGCATCAGAGGGGTGCGTGCCAGGTGCTGTGCGCGGGCTCCTGGCGTCTGCAGCGACGCGCGGCTCGATGGTGTCCATGGCCACGCCCAGCCGGGTCTTGAGCCTGCGCGCCAGCCGGGAGACCTCTGCGCGGCGCAGGATGCTTGCCTCGGCGTCCTTGTTCATGTGGCCGCTGCGTGCTCCGAGTGGCTCATGCGCCTCGCTGTCGGCCGCTGCTGCTGGGAGGGGCGCCAATTTACTCGTGGCGCGTCGGATTGCGTCAACGAGAGTGGCGGCGGTGAGCGAGAAGACAGAAAGACAAGAAGGAGAGAGGAAGGAGAGACGAAGTAGTGTAGAAGTAAGTCTAATGATTGCTGCTCGTCGGTGATATCGTGCGTGTGCCCCAGCAGCAAGAGACGGACAGGACGTGGTGTCGAGCACCAGGGCGGAAGATGCCGCTGCCCGACGAGATCGTGCTCACCATTCTCGAGGACGTGGACGCAGAGACGCTGGGTGGAGCGCTGCGCGTGAGTAGGTCCTTTCGACAGCTGGCCGGCCTGCCTCGTCTATGGCAGAGACATTGCACCTGGGCGTTTGGTCTCACGCGACCCGGGCAAGGGCCTACGGAGGACTGGCGACAACTCTACCTGCGGCGGAAGAAAGTGGATGCGCGTGTGCAACGTCTCCTGTCTGGCGTGGTTGGCCAATGCACGCAGCGGATTGCTTTGGTTCGTCAACTAGAGACCATTGGAGCTGACGCCTTTGACCAGCTGAAGGCACAGATGCAGGTCAGGGACACATCAGACTACCTGTCGCGAAACTATCACGCTCATTCTTGCCTGCTTTATTTACAGCGGCAGCAAGCCGTCGCCACATTACATCGCATTGCGACCTATGGACATGTCCCCCTGGAAACTGGACTGGGCGCCTTGTCTTTGTTTCGCGGCGGCTTCTACGAGGAGATGGATCACAAGCTGGATGAATTACGCGACCGCTTTCTCTACGACAACCCCATCGGGCCCTCTACCTCTTTGGAAGAAGTCAGTCTTTTGCTGTGTGAGTTTATGGAGGGAGAAGGGTATGGTCGGTCAGACAGCTTCCACTACTACGATCTCGACAATTCCTTCCTCCATACGGTCCTCGATGTCAAGTACAGGACCCTGCCGTTGACCCTCGTGGCCATTTTCTGCTGTCTGATGCACCGCCTGGGGTATCCAGATGTGCACCCCATTAACTTCCCAGCCCATGTCGTGGCGCGCGTGGACTCAGCGCCAGGGCCGTTCTTTGTCGATATGTTTAAAGACGATGCAGACAAGATTGTGCCAGAAGCCATGCTCATCGACAGACTCCAAGCGCTTGGACTAGCGACGGACTTTCACTTTCTTCAACCTGCGTCTGTCGCGGAAGTAGTGTGTCGGTCTGCACGCAATATCCTAAATAGTCTGCAGCGCAATCCACCGCAGCCAAGGACCCAATTTGAGGGTCTCTATGCAGCGCTGTGCGCACTCATCATCCTGGACAATGGACATCCGGAGCGGCTCTGCGAAGCCCTGGCATCAGTCATCTCGAGCGCATATCCATTCCGCCTGGACGTTGATTTCATGACGGACGTACTCCTGCCCAGGATTGAAGACGAAGGCACGACGCGTGAGCTGAAGAAGGCCATTGCCGAAATGTCGCGCAGCGACCGTGATGGGCCGATACCCAAGAAGAGAGCGGGTTTTGCCCACGTTACACATCGGGTGGGCGAGGTCTTTCTCCACAAAAGGTACGAGTATCGAGGGGTCATTGTGGGCTGGACACGGGAATGCGAGGCTACGGAGAGGTGGCAGACGCAGATGCGAATTCAGGATCTCGATCAAGGCAAAACGCAGCCCTTCTACAATGTTTTGGATGAAGAGGGGAATGCACGCTACGTCGCCCAGGAGAATGTCATTCCCGCGGAAACCTCCACCTGTGCGCGCTTCTTGCAAAACCCAGACATTGGGCGGTACTTTCAACGATTCGAATCAGGGACGTTTGTTCCGTCTGCAGACCTAGCCACAGAGTATCCAGAAGATTAAGTGGTGGTCGTGGCTGGCGGTGACACTGCTGGCAACGTGAGATGATGAATACGATTGCCATGGACATGTATATGAGGATACAGGCACCGCAGTGCTTATTAACGACGTAACCTGAACACCTAATAGGGCGAATGAACAATATTCCTTCGTAATACCGCGTCCGCGTTCCTCTTCACCGGAGTAGCGATGCTCTGCCGAGTAGGTTTCTTGAAAGTTGATTTGGCAATCATGGCCACTAAGAGAATTAGTCTTCGCTCCTCGAAATGAGCCTACCATCATGCGGCAGTGCAACAATCACATTGTTGTCTGTCCCAAACTTGAAGTTATCCGCCTTCACCTCGTCCGCATACCGCTTAATGTGGTATGCATCGTACTTGCCATTCTTCACTTTGGTGAAGTCCCAGGTAACGACAAACGGCCCAGAGCTTGTGACGATGGTCTTCTCCGCCGAGTCAATACCAGTATTGAAATGAGCCGTCGTGAATTTCAGTGGACTTCCCACCTGCGACATCAAAGCCACATGCTGGGGACTTTTATTAGTTAGGAAAGTGGCGGAAAGGGTGCCTACCTGAGTTGCAGTCTTCGCGGCCGAGGCTTTGAATCCTTCCCGAAGCCTTTTTCAAAACCAAGTCGGCCCTCGTTTTTCCCCTCGGTAATGGTCGCGTCGACAAGAAGGAGGTAGGTATTACATGTTGCCAGGATCCACCGACCATCGGCACTCACATCCAAGCCCACAATCGGCTCTCCTAGTTGCGGTATCTGTGTTTTCGCATTTATACCTATCCGGTCAAAGAGTCGAATGTCGCCTTTGTTTGACGCAATCGCGACATAACCTTGCTCTGTAGTCGCCGCAGCCGAGAAGTCATTCTTGGATGCATACTGTTTGAACTCAGAGTCTACCAATTTCGAACCGGAGAGCCGCGGGTCTACCCTGTAGAGCGCATTATGTGATACACCAAGCAAAGTCTGTTCTCCAGTCATGGGGGCAAACTTGCTTCCTGGCATGAAAACATCCGTCTCAATGTCGTCGTGTACTTGCCATTCATCAACAACCTTGCCATACTCTAGATCCATTCGATACAGCTTGTGTCGATCTGCTGGGTTCTGGAGGACCAAAGACTTGTCTTCTTCATGAAGCATTACTTTGGAAGGAGAGAATAGCTTTTGGGAGCTGGGTGATTTGATATGATCGATGGTGGTTGAAAAGACGAGCTTATCGTCGTTGGTATGCTTGAATACGCCGATCTTGTTTCCTCGGACAACAAAGGACCTGTCATGCTTGTAGCCGACGGCAAGCTGACTATTTTCGTCGACCTGTGCCTTATCGATAGTCTGTGCACTCGGCTCGTTCGCAAAGCTATCGTCATCATCCTCTGACTCTTCTTCAGAGTCCTGATCTCCAACTCCTGGGCTCTCTGTGACAGAATCATCTTTTTCTGAAAGCATATCATCCCCATCACTGAATGCGGACATCACATATTCACGCTGCTCTTGACTCACCTTGCGCCAACTCTGCTGATTCAGATGTTCCCAGAGAGCTTGCATTAAAACCATCTGGATGCTCTCCATGGCCGCAAAAGATTCAAAGCGAAGCAACCATGAAAAGGCGACCTCACGCTCCTCCACCCAGAAATTAAAAATGAAGGACAGCTGTTCGAAGCTGAAAACAGGATTCATCAGAGGCTCGATGGAGAGGGTTATCCATTGCTTTGTTGTGGATCGAATAGACAGTAAATCTTGGATTAGTAAAATCACGGAGGATTGCCTACAATTGAATGAGCCAATATCGACAATACTAGCCGTCACCGTGCTATCTTGTAAAACAAAAACACCAGTCGAACTATCGAATAGGTGCAACTCCGCTTGAGTATTTGACAGCGTCTCCCCTTCCGAATGCGAAGCAATATTGAGCTTGGCAGCCTTCTCGTTGATGGCATTCACGTCAGTGTCCTGCTTCAAATGGGGCTGTTCTGTTTTGACTTTTGCACTGCGGCGGGAAGCTGGTACGGATATCTTATTTCGTACAAAGTCATTTACCAACAGCTGGTCCGCACCCTGTGAGGATCTGCCGTACTTGCGCTCAAACTGACATTCAGCAGCCAACTTCTGGAAATTTTTGGCCGTCGCAATGCCAGTATTCGTATCGCAGGCAAATTCATACATATCTCCCCTATCGCCACTTAGATCTCTCCAGGCGAAGACTATATTCTCTGCTTGTTCCGTCATACACAACTCTAAGCAGTCGTCCAAGAGGAAGGGTTTCTCAATCGCATCCAGCCTCTCCACTTCACTGTCAAGCTCTTGATCTTCCCCTTCCTCGAATGCCTTCGTAATGACCAGCTCATACTGATGCGGCAGGACAGTCTTGCGAATACTTGCAGCTGCGTCTTTATATATTTGCTCCGAGTGCCCTCGGGATGAATGCGGTCTGACTAGAAACAGTTGGCCGGCAGCAATCAGGGCTATTTCGTCGTCATTCTTGGAACCGAGGACGTAGTTCCCCAGTCCCCGAAGGATATTCATTCGTAGTCAAACAGACCCTGGCAAGGACGGCTTGTAGCAGTGCAGCAGATAGAGCCTTGGTTTTGGTGTGGAGTTCGCTACGCCGATACCTGCATGATGTCTAGGTGGCTTCTTGGTCGCGTAACCACAACACCTCCTCGCACGTCCGGTAGGCAACCATGATGTTCCGTCTGAATGAACGCGTCCTGTGCTTCCACGGACCGCTGCTCTACGAGGCAAAGGTCCTCAAGTTTCGTGATGGATCCGGTAAGGGCGATGTGGAGTCGGTGGAAGAGCTTGGCTCGCCGAGTCCCGAGGGCCAATACTACCTTGTACACTACAAGGGATGGAAGAACTCGTGGGACGATTGGGTCCCGGAAGACAGAGTGCTCAAATGGACAGACGAAAACTTGAAGACGCAAAAGGAACTGAAAGACGCTACAGTTGCAGCCACGGCGCCAAAGAAGAAGCTCACGGATAAGAAAAAGGACACACAAAAGTTGGATGACGATATTAGGAATGGCTCGGCTGCAAAAGAGAGTCCTGCGCCACCCGGCCGACCAACTAAGCGAGGGCGTGAGATGGAGCTAGACAAGGAAGAAGATTTCATGAAGAGAACCGAGGTCAAAATCAACGTTCCCGACACGCTCAAGGCGCAACTTGTCGACGACTGGGAAAATGTTACCAAAAATCATCAACTCGTTCCACTACCCCGCACTCTCACCGTGAAGTCACTTTTAACCTCCTTTAAAGAATCCCTTCCCAAGAAGAGGCCAGGCAGCGCCGAGTTTGACATACTCGAGGAGATTCTGGCCGGCATTAGACTCTACTTTGATCGGTCCCTCGGGAATATCTTGCTGTATCGCTTCGAAAGACAACAGTATCTGGACATAAGGCGGCAACACCCCAAAAAGGAAGCCAGTGAGATCTACGGCGCAGAGCATCTCATCCGACTATTCGTCACCATGCCAGAACTGGTCGCCCACACCAATATGGACCAGCAAAGTGTGGACGTCCTGAGAGGACATATCGAGAGTATTTTGCGTTATCTTGCCAAACGAAAGGACGAGTGCTTTGTTGATACATACCAAAACGCATCACCGTCATACGAAGGCCTCTCCAGAGGTTCGTGAGGCTTTAACGCTTTGGGTTTGGAAAGCTGCGACTGTGGTTAGTATGTCCCTGCAAGTGCTCACGTACACGTTCAGGAGAGCACCTTTCAAGCTTCGCACTTCGACTCTAACTTGGCTGGCAGCATCGTCATCCTTTGTCCTTCTGCCTTTCCCATATTGCGATCCGAAGTTGTGATCGATGAATGGAGCATGATTAGATAGCATGTTGTCTACTATTCCCCCTATACTACTTAGCCCATCTGAGATCTCTGTCATGGTCTTGTCTAAAGTGACATCGAGGAGTAATTGTGCGCTTTCTGGCAGCCTGTGAAGCTCTTTGCCGTCGTTGATTGGCATGATAAGATCCTGCGGATCTGTTTGCGTAGAAGTGTCTGTAACCTCGACTCCAGCAGATACTTCCGTAGCTCTTTGTGGCTCTACCGTGACACACAATTTTACTCTTTCATTGAAGCTGCACAACTGCTTTGTAGTCGTGGCGGCAAGAGCAATGCGCGCTTCGACAAGCTGCTCTTGCAGTGGCCTCCCAAAGAAGCGGGCGAGAAAGACGAGTGTGGAGCCCAGACCACACGCCAGGTAGAGAGTGAGCAGCAGCCTGCTGAAGGACAGCCTGGCATTTTTGTGTATTTTGTTTGGCTCCTGAAAGACGGGTATGGTGGTGGCCATCGTTGTCGGCAGGTCGTCTACTCCACTTGCCAGGATGTATTCGCCCAACTCGCAGGAGGACGATTCTCGGTCCTCGTCACTGAGCAAGGTCGATGAGATGCAGCTTGCGAAGAAGACGCAGGATCAGAGCTTTGGAGGAAGCCAGGAAGCCCAGTCAGAGCTTTCCTCGCAGCAAGCTCCTCAGTCGGCCCTCAAGATTACGTTGAAAATTGGCCGAGATAAGCTGCGAAATGTGACAGAGTCAGGGAATGGTCGAGCCTCTAGCTCCTTTGATGGTCAGTCCCAGAACTCTTCCATGAGCTCCGTCGCGAGCTCCGTCGCTTCTGATGACAGTAATGACGAGTACTCGGCCCACGCTCATGGCCTGGAACGGATGAGTACGAGGAAGCAAGGACGGTATGACAATGAGAACGAGAGGGAAGCCACCGAAGAGCAAGATGACAACGCGTTTTATTCCAATATGGAGTCTGATGACTCCAGAGCCAATACACCGGACGTGTCGAAGCTCACGAAACGACAACGAAGCAAGATCGATGATGTCAATCAGGACTTGTTGGAGCTTCCAACCGATCGGGTAGGTCGAAAGAATATGTCTGTCGAGGAGCAGGCTCTGAAACGTGCAGAAATGGCACGCCGTCGGAAACACTTGACGGACAAGAGAGTGGAGGAAGAGAAAATGGGCACCATCAACCGACTCCTGCGAAAACAAGCGGTCAAGTCGCGAAAGGGAACGAGGACTGGCACTGGCGAGGCAACGCCTGTATTTGAAGAGGATGGCACTCACCCATCAGCTACTAATACATTGCCTCAACACATGACGAGATGGGTCAGTACTTCTTCCGGGAGCCTCTTCACTGTTCCATCCTACTGGCTGAAAGAAAGGCCAACGGTGCCGAAGGAGATAGATAATATCTGAAGCAAAGTCTCAACCTACCTCGAAGGCTTGTGTGCGGCGAGAGCTTGGAGAGGCCGTCGTGTCTTTGCGTTTTTGAGGGGGGCGCCACCTGTCGCCTTTGATGGGGTAGAGGTTGGCGATGAGACTCTTGACATCTCAGAGATCTCTGGACCGGCAGTACGTCCAGGACTCACGTGGTTTGATCCGGCTAAAGCTGCATATTTCCGAGTTCGCTCATGCTTTCGCTGTACATTTCGAAATTTGTCTAATAGCTCGGTCCACTTAATGTCCTCGACTTTCGGTTTATGGGTGGAGGATTTGATCCTTTCATTATTGATCGGACGCATGTGCGGTTGAAAGACACCTACTGAACTTAAGCAGGTCAGTCGATTGCGGAGAGTCGTAAAGGCAGAGGATTGGGGCAAGATCATAAGGAGTCCATAGAGTGATTTGTAGAGATAGGGAAACTTTTCAGGTTCCAATAATTGCAGTCGCAAATCTATTATGTCAATTTAGTAAGCGCGATGGCATACAAGTAAAGATTGGAGATTCCAGCAATTGGACAAGCTTATCAACTTGAATCAGCAAGCTGACTGTGATTTCCAATTCGGCACTTTCGTGAGTATAAACTCAAGGAACCTTACAAGATGGAGAGTAGATTTGAAGCTTGCTCGTAGGCTTGGGCCAGCAAACAGAGTGAGAAGGTTGCCACAGCATTGTGAGAAAAGGACCTGAAGAGAGAAATAAAAAGCGATTGGCCGTCCTAATCGTCAGTGAGGAGGTCATTTTACACAACCTTTGTGTCCAAATATTTTAACCTCAAGCGAAAGTCTGTCAGTTCCGGAGCAGTGATTAGATTGTTGCTCAGATTATGAACCATAATTCCCGCGAAGTCTAAATCCTACAGGTAAGTAATGCTTGGCGAATGCATACGGACCTCATAATTCTCAAGCTGTTCAGCAAATGCTTTATACACACGTTCAGCATTGAGGTTGTGACAAAGCTGCCTGATTATCACGTTCCCTCGACTGTTGAGAAGATTTTGATCTTGTTTGAAGAGACTTATGAGATTTGACACAAAACTGGAAAAGTAGGTATGCTTGCGAATGGTGAAAATTTGTGCGAGTAATTGCAGAGTCCTTGTTATCACCTCCTCACTTGAGTCTGCAAGAATTCGAAGTAATGTCTGTGGGGTATCTGTTTTCGAAAAGAAATCCTAGGTGTTAATGGTACTTATCGGTCTCCTTACTTGACTCGGGACTCGATGGTGGATAGTTATCAGCCATTCCAGCGCCGCAAGTCGAGAAGTCTCATGGGATGCGTTAAGTTGCCGTGTGATGACTTCCAGTGTGTCGGCAACATTCACTGGGGATGTATATTCCGCCTTCTCTGCGACTTTATTCTTTTTGCCTTCCCGATTCGGCTTCAATGCCTCAGCATTCTCACCTTCTTCCTTCTCATCAAATTCTGGAAATGAGGGAGACTTCACAATAGCAAGCAGGCTTTCATTGACCTCCTGTGCTCTTGTCATTAACTTCTCTTCGCTGTATGAAACAGATGGGAGCACAAGCTCTAGAAGCCGAGGCAAAAACTGGAGTACTTCATTCGGACAAATAATCAAAAGCTCATGAACCCACCGAAATGCCGTGACACATATCTCGTCTTCTAGATATTGTAAGGAGGAAACAGCTGTCATACTCACCTGCAGAATCAAGTAATTCAATAAGAACGTCAACAATTTCGTGATATTTTATATGCACGTTTTGCCCGGGAGCCCAATCAGTGGCTTCATCGAAGCCATTGCCTAGTTCCTCATGGGCCAAGTCTTTTTCCTCGTGAGACTCCATGGTAACCGCGCTACTTGAGCCTTTATATGGTGAATCCAATGCCTGTGAAGAGGGGTGTGAGTTTGGGCTAACTATCGTCGTAGTTACGCTGTTTGCTTTCACAATTTGCTGAATCTCAGCAAGAAAGTTGTTTAGAGATCGATGCGTAGCTTCACAAACATCTGGATTTGGGTCATTCAGAAACCTAAATAAGCCTCTCAGGAAGGAAGGAAGAAAAGACACTAGCTCCAAGTCCGGAATTGAGCCGAGAAGCGTTATCCAGGATACTAAGAACATTCTCGTAAAAGCGTTCATGACGTCCATGCGTTCAGCAAGAAGAGGAACAAAATTTTCCAAAGAAAATACTGCATTTTGCTCGTTTCTCAAAGTATTGTCACCATCTTCCTCACCCATAGTAACCGGCGAGGCAGCTTTTTCTGCAACGATATCCTTGAGTAGACGATCCAGTAGCTCAGCACCATTTTTAACGGAAAGCTCTGAATCCGCGGAAAGCTATCATAAGTGAATTCTTCCTCTACGTCACCTTGCAAAGCGCATCAAACAAGTCGTTGAAGTAAACTAGGATATGACCTTTCGCAATTTTGGCTATGTTATACATGCTCTCACATGCATAGTATCTAACTCGTGCGTCCTGGTCCCCAAAGCAGGCAATGACAGGGGGAACCAGAGCATGAAGGTGCACTCCTACACCCTTTGGTTAATGTAAATTCATTACCAACCATACCGGTCCCAACGCAATAGCTGCGGCAGCGAGCCCAATGAGACCGCCATTGCGAGCATGTGGCTGATGTATCGCGTAAGCGTAGTTCTTGCATAGATGATCGATGACTGTTTTGATTTTGTCTGTTTCCCCATTGTCGAGGAGTTCGCGGATATATTTCTCAAGTTCCAAGGCTGCGGCCTTCCGTTTGTCATAGAGCCGATCGTGGAGTCCGCGTTGGATTTCTTTGTCTAGGATCGACATGGAATCTATCGTCTAGACTCCATGGACTGCGAGATCATTCATAGCCGACAGGGAGAATCGCCCCACACTTTAGATTCCGGTGCGACAAAATCACGAGACAGGGAACAAGAATATATTATAGCACGACATACACTTTGATTCGATCAGGCAGTAGAAGTGGCAGCTGGCGTTTCAGGAAAGCTTCCAGGGACCGGCTCAATCGATTCACCATCGTTCAAAGCTCGATCAGCAGCAGCCCATGACTTCAGTCCGGAAGTCAAGTCATCTGCTTCATCTTCCTCGGCCTCCTTCGAGGTATTTGCAAACTGTGAAGCTATCGGTAGGTCTTTGCTTTGAACCCCAGCAGGTGGAGCACGTGAGTCTTCCTGTGATGACACACCAAGTGGGTCAAACCGTTCGGTTTCTAAAGCATTTAGATCCTCGGGGCCTTCCGTCCCGGGTGTGTCATCTTCAACTGTCAAGACTGCTATTTCGGTAGTCTCTTGTAACCCATTCGACGAGTCAGCGTCGCGTAAAGTTTCAGTGACCAATATTGCTTCAGTATCATTGCTTTCTCCCTCCTCGTCGATTGGATTTGTTTCATTTACAACAGTGTCTTCCATAATTTGTGGCCGAGAAGCTGACAAACCTGAAAGCCCATTCTCATCTAAGTTGTTAGAAGTTCTCTTCACACTATCTGTGGCTTCCAGGTTTCTGTCCTGCTCGTTCGCTTCACTCGAAAAACGACCGCCTTCCGGACGAATAGGGCTTAAGGGAGTTTCGCCTACCTCCGTAGTACTGTGGGGAGCAGAATATGGTACCTCATCAGCCTCATCGTGCTCCAAGCCATCCGCGGACTCATTTGAATTTTCTCTCATCGCACTAAGACTTTCTTTTTGGTGACTTTGCACGAAAGTGTCTCTCTCCTTTGGACTTGCACTTCCGAGAGCACTCAGCTTTTGAATATCATTGTACCATGATAACATCACTTCATGGCTCTCAGCTCTAAACACCCAAGAATGGTCTCGGTGGAATTGCCCAGATTGCTTACCTTTCAATACGAATTTGTGGGACGTAGAACTCTCCTCGCTGTGCTCGCCAAGTTTACATTCTGGGAGGTGAAGTGACATGAGAGGGGTGATTTCACGAGTTCTGTCAGGCGATCGGTACTCGTGCAAAAATAGAGAACCAGTAAGGACATACCATGCGCTTGTGTAGGATCGCAGATATTTTGTTTTCCGCTCCAAAGGGCCAGAACGCATCTCAAGAGTAGTTGCAGCTTTTTGACCGGGGTATTCGATATGCTGCAGTTCTCTGATAGAAGCCGTTGGATCAACAAAATTTCTGTCGCGCTGGACAAGCGCATTCCATTCCTGATCATATGCAATCGCATCCATAGCATCATCAAGTTCCGTATTTAACATTGTCAAGCTCTCAATGCTAGGTCGTATCACTAGACTGGAATATTCAGCAAACACTTCTTGAACATTATTGATTATGGTCCGTTCCAAGGCTTTTCCAGAAGCTGTCAAATCAGTCAATATTCATAGAAGTTAAAATACCTTGAAGGTTAAGGTGCGCTTGTTGTAAGTAATTTTCCTCTTTCAGTTGCAACTTCAATTGACGATCTACCGCGAGCCGGGCTGTATAAGGGTCCTGGTTTGCAGACATCTCGCCGCCACTCCTTTCTTCGAAATTTAAATATTGCAAAAGAGTGTCAACATGTCGACGAGTGGTTTGGATTTCTCTTCCTAGATTGCTTCTAAAGTCCCCGGAAACATGTTTTACTTCCTTTACTTTCAGCGCCAAATCTTCTCGCTGTTGTTCGATACGACCAACTAACTTGTTGGAGATTATTCTGGCATTCTCAGCAGCTTGAGCAGATTGTTTTCTGGAATTAGCAAAAAGGAACGACGGGCGCATACTTGTGAGATTCTAAAAGAACTTGCCCCATTTCTTGAACACCGCCAGATTTCTCAAAGCTATTAGAATCGCGGAAGGGTAACATATAAGAACTGGCCATTTTCATGAAGTCTCGCGATCGGTTATCTTCAGCTTGTGCAGCATTCTTTAAGAAATTAGATATGTCCTTCAAGATTTGTCTCCAGGAATTAAAGCGGACCACCAAGATTTCTGCTGGAGTTCCATCAGGGGGTACAACAAGCTTGAAAGCCGAATTGTCAGGCTCTCCTTCGGAAACAATTTCTGCGATTGCCCTATCTTTGCCCCATCTGCGGCTACTAAATCTTCTAAGCGAAGACCTAGGCTTCAAGTCTGTTGGTCTGGACTGCCTTGGGCTTTCCCCTTCTGTCTGATGCACTGGTTCAGACGTCGCCTGCATTTGGGTATTATTAGATACTTGATCACCTGCCATTTGAGACTGAGATTCTTCCGAAGCTTCTGAAGTTTGTGGCGGTAGGGCTGCTGTCTGCGGCAAGGATTCGCCCTCGGTTGGCTGCACATGCGAATCTGTCTCATGCTCGCCAGTCAATGATTTGCTTGATGAGTCGTGAACAGGATCTTGGTCAAACCCTTTACCCTGTTCGGTATGTCCCAACGACTTTTCAGCGTGACCGATCGTGCTTGTGTCGTCCTGTTCAAGCAAAGTTTCGTCTTCAGCAGTAGAAACAACATTGGTTTGATGGGAATTTCTTTCGCCTTGAGCTGCGTTGGAAGTGTCCAGATGTTCAGTAGATGGTGCTTCAACTTCAACATAATCACGCTCAATGAATCCTCCTTCTTCTGTCGTATCATTACTTAGTGGAATTATTGCGTTCCCTTTGCTCGGAACCTCGGCGCTCTCATTTGGGTAGTGTACCTCTTCCGTCTCGCCTTCTCCAGATTGCGTGCCAATGCCGCTGTCCGCAACTCTTTTTTCCGACAGATCCGATTCTGGCACACCTATTTCGGAAACGGAAACTGCCCGATCAGACTGAACGCTCTCATTCGTCAGTACATTTCTTGACGCACCACCAGCAGGAGTACTATCCGCCCCCAAACCATTGGGCTGAGATTCCTCATCTACTGTCGAGGCGGGTTCAGTAATCAAAGGCTCGTGCTCGTGCTCGTGCCCTGCTTCCGATCGGTCCAACTTTTCGGTAGCCATACTGTTCGTAGCAATGTCTGGTCTCGAGTCATTGAAATCGTCTATAATTGGGCCCATTTTGATTGCCTCATTCTCCGATTGGGTAAGAGGAGGGGTGGTCATCGCAAAAGTGTGGTTATGACGCAACTCGCCGCAAACATCAAAATAATGTTATCTAGGATCAGCCACTTCTCCACCCATGGACGCACCTCCTTTCACCCGAGGTAAATTCTATAGAGCCGAATTGGGCCACGCTGGCAATGCTATTTGTGTTATGCGAGTTCTATGTTTCTCAAATTGTACATGCAGTACCCCAATCGTGTGGCGCATTGCTGAAGCGTCTCTGTTGATGTAGCCCGTGTCCATTAGCACTACAATGAGTTTGGCGTCGATCACAACGTCAGTACTGCGAGGAACTAGGTGAACTACGAAGAGAATTTACAAGCCCAAAAGGCTTTGCTAAAGCTAGCAAGTAATTGTGCGGCTCGTTTGAAGAGATATGAACGGTTTTCCACTACAAAAGATCTTTCTCGATGAATTGCTGATAGAGAGAACTTCCCAGTCGTGCAGGACTTCGCTCGACCACACAGCCCGCCCCTTGCAGTGCTGTGATTTTAGAATCTGCACCGCCCTTGCCACCGGAAATGATAGCACCCGCATGCCCCATTCGACGACCAGGTGGTGCAGAAATGCCAGCGATAAATGCAGTAACTGGTTTCGGTGACTTACGTGTCTGATTGTGCTTCTCTAGGAATTCTGATGCATCTTCCTCAGCAGAACCCCCAATCTCGCCTGAAATTAGCCTCTGAAATAGTACTGCAAACCAATCATTACGATCCCATCCGTGTCTTCGTCTTCTATAAAGACACTCAAGGCATCGACAAAATTAGTACCCGAAAACGGATCTCCTCCAATGCCAATGACAAGAGATTGGCCCAAGCCTACTTCCGTAGTCTGATTCACAGCTTCATAAGTCAAAGTTCCCGATCTCGAGACAATCCCGATCCGACCCTTTTTGTGTATTGAGGAGGGCATGATCCCAATTTTGCATCTGCCTGGAGCAATTATACCTGGACAATTTGGACCGACTAGTCGAGTCTTGCTCTGCGTCTTTAGTATATCCACCACGCGCACCATGTCATGCTGTGGGATACCTTCAGTGATACAAACTACAAGAGGTAGTTCTGCTTCTATCGATTCTTCTATAGCTTTCGCTGCTAACGAAGGTGGGACGAATATTGCTGATGCATCGGCACCACCTTCGGCAATGGCATCTGAGACTTTACCCCAAACGGGAAGGCCAAGATGTTTCTCACCTGCTTTCTTTGGATTTATGCCACCAATAACATTCGTACCATAATCAATAGCCTGCTGGGCGTGGAACGAACCCTGTTTACCAGTAAAACCCTGAAAAATCAACTTGGTGTCGGAGCCAATTTTGAGGTTCTTCCGAGTATCATAGTAAATAAAACGGCAAGTTGAGTGCGTACATTTCCTTAGCGATGCCAATGTACGTGGCCTTATAGAGTTCATTGATTCCGTCCTGGAGGCTGGAGCTCGCGATTCACGTGATCAAATCTTCTGAAGCCACAGCCGCGAGATTCACACTACGAGTACCTCCCCCATACATACTTTTACACAATTTATTCAGCTCGAGCGTACATACTTCCCGACAACTATGGCACTGGAAGGTTAGTCAAGATTTACATGATGACTTACTGGTCGCGTTCATAAGGTTCAAGTGTAATCTGTTCCATTGGCTTTATTCTTTCCTCTCTAAGTTTTTGAACTTCTCGCGCAAAGACCGTCTCAGCATTGATTGTGGAATCGATACAGTTTGCTTTAATACTGATCACAATTCCTCCTCCATTTTTTAAAAACAGATGCGCATTCAGAGCAATAATTCGTGCTTGATCTGGTTGTGCGACATCAGCAAAAATAACATCCACCATCCCGACCAACATTCGGTACTTCATTGGGTGTCTGGCGTCTTCAACTAGGGGTATGACGTTGGTGCGCTTCTTTGCCATATTAATTAAATCTCTCCCGCTACGGTGCGAGAATTCCACAGCATACACAATACCTTCCTGCCCTACAATATCTGCGACATGAGAGACAGATGTACCAGATGCAGCCCCTAGATAGAGAACCTTCGCCCCTGGTTTAATATGAATGTGGTCGAGGCCGCCTAGAATACCAGCGGCCAGCTTAGATCGAAACGGATTCCATACTCGGTATTCGATCTTCGTAGCGATTTCGTCTTTACCTGTCGGCCCGTCTATTGCCACTCGTTTCTCCCCGTAAACAGACTCGCCGGGAACAAGGTTCTTAGTCACAAGTAAATCTTCTTTCCCTCTAGCAACAAAAACTCCCGCATGACGATGTGGCTCGATGATGACTCTTGCGCCACCCCTTGGTGCTGGCTTGCCGAAACCACCTCGTCCCATTCCCCGACCACCCCGACCGACCGAGCGAGGGCGGCCGCCGTTTCTCATTGCGCTAGCTCCACGGCCGCCGGGAGAACCTCTTCCACCGAAACCACGCCCACCTCTCATACCTGATCCACCTCTCCCTCCGCGGGGGGTAAATCCATTTGCCTGCGACATAATGTTGAATACCGGCCTTCCTCAACCGGGAAGCTGGACTAAGTGTGCCGTCGTGTAGAAAACTTGAAAGCTTGGGTGGAACCAGGCACATACGATGGACCAGCAGTGTGAGAGGCAATAGCGAGGGTATTTATATAACACAACACGGGCAATCCAATGGCGCTGCCACAGACCTATTCTCCAAGTCTTTGTTCGACGTGCCTGCGGAAACGATACAGAAATCTGTAATTGCGTAGCCTCAACTTCCATCATCCCCCACGCACTTGTTGCCAGTGAAGGCCGAAGTCAATTCCTTCCTTCTAAGAACCTGCCTACGAAAGAAGTCGGCAACTGCACCCTTGGCTCCTCCTCTATCCTGAAGTATTTCATGATATGAGTGACCTGCTTGAAGAAGTTCATAGTCTCATGATACTCCGCGTACCCTTTAAAGTGCAAGACGTCTATTGCAGGCAATGAAGTCACGAATCTGTTTTTCTCGAACTCTCGACGAATCTTGTTCCTTGCTTGAGGAATGGTGACATCCAAGCTGTACAGCTCTAATATGCTGGGTGCACCGCGCTGCCAGGCTCGGTAAAGAGATAAGACTCGTGACCTTGCATCTGCCGCACTTAACGACGACCTACTTGTAGCCGCTAGATACGTCGGGTTGATTGGCATATTTGGTATGGTGGTGAGTGAGTCGGCGCAGACGACCCCCAAAATACAACAATCATGCTCATTTCGAAACATGGAGCGTGAAAGGAAGAAACTACTCTCGGGGTTAAGCAAAAGAAAGCAGAGCAAGCTTATGCATGATGAGGATTATGTGGAAGCAATCTCAGCGATTGTCAAAAGAGACTTCTTTCCCGACCTAGAGGATATCACCCATAAAAACTCAGAAACCTTTACCGACCCTCAGCACCCTGTATCACAGATTCATACTGAATGGGAAAATGAAATACAAGGGCGTTTGTCAGTCTCCAATGAAGTGAAACCTGGTCATCGAGAGCGTATCAAGGAGAAACTTGGCGGACTTGATGAATTTTTCTTTTCACACGGATCAGAGGACAATGTGTCATTCTCTCAGCTTCTAGATCTACAGAACTCAATCAAACGACAGAGGAATGCTCGTCATTATCGGAGAAATAACGTGACTACGCAAATCTCGAAGGTACGTGATGAAAATGGCACTAGAAGGGTGGGTCACACATTGCGAAACAATCTCATGTTCGACCCGGATAGCACATTTGATCAAGACAAGAAATTCGAGAAGCTCGGTAAAAGGATAGCTTATGCCAATATGCGCACCTGCTCTGAGCACAACAATCCCAGACCATTGTCATTTAATAGACAAGTCGCATCCCGGAATAGCAATAACTTGCCTCCCATGGTAAATGGGCATGGCTTTGTGCTCTCGACTGAGACCAGTGGCAAGTCCAGAAATTTCAGTGATCGCACGAAAAGCTCAGCTGTTAACTCGAAGTTAACAACAGCCGGAAATGCTTTACTTCAGAAATTTGCACACAAGGATACTTGAGGCTTGTGTGAATCACAAAAGTCGGTGGCATGGTTGCTTGCTTGTAAGCCGGGTAGAAAGCCTTACAGAAAAACGGAACAATCAAATATTGCATCCAAGATGTCGATTTGGATTCATACACTTAACGTGTGTTTAGTCTGGAATGATGACAGTCGGAGCCTGGGGGAAATCCCCGAAGCTATCGATGAAGAGGTCCATCTGGGGGTTTTGTATACGCGTATTTCGCACCGAGGAAACGGTTACAGAAGGAAGCATCATAAATGTTTTAACATAAACCCATGGCGCAATCACAACACTCCTCTATCGCGCAACATGCTAGTAAGCCAGCGCAACAGCCCATGGCAGCGCCACCTCCACCCGATCCGCTCTGTTGGGGTCTTTGTTGTTGTTGAACATACATTGGCTGTTGCTGGGATGGGTACCCTTAGATTAACCCGTATCCTTCAGATACTCGTACCTTGATTATAACCTCCCTGATCATATCCGCCTTGATTGTAGCCACCGTAACCTTGCTGGGGACCTTGTGGTGGGTAACCTAGGTGTTAGTTCTACCCAAAGCTCGGCTCACTTACCCTGATTGTAACCCCCTGGTTGACCCTGTTGCGGATACTGCTGCTGACCGTAAAATGATCTGTTTTCTCCGCCAGCAGACTGTGGGGGGTAGTTTGGCTGGCTCATGTCGATTTCGTAGATTGCTTACCGTTGACACGATGGATATAGCCGATCAGATACGATCTAACAATAACAGCCACAGGGAACTTAATCAGAGTTGGACGTGCAACATCATATGCTTTCAAACACTCAAAATGGAAGGACATCGTGACACACCTACTGTACTCGCAATCTTATCGTACTGGAAACGAGGCTGGAATGTGCACAGTCCATCGCATTTTACATTGGCAATCAACCCTAAGGGTCATTCAGGGAAGCGAAACAGTGGACACTAGATAGCATTGTGCATTTGAATATCAAGTTACACACTTCAAGACGCTCCTGACATCATACGTACAGATGGCATAGCATGTGCACTGCATTCCACTCCAATTCTCCAATGTTGCCCAATATCCCATGCCTCTTGTTTGCCTTGCTAAGGTGGAAGGGGAGCCTGGGTGTCCGAGCTTCAGATGTTCAATTTTGTGCGTCGCCAATGGCGTCTTTTCGCATTATACCTAATCGTGTTTCCGGTCCTTAGGCGAATCCACTGAGGGATGGGTCGGTTCTGCCTTGCGGCTTTGGCCAGCTTCTGTTTGGTCCTGAACGTCTTTTGCGATGGCATTTCTGCTTTGCCTTGGAATGGTGGTGGTGGTTGAAGGGGCTAAGCGAATGAGACTTTACTCAGGGCTTTGACCCTACAAACTTTGCCCCTCGCTCGTATTCGTATTCGTACTCGTGTTGTCGATCTAGGCAAATTTTGGAAAATATAAACCGAACGTGCGGCAGCACAATCGCGTCAGTACAGACCAACTGGCAGCGAATATGTCCACTGTCTGTTATGGCACAGGTGACCCGGGCGCAAGCCTTGAAGAATCTACTGAAATATCATCTCCCGAAGAAGCTGTACTGCGACAGAAGGGTGAGGATATCATTATCGGAAAGACAGAAGCTTCGGCATCTTCCGTTTCATCAACGGTGAAAAGTTCGAATAGAACAAGTTTGAAGGCAATTGAAGGCGAGAAGTCGGATGGGTTTGGATATCTTCCGGAACATGAAGCAGAGATACTTATTCGCCAGATCAGAACAAACCCTGCGAAAATTTCCTTCCTAACTTTATTTCGATATGCTACAAGAACAGACAAACTTCTAATATTTATCTATTGCCTCACCAGCATAGGTGCAGGAGCTGTCATGCCATTGATGACTGTTTTGTTTGGCTCTTTAACAGACACATTTAAAACCTGGTTTCTAGGGGGACTATCTGAAGATGAATTTCGCCACAGCATTTCGCACTTTACAATATTTTTTATTTACTTAGCTGTCGGCGAATCTGCTCTTACCTATTTTTCCACAGTGGCGTCTATATATTGCGGAGAACACATTACACGGAAAATACGAGAGAATTATCTTCGTACAATATTACGACAGAATACAGCCTTTTTCGACAGCCTTGGTGCGGGTGAAATCACTACGCGGATTACGAGTGATACGAATCTTATACAAACCGGTATATCAGAAAAAATAAGCCTAACCCTGGTCGCTATTGCTACTTTTATTAGTGCATACGTAATAGGGTTTACGCAGTCATGGAAATTAACTCTGATCTTAACTTCTACAATCGTGGCTATCTTTGCTCTATTTGCTGTCGGATCGTTATTCATAGTGCGTTGGACAAAGACAACGTTGGATGCTTATGCAAAGGGCGGTACGCTCGCTGAGGAGGTCCTTTCTACTATAAGAAACGCCCAAGCGTTTGGAACTCAGGATCGGCTCGCGGATCAATACAATGAGCATCTAATGCTGGCCGAAAAATGGGGTATAAAAAAATCGTCGGCAACAGCCGTTACCATCGGTGGCATGTTTTTCGTCATTTATGCAACTTACGCACTAGCATTTTGGCAAGGTTCGCGTTTCCTTGTTAACGGAGAGATTGGCACCAAACAGGTTGTCACCGTACTTCTTGCCATCATGATCGGTGCATTTTCACTGGGGAATGTAGCTCCAAATTCACAAGCCTTTACTGCAGGTCTCGGGGCTGCGTCGAAAATCTTCGAAACGATTGATCGAGTACCTTATCTAGACTGTTCATCTGTTGAAGGTGAACGTCCCGAATCATGTCAAGGGACTTTACGATTTAAAAATACGAAATTTATCTATCCGTCACGACCAGAAGTCTTGGTTCTTTCTGATTTTAACTTGGAGGTACCTGCTGGTAAGACTACTGCACTTGTTGATGCAAGTGGGTCAGGCAAGTCGACTGTTGTCGGACTCGTGGAGAGGTTTTACGACCCTGTAGGAGGTATTATTACCCTCGATGGGAAGCCACTGGAAGACCTCAACGTGAAATGGCTGCGACAGCAAATATCGCTTGTCTCCCAGGAGCCAACCTTGTTCGGAACTACAATCTATGAGAACGTCGCATTTGGCCTCATGGGTACAGTACATGAACAAGCCGAAGAAAAAGTAAAACGTCAATTAGTGAAAGACGCTTGCGAGTTCTCGAATGCACACGGTTTTACTTCAGCTCTTCCAGATGGTTACGAAACGAATGTTGGTGAACGTGGGTTTCTACTTTCTGGAGGCCAAAAGCAAAGGATTGCTATAGCGAGAGCTGTTGTGAGTGATCCGAAAATTCTCCTCCTCGATGAGGCGACGAGCGCGCTGGATGTAAGGTCAGAATGTGTTGTTCAAGATGCTCTTGATAGAGCAGCTCAAAGCCGCACTACAATTGTTATAGCCCATCGATTGAGTACAATCAGGGATGCAGACAATATCGTTGTTATGAGCCATGGCGACATCGTTGAACAGGGCACCCACGATCACCTCTTATCACAAAAAGGAAGTTACTATGAGCTCTGCGAGGCCCAGAAAATTATTTCCGAAAAAGAATTGAACGAGCTCGAAATTGGAAGTAATGAGGGCATTGACGAAAAGGAAGAAGTCATGCGCTCATTCTCGCCAGTCCAATCGAATGGAATAAGCGGAAATTTGAGCACCGTCTTATCCCAAACTCCGCTAGACACAGTAAACAGTAAGTCGAGCAACAAGGCACAAAACACTGGAGAGGAGCTGGCTGATAAGCATCCTCTTTGGACTCTGATCAAATTGACGGCTTCCTTTAATACTAAAGAAAGGTGGCTGATGGCTCTTGGCCTTGCGTTTTCGGTACTTTGCGGAGCTGGAAATCCAATATCTGCGTACATGTTCGCACAGTGCATATCAGCTATATCTCTCCCGCTGACCGAATCAGCTCTGATAGCAAGCCGATCTCGGTTCTGGGCTCTAATGTACTTCGTTCTGTCGCTCGGGCGTAAGTCATTTTCTATCAGAGAGCTAATTTTCAAGTCTTTCTTTCATACGTAATCAATGGAGTAATTTTTGCTTTCTGTTCTGAGAAGCTAATTCGACGAGTTCGTGACTCGAGCTTTCGATCTATGTTGCGACAGGATATAGCTTTCTTTGATCAGGAAAAGAATACTGTAGGTGCACTGACATCTACCCTTTCAATTGACACGACAAATCTGGCTGGAATGAGCGGAGTGACTCTCAATACAATAATTAGTATGTTTACTACGATTGTTGTGGCGATCATCCTGTCTTTGAGCTTTGGATGGAAGTTAGCACTAGTTTGTACATCGACTGTGCCACTACTTTTGGCCTGTGGTTACTATCGCTTTCATATTCTAGCTGTATTTGAGACTAGGGCTAAGGATGCTTATGAAAGGTCTGCGAGCTTTGCTTGTGAAGCGACTTCTGCTATTCGAACAGTCGCGTCTTTGACACGCGAAGATCAAGTCTGGTGGCACTATCACGAGTCATTGCGAATACAGGCGAAAAGCAACCTGAAATCTATATTACGCACATCAGTTTTATATGCACTCAGTCAGAGTTTGGTCTTTCTTATCATCGCTTTAGGCTTTTGGTACGGTGGTACTCTCATCGCGTCTGGTGAATATACGATGCAACAGTTTTTCATATGTTTCATTGCAATTACGTTTGGAGCACAGAGTGCAGGGACAGTTTTCAGCTTTTCTCCAGACATGGGAAAGGCTCGTCATGCTGCTGAGTCTATTAAAACGCTCTTGGATCGTCTGCCAGAAATAGACTATTGGAGTTCTGCGGGAAACAAAACCAATGGTGTTGACGGACATATTGAATTCCGAAATGTCCACTTCCGCTATCCAACACGAAGACATGTGCCGGTGTTAAGGGGGCTGAATCTAATTGTGAAACCTGGTCAGTATATTGCGCTTGTTGGACCGAGCGGTTGTGGTAAATCGACGACCATCTCACTCACAGAGCGTTTTTACGATCCGGAATCTGGCACTATTCTATTGGATGGCGAAGACATCTCTTCTCTTAATCTTAATGATTATCGGAGCCATATATCTTTGGTGTCTCAAGAACCAACTCTCTATCAAGGCACGATCAAAGACAACGTTCTGCTCGGTTCCAGTAGGGATGTTGTCTCGCAGCAGGAAATTGAAACTGCATGTAAAAATGCTAATATTCATGACTTCATACTGTCATTGCCACAGGGGTACAACACGATGTGTGGACAGAAAGGAGCCATGCTGTCAGGAGGTCAGAAGCAGCGTGTGGCAATCGCACGGGCTCTTATAAGGCAACCGAAAGTGTTGTTACTGGATGAAGCAACATCGGCGCTAGATTCGGAATCAGAAAAGGTTGTTCAAAAGGCCCTCGATGTCGCGGCCAAGGGTCGGACAACTATTGCAGTAGCACATCGATTAAGCACGATACAAGATGCAGACTTCATATATGTGTTTGACCAAGGGAAAATTTGCGAGTCTGGAGATCATGCTCAGTTAATGGCCAGTAAAGGTCGTTATTTTGAACTTGTACAAATGCAGAACTTGGAGAAACGGAGTTGATTATGGTGGGGTGGTGTGACACTGGAGTTTTTTAGATATACGATAGAATAAGGATATCTCAACATGAATTGAGTTCGCGTGTATCAGAAATATCACACTCTGTGTCTTAAGCAGTCTTATCACAAAAGAGATAACATATGAATTGCGAGTTGTAGGATGGTCAGTAGTCAAAAAGAGACCATTGACGAGACGTCTTTGTCAATTCAAGATCAACGGTTACAGAAAACGAATGAGGCGAAAATAGGATGTACTTTCAGTGAACTACACACAAATTTATGTCAGTCAGAACTGGATCAAGAGTTGAGCCGTCTTCGTCGGGTTCCAGACAGTATTTCTATCGCTGCTTGGCTGGTGACATCAACTTGAGTCCAAAAGTCTAATTTACAGGTGGCTTTTGTAGAGCTATGTGAGAGGTTCACCTACTATGGAGTCTCTACCCTTTTTCAGAACTACACGCAGAATTCTTCCTACGATCGATATATACCAGGAGCCATTGGTCTTGGACAAGCTGGCGCCACATTGCTGAGCTATTTTTGGCAATTTTGGTGTTATGTGTGCCCTATCATAGGCGCAATCATAGCCGATCAGTATCTTGGGAAGTATAAGACGATTTTGGTATTTTCTGTTATCTACTTTGTTGGCCTTGTAATCCTTGAATTGACAGCATTTCCTATGGCAATTAAAAACGGTGCTGCACTCGGTGGTCTTGTGACTGCAATGGTAATAGTAGGACTTGTTGGCGTTTCCTAGACTTTACTGATTGAAGGGAGCAGGTGGCATGAAAGCAAATGTTTCGCCATTGAGTAAATGATTCAATGGCTTACCTAACGTACAGTTGCTGAGCAATATACAAACACAAGGAGATATGTCAAGGTCCTAGCTTCTGGGGAAAAGGTATTGGTGGATCCTGCAGTCACAATACAACGGCTGTACATGATATTCTACTGGATGCTAAATCTCGGATCATTATCTTCGATTGCTACCACCGAGCTTGAGCTCCATGTTGGATTTTGGGCGGCATACCTCTTACCTATCACAATGTTCATCTTTGCTGTAGTAGCTCTTGTATATGGCAAGCGGTTTTACAAATCACGCAGACCTCGAGGCTCAGTTGTATTGAATGCCTTTCGAGCTCTCACCATTGGAATACGAGCTGGATGGAATCTGGAAACTGCAAAGCCTTCGTGTTGCGATCTGTATCATTTGCCGTATAACACCCAGTGGAGCGATTTATTCATAGACGAAATACGGCGGGCTCTTGTGGCGTGTCGGATATTTATATTCTTTCCAATCGTATTCTGTTTTCAGAGCTATTCTAATTACAGTACTGGCTTTGCTATGGACAAATGCTCAGCAATTTTATTTCGCAGGCTGGTCAAATGCAGCTCAAAGGAATACCTAATGATTTGATGCAAAATATGTGAGTGAGGTATCTGATTGTGCTGATACCAGTGATCCTATTGCAGTAATGCTGTTTATTCCCCTATTGGATGGGTTAATATATCCCGCACTTCGCAAAGTCGGTATACAGTTTTTGCCAATTACCCGAATAACCATGGGATTCCTGTTAGCATCATTTGCGTAAGTTCACTGATTCAGACTTCTGACATTGAAGAATGGCTTATGCTGCCGTTGTGCAGCACCTAATATATAATTCAACGCCTTGCTACCTGGACCCACACGGTTGTGCAGACGGTGATACTTCCACTATTCATATAGCTCTACAAATTCCAGCCTATGCTCTCATTGCACTTTCCGAGATTTTTGCGTCTGTGACTGGGTTGGAATATGCGTACAATAAAGCACCGAACTCAATGAAATCATTTATAATGAGCCTGTTCCTTTTCACAAATGCAATTGGCGCTGCATTTGGTGTAGCAGTATCTCCGACTGCAAGAAATCCTGGAACAGTGTGGCTGTACACCGGTCTGGCGCTTAGCATGGGTGTTAGCGGAGGCTTCTTTTGGGTGTGCTTCAGACACTACAACGAGACCGAAGACTTAATGAATGAAGGGGCTAGTATGGTCGAAGACGACGATGACCTAGCTCTCCCTTTTGGAGAGATACAAGCTCGGCAACATATACAAGGAGAGCACACTTAGTGTTGGGTCTCTCGATAGTTATGCGTGGGAAAACAAGGGGCGGAGATACCATCGATGAATGATTGGTGTTACTGGCCACGTACAATAGAATGCGAGAATTAATCTTTCGTAGTGAAGCCAAATTGGCTGAGGATCTTATCGGTTGTTGATTTCTCGATATCCGCGACGATTCCAATCAACGCCAAACCAGTATCTCTAATTTCGTTGTAATTGTGAAGCATCTTGATGTGCTTCTGGATGACATCTTCAGGGCTGGAAATGAATCCTGCACCGTCCAAAAGGCGGGCCAATTCATCCTTAGATTCTCGCAGTTCTTCTTCGAGGTTGGTCACTTGATGCTTTAGATGAGTCTTTCTGCTAGAGCTATGAGAAGGCGCATCTTCCGAGGAAGTCATGGCTTGAGGATCATTAGAAGCCGTGTCTGATCCCGCAGCGTTTGGTTCATTGTTTGGTGGCATTCGTAAAGCTGGCTGGGCCCATGCGGTGAGGCGACGCGTTTTTATTTCACTCTCCACAACGATCGATCGGTTGCCACGTTCACCCCGAAGCCGCCCTCGAGACCGCGAGAATTTTGATGACAGACTCAGACTCTTCATCGACTCTGTCAAGTGCTCCTGATAATTTGGAGCCACGGCACATCTCGTCTGATGCCACTTCTGAAAACGAGGTGGTCAATAGCCTTCCAAATCATAGGACGATAAAAGGCAAGAGGGCTGGCAAATGTACGCTAGACCGATGGGTTCAGCGTAGCAAGAACACTGATGACCCAAAAAACTATCAGCCCATACCGGTGGATCCGGCACCACGAATACCACCTAATAGTGGGGAGAGTATGAATGCCTATGAGACCTGCTGACCTTTAGTTGCCTATATCGTGATGTTCCGTACAAAGTTTGCTTCTTTATTTGAGGATACGACAACTTTTGGACCACAGGATATAGAAGATGGCATTACCTCGGAGGAGCCTAGTGAGATTGTTGTGGCATTGATGGTACGCTTAATCTCACTTGCTCTCAACCGCAAGCGTCATGTGGAAGTTGGTCAACACAAAAGGGCTTTCCAAGAAGTCATTCATCTGAACTGGAGGCTTCATCCTGCCAAGAGCTGGATGAATGAGCGCGGGGAAATTGTAAATCCATTCTATGGTGAGAGATCATTCAGCGAGGTGGATTGGGAACAGAAGCTAGTTTTCTTACGGCTGCTAATTGATTGGGCACTGATCAATAGCGAAGCCGTACGTAGACTGGTCGATGAAGAGTATTCTGGGCCACGTCTTACTAATGATCGAAATGTCAGGATCTCAGTGCAGCCACTTGGAGAAGATCGCGAGAAGAGGAAGTATTGGATGATCAAAGGGGATGGAGATACACGATTTCGGACGTATAGGGAACAAATGGCAGTTGATGGCAATATAAACTTCTGTTCTGTAGCTGGGGATGCACAAGAGTTATCAGAATTAATTTCCAACCAATTTCATAATACCTCCACAAGACCTACAAAGCAGCTACGAGACAAGTTAGAATCGATGTTACCCAATCTACGAGAGAACGAAGAAAGCCGCAGAGCTCGAGAGTATCAGAGGGCCCGAAAGATCGAACTCGCAGCCCGCGTTCCAATTCAACCTACTGTTACCACACGTACACGTGGCCGGCGTATTAATTATGCTACTATGGATGAGGAGGGCAACGAAAGCGAAAATGACAAGCGAAAGCTTAGAGCGTCAACAAGGTCCCAAGGAGCTCCTGTTCCTAAACACCCAACGCGTAGTCTGCATGGAAGACGTCTGAGAGCGCCACGTCATGGAGAATACGGAGAAGCATTGCATTCAAACTTTTCGAACTCAGATGATGAACTGCAGCAGTCGAAAAGACCGAGAATTGAACTATATGATAACGATGTTCTTGAAAGCACAAGTAACGCTGATTTTGACGATTTTCCCAATGAAGGCGAGAGAATATCAGCTTCCTTTGGTCAGTCAAGAGAAGGTCATGATGAGCTTAAGGATAATTTCCATGAGCAGACACCCATTGAAAACGCTTACCATTATTACCAAGTGACTGTTCCTTGCAGCTCATTGGCAGAATACCTAAATTCTTCTGCATCGTCCAATTTGAAGTCTGCGGAAATCAAGAATATACTGTTACCGGATGAAAGAATCGATCTCCCACAGCCGCAAATCCCTTTCGATTTTCTTGGCTCCGGTTCTCTAAAAAACGTTTTACTTTGTGTCGAAAGTCTTGCAGCTCAAGCACAGAGTATCTATCATGACAATATTGCAGCACGTTTGCAAAATCACGAAACATCGAACTTGGCAAATGGAGGCCATCACCAAATCCACTCTTCGAATCCCGCTGACTTCACCACACCAATATCGATGAAACCCGTATCGGAAGCACCTGCATGGTTGCCTCCTCAGACCAGTTTTGCCGTGTGAGATAATCCCATGGCTTACGCTGGCGGCCTTCCTAATTTAGTTGGTGCACTAACTGCATCATCTCCTTCAACGCACCTAGCTCAAAAATCGCATCTGGGATAAGATATCAAGGGTGCGAAACGGGCAGATCTCCATGCTTGATCAATCTGAAGTTCACTGAAATGTGTTGATGGGAAACGGTCGGAGGCGGTAGTATTCCATAAGCCATTTTGACGAACGGGAATGAAGGGAGGCATGTACATAGTGCTGTATATACCAAATTAAAATTGCATTTCATTCATGCGAATTTGGGACTGTTGTCAATCGTGTTTTGGAACTGCCACGAAAGTATGAGTGCACAAACGTCAGGTGAAGAACTTTTTTGGATGCGCCATTAACGATTTGGTTCTGGACATGATTAGAAAGTCCGCTGTAGGACCTCTCCTGAGGGAGGCTTTTAACGCTGATGGGAGAGTCTCCGTCACCAATGAAGAAGAGAGCCATTGGAGCCATGGAATCTCGGAAGTCACAGGGATGAAAGCGCAGTGTAGACTCCATGAGCGGACTCGAGGAGCTTGTACCAGAGCAGTTGCCCCTAACACAACCGGGGACATTTTGTTTTCAAGACATCAGTTTTGCTGAACCGCTAAGTGCATTATGGAATTTCTACCTCTCTGCTTAAACCGATGTGGTGCCGATCTATCCAAGGAGGGGATGACGCTGAAGCAAGCTATTCGACAACACTATGGCACGCTCGAAGGCAAGCGACGCATCTTGTACGGCTTCTCAACTCCTGAAAGACATTGTACAATATGCCTTACCTATCCCAAAATGTCACCAACACCTCAACCACTGTACACTTGGATCGATAACCCAGAGCCAGTCAAAAGAACCATATCGGGAATGACGCTCACGCAACAAAAACTTATTCTTCAACGGCTTGCAATGAAAGAAGACGTCGTAAAGATTAGATATGCTTCGGTTGAGTTCCCCACCAAAGGCGATCACGTCGGCAATACCTTTCTCCGAAGCAATTTTCTTTGGTATAGACCCTACCACTGGCAGGTTGGGAAGGGAGAAGCGGCGCAGAACAAAGACTTGATTAACTGGCTCCAAGATTATCTTTTCCCAGATTCTTTTAAACACGAACAACAAGACCCAGCAGCTAAAGGCGCACTAATACTTCAACCATGGGGTAAGAGAAACGTGCTGGAACTCGGAACCATTACTCACAACTACACTGGAATTCCTGACGCCTACTGCCATGTAGGTGATCACGTGTTTCTTATTGTGGACTTTATAATGCCTAACCCAAGCCCAGTATTCCGTCAACCACAGAGTGTGGCATACTTACTAGCGGCTTCCATTGACAGCCTCGTACCCGTTCTAGTCTTGGCGACAGACCTAATCGCGAACTGGTACCTTTACTGGATTACCGGACCGCCCAATGAACGTCCATACGTAGTGGAGTATTCGAGCGTTGATACACCTGATCCTAGGTTGACGTGCTGGCTCGCTCGCCAGGCAGCTTTGGCTAGTCTCAAATATTGGGAAGCGGAAGTGACGGGTCTATGCATGGCCCCGGATCCCGGCTATCGCCGTGAGGATACAGACGAAGAGAAAGACAAATATCGCTGGAGACGCTTCCGCCGTCAAATTCCATCTCTGCCTGCGCCGCCACCAACCAGTGGCAATTCCGCAGCCGGCGACTCAAGTGTTGGAGAACAAGCGGAGGATGGAAGTGAACCTGGCGACAATAGCGACCCTCTACACGACGAGGTCGTCGACGAGGTCGTGGAAGAAGTTGAAAGGGTAGTCGTAGCTGAACACGACTTTGAAGGCACGCGGGAGGAATACAATAAAGAAAAGAGCTTTCTTATCAACACCACCTATTACAACAGGATATACGAATATACCGCCACGCACCCTGGCGGAAAAATCGAAGACTTGCTCCGCCAAATGATTAAGGAAGAGGAGATAGAGGATGACATTAAAAGCTCGCGTCTTGCGGAGGATGAGCAGCTGGGAATTGAAAGGGTGAATTTGTTCACGGAGCGAGCATCTACGGAGCACAATATCCAACCGTGCGGATAAGGCTATTTGTACGATAGCACAGAGTACATGTGTACTAGTACACTGCTAACCCACACGGTCCTAGTATTGTTAATAATTTGACGCTCGTCTGCAAATTTTGCACTACACTATATTAATTTTCCCCATATAAACAATACGATTTTAAAAAACTCGTTTTAAAAAAAATTAGAAACCCATCATACACGAACATCGCGAAGACGAAGTAAGAACAAGTCCGCATCAGAAGGATGATCTCCGCCCTTTTCCTTTACAACCAAAAGGGAGAGGTTCTCATATCCAGAATGTATCGCAATGACTTAAAGTAAGACGTTGTGGGCACTTTAATGACCAAGGCGAGTGGTTGCTGACCTATTTCGGATTCATGTTATTTCCAGCTCTGACGTGAGATCACCGGTCACTGCAAGTGGTTCGGTAACTTTTTTCCATGAAAAGCACGAAAACATATATGTCGTGGCGGTAACCAAAACGAATGCAAATGTGGCATTGGTGTTTGAATTTCTTCATAGATTCATTGCTATGGGCCAAAGCTACTTCCGCAAATTCGACGAAGAAGCAGTCAAGAATAATTTCGTACTCATATACGAGCTTCTTGATGAAATCATAGATTTTGGGTTTCCTCAAAATATGGAGCCTGATACGCTTAAGATGTATATCACTACAGAAGGAGTCAAATCCGAAAGTGCCCTGCTACAGCAAGACTCGTCTCGGATCACAATGCAAGCTACTGGGGCGCTTTCATGGCGCAAAGCAGACGTCAAATATCGAAAGAACGAGGTATTTGTGGATGTTGTGGAGGAGGTCAATCTCCTGATGAGTGGAAGCGGCACTATACTGCGCGCTGATGTGTCTGGTCAGATTCTTATGAGAGTCTACTTGTCTGGGACGCCAGAATGTAGGTTTGGCTTGAATGACCGGCTATTGCTTGATGAAAATGTTGACAGGTTGGTGAATTGGGTTCTGAGCTGATTGAATAGAGAAGGAAAGTCCGAAGGAGGCACACGTGCTGCTGCAGGGTCGGTCACTCTGGAAGATTGCCAGTTTCATCAGTGCGTCAAATTGGGGAAATTCGACACGGATCGTAAAATTACATTTGTTCCGCCTGATGGAGAATTTGAGCTCATGCGATATCGCGCTGTCGAGAACGTCAATCTTCCGTTTCGAATCAACCCGATTGTGAAGGAAATCGGAAAGTCCAAGGTTGAATACCAAGTAGCCATCCGAGCGCAATTCGGGTCAAAGCTATATGCATCCAACGTCACATTGCGCATACCCACCCCTCTCAATACTACTGGGGTTAACATAAGGACATCACAGGGTAGATCGAAGTATGAGCCATCAGAGAATTGCATTTTATGGAAGATAGCGCGGTTTTCCGGTCAGTCGGAATATGTCTTCAGTGCAGATGCTACTTTGACCTCAATGACCAGCCAGAAAGCATGGTCACGTCCTCCTATATCGATCGACTTCGCTCTACAAATGTTTACTAGCTCTGGCTTGCTGGTGAGATATCTCAAGGTTTTCGAGAAGAGCAATTATTCGAGCGTCAAGTGGGTCAAGTACATGACGAAGGCCGGGAGCTACGAAATACGCGTAGGATTTCCATATTCACAATCTAATGGCGTCTAGTTTTAGCGGTTGCCTTGATGTCATATGCAGCGAGGATCTAAACTTGGATTCGCTTTGGTGGAAGAGGAGGCGGCGATCTTCGTCTAGATGGGATGGGAGGAGCGTGACCTCGTAAGGATCTTGGTGACGAGCCAGGATCAGACTCCAATGTATTGGAACGTTTCGCAGCAGCCGGCTGTATTTCTGCGTCATCACCAAAGACATTGCCCGCACGGAGTGTATATGATGAGCTCCTGCTCTCCATCGCTTTTCGAGGATACGGTTCTGTCACAGTCCGAGAGAGGTGAGGTACGCTACTCATCTCTCGTTCTCTAGTTGCGCGAGTTCGTGTAACATCACGACTGTTTTGGCAACGCCCAGGCACATCGAGATCTTGGACTTCTCTAAGACTTCGCGGCATCCTAGGTGGAGAATCTATCCTCAAAGTAGTAGCACGCGACGCGATTTTTTTAGCCGAAGATGGGGAGGTGTCTACTGTGGAGTATCTCCTTGAGGACCGAGAATCTTGTCGGCTAGCGCTTGAGTGTCTAAGAGGTTAGCAAAATTTTGGCACCGACGCATACGTATTAGGCCAGCTACTTTGAATTTGTAAAAGAGTATCTCTGCATTGGTCAAAGTATGTTATTTCGGCTTCGAATAACAAGGTCAGGTCCTCCAGAGTTCCTGCTTCCGTATCTTGAATCTCCGTCATGCGGCGCGTGACATCCTCGCAGCTTTCTTCATATTTGAATTTCTGAGACCGCAGCTCTTCATCGAGACGAAAGTCTTCCTTCTTAGCTTTCTGAGCCTTCGTCAACGAAGAGTCGTAATTGAGTCGCCGAGTTTCCAATTTGCGACGAGCAGCCTGGTATTCTTTCATTTGTCGCAAGCTTCTTTCCAATGATTCCACCCAGGTGTCTGTTGCCACGTTGGTGAAAGATTCTTGTGCTTTCGCGATTTTCTGGTGAGCCATGCCAAGCTTCAGGAGACCCTGTCCCAATGCAGATTCGTGTTCAAATTGGCTACCGTGGGACGCCATTGCGTTCCCACATTGTTGAACTAGCAACACCTTCTCTTTGTCATCGCCCTCCCGCTTCTTTGCGAGGTTCTTGAGGTAATTGGTAGAGGTGATGTGGAGTTTCTCTATCCCCTCGAAACGCATTGACATTTCTGCTTCCAGTTCTTTAAACTCGCTGGTCTCGACTGTATTTTGCTCCTGACCCATTCTCTCTCCTGCCCATTGCTTGAACCTGTCAATCTTCTTGGACATCATCGCGTCACTGTTGGTGGTGGAGGGCGACCCAGGAGATGTAAGGGGTGAGGCAGGAGGACGAATGTAAGCATCGATGAAATACAGGAGAGCACAGGCTACTTGCTCCTTGGTTAATACCCAGACACTGCGTAGCTACATCTTACATTTGGTCCCGACATTTTCGGCCCATCATCCCTCGGGTATGGGATGCAGATATCCCAGGTGCGCTTTCGGCTGTATCTTTTCCCATCAAAAAAGGAAACGAACTCCGAGAGGGGAATTAGATATCGAGACGCTTGAATTGCCGGTAGGGAGAGCCGCAAGCGGAGTGCATCCGGTGGAGGGCAAGGTGGCACACTGATGGACGCATGTACTGATGATGTGAGCCCCATAGCGGATGGGAAGGTGGTAAACCAGTCTATGGAATCATCTGCTAGTGCTTCGGGCTCACGCTTGCAGCCTCTTGAGCCGGAGAATGTCCAAGTCAATGGTTCAGGCTCCAATGCTGCTGAAATACAAAATCCCCCGAGACAGCGTTCGTTTAGTAGTGCATCAAAGGAAGCGAGGCAGCCACCTACGCTGCGTACGGGCTCAAATACGCCAGTAATAAGACCTGCCTCACGATCAACGAGTTCTCCATTGGGAGGCGCAGCATGTCTTCCAGCTGATTTGCAAGCTAAGATGGAGCAGTTCCAAAAGTCGAGGATACCGAATCTGAATGCCATTGATAGACCAGAAGCTCAATCATGGGCGTCTGACCCTTCTATCCGAAGATTGTCGCCGAAACCCTCACTCGGTTCACGGCGTGGATTGAAGCTTCCTCTTAGTGGAACGAATTCCCCAAATCCCGTAACCGGTCAAATGAAAGGAAGTTCCTCGATGTTTAGCAACTTCTCCAATATCATTGACACATCGACCGGTACGCTGAATTTTGCTGGCAAGGCTTCAGTGCATTCTAAAGGCATTGATTTTTCAACTGGAAACTCTTACAAGATCTCGCGGGACGAGATGGATGATCTTGGGGAACTAGGGAAAGGAAATTATGGGACTGTTCACAGGGTACTCCATCGACCCACAGGTGTCACAATGGCCATGAAGGCAATTCGACTCGAGCTCGATCATGGTAAATTAAATGCGATTATCATGGAGTTGGATATTTTGCATAAGGCGGTAGCTCCCCAGATTGTCGAGTTCTATGGAGCTTTTTTTGTGGAAGGTGCTGTCGGTATTTGTATGGAGTACATGGATGGAGGTTCTATGGAAAAATTATACGCAGGAGGGGTAGAAGAGGGAGTGCTCGCCAAAGTTGCAACTGCTGTTGTTACAGGATTGCGGGTACTCAAGGATGAGCATAATATCATACATCGAGACGTCAAGCCGACCAATATTCTTCTTAATACCAAAGGCCAGATAAAACTCGCCGATTTTGGTGTTTCTGGAAATTTAGTGGCTTCTATTGCCAAAACGAATATTGGGTGTCAGTCATACATGGCTCCCGAGCGGATTAAAAGCAATGATCCAACATACGCAAGCATTACGTATACAGTACATTCAGACATTTGGAGCTTGGGGTTAAGTCTTTTGGAGATTGCGAATGGTCACTACCCCTACCCACCGGAAACCTACAATAACATTTTCTCTCAGTTGCAGGCCATTGTAGAAGGCGAACCACCGACCCTTCCAGAAGTTGGCTTCTCTCGCGACGCGCAAGACTTTATACGCCAGTGTCTAAACAAATCACCAGACCTCAGGCCTAGCTACTCTACGCTCTTACAGCATCCATGGATTCGCCACTGGTTGGAGAAAGATGTACCAGTAAATGAATGGGTGTCAAAACGTATAATGAGCCACACCCTTGGAAATACTTCAAATGCAGATGCGCTTGTTCCTGCTTTACATCGCGTAACCCTAAATAGGGAATGAATGTTTCTTGAGGGATGGAAGCCATAAACGGGTTTCTTAGATGCTTCCAGTCACAGGAGTATTATGGAAACAGACCAATTGAACCAATTGGCAGGCTGAGAGAGCAAGAAGGCGGGTTGCTAACGGCCAAACGCGTGAATGCACAATATGAGCAAGGTGACTATGACTTGATGATAACTCGAGCCGAGTAATTGGCATGTTCTTCTGACTGTTTATAGTCTTTCCAATTTAGAAGTGTCGAATGATCTCATCTTTTTATCCAGGTCTCACAAGGTTGTGGTTGTTAGTGTTAGTGTCCCTGTTGTCCACACGGTGACAATCCCATACCCCACTTGAACTGTCCGTTGCCGATTGCAAAATTGAAGGTGTAATGGCTAGAATCGCAGTCATCGGCGGGTGAGCAAGCAATACTGCTTGTCCTAACATTTTAGTGGTCCATCAGGGCTTGTAACGCTCAAGGTACTGGTAGAAAACGGATTTGACGCATTCATCTTTGAATCAGAATCGGCTTTGGGTGGGACGTTCAGATACAGAGGATACGAAGACGCCAATCTAGTGAGCTCAAAGCAGCTGACAGCTTTCTCGGATTTTCGATTACCTAGAGACTCGCCGGATCACTTAACGCTACCTGAATATGTACGCTATCTCGAGCTGTATGTGCAGCATTTCAACCTGCGCAAGAGGATTCATCTAGATACGCAAGTGAAGATGGTTGAGAGGAAAGATGGCTTGCACCTTGTAACGCTTGCCCACAAAGGTCACGAGCGAGTCGAGGTCTACCGATATATCGCCGTCTGTTCTGGGCTACACGTCACTCCGAATACTCCACATATTCCAGGAATAGAGCATATTCCTGAATCAATTCACTCATCAGACTATAAAAAAAGAGCACAGATCGCTGGGAAGAAACTTCTGATCTTAGGTTGCGGAGAAACGGCAATGGATGTGGCTTATCAGGCAGTGAAAGCAGGTTGTCCACAAATTGTATTGTCTCAGCGTGGAGGATTTCTGTCTTTCCCAAAAGTTCTCAATCGCTTCAAGGTTTTTGGTAAATCTTTCGGGGGGTCCTTGCCGATCGATGGTTTAATAACTAATCTCTTCGAAACCGCGTATGTCCATCCGCGCGTGGCAGAGTCGAGATTGAGATGGCATGTCAGTGACTTTGTTCTCAAGAGAGTATTATGGTTCTTGACCGGGACGAGTGCTGGTTGTAATCAATACGCGGGGGAGTTACCTCCCCATAGACAAGGGCGAGCATATGTGTTTCTCAATAAAAGTCACGCTGCCATGACTTACATCAACCGGCCATACAAGAAACAATCTAAAATCTTACGCGCTCTCGGCAACGAGTATACGACACCAATTGAAGACAATGAGAATATGTCTGTTGATCTTGCACCTTTTGTCGAGAAAGTAGACAAGCCTGGTCTGGTCCACTTCCAAAAAGACGGCAGAAAGGAATCCCTACGGATGCAAAACCGAAAATTCGTTCCTGATATGGTGATCTTCTGCACTGGTTATACACCATCTTTTGCCTTCCTCTCACCCGGTTATCCTCTCGCATCCGAAGCTAATCTGCGGAACATAATTAGATCGGATATGCCTGATGTTGCATTTATAGGATTTGTGAGGCCTGGCGTCGGAGCTATTCCACCCATCAGCGAAATGCAAGCCATGTGGTGGACAGCTCTACTCCAGGGCAAGATGCAGAAGCCTTCAAGTAAGCAGCATTATCGACTTTTGCAAAGCGGACGCATAGACTATGGAGTCGATCATTCGGCATATATATCTACACTGGGCAAAGATATTGGATCTGCTCCTGGATTATGGGAACTCTGTGCAGAATACGGGCCACGTGTATTGCTTGCATATTGCTTTGGAGCTGCCTTTGTGCCATTCTACCGAATGATCGGACCTTTTCGGCAGCCTCAAGTGGCTGATGTTGTCACTGGTGAGCTGACGGATATCATCAAACGTAGAGGTTACACTGGCAATCTCATGATGGGTGTAATCCCAATGATATTCTACGGAATTGTTAATTTGATGGCCTTTATGATCTTTACGATTATTGATGGCTCTTCCGTACTGCTTAATGAACTAAAATAAACCGGCAAGAGGGACGAAATGATTGTGTTGGTTTCTCTTTCGGATCATGCACACAAAATGCTACACAGGTTGAAGCTCATTCTTTGGGAAAGGGTATGGATTGCTCATTGACGTTGCTGTTTTATATGACTTGCGGCTGAGTGCTGTTTAGTCTGCGTCGATTTTATGTATTTACATTCATGTGGCAATGTTTGCTGCAATAGAGATCACAGAGATCATGATACGGGTTTCCAATTTTGGTGGCTCAGATGAATTCATTTATATAACGTTTGACAGCGGCGACCTCCTCACCCCCAACCTTCCCCAACCCCCCTCCCTTCCCATTGAGCTCCTAACGAACTTCTGGCGACTTAGTTGCCAAGTAGGACTCCAGTGAAAAGGAATACAACATTCTCAAATGGAAAATACACGAAGCTGCATTCCACCGCGAGGTCGTGAAGTGAAGGTTGTCCTCACGTCATATTCTTTTCCCGGCCAC
>JAABUO010000398.1_pt1 | contig 89924 bp, 21 predicted proteins | sample 5559291 | NCBI WGS metagenome assembly JAABUO01 (sample SAMN10711878, study PRJNA513372) | rock metagenome | isolation source: Antarctica rocks | place: Antarctica: Victoria Land, Finger Mt sud
TTGTTGCAACTTAATTTATGCTAAACATTAATAATATTTATTATTAAAGTTAAGAAAAACAATAAGCAATTTACAATTAAATTTCATTTAAGTTTAATATATATTAAATATTATTAATTGCATTAAACTCTAAAATTCGAATCTTTCTATTTAACTTTGTTGTGTAAATTGCATAAATTTAGTTACAACTTTATATATTATAAGTATAAGCAAATGCGATTATACAATAATGTCGACTATCTAAATGTGTAAAATAACTTTTATTGTTATTAATCGCTAATTATTTGTATATATAGATGTAATTTTATTTATATTTAATTTATGTTAAATTAAAATTAAAATTAAGTTATATTGTTATTAGAAAACGTATTATGCTAGAACAAGTAAACAAATATCTCGACTATTAATATATAATGCATAAGCTAAGTATATACAAATGCAAATTTAGATATAAGAAATAGTTTTACAAAGAAATATATATCTCTTTTACATTTAATATATATCGAGCTTATATTAGTCTAGTGCTTTAAAGTTTTAAATTAAATTTAGCAAATAATAAAATGCGAATTACTTTATAAAGTTAAAGTATAACTATAATAAATATTGCTCAAACTAAGTTTATATCTCGCATAAATATAAGAATATTATTAATACGTTTATTTATTAATATGCAAACAATATAAAGTATATTGCGTAATTAAATTAGTATTAAGCATATATTAAGTTTATATAAGACAATTGTTACAATTAAGAATTTGCGACTCTTTTTAATATATATTTTTATTGCAAGATAAGCTTATTTTATACTTGTTATATATTTAATTTATCTCTTAATTTCTTTGTTCTTATATTATATATATAAATGCTTATCTTGTTTTTTAAGACTTTGACAATATATTAATTACGCATAAACTTAACCTATACTAGACTTGAATTAATACAATTGTTAGAATTATTAATTAATTATTGTTTGTTATCTTTCTTCGAATATTTATCTTTCGATTTAAAAAGTACTTGTAAAAAGCATACTTTTAATTTAATTTTAAATTATATTAAGCTTACGCTAATTTACTCTTAGCGTCAAACTAATTCTTTAATCGAAAAGCTCGCTCTTGTATGTCTTATTATATTAATTTGTACTTAGTATATACTTAAACTATGCGCAAATTAATATATTTAATATAAATATCAAATCTTTAAGTAAATTATCTTAATTATATTTTAAGTTAAATCTATATTAAGTATATGTTAACTTTAAAGAAATATAAAGAAAAAAAGAAATCTTGTAAAGATAATATATTTAAGATTTCGAAAATCTTTAAAGATTTATACTTTATTTATATTTAATATATATATAATTAACGAAAAAAAGTTAAACGTAACAATAAAAAGCTAAATGCGACAATCAAATCTAATAAGAGAGCTTAAAAGCTATATATATTACATTTATGCTTACTATATACTTAAAAAAAATAATAATACTTCTTTTAATTTAAACAAAAACAAGTATTATATAATAATTAATTATATTTAAATTATGCTAATTCTATACTTAACAAATGCTTGCGTCTTGATTGATATTCTAATAACAAAGAAAAGTAAAATGTCGTTTGCGAATCTATGTTTTATCTATGTTAAATTTATGCGCAACTAATTTTTTCTTGAATAAATTCGATTTTATTAGCAAAGAAAGTAAATGTGATTGTCTCTTTATTTACGTTAAAATTATGCTAAGCTTATATTTAACTAATACAATTATTGCAAAAACTATTGCTACGTTTACAACTAAAAAAGTTAAAAATCAAATTGTTTTTTATTGTTTATATTAGACATATACTAAGCAAGAATTAAGACGCATTAATATAAAGAAGCTTTCTAAACTAATTTATTAAGTCTTAAACTTAGTATATTTTGTACTTAATAGTAAAACTTGTCTTAACTAATTGTGTGCTCTTTATTATGTCTAGTATATACAATATAGACGATTAAATACTTCTCTTTCTAACTTTAATCTAACAAAGTAAATTAATACTTATTATATGCTTTGCTTTTGCGTAATTGCTATTACAATTATAATTTAATAAAAAAAATTCTTTTGCAAATTAATTTGCATTAAAGTTCAATCTATGTTTAACATAAAATCTTTATATACTTTATCTAATTTTAAATTAAAACTTCTCTTTTAATTACGTTTAAACATATATTAAGCTTGTATTTTGTCTACATTGGCTATATATTTATTTTATTTATTATTTTAACTTTGTACTTATTTCTTTTATTCTTAATATTATTGTTTATAAAATAAAGTTAAACAAACAATTATAATAATTTGTTGCGTTATTGTACTTGTTAGTTTTACAAATAATATAAATATCTTATATATAATTTTGTCTTCGATTGTTTCTTTTTAATTTCGAATTTTTTAATAAAGTAATAAATCTTCTTTCAAATTAATACTTAATATAAACTCGATATAAATTAGATTTATATAAAATACTTCGAGACTAAATAAAAGTTCTTAAATTATTAATATTATGCAATATTTGTAAAACAAAGATATAAATTTATAAGTTAATTTATTTTTGATATTATCTTAATTGCTTAATTAATATTGTCAATTTGCTTGCAATAAAACTACGTTTAAAATATACTTTATAATGCTAATAATATCGAATTTTCTTAATTTAACAACTTTTTTTGTTAGTTTTTTTTCTTTCTTTTGTAGAAGTTTATTACGTTCTTAACGCATGCATTGCATGCATTGTTCTTGTATTTAACTCTTAATTTAATATTTCGACAATATTGTTACATATTTTTTGCTCGATTTTAATGTGTTGTTTATAAAGTTTAAATCTAATTTATATTTATTAAAGCTAAACAACAATAAACATTAAATTAGTAGTAAATATTTATTTTTTAAAATAATATCTTTGCATATTAACATAATAAAGAAGACGTTTTAGAATCTTTATCTAATATATACTAAGTCGATTTCTAGCGTTTATCTCTTCTAGATAGTGTCTTTGTATATCAACGTATTAAAAAAGATGTTTTAGAATTTTTATCTAATATATATTAAGTCGATGTTCGACATTTATTTCTTTTAGATAATATCTTTATATATTAACATAATAAAGAAGACGTTTTGAAATTTTTGTTTAATATATGCTAAGTTAATGATTGACGTTAATCTTTTGTTAAATAAATAATTCTTAGATTGCAACTTTAAAATGTATAAAAAATCTTATTATTAAATTTAGATATTGTATTTGTGTCAAATTTATACTTAGAATTAAGTTTGTTTAAAAAAGAATATTATAAGAATTTTCTAGATTAAAAGAAAGATATAAATGTTGTCGACAACGCTTTGTAACTCTTTAATCTTTTTTATTTATAATTTAATTAATTATTAAGTTAAGTTAAATATAAATTGATTATATTTTTTTTTTTACTAATTAAGCAACAATATGATTAGATTTATTACGATTGCGTTAAGTAAACAAAATGTCTTTTTTTGTCTTGAAATTATTCTTTTTAAATATCTTAATAACGTATTTTCTTATTTTAGTATATAATTAATATAAATATAATTTAAAACAAATATAAATTCTATCTAAATATAGAAACAAGTAATAATAATTTTGTTTTGCGAATTTATTGTTTTAAAAATAATTGCTTTCTTTTATATTAATATAATTGTAAATTAACGTTTATTAATACGAAGAAATCTTTAATTTCTCTTTATATAATTTGACAAAAATTTATTTTGTCTTTCGATATTTAATTTATATTTTAAGCTTAAAATATAATATATTTATACTATTTATATATTATAGTAATTTGTTAATAATTTTGATCTTTTAAAGTTAATTAATAAAAAAAGAGAGAGGGACGACGAAATTGTTGTCGTTTTCGACTAGTACAAACGTTGCTTTTAATAGTTTTTTCGTCGAATCTTAACTCGCTTTCTGCGTTCTACAATTATGATTTAAGAGCACACCACTCTTATTTAACATTCGACGAGTTGCTTTGCCCTAGCATATAATTGATTCATTCTTCGTTTTTATTCACAGCCCAAATTCGATTCTCGCAATGCTCTATGATTAGCGTTCTCTTCTTTTGTTCTAGCTATCTTTTGTTTTACTTTTGTTTTTTGCTTCTCTCTTTGTTGTCTAATTTGTACGTTGGTCGACACTATAACTTCTAAAAGACATAGCAAACAAATAGTTAAAAAGTTGATCAAATATTACAAGCGAAAGAAGAGCGACTTCGACGTTCTAACCTTGACTCAACGAGTTTATTAAGATAGCATCGAAAATCTACAAAGCTAAATTAAGAGTCTTTGATACAAGTAAAAAGCGATTTCTATTTGTTAGTATTTAATTGTAATAATTAATCTTTATAGATATTGCGCACTTATGAAGAAAGATTTTGTAAATACTCTTAAAGCTATTTCAATTAATATATTTTACGTTTTCTTCGATTAATTAATAGACAAAAGAAAGAACACTTTGAATGTTGCTAGCACTTTGCAAACGTACTAAAATGTATTTTGTCTAATGCGAAAGAAGAAAATAGATTGTCACATGTTTGATTCGTTCGTAAAGAGTTAAATGCACGAGATATGTTCGTTTTGTTGTATTTCGCTCTTCGTTGATCAACTATAGATGCGATAGCAACTTGTAATCAAGCTTAATTTACGCACGAAGTCGAAAAAAAAATCTATTATGCGTACGAAGAATAAGTTCGAGCTTCTTAAAACTCTTTATTTTTTCTTTAAGATAATATTTAATTACGAACGACATCGTATTTAGTTAACTCTAATTATGTAATTGATCGAAATTATTAGAAATCGATTTGTTGCTTTTTTTGCGATTTGTTACTAGCACGTTAAAGTTACTCTACTTTTGAATCTTAACAAGAAAGAACGATCGCAAGTAATTCTAGAAATTGTGTACAAATATATCAAGGATTATCTTGGGCAAAAAGAGGCGTTTGTGCTTTTTGTCGCATTCTCTACATCATAAAATAATGAATGCGTTAAATTATTAACGATCGTAACAAAAACGAATTTGACATTTCTAATGTGTCGAATAAGTTGTGTCTTTTGCTTTGTTCGCACATCACGATGCTAGCATTGATTTTTGTCGACGAAGCTTTCGTCGTTCTTGAACTAAAATTAGCGAAATAGTTGTTCCGTCTTCGAATTTCCTTAAAATAGAATTAGCTTAAACTTTTGTTCAAATAGAAAATGCAAGAAATGCATATTTTTCGTCGATAAAAAAGCACGATTTACGAGACGCAAATCTTCGAGACAAAAGTCTTAACGTACATCACTTTTCATTCGCAAATAATTGACTTAAATACGATTATTATCATGAAGTTATCAATTAATTCATATATTTTTTGGCGTAACAATAAAGAAACTTTCGACAATAACAATAAGTAATACGTGAATCTTTCGTTTTAATCGTTACTAATTGATGCATAGACTTTATTATTAAATCGCAACGAAATCTAATCTTGCAACATCACAATTTCGTTGTCTTTTAAAAAAATTATATTTCGAAATATATGTTTAATACTTAAGCTATCTATTGTGATTTAAAGTTTTAAATTACGTTAATGCGAACAACTAGTAAATTAAGTCGAACGATTGATTTTTGACGCTTTAGACGATTTACGATCGCTTAACAAGCAAAGATTTGACAACATCTTAAAATAAATTTATTGCACAAAAAACTACAAACGCTACGAAAAATCTTTCGAGATTACAAGAGATTCATTAACAATATAAAAGAAACGTCGCTTTATCACGTATATCAAGAGATTTATCAAATTTATCGCAACTTTATTCGTCGATATGAGCAAACATTCTTGAAAAAGATTATAGCGAGATACAAAGTGAAGCAATTAATAATTAATATTCAACGACAATTGAGAGAATTGCTCGTAATAGAAGCGAAAAAGATAAGAATTAAAAATTACGTTTTTGTAAAACGCGTTTGCGTCATTGAAATTCTTTTCATCTTTATTACTAGCTTTTTGAAAAAGAAATGTTAAAGAAGAGAAACAACTATTAGTGCCTTAACAACTCTATGTCGATTGCAAAAAAGCCATAATTTTTGTCGCAAAAAAAACTTTTTAACGATCAAGTCTAAACGCGAGAAAACGACGCAAATTATCGTTTAGCGATCAAGTTTCTTCGATTTTCTTTCGATCGAATGCTTGTTAACGCAATGTATTTTTTGTCTAAACAATAAAGCGTTTTCGACGTTAAAACGTCTTTGATCATTTTCAAGTTACAACGATTTAAAATGACACTTTTATCGAAAGCACTTGCGTTATTATCTAGATAAATAGTTTATTGCATATTCTTATCCAAGGTGCAATATTAATTTAAACGACAAAATGCATCTTCAAAATTATACGCAAGTGATGCACAAGATCTCTACTTAATTAATTAGACTTTGTTTTGTAAATTGCTATCGTTTGCATCATAATTTCTAGACTAGTTTACGTATAAAATAGAATAAATCTTAATATCGAATCTTTTATTATGTAGAATATCATTTCTTCTTTTTGATTCACTTTAGAGCATAGTCTTTTTAAGATAATAATTCTACGTTACGTTTCTATCGCGTTTTTGAATTTAAAAGTTGATATTATAAGAATACTTTGTCTAGTAGCAAGAAACTAAAGATTAATTTTGCTTAACGATCTAGTTCGAATTAACTAGATCAATTATTCATAATTTAGAAATCTAGCTTCATAATAACTTTCACAATATTAGTTTTTGCAATTGTTGTCTTTCACAATGCTAGCTCAATACTATTATATAATTGTCTTAAGATAATAAGTGTTTAAAGACAATTAAATCTAATAGATCTTAATAAAAAGTCTAAGAACATTAAGTATTTAAAGATAGTAAATGTTCTTAAACGAATGTCTTGTAATTAATGATGTTTAGAGACGATTATCTTTAAATTAAATACGTCTTTAGATATGCGTCTTAAGACGTTATTTGTTTACAAATGCTAATCATTCTAAGACGTAAGTCTTAAAATTTTTTATGTTTGCAAACATTTAACTTAAGATAACATGCGTCTTAAGACTTACATAAAATTCGAAATTATTTTTATTACATTTTAGATATATAGTCTTTAGACATTAAATGTCTTTAGAATAATGTTTGAAAATATAATAGATATGACAAACATAGTGTTTGAAGTTATTATGTCGCAAAATATATTAATCTTAGCTATGCATTTAAATTTTATAGATAGCATTAATCTCGTTCTTGCTTCTTTAAACCAATGTATAATCTTTAACGTACAAAGAATAGCAAACGTTATAGAGACGATCATAGCATAAACACTAGAAGAAGAACGAAGAAAAAGAATTAAAATTTATTTTAATTTAATCTAGTTATAGCGTTAAGTTTATTCAAAATAAAAGTTAAGAGACGCAACTAAATTGATGTCGAATCGTTACGATAGAAAAGACGTTGACAACTATTGTTAAAACGAATGTGAAACAAGAAATTACTTAATATTGTAACGTTCGATTGATTTACAATTGTTTTAGATAAGAGTCTTGCGTAGAATTATTAGATAAATTCTTTTAAAATTTCTAAATCGTAACTCTTTTAATTTTGCTACAAACATTTAATATAACTTTTGAAGTATTACAACATATGCGATAGCAACTCGTTGCGATCATTGATATATTTTATTTACGAGTCGTTGCAAAGTTCGACTTTAAATTCTAATATAATTACTAGCGAAATTAACTTTTGTTTTAAGTGTTTGAAAAATTAGTCTTTTACATTTTGTTAAGTCGCTTAATATTAATCTAGTCTCTATATAGCTAGATCGTAGTAGTTCGCTCTAAGCAAGTACTTCTTCGCATGCTACTTTAGACGTTCTTGATCTCAATATAAGATTTACTTTCTTTAGAAATGTCTTGTAACATTATCTTTCAAATAATTAAATCGTATATATCGTTAATTAAAGTCGAAAGTTATTAATACATTTTCGACTTTAATTAGCGATATATACGATTTAATTATTTGAAAGATAATGTTGTAAAACATCTCTAAAGGAAGTAAATCCTATATTGGGAAGCTTCGATTTTTTTTTTTTTTTAAAAAAGACATGTCTTTTTGACATCGCCAATAGTGTTGTATCTCGCGATACGAATTCGCGTCGTAAGAGCTTTGTTTCGTTAAACAAGTTAAATCATTTAAGAGTGTTAAGCAAACTTGATTTTTTGCTCGAATAATAGCTTTGTTAAAGCATTCGTGTCAATTATTAAATTGACAAGTTTGGCAATCTTTAAATTATCTTATTGAATAATTTTCTTAAATAGTATAATTTAATGTTAAATCGAATCTTTTGATTTAAATAATAATCGACAACTTCTTGCTAATGATCAAAGATTTGATCTCGTACGAAGGCGAAAGCGCTATCTATTAATAGTATATAAAATTAGTAATAGAACGATTGTGTGTAAGCAAATGAGAAGCTAGGATCAAGAAGCAAACGTACGATTGACAACATTTAGAAGGTCACGTTTGAGCTTATACTAGATAAGAGAATGTTAGAAGTTGATCTTTTATTCGAGTTGCTTAAGATAGCGAATTCACGTGCTAACAAGCGAAGATTCTATCAATAATGTGTTTACTTCATTGACACTTCTTAAAGGCTCACGAAAGACTAAAAGATCTAGAACTTGACGTTTTCATTTTAGCGTTAAATTCTTTTTGTTTGACAATATTTTTATTCAAAACATATTTTTAACGTTTTTCGCAAACGTGACTTCGAAAACGTTATCGTAAATCACAAGAAATATAAAGTGATCAAAAAACAACAACAACGAATTATTATTGTTTTCGTCGATAATTAACGTTTTTCTATAAGTACATAAATCAATTATAGATTAACATAAGTTTAAAAGTAAAAGAAGAGAAACTTGCAAACTTGCTCACATTCGCAAATTGTTGTCTTTATTTTTAGTATAAAGAAGAATCGTTTTTATGAAGACTAGATTGAGTTTTCTAGATATTTAATTAACAACGATGCTAATAATGAAATGACAATATAGGAATGATCGAGTTTCTTTAGGTTTTGCATCACAATTGTCGTTGATATCAAAGTTTTTATCGCAATTATAAAGAAAGCTAAAATCGTTATTGCTATTCTAAGTTGTGTTGAAATCGTTATTAACGTAACAAGTAGCATCGATAGACATTACAATATCGTTATTATAGTTGCTCTTCACATGATTGCCTTTATCGATTTTGATATATTTTATCATCTTTTCGTCTTCTTAAGCATTGACGATCTCTATATCGTTAATAAGTACGTCTAAATCATTAGATTCGTCGAATTTAACTTTAGTGTCAAACAATAAATACGATTAACAATCAAAAAAGCGAACGTAAGTAAATTAATAGCAACTTAAATTTGTTGTCGCTTATTCTTGAATGTTAAGTTATCGAACATCTAATGTGTGTAAAGAAGAAAATAAAGATCGTCAAAATCAATAACTGATTTCTTTTTAAATGTAATGTGGAAATTATACTTGTCAATAATTAAATTAATATACTAGCATTTCCAAGACGTTAGCGTGAAGCTCTTAAAGTTTGCAAAAATTAACATCTCGCATTGCGTATATCTTTTCTTTCGCATAAATCGAAATCTTGATTAGTTTTGTCGAAGACGTATATTCTTAGAACTCGCTAATAGTTTTTTAAACTTAAAGTTACATCGATTTTGTTGTAGCAATTCATTGTTCATTTTCAAAATATTTTGAAGTTTGACATTTGTACGTTTGTGAGAAAAGTTTTAGAATTATAGTTAAATTCGTCGCAAAATTTAGATAATAATATAGTTAATAACAACAATAACAAACTTCGATAAAAGACGAAATATCTTTTTCATTTCTTTAGCATTGATGCTAGATTCTTCTTTGTGTTATTAACAATCTTTAATAAAGTCTTTTCTTGTGCGACGAGTTGTGTGCGCTAGTTAAGATAAAAGTTAAGAGACAATTTGCTCTTTTTATGTTGTGTTCGTCCCATATTGTCAACAATAATAATTGATAACTACTATAATAAAGAAGTAAAGTAATATAAGAGAGAAGCGCAAGTTAAGATGACTCTAAGAGCTAATTACGAGATTCACTAAAATAAAGAACAATAATGACGCGAGCAAATAATACAAGTGAAGTCTTGCTTCGCTAACGAAAATGGGAGAATAAATGAAATAAAGATAAGAGATAAACTTTAGGTCTCATTTATGTTTAAGAAGACTTGTTTGAAGAAAAAAACAATAATAATAAAGAGCAAAGAAAGCTAAAAAGACATTTGCGTTAAAATTTTAACAAGAATGTCTTAATTTGACAAGAGTTTTTGACAATGTCTCTTTTGTTTAGACGCAAGAATTATCGATGTTTAGTTTAGTCGTTTCGAACTAGATTTTGCACAATACTTAAGTTGCTTAAAGCAATTGTTAAATTATCTCTTTTCGATCGCTCAAATACTAGAAAATAGTTTCTTAATCTAGTTGAGACACTTCGTATTACGAATTGATTCAATAAACATGTCAACAAAAAATAGAAAATTGTTAATAAATAACTTGATGTAATACAATCTATGTTAAACGTTTTAGTAGTAATTAGAATTCGCAAAAAGAACTTGAAATTATGATTGCATTATCTAAGAATTTTCTACAAATATTAACAAGATTGTTAAAGATATTAGCAAGAACAATGTCATAATAGCGTGCGAAATTATTAATTGACGTGACATGCGTCATTCACTATGGCGTGCATTAATCGTGGCGTACATTATTTGTTTAGTTAATCGTAAACTTAAGCTAAACTTTTTCGCGATGCATAGAAATAATGATGCATAAAATTAATTAATGCGTAAGATATAAAAACTTATGCTAGTTAATTTAATATTACTTCTTCGTTTATCTTCGTCTTTTTATGCTTTTACTTATCTTCTTTGTTTTTATCTTCTTTGTTCTTATTAATTAAGTGAGCAAACTCGATATCTTTGTAGCTTTCGCTACTTGATCAAAAGTAAAAATAGTATTAATTTAATTTAAGTCTTCGTTCTTAAATAGATTACGCTTAAAGTTAGCGAAGTTGCTTTAGAACATTAATTCGTTACTAATCACAATAGAATTGCGAAACTCGAATTTTTCTTGCGTTATTCGTAGCATTTGCGACGATCATTTTGTTTCATTTGTCTTTAACTCGCATGTTTGTAAACTTATCTATTCTTCGAATCGAAGTTGCGTGACACATTTCAAAAGATCACTCTTTATTTGATTTAATTTTATGTATTTATTCGTATACGTCTTGATGTCGTTTACTTTCGTTCATTTATTAAGAATTATGTTTTGCATTTCTTAAGAAACGTTGAATCAATAATAGAGATGTGTGACGTTGTCGTCGATGCAAGATAGCGTGATCTCGTCATAAGTGTTTTCACAATTAGTAACAATAACATTAAGTGTCGAAACAATGCTTAATTCTATTTAATCTTTGAATTAAAACACAAAGATTGCCTTGTTAAATTAAATAAAATCTTTCTATTTTATTTCGATATTGACAAAATATGTTAATCGAGTTGCTATGTAGTCTTTTAAGCGATAATAAGTTTTGATCTTTTTAATAAGAACTTTAGTAAAGTTGTTGCAATTAACGTTATTATTAATAAATTCTTCATCAATTCGATCTTAAAATTTAATAAGAGAGAAGAAAATTAATGCAACGAATGTTGTTCGCGCGATCTTCTAAATATAGTAATTAATTAAAATCAAGTTTGTTTAATATGTACGAAGCAAAACAAGCGAATCTTTAAGAGTTTTTTATTTATACGTATAGACAAATTTTGAAACGTGAATTAGTTAAAGATTCTTTGTACAAGTGTGTTAGTTTTGCAATTTTACGTCTTGCAACAAATTAAATTCATAAAAAATGCATTTTTATTGCTAGTTTTACGTTTAATTATATTTTGTATAGTTTGTTTAAGAGTCTTAGAATTAAACTTTTTTTTGTGAGTAAATTCTTAAGATTAATCAAAAATTGTTTTGCTTATCTTGAGATAAACATCAATACATTTGTTAGTAAATATACGAAGTCTTTCGAACATAAGCGCAATAATTTTAATCGTAAACATAATAATGTAATTTTGCGATAAAATAGCGTATATTTTTTAATACTTGTATCGCACATTATATCAAAGTAATCGCAAAAAAATGATTCGTCTTTTATGTCTTTTATAAATTTGATTTTTTGCATTAAGTTTTGCAAAATATAGAGAAAGAAAAGTCTACAAATATTGTCTTCATTTGTGCAATCTCTTATTAGCGTATTCGAGTGAATTACTTTATGACAAACTTATTAAAAGACAACAATTTTATGCTTTGTTTAAAACTTAAGTTCATTATAAAAATCTTACAATGTTGCTTTTAAAAAACGAATAATTTCTAAAAAGTTTAAACAAAAAAAGATAAAAAATATTATAGATTTCGAAGAAAAATGTCTTATTTTAAGTTAGAATAAAACGAATAAAAGAGTAAACGATCGTTACTAAGTAAAGCTAGTTAACTCGTTCGAAATCGCAAATGCTTATAAGACTTTAAAAATAAAAATCTTTTAACACTATTAATTGAGAATCTAGTCGATCACGTTGCGTTGTCAAAAATGAGCGCATTAGCTCAAGCAACAAATATTGCGATAATCTAGACAAGATCGTAGTTTAATTATATTCAAATATTTAATAATTTATTTCTACAAGACAACTTCGTTGATCTTATTATTAGTAAACTATTTTCTTGCTCTCGCGATATTACGTTTTGACAAAATTGCGTTCTTGTTCTTAGATTTTATCGCTTCGTCTCGAGTCGAATATGTGAAACAATTGACTTATATCTCGCTTTAGCTCGTAAAAGTATACGTTTAGCGATTGACGTTATGCGATCGAATAAGAAAGCAACTACATGATGTTGCAAGCTAGAGCGAGAATTAATATATAATGATGCTTGTTGTTTAAAAACTAGAAAAAGCTAGCAAGACACAATTGATTCTCAATTATCTTTAACGCTATCGAAACGAATACAAAGCGACATTTTGAATTAAGACTAAAAGCAAGAGATTAATCGAACGTAACTTTATACATATATATTAGTTGCTCTTTAATATTTGAATCTCGATTAATTAAGACATAATATAAATTAATAATATTGTACTCGTTGTTAAGAGTTAATTTTCTAGAAAACGTGATCAATAATTGTTCGTTTTCGACGACGTTGACGCAATTGAAAACGAGAAAAATAATAATTACATTAATTTATAGCACTTTATTTTTAATTCGTAGTTTTTGCATATTATTGTCACGACTTGAAGCAAGACGACAAAGAAGATATCGTCGCAAAAGAAAATTAAAGTAAAGAACATAATTAAATTAAAGATTGTAGATTTATTTTACAAGTCTTCTTAAATAAAAAATTATAACTAGAAAACGAAAGATAAGATTAAAGATATTGTTAAAGAATTGAGTTATTTCGCGTTAGCAATCAATCTTGCGAGAACGTATATATTAAAGATTTCGCAACTTGTGTCTAACTTAAAGCGATATCTACTTAAATATTATTAATGTAGACAAGAATTGTTAAGTCGCAAGTCTAAGAAATTGATTCATTAATACGACGAAAACGTACTCACGATATGAGAGACGTTCTTCCTAGCTATTTATTGTTATTGCCTCGAGGCGTGTCAACTCTTGACGTTGATTGCATTTCTTAGCTTTGACAACATTTTCTTAGAACTTTTTAATCTATATATAAAAGAAGATAAAATAAAATTACGAGATCGTAACGAACGAAACACGTTATAAACAATTATACTTTTGACAAAAACGACGATCGATCAATATAAAATAAAAGAATATTTCGACATTTTACGAACATATTTACTAATCTAATGAAAGAATAATTAATAAAGTTATTTAATGCACAAGCTAGTACATACGTGGAAATACAAGAGACTTGACTTAATTAATTAGTATAAGTATAGCATTACGAGTTTGCAACTTCTATAGAATGTTATCTTCACGTGCGAGAAAAAGTTATAGAATAAGCTTCGACTAGTGTCTCACGTGATGACGAACTTTGAAACAATAACAAAGACTAGAGACGAACAAGAAACTAGAATAGAAAATATAATTAAATAGATAAAAGAAATGAAAGAGTTTATGCATAATATTGAGCGATAGACGAAAGTATATAAGGTTCAAAAGTATACTATTAAAGAATGAAGCAAACTTTGCGAACAAAAGCATCTAGACATTATCTTAACGATAAACAATTTCGTCTTCACGTTCGAAAATCAAGACTAACTCGAGAAAGCAACAACAATAAAGAAGAAAATGCTAAAAAAGAGAAGACGCATTTTTGACGAAAAGCATCTCTTTATTATCTTAGCAATGAACAATCTCGTTTTCACGTTTAAAAATCAAGATTAACTCGAAAAAGCAACAACGATAATGAAGAAAATGCTAGAAAAGATAAGGCGCATTCTTGACAAGAAGCATTTCTTTATTATCTTAGTAAAAACAATCTCGTTAACACGTTTGAAAATTAAAGTTAACTCGAGAAAGCAACGACAATAATGAAGAAAGTGCTAAAGAAAAGAAGACGCATTTTTGACGAAAAGCATTTAGACATTATCTTAGCGATAAACAATCTTATCAAAACGTTTAAAAATCAAGATTAATTCAAGAAAGCAACAATAATAAAGAAGAAAATGCTAAAGAAGAGAAGACGCATTTTTGGCGAAAAGTATTTAGACATTATTTTAGCAATGAACAATCTTGTCTTCACGTTCGAAAATCAAGATTAATTCGAAAAAGTAGCGACGATAAAGAAGAAAATGCTAAAAAAGAGAAGACGCATTCTTAATAAAAAACATCTTTTCATTATTTTAGCAATGAACAATCTTGTCTTCACGTTCGAAAATCAAGATTAACTCGAAAAAGCAACGACAATAATGAAGAAAATGCTAGAAAAAAGAAGACGCATTTTTGACGAAAAGCATTTTTTCATTATTTTAACAATGAACAATCTTGTCTTCACGTTCGAAGATCAAGGTCAACTCAAGAAAGCAACGACAATAATAAAGAAAATGCTAAAAAAAAGAAAACGCATTCTTGGCGAGAAGCATCTAGACACTAGATCGATCGCAAAAAACTTAAGAATATTAATTAACATGCGTAATGCATAGTCGAATGTCAAAAGCACAATTACTTAGACAAAGAAATTAGTATTTGGACGAACGATGCGAAGACTTTGTATATAAACTATCTATTTCGAAATTATATAAATGTATAGAAGTATATTTTAACTCGCTTATTAACATAGTTAATTTAGCATCGACACAATGAAGTTAAGAACAATGAACGCAAGCGAAGTGCAAGTCACGAAGATAAGAACAAAAGTTTTAGAAACAAAATATCTAGACACACTAACTATTACTTTCGAGAACTTCAATATACAATTTTTCTCATTTATATTATTTGTTTGCGAGAAAGAAGTTTTTAGCTTTTTTTTGTCGCAAGAATTCGCAATCAATTCTTTAGAACGAGTCGATAAAAAAATACTCTTTATCGCGAGATCATTTTAGTATAAACAAGTTTAAACGATTGAAGAAGAAGAACTTCTAAACGATATGCGAGATAGTTGAAAAAATTGTTAAGCAATTGCTAGGTCTTATTACTTTGTAGCGAGACAACAAGTTTTTTAGAATTGACAAAATTGTTGCTAATATAAAGCTTTTCATTTCAATTCTTAATCGAAGTTTTGTTCATAATTTTTTTGATAAATTTTTGAGTAAAATCTTGACGAGCTTTTTGCACATTATCTAAGTAATAGTGATTGAAAATTATAGATTGTCGCTTCTCGTTCTTACAAAGTCTCGAAAGTTTTTCTTTTATTGCTTGTTTATTATTTTGAAGAGAAAGCTTCGATCAATTCTAAAATTTGCTTTCGATTTAATTCTTTTGCGAGATATAACTAATTGCGACTCGTAGAAATTGCTTGATCGCATTAGAAAACGTCTCTAGATGCTTATCTACAATGATTTTCCTCTTACATGCTTAGATATGAAACAAATTAGACATAAAAATATAATTGTAGTTGTCAAGTAACTTTTTCTCTTTGTTGTTAACATAAATCTAGTTGCAATATATTTCTTTAATTTGGTTTTTTATCTTTTGCTTCGTCACTAGAATCTAATTATTTTTAACAAACTTTTCTAACTCGTCTTCAAAATCAAATCGAGATTTGATCACTTTTCTTTTTTGAACATTTTCTTTTATACGATTGAAAAACTTCGTATTAAGACGATAAGCTAGAGCACGTATTTTTTTCGAATGATGCTCTATGTTGTTATTATTAAAAAATGTTGTATCGTTGTCAAAATAGTTGTTATTTAAGATTAAGAAAATAAGATTGTGAAAGCGCATTGTTAAACGAAATAAAAATACGCGAAAATAATCGATCGTAAGTATTACATCGTTAACGAATTCGAAAAAATTATGTTTTCAAGTTTCATTGCTTTTCGTGCATCAATTCGTAAACATAAGCGTAGCTCTTAATAAAAAACTTGTTATCATTCGATCGAAAAATGAGTAAATATGTGCTTTTAAGAGCGACGCAAACAAGATCTTCTCGTCTAATCGTAAATATAATGCAATTTATTAATTTGTTTTCTATGATAAAAAAACTTGATTCGAGATACTTGAAATTCTAAACAAGTTTATCGAATGTATGTTCGTTTGTCTATTTGAATCTCTTAAACAAATTTAATAATATATATTTATTATAAATTTCTTTGTCAAACACAATCTTTAGATAAGCAACAAAATTATAAAGTAGACAACTTTTATTTGCGAGCTTAATGTATTTGTTTAGTTCAAAAAAGAAAGATGTTGCGACAACAATAAGTAAACTAGCATTAAATAGTATGTGCAATTGACTTTTTTCAATGATTTTTAATATTCGTTGCTAGACTTGTTTTAAGACGTTTTTTTCTTCGTTCGATTTAAGAAGTGCATTATTAAAAATACTTTCATTATAAAAGTAGACAAGATAAATAGAATCAACGACAAATTTATTTAAATTTAAGATATTAAACTTTTTATTAATACTTCATGTTGATGTTGTTTTACTAGCTAATCTTCATGAGAAACTTCGTCTAAATCGAAATGAATTTCGAAACAACATAGATTGATTTCATCTTAAAATTTATGATAAATCTAAATTATCAATAACATAAATCAATACGTTTGTACTCTAGAAATTTAGGATTGTTGCTTCGACAAAGTTTTAATAAATCTTAAGTGTTAATTTGCTATAATTGAGTTCGAGTAAATTGATTTCAATGAAGAACTTTATCGCATTTCTAAGATCGTATATTACGTCTCTTGCGTCTATAGCGTTTCAAAGAAATTATAAAGAAAAAATTGACATTTTTTTCTTTAGAACGCTCGAGTTTAGTTAAGCTTAATCTCTTTTTTCTTCTTGGACTCTTACTTCTTTTTCATTTTTACATCTATTTTACTTTTTTCACTTTTTATTTCTTTAGAGATTGAAGCTTTCGCTATTGGCGTGAAATTTCTTCTTTGTGCACGCAAAAATAACTTAATCTTCATATTGCTTTAATTATTTATTTGAATTCCTTTTTCGAATTTTTATGAGTCATAGTTATATATTGGGTTCATCGTAAATATCAAATAAGATGTTCGACTTTTAGACAAACATTTAAACAAAGACAATTTCACACATTCACTTGCTTCTAATAAATTCTTAAATAATTTAACTTATTATTCTTCTTTATATTTAATTATTCTTTTAATTTCTTTTTTATTATTTATTCGTTGCTATTTATTGCACTTAACGTTTGCTTTACATTACTTCTCTAGTCTACAATTATTTCTTCACATTCGTTGTTTCAATTGTGATTCGCGAATTAGTTAACGATGCTTCGCGATTAGATTTAAGGCTAAAGAATTTACGCATCTTTCGATAATAAATTTATATTAATTGTTAACATTAATTATCTACTTTAAACGTTCAAGTCACAACATTCGAACATCTTGAGATTCTACTCTTCGTTTCAAGACTAAGATCGCAAAAACTTGTATTAACATTAGGTTCGCCATTGTTTAAGATAATTTAATTAGCTTCGAAGATCTAAAAGAATTGCGATTCTTGCTCTAACAACGCATCGTTTGCACGTTAAATTGTCTTCTTTTATAACGAAATCATAATGCGCGATTCTTGTTTTACACAAAATGACAACGAACGTTCGATCGTTAAATGATATCAAATTTGATCTTTTTATTTAACAAGATTAAATCGAATTCTAAGAATGTCTTTTTAGAAAGATCATTTCTTTTAACATGATGCGAATAGACTACTTATAGTCAATTCTTTCTCAATTAACACTTGGCACTAGGCATTAAACACTTCGACGCTAATGCTTATAAAGTAGAACGATTTTCTTTCGCTATATTGAAAGCCTTAGCATTCTATGTGTTTCGTAAATTTTCCAATAATCTACGTGTTAGATGACGCTAGAAAGAGATACGAATAAAAAGATTAATTTTTAATAAATTAATGTTATAGCGAAACGAGAAGAAGTTTCTTTCTAAGTAAGTTACGTTCTTATAGTTGAACTCACTTTTTTACAACTATATCTACTTTCTTTCTTTCTCTCTTTATTAATTCTTTCACTTAGACTTTAATAGTTGTTTGTTCTTCTATTTACGTTTTAATTGACAAATGAAAGTGCGAAGACAATTAGCTTATTTAATTGCCTTTCTTCTTTTATTATTAAAATCTCTTTATGTTTTACGATTTAATGAAATGTTAAATTTTCTTTTTGTGCACATGTTTTAAAAAGTTAGCTTTCTCAAAGAGTTAATCTTTTATAATTAATAAACTCTTAGGAATTTTAAGCATACTCGTTGTTTATCTTCATAATTTTCTTAACTTCTTTTCACTACATTTTAATTATACAAATATAGAATTTTGTGAACAAGACGTTTGAATCTTTGTTTAAAGAGCTCTTGCAATAAGTCTTTGTCTACGTATGTTTATCGAAACAATTAATATAACGCTAACTTTTGTATTAGAGTAAGTTAAATAAAACGAAAACAATTTTTAAAAAGTTATGAATGCGAAGATCAAGTTCGACGTAAAAATAAAATCTTGTTATCGAACTTAATTAAGAAGTAGACATAAGTATACAATGAGAAAACTAAAAGAATTTAAAGACAAATTCTTGAACAAATTTAAGTAGAAAAGGCGAAGAAAAATGCAAAAATGTTTTACAAATAGCGCTCAAACTCTTGAAACAAAAATTAATTCAAACATCGATCGTATAAATGTAGAAAAAATTGATTCACTAGTTGCTTTATCAAGAAATTATTAAAGAAAATCGAGAGAAGTAATTCGCAATAATAATTAAAATAACGAGAACGACAAACTTAAAGCTTAATAAAGCTCAAATACTTATAGCGAATCCTAGCTTTATGCGAAAGATTTTAATTATATTAATAGAGCAATGACGTCTTTCTTTTATGAAGTTAAGAAGTTAAAAGATTTGTACAAACAATTTAAGATTAAAATAAGAATTGATGTTTAACGAAGCATCGTTATTAACAACAAGAATAATAATACGAATATTTTACATTTTAAGACGTAGAAATTTTCGAAAGAATCTAACTTTTAGTTGCGAAGAGATTGCTTTAGAAATCGAAAATCGAAAACGAACAATTATAATAACAAATTATTGCGTTGTTCATAGAAACATTTAGCTAATAGTCGACTCTTTTTAATCTATTAATATGTTTTAACACTTAGTAGATAGAAGCAACGAAAGTTAAGATAAATCTTATCGCTATTTCTTGCGTCGATTTTCATAACATAAATTGTTAATAGACGCAATCTTAACGAACGACTCTAAGATCTTGGTAATCATTGTAAATGTCTAAATTAAATGATTTAAAATCTTCGATTTAGCTTGCGCTCTATAAATTAACTTCATTATAAAGCGTCGTTTTGTCTTTTCTTTTATATTTTAATTGTAAATGCAAACTCTCGCATATAGAGCATAGAAATAGTAATGATGTCGATGATCTAATCTTGTCTCTTCGTTATTACGACTTTTGGCGATCTCTATTCGTTTCTTTGCATTATTTTATTAGTTTTTTTATATTTCTCTTTTCGAATAAGACGATAAATTTGTCTTTCTTTATACGCATACTTTCTTTGTCACTATGAAGAATCAAGTCGTCGTGTCTAGCATTTAGCTTTTTTTAATTAATGTTTTCACGTTAAGATAAAAAGTTTATCGAACGATTCAAGTCGTCTTTGAGCGAATCTTATTTAAACTTATCGTAAATTATCGTAGATCGTAGTTGATGCAATGGATTTTTAGTTAATAAAGGACGAACATAGACTTGAAAGAGAGAAATCTTAAAGAAAGAAGAATAAAAGAAGGGATTTAAATTAATTAACACGCGATTGAATCAATTATGATACAATCGCTATACAATAAGAACCTAGTCTTTGAAGCCTAGTTATTACGCATTTTTAGTAATATCTTTTGAAGCATTTGCAACGTCTAGTTACTAATGAGTGACTAGATCTTCGAGCTAGACTAGTTAACCCACAATACGACCCTAGTATGTTAAGATTAATTCTAGCTAGTTTTGAGAAAAACTTATCATTTGTCGTACTAACTAGTCTTTCTCCTAAGTTAAGAGACTAGTAATATGACACTTAAGAAGTGCTTCGACCATTAAGAAATTGTCTATCTTAATCGTCATATGTAAAGCACTTCGCCCAAGAGCATTTATAGTCTCGAGATCGACTTTCCAAGCAACGAGTTCGTAAACCTTAGCGCTATTAAGTTAATCATGCATCAACGTCGTTTAATCTTCACGATTTAGAATGTTAATATTGGCGTCCTCTTGCAATAGTGTGTCGATTAACATAATTCTATGATATTCGTTAAAAAGATCGCATGTAAGATTTAACGCAAAGTTGTCGTTCAATATAATCTTGTTAACATTGATCTCATTTCGTAACAAACATTAAATAATAAGTTATCATTTTTTCTCATAATGATCGTTAAAGAATCTATACGCTTCGACTTCGAAAACTTGGAAGCACAATAAAGATGTTTCATCGTACGTTTCATTGTACGTTTCGTTGATATTCGTTCTAGCAACGATAAGCATTCGCACTATAAGATTACTTATCTTTGAATCGAAATATTCTTGTTTAAATGATAGTCGCAACGACGTGTTCTTATACTTGCTTAATACATTGACGTCGACTTCTTAATTTAAAAGTCGTTTAATAAGCTTTAAACGACCTTTAGCAATAGCATTCAAAAAAGGAAGATTCACTTAAACGTCAACTTCATAATATAATAGTAGTTCGTTAAAATTAAGATAGTCTTTTGCTTATGTTGTTCTCTCTAATGAGCTTTCGAACTCGTTGTCTCTCTCATCAATATTAATATTTGTCGTGCTAGCTAGCTTCTCGATTAAATAGCTTGACTCGTTCTTCATAGCATACATAAATGATGTTTGTTTTTGTCTCTTCTTATTTTGATTAACATTTAGCTTCAACAAATATTATTAAGGCTTTCGCTTCCATATAGCGACATAAATAGAATACGTTGTTAAAGTGATGCCATACTCTTTTATTAGTAGTTTCACTACTTCGAGTCTTTCGTACGCGATAGCTATCGTTATCAATGATTTCTTTAAAAATAATCGATAAACATTCAAGTTAGTCGCAATTAACAATTTCAAAGCACAAATCTCTCTTAACTTCACAACACTTCTTATTTTTTTATAAAAGAACTAGTTAAGATTTAATGCGTTTGTTTTACGTAGTTTCATTGCAATCTTAAGCACAAACACAATGCTTAACTCACTTTAAATCTTTACTCGTGTAATTAGATTTTTGCTATTATTTTCGTTGACGCGTTTGCGAAGTTTAGAGAATAATTGTTTTTGTACGATCGCTTTCTAGAAGCTTGCGAATCGTTATTAATAAATAGTACAAGTTGTGCTAAATTTTACGACAAACGCATACATAATTGTACAAAATCTTCATTAAGTCTTTCTCTTGTAAATTGGAAATCAAACGCTAACATGCATTCGAGATAATATTAATTAACAATTTTGTAAATAAAGTCTTCATAACTTCTTAATTCAAGAAAATTTATCTTCTTTCTAGTCGATTTGAAGCATATGATTTTTTCTCTTAATCAAGGCATCTATTAAATTCATTTTATATTGTTTATTCTTTTTATTTTCTACTTTGCAATCTAGAAATAATTACGATTGTATAGAGGTTAAAAGCGAAATTGATCTTTTAATTTTGTCAAATCATTTCTTTTAAGAGATGTACTTCTTTTCATTGCAATTATAATTTATGTCGAAATCACTAACGTTTTCATTATTAAGTAATAGTTGCTTTGAAAACTAAGAAAAGACAAAAATAAAATGTGAAGCAAAATACAAGATACGATTAAGCTTTCTCGAGTTGAAGTAAGCTTAATTGACGAACGTTGTTTTTTTTAAAGTTGTAGACAATTAGTGCGCATTAATGTGATCACATAATTAGATAAATCTTCTTACTTTTGAACTTATCGTTCGTAAAGATCGCAAACGACTTAATCGCTTGTTCATTTGTTGCATTTTTATCAAGAGCATCTTTGTTATTTATAACTAGTCGCGAGTCTAAAGATGCGACTTGATAGAAGTTTAAGAGAGCGTTAACATTAATACTTATGTGTAAATGTACAAATGCTCACTTAAGATTTGTATTTTTGCTTAGAAAGTTATGCGAAAAACAATCTCTTATAATGTTAAAAGAGATGCAAAGTCTCTTTTGTTTTGTATATTAGAATTGACAACTAATCGAAATTGATTCAACTTCGATTTTGGAAACATTTAAATATTAATTTGATCGCGAAACATATTTGTTAATTTTAACAATTGTCAAGCATTTCTACGATATAAGTTGATGTCAATATTGAAGCTTTTAATAAAAAAATTCATCTAGAAGATTAAAACAACAACTAAATCGCTATCTTAAATACATACTCTTAATTGCATCGATTTCGATAAAACTCTTTAGTTTTGTCTTGTTAAGCTAGGCTTTACGATAAGAAATTTTGAAAGCGATCAATGTTTCGTTGACTTTGCATACAAAATTAGCGCTTAAATCTATCGAAATACCTCTACTTGTTAACGTCGTCATTAAAATTAACATTTCTTTTGAAGAAGTTTATTTAATCTTTATCAAACGTTATTTTTTTTCTGCATCAACATTGATCGAAGCCCTCGAATTAATTACTAATTAGACGAGTATTCTTATGAATTTATCTATTAGCACGTGGCATTAATTTATAGATTTATTTCTTTCTTTAAGCTCGTCGCATATTGCGTTAACGCTAGAATTATACAACTCGAATTAATTATCGTTGCTCAACTTGTTATCTAACTTTATTCATTGAACGAAGTCAATAACGAGCCCAAGCATATTTGAAGAACACGATTCAAGATTTGGTGCTTTGTCTTATCGCTATCTTGTACTTTCTATAGCTTTAGTCACACTAGTGTAGTATTTTTGAAGATAACGATATATATTCGAATCTAATCAAAGTTGCCAACAACTTATAGCTAGACGCTATAATAAGTAAGAGAAGTCGCTAAACGCTAAGACATCTAAATAGAATAAATGTGAAAATTGCTAGCAAAACTTCGCAACTAGTTATAACATTTAACATCAAATTAATTAATACTAAAGATTTCGTTTTTTAACATCGCGAATAGTTAAGATTCTTTATCTAGATTTAACTCATTATTAGATAAAAGTTTGTCGTAGACAAATGACGTAACGTGTTCGATTTCTTAGACTCGCGAATTTCGACGTCGAAAGAAGTGTTTCTAAATGCTATTAAGAAGATGTTGTAGCCAATTTTCTATAAGTGAAGCTCGTGTCGTATATCGAGAAAGATCTTCGTTTGATTTAAACGTTTAATAGAAGATTTAACTTTGAATCTTGCGTCGATCGAAGTCAAAGTCACATATACAATACATAATAAAGTTTTATTAAATGAGACAACAAGATGTCGAAGTCGAAGTCGAAGAAGTTGATCGATAACTTTATTGAATTTGATCAATTAAAATTAGAAACAACATTGTAACTATTAGATTATATTGATTAACAAGAGATCTTGTTGACTTTTATCTTCTTTTCTCTTGTCGCTTTTGTAAGAGAGTCTAAAACAAGATCGTTTTCGCGCTTTGTATAAAAACGACTTTTCTAGTATGAAAGCATCAATTTTAAGTTGTCTCAATAATGCTCTCTCAATTATTGCTCATAATTGCTAGAATTTTTGTTAATAATAATATGCTTTATCTTCTAAACGTCTTGGGTCTCGAGACTCTTTCAAACGCAATATTTATTTTTAACTTATTAAGATATTTTGCAAATCATGTTGTTAAAGATTGTCAAGACTAGCTAGCTAGCTAATCTATCATTTCAAACTATAGATTTTCTATCTTTTTACTTAAGTTTGCAAAGAGATCAAGTTGTTGTAATTAAAAAGTGTAGTTTTCCTATCTTTCTTAAATCTTGCGTCAATAATAACTCTTTGTCACAAATGCTTAAAGCGAAGCACGTTTATTAGGAAACGTATCGATTAAATCTAGATGACGACGAAGTGTCAATAAAGTTAACTTCAAATTAAAGTATTAATACGACAACAAATATTGCGACAACTTTGAACTAGAGTTACATCACTCAATTTAAGTACACATATATTTCTTATATTTTATCTAGTCTCTTCTACGATATATTTAACGTCGATGAAGAGATTTTATATTTTTTCGCAATCTACGACCTTAAACTCGACGAAACGACTAAAGATTACTAACGAGTAGTCTACTCTATTAACAACTTTACGTACTTCGTAGTTTATACAATTCTTAGCGATAATTATGCGACGCACGAATGTGAAAGTAACAATACGCTCACCTTAATTCTTTGCTTGAAGATTAATTGTATCAATGTGTACTTCGATCTATCTTAAGATAGATGTAACTCAAGACTAGAGTACATTATAGAATGACAATGATCTACTTTTCCAATAATGCGTAGCAAGTTGCATAAGTAGTTGAAGACTTAAATATCGAAAACAAATTACGATCACTTCTTAAGTAAATAGTTCGAAATAAAAATTGCGTAGTTGTAGACTTTCTCTTCATGCACATTTTCTTCGTGACTCTCTTGCTCTTTCTAGGCGCCTCATTTCTCGCTCTTAATTTTTCACTTAATTTTTTCATCTTCTTCTTCTCGCGCTTCAATGTCGTTATCTTTGTTAAATTAGCGTAAGTATATGCGTGTGATATAATTCTCTTGTTGGAAAGAAGCGTCGAGAAGGCGCCTTTTGTGTGAAACTCTTAAAGATAAACGCGTAAGAGGCAATTAGAAGATTAACTTATTTAACGTTCATCTTTGGGTCAAGAGACGCATCTCGTTACGAGACAAACTATAGATACTTTGATTTCAAACGACTTTAACTTTGTGAACGCATGAAAATCTCTTGTAGTTTTGTATTAGTTATGTGTTGCGATCAATCCTAAACACTTCTAAGACTAGCTACTAGAAAATTACATTCGCATCGTTGTCGTCTTTCTAATTTGCGACAAATCTTCTTTTCGTAACGTAATAACACTCGTTTACCACAATATTATTATTAAACTTGTATCATTGTTAAAACTCATAAATGATCCTTATTCGAGTCTTAGAATTATATAGAAACGCTAAGAAGTCATTGTTAGTTTTTTGGCGATCGTTGCGCCTCGCATTCATGCAACGTCGCACGTTGATTAATATCTTTCAATTAAAATGATTAGTGCAAAATAGCTCTCGAACGTCTCACATAATAATAAACGTGTAATTTAATCTATGTAAGCGAGTTAAGTCAATCTTGTGATTAGATTCTTTTAACGAACGCAATTGTTTAAGCGTATTAGCGCAAACTCTAATAGCGAGAAAGCGAAGACGCTAACTAAATCTTATAGTGAAGCTCTAAGATTACGACATTCTAATATAGTAGCGACGACTACTTCTCGTCGTCGCAAATTATTTTAAAATTTATCTAGTACTAGCTTGCGACATTTAGATATATAGAACGAGCTACTAGTAGTATATAATAAATCTTTTAATCGCTCTTCGTACAATTGATTGCGATCGCCACATTCTTGAGCTCGTCGTCGTCCTTTCTTTACGCGAGCGTGCTACTTCTTTATAGATGAATGTCTTGCAATTTTTACCCTTAGTATCTAAAGAGTAATTTAATCTTTTATTGACTTACAAGTTGTCGTATAGTAAATATTAATCTACGTAATTATTAAACAACATCGAATTTTAATAAGAATCCAAAATTTAAACGTTGTATAAGAAAGTTGTTGAAAGAAGAAATTATCGCAAAAATTGACTCTTAATATCGTAATTTCTCATTAATAAAATCTCGCACGTAACAATTTCTATTTAAGAGTTGAATAATTTCATAGTAGCATAATCAAATAACGAGATCAAAGTCGTCGCTATTTAGTTCTAAAGTTTAAAATTAAAAGATTTAGACCTTAAATAATTCTAGCGTTCGCAAAGCTCTTCTCTTTAGCAAAAGTATTCGAAATGTTTTGCTTAATCTTTCGAACTTTTCCAAAAATATTGATAAGTTTAATCACAACTCTATTGTTATTATTTGCTTTAGTATTCTTGATTTTCTACTTAATCTCACTATAAATATTCTTGATTTTTAAGAGCGCTTTCTCGCAAGTTTTTCGAAAGACTTCGTTAAAGATCTTTTGTTCTTGCATCTTCTTAAGCAACTATTTTAGATTTCGCTTCGACTCTTCGTTGATCTCGTTTCAAATATTGACTAAAAGTTGTTTTAAGAAGCTCTCTATTGTTGCTAATTTGCGATTTGCTCGAGTTTTCTCTTTATTAAGGCGTACTTCATTGCTCTTAAGCATGAAATCTTTTATCTCTTTTATCATGAATTCTTGACGAGTTATTGTAAGTTTATTAAGAGTAGTTAGTAAATTAAAGTTATGCAAATTTGATAATATATCTTTGAGATAAACTTACATTAAGAAGATATTTAGCATCACAATAAGTGTATTCTTGCAATCGTTAAGTTGCCCTTTGTAGATGTTGATTTTCTCTTGCTTAAATATATTGACTCTTACTTGATTAATTCACTTAGCCTAGAACGTTTAATGTTTGATAGCGTGTCTCATTTAATAATTTAAACTCTTTTGAAATGTAAAGCAAGTTAAGTTGCAATTCTCTATAGCGCCTTTAATATTATCAATTAGAAGTATTTGAGAGTCTTCGCTTTTTAATTTTGTACGCAATTTCTAAAGTATTGACTCAATTGCTTCGAGATTCAATCTAATGTTTTCTAAAGCAATAGAAACATCTTTGATATTGTTAATTGTGATATGAAGGAACTTGACGCTCTCGATGACAACGATAGTGATAACTATTACTAAAGCAATAATACTAAGTGAATCGATCATTTTCGAATTGAAGTTTCTAGATTAAAAACATATATAGATGAAAACTTAAGTTGTTGTCGTAGCAAATGCGATAGACGTTAATTCTTTTAAATGCGTTAATAATTAGCAATCTTATTTAATGTCGCAATTGAATAAAAGGTTTAGTTATTGCCTTCGATCTAGCTTGAGCTTGCGACATGTCTCGCAAAAGATGTAGATATTTAGCGATCGCTTTGACTTCGTAGCGAAAGCATTCTAAGTCGCATTACGAAGAAATTTACGTCGAAGAAATAAAAATTTTTTAATTGCGAATTCGATAGATAAGACAAGAATCAATGTCGAGTAATTCGCTATTTTACTAGCACATCAATCGCACGTTCGCAATCAACGACGACATCGCAATTGCAAGTATACTAACAAATGTAATTATTAACGTTCGCGAATGTGAGCATATTAGACTTGTGTGCAATCTTTAGAGACATAAAGTTAAATTTGTATCTAGCAAGTCGCTCTTCGAAATTCTTCTTCACGACTTCTTTTTCACGCGATTTTAATTTTGTTGATTGCGATGACCTTCTCTCGCGAGTCGACGAACGATGCTTACAACTAGTTGATTGCGCAGCGTTTGTTAACCTAGATAACGTAGAAAAGTCTTAACTCGCTATCGAATATATTTATTGCATTCGAAAGCGATCATTAAATACATAGATTTTCTAGATTCACGCGAGCAACGTAGTTCGATTCGAGCAAAGCTATTAAGATATTGTAGACTTGATCAAAATTGCAAGATAAAAAGATTCGAAAATTAATATATTTAAATTAATATACGATTGACTTCGCGAATGCGAGGGAAAGTAATTGTTAATTCTTGATAACGTCGACAATATTAATCTTCTTTTCAAGACTAAAGACGTTGGCTAGCGAGAACAAGAAATCGACGTAAATAATGAACGTTAACAATCGATATTAACATATCTTTCTTAAAGTTAGAATGAGTTAATTCTAATCACTAGTTGAAGCAAAGGCGTTGCGTTAAAGTTAATAAAAGAGAAGAATATCGTAGTTATGCAATCGATAATCTTATCGCAAACGCTAATATTGTTCGAGAAAAAATTAAGATTTCTTGATTAAAGCGATGACATTGCGAAATTAGCAACAACATTAAAATTTATGTCGTTCGCTATTATACAAACGACGACGTATATTTCTTAGAGAGCATCGCGATGTTTCGTATAGTAGTATCTCGAAAACTTTCGAAAAAGCGATCGCAAGAAGACGAGTCTTCTAAATTACGAAGAAAGTTAACTTTAAAAAGATTAGTAAACTTAAAACTTCATTATTATCACATAATAGATCTTATTCGAATATATTCATTAAACTTGATTATTCGCAATCGACTTGCTATCGTTGATAAGCTTCTTTAATCAATAGAGCATTCTTAAAGTCTTAATTCGAAATTGAGTCGCAAGTGAACACAATTATAGAAGTCTAAAAGAGAACGACAAACATACAAATAAAAAAGAAACAAGAAAAAGAGAGAGAAAAAGAAAGAAGAAGAAAAAGAAAAAGAAGAAGAACAAGAAGAATAAGAAGAACAAAGATAGCGTATTAGAATGCAATAAGAATAACGAGTTTGAAGACAATGTGCAAACATTAAGAAACTACTTATTTCTCTTCGTTAATACAAATCGAATCTTTGAAATGCATGCGTTCGTGCAATTGACTATGCGAAAATAATTAAAAGCTTATAGACAACTCGAAGTATAAAAGCAACATTATATCAAAAATCTTTTCGTCGAATTCTTAATTAAAGAGCACGAGAATTAAACGTATTGTTAAGCACTTTTTTCCCATGCGAAATCTACAATTACACAACGATCAAAGAGAAACGAGTCGTTAAAAGAATAGGTCTCACTAATATACAACGTAGCATAATACGCGTAAAGAAAAGAAAGTATAATTGAGATCGTTTATCTATTCGAAATAAGAATAAAGATAAGAAAGAAATTATTCGATTTAGAGCATAATAAGACTTTGAGCAATATAAGCTTGATAAATCTAGCATATAGCTTAGAGAGTCGATAAAAGAAAGCGAAAGAGTAAAAAATACAAGTAATAAAAACAAGACAAAGAATATTAGGCAAAGAGCATCTCTCTATGTTGATCAACATAATCAATTTGACCTCGACATATTAGAATCAAGGACGCTAAAAAAAGCGAAAGAGCTAGATATACAAGTGATAAAAACAAGTCAAAGAGTACTAAGTAAAAAGCATTTCTTTACATTGATTAACATGATCAATTTAGTCTTGACATATTAAAATCAAGAACGCTAGAAGAAAGCGAAAGAGCTAGAAATACAAGTAATGAAAACAAGTTAAAGGATATTGGGCAAAGAACATCTCTCTACATTGACTAGCATGACCAATTTGATCTCGACATAAAAGAATTAAGAACGCTAGAAGAAAGCGAAAGAATTAAGTATACAAGTGATAAAAACAAGTTAGAGAATACTAGGTAAAGAGCATCTCTCTACATTGATTAATATAATTAATTTGATCTCGATATATAGAAATCAAGAACGCTAGAAGAAAGCGAAAGAATTATAAATACAAGTAATGAAGACAAGCTAGAAAGTATTGGACAAAAAGCATTTCTCTACGTTGATCAACATAGTTAATTTGATCTTAACATATAGAAATCAAGGACGCTAGAAGAAAGCGAAAAAGCTAGATATACAAGTGATGAAGACAAGACAAAGAATATTGGGCAAAGAGCATTTCTCTACATTGATTAGCATAGTCAATTTGATCTCGACATATAGAAATCAAGAACGCTAAAAGAAAGCGAAAGAATTAAGTATATAAGTGATAAAGACAAGTTAAAGAGTACTAGGCAAAAAGCATCTCTCTACATTGACTAGCATGATCAATTTGGCCTCAATATATAGAAATCAAGGACGCTAGAAGAAAGCGAAAGAGTTAAGTATACAAGTGATGAAAACAAGCTAGAAAATACTAAGCAAAGAGCATCTCTCTACGTTGACTAGCATGATCAATCTAGCATTTACGCTCATGTCTCAAATTCGTCATGAAGAGATCATCTCTCTAATGAAAAGTTGCTTCGAGTTGCAAAAGCGAATCCTTAATTCTAAGCATCTAAATACGAAGTTCTCGCTTTAAGCTCTTTATAAGTAGGAAAATAAAGTAGACAAATATAAGGATTTAAATTAGTCTATACGCTATTTTATACGTAATTGACATTATATAATAAGAAAAGTAAAAGAATTAATGAACCTTAGCTAGATTATAGAATTACTATAGATGTGATACTAATTAATAAATGATATAAATGATAAAGTTTTAAAATTAGAAATATCTAAACGAAGTTTCATTTTCGCGACTAGATTCTTATAGCTTATGATTTTCGCCTTTCCTAGTATTATTAACTTAATCAATCGTCGAACTTTAACTTCGTCGTTAATTGTAATCAAAAATCGAATTTAATCTTGTTAGAAGACATTCTTGGCAAGAGACATTTAAGTGGCATTGGCGAACTTCTATACGTGTCTCTATAGACTTTGTTTGTTCGTCTCATCAAACGCATGAGCATCTTGTTTGATGATTAGATTCTACAATGATATAAGAGTCTCTACTAATATTAATGTTATAAGCGTTTGTAGTATTTCGTCTTGCGAACGAGACTTTACCTTCATCTTATTGGCTTTCGAAATAATTAGTTTAGCAAGAAGCTTCGAAATATCTCTAAGTACTTTGTTTGAATTAAATGGCATTAAATTACTTGCAACGAAATCGATCTTAATGTTTTTAGACGTGAACGCTATTTTTCTTGCAAAGCTATATAAAGAGATGAAATGTTTCTTGTCGATTGTATTGATACCTTCTCGCTCTAATCGTTTAACTCGCTCGCGATAGATTGATTTTAGTGAAGCAAACATTGCAACGTTATAGAACTAAAGCTTATAAGAGATGTAAGAGAGTAGTTGACACAAAATAACATTGTTCTCGAAACAATACTTTAAGATTTCGAGAATCTTGTGCGTTTCGAAGTTGTCGCAAATTAGCATTCGTAATTTCTAGTTAACTCGTTTCTTAGTTTGAAAATCAAAAATATGCTTAAGCTACTTCAAGTTAATCTTGAAGTCGATATATTTAAATTCGAAGCACACATATTGTCATTCGAGGGTGAAGAACGTGATTCAATTGCTTCAATGAATAATAACTAATTAAATAATCATTAGTGTCAAATATTTATTGTTAGCGTTGATGCATTCGATCGCAATCATCGTTGTTCGTTTGATTCGCGCGTCTTTGTAGTCTTGTATGTCGTTCTTATCTACTAGGACTTTGACGAAGCTTGGCATAAATAGCATTACTTTAATCTCGTTCATGTTGTACACATTCTTTGCTAGAATAATTGAATCTTGTAATACCTTTTCTATTATCTTAAATTAGTGTATAATTTTCTTATAAGTATTTTTCTCGTAACGATTCTAATCTAGTGGTCTAACTCTTTTCGCTTGAAGTATTAAATGACGCTTCTTTAGAGTTTTCGTCTAATTTCTACTTGAAGACTTGAGTGGTCTATACGACGAAAATCGCTAGTGAGTAACATTGAAAGCTAGTAAAGATATAAATTTTATTCGCATAAATTGTTCGAAATTAGACATTTGTAATAAAAACTTAACGAGAGCTTTCTCTTCTTATAAGATAAGATATTGTTGACTCTTGATCTTTTGTTCTAGCGAACGTCGTTCACGTGCACGATGATAAGGAGTCGAATAAGAAATCTCGTTATAATTTGCTAGAGCACGATATGATTTAGGCACGTTAATAGAAACGCCTTGCGCCAATACTTAACTAGCTTTGTTCATATAAGCTTATTGTAATAATGATAATAATAAGAGTAAGAGACAACATCTTTTCGACAACAATGAACGCGCGAGAGGTCGCGCTAGACACAAAGAGAGCGAACACGTAGCTCTTCATAGACGCTTCTAGAAATCTATCGCCATGCGCCACAATCATTCTAGTAATCACTTCGAAAGAGAGATAGCTTAACATAATATTAAAAAATACATTGTTATATAAATAAACTAATGCACGCCAAGATACGCTAAAATGTCGTTCTAAGGCACGAGATTGTTGCCACTCTTTTGCGTACAACGAAACTCTTGGAATGCATATCTTTAAAGCTTGAAGCTATATTCTTTCTTTATAAGATTATTATATTTTGATTTCGAAAATCGAAGATATGTGACTAGTCGTAATTTAGTAGAGAGAAACAACTAAAGCGACAATCGATGACGTCAACGAAACGAGCGACAAGATAATCAAAATTGCGATAATTCTCGTTGCAAACAAATGTTCTAGAGAAGAAATAATTGTAGAATAATGGCACACCGATCATATTTTCATAGACTTGCGAGAGAGAGTCTTTAGAGATCTAAATCGTTGGTTCGTCTCGCGACGAGATGCGTCTCTTGACCTAGAAACGAACGTTATATTATATTGAAATATGTTATTTCTTGATCGTTGTAATTAATTGTTGTTCGTCGTCTAGATCGATTTGATTAACTATCGTTTGTTATTAAGATTGTCACATTACGTAATTTAATATTAATAATCTCTTCGCAATTGCCATTTGTTTGCATTCATAAACATAATAATTAAATAAATATCTTGAATTTTAAGTTCTATTAAGCGCATTTTAGCTTGGCTTTTATTACTCTATGCGAAGCTTTATAACTAGCATTAGATGCTTGGCGTAATTCGTTGTTGCTTCTTGTTTGCTCAAATGAATAACTAAATTAGTAGCAAACAATAGTGCGTCGACATTTGATGTCGCTATAATATACTTTAAGTCGTATTAATATTAAGCGATTTCTTGTGTATCTTTATTTTAATTTAGTACGATATCTAAATTCGTAAATAGCGAATTGTCGAATAAACTATTTTGACGAATCTTGAGTTACAAAAGATGCTCTTAAGATTTAAAAAATGCATTCGATTCTAAATCGTTCAAAATTAGAAATTTACTTTAACGATAAATACACGAATTTCTTTATCGCATTATTTAGCGCATTTGCTTTAGATTAACATCGAATTACTTTAGCATAACAACTATGTTGTTTACGCTAATTGTACAATTATATTCGCTAATCTTGTATAGATTGACGCTAATTGTCTTTTACGAAGTAGTAGTTGTTGCACAATTCTTTATCTTAGTCTTGTCTATAATCTTAACTAGCTCTACTACTATTACGATCTTAACTAACGATACTACTATTACGATCTTAATTAGCAATACTACTATTACGACATTAATTAGCGATACTATTACAACGATCGCGAGTGCAAGATAGCTATAACTTTTCTATTATAATTCTAAAAGCTATAGCTAATTATTAAGCTCATCGACAATCTAGATATCAATTAAGACTAAATCGTCTTCGTATTATTAAACAATACTAGACTCTTAATCTACTTCTTTTGCTAAGTTTCTTAATTGATGTCTTAGATATTACGAGATCTCTTGAACTTCTATGGCGCCAAGTCGTTTAAATAACATAGATTCGTTTAGAGTAAATGACTCGATGTTGTCTTTTATTATATTTTGTGAAATTAATATATCTTAAGATCTAGTTTCGAATTAATACGTCTTAAATGTATTGACTAACGAAGCTTTCTCTTTCGATAATTGTTTATAGAATTGTGCTTAGTATAGCATACAATACGCTCAATTAAACTTTAGTTTTAGAAAGTTATGTAACGAAGTTACTTAAGATAAGCAAGAAATTTGTTAATTAAAGACGAATTTTGACGCGATAATTTACTTGATGTAAAGATTTAATGACGCAATATTTGCAATTCTGCAATAATTATCTAAGAGAATCGATAATTTAACGTTTAACACAAATATTTATTTTTATTCAAAATCAATCGTATAAACGAGTAGCAACAATAAGTAATACAACATAAGTTATTATTATTCTTTATGTTTAACTAGTTTCGCAATCTTCTATTAGAACAAAATTTATAAAAAATTTTAAAAGAATATTAAGCAATGTAAGACGAAGTTGATTGTTATTGTTAAATCTATTAATTTTACACAAGTTAACATTGAAAGATATGTTTCTTGCAATCTTCTCGAATCATAACAAACGCAAAGTTCTCTCAAAACTACATCTTTTATTATGTTTGGTCAAAATTTAAGTAAGCGATCTATAGATGCGATACTACAATTATAAGCTTATTATCTCGAAAAGTTATTATGTTGTTATTTTTTTATCTTTTTTAATCAATTAGTAAGAAGCAATAGATTGCGAGTAAATTTATAAGATTGAGCTTCGACGTTAATGCAATAGTCTTGAAGCAATCTAATAAGATTTGAAGATTCTTTTTGAACAATATGTTGTAGAACGCTTTGTGCAACGCTTAGAAAATCTCGTCGAATAATTGTCAAGAACATGTGTTGCAATTCGATTATCTAGAACGTTAATACTTCTATTGCTAGAATAAATCGAATAGTTAATATATGCTCATGTTCGACAATCGTTACAAATCTAGTTAAATATTTCGATCTATTTTATGTCTTCATAATAACAATCATTTAATAGTCGACAACAACTTTTCATTAGTCTAGAACGTATAAGTGAACGTAAAAATATTTAAATTCTAAATTTATATTTACGACAAACACTTTAATAGCTACGCAATTCATGATAGATTGTTGCATCGCAATTATTACAATCCCTTCATTGCGATAATACGTTAACAAATACTTTTGTTAAGAGCTTAGTAGATAGCTTAGTTATATGCTTCGTTATTGTTAGCTCTTGTAGCAAACTTTGCTCGTCTTGTTATTGAAGTATAAGATTTCTATAGATTAAATAACAAATGAAACAATTATAACTAGTTGTATATCTTGTCATTCTTCGTAATGAAGTTAATCAATATAAATACTTAATGTGTGATAAACTAGCTATATAATAACTTAATTAGAGATTTATGTATTTTGCTCTTTGATCAATACTTTTATAGACAACGCTCTTCTCTTATAGCTATCTCGAATGCTTGCTAAAGTCTAATAAGAATGCTCAACTTTAAAGCTTATTATATTGTTATATACATTGCGTCTATTTATTCGTCGATAAACGCAATTATGTTAATAAGATGCCAAAGAGCATGCAAGCTAGATCTACTTCGCTTCGTAACTTTTTCTATTGAGTTGCTAATATGCGTTCTATTTTTTATTCTAGCTTGAAGACGACGCCTTCTTGTAAGATTCGTGTCAATACTTGAAATATCGTTTTTTAGTCAAGATTCACAAGATTCAAAGACGAAGAAAACTAGTGTAAAGAATAAATTAACAATCAAAATTAACTAAGAAGAAACAATTAACGAGATTGTTTATAGCGATTTGACATTTAATATATTTTGTGACAACATTAGTGCTTTTAGCTTGCAAAAACGACATACGAATTATAATTTTTAGTTGACGTCAAAGATCGTATTTGAGACGTACTTTATTATTTCGATCTATAGAAAAGACTTAAGATTAATAGTTTTTAGCTAATTCGAGAGTTATAATTTAAACGACACAAAAATAATAAATTTTAGTTGATAGCTAAGATTGTATAGAATTGCGTTGTTTTTAACGATTTATTGTTAAAATATAATAAATAATGTTAACTTCTTCAATTGTAGACTTTCGCGTCAACATATAATGATATAGAGTCTTAATTATCTTTTTAATTATTCATTGCTTAATTATTTCAAAAGTCTCGCTTTATTTCTATTAAGCTACATTATATGTCTTAAAGTTACTCGCTTTTCGTTTGCTTCGATTCGTGCAATATATGTACGTTCACTTGCTTTGACGCATCTTGAGAGAAGTGCTAAATAATTAATCTTAGCTTGTTAGAAATTATGTTGTTCTTGTGTGCTATATAGGAAGACCTAGACGCGCAAAGAAGATTTAGAAAATCACAATCCTAATGATTGCAATAGTAGCGTAGATGTCTTTTTAGAATTGTTTCTAGTAGCAAGTGATAAAAATGCGATAAAAATTGTACTAAAACTTAATGCAATGTCTTGACTAACTCGTGCTCTTCGATTGCTACGTCAATGACATATTGCAATGTGTTAATCGAGGAAATACGAGAAAAAAATATCGCATTGAAGAAAACAAGTTTTTGGATTTGTTAGCATCTTGTTGTTGCATATGTTGTGCTTTAATTTAGAAGACAAAGAAGATAAAAAAAAACTAACTAGCGACGTTCGCAAATTATTAGAAAGCTTCGATCATAATATATTTTTTAAGACTATAATTTATTAAATAGTTAGAAACTATATATAATTTGTATTAATATATAATTACTAGCACTACTTTCTTTGTAATTACATTAACACATCTAGCAACTTTGTAAAAGATAACTCGTCAATATATATAATTCTTGTCTTCGAGTCTAGAGAGGCGTTCTTGTCACTAATAGAAATTAATGTATTAACTCGACGTATTTTATTAATCTTATATGCGCTAATGCCTAAATTATTCTTAGAAAGTCATATAGTTAATGCGAAAGTCTATATAGTTGTTAATAGAAACTCAAACGAATCGTTTAATCAAGACTTAACTTCTAATTTCGCGATAATTTTTATTTTGTTTCTAAATTTAATCATTTCAAGATTTCGATTTACGTCGAAAAATCTAAGAAGCGCTATTTTGCAACAAGCGTCAATTATGTTAAACAATCGTTTTTGCAATTTAAGAGCTTTGATAATATTTTTATCATTTACTTCTTTTTTGTCGCACACAAATAAATGTTCGAAGTGTAATTAATAACTTTAATTGACAATTCTTTGATATAGTAGAGTAAAGATCGCTATAAGAGTTATAATTACGATTTATTTAAGATAAACAAATTAATTGTGATCGTCTTTAACAAGACAAAACAATTCTATAAAATAAATCTTTATAACATATAATCTTAAAAATAGCTAATTAAGAGTCTTCGAATAAATTAGATCTCTTGTGTCAAGATTGCTTTTTAAAACATGAAAAATATTATATCGTTGCACGACGTAGAATAAGACAAACGTAAAAATGTCGAATGTTAATATTAAAAACGAAATTACGAAATAAATTATATCTAAGAGAATATTAACGAGATGCGTCAAATTTTTTGCATTTTATAAATTAATAATTGCGGGATTTGTGTATATAAGAAAGAAGAATTCTTAGCTAATCTTCGTCTCTACATTTCTTATTTACTTTTGTCTTGCTATATTATTATGTAAGTTAATTATAAATTGCGCTAAAATGCGATTTAATTGCAAAAGCGTAACAACATTAACAAAAAATTCTTGAAGAAACATATAGAAGAAAAAGTAATTGTTAGTTTTGAGCAAATTGCTTGCGATTAAAGCAACGATCAATTTAACGTCTTGCGTAAATTCGCTCAAAAAAATTGTTATATTTAAAAAGATTAATACAATCATAAATAGCTAAACAAACAAAAATATAAAGTAGTGGCGTTGCATAGATAGTTTCTCGATTACTCTCGTAAGCTTGCTCTACTTCTTAACTAGACATTAAAAAATTAAGAGAGCTAAAATTATTACAATAATTAGAAGCGAAAAAGAAAGTACGTCTTGCACTAGAGTTATTAATTAATGTGACAAATGTATTACCTAATGTAATTAGAGAAAAAATAAGAAGAAATACATAAGTTGAAACAAGAGTCTTATAAAAACAATAGAGAGTATGTAGTTTACAATAAATAAAGAAATAAAAGACTTAGTAACAAGAGATTGTACGTAACGCTTTTATTAACTTAGAGCGATGTGCTTTTATACAACTTAATTAGTTATGTTTTAAACGAGATATGCGATCATAATGCGCAATTGTAAATGTGTAATACATTAAGAAATTATATAAACGTTACAAAACTCATTGAATCGCACGAAAGCGAAGTTAATAACGTTAAATGTTTTTAATCGTTCTTAAGCTTTAACGATGCGAAAATTAAGAATGTGCAACTCTTTGCGACAATAATCTATTAAGTCTTCAAATTTAATAAACAATAATGCGAAAAATATCTATAAGAAATCGAAAACGCAAAGAGTTTTACGATTTAATAACATTAAATATAACGTTCTTGTAGACTTTTTGAAAGACTCTAAGCTTTTTTTCGACATCGCATTGATTAAAGTTCTCTTGAAGACTATTTTCTCTTGTAGATTAACGAAAGAGCTTAATACTTTGCTTTAATTATTGTTTCTTAGCTTGCTTCTCTTTTATCGAAGATTAGCTTTATAGATGAGCGTAATCTTAGCATCTTTTAACTCGTTGCTTAGACGATTGCGTTTGTTGATGTCATTAAACAAAAAATCGTAATTTCGATTAATAATGACGCTATTAACATCGTTAAAATAAATGTTATATAAAGTTTTTAATTTTGCTACGTCGCAAAGATGCAACGATATGTCAATAATTAATACAATACTCTTAAGAACTTCTAATCGATAAGAAATCTTTAAATTGTGTTGTCGTAATTTCGAATAAAATTTCATCTCTTTAACGAATGTGTAGCTTACTCACAAGACAACGAACAAGATTATTAGTGTATAAATCTAGTATCTTGTTGTATAATTAGAAGTCACGTTAATTTAAAAAAGTCAATTAAGACTCGTAATCTCGTTACGATCGTCTTCGTTAATAAGATTGACAAAAATTAGAACAAAAAGAATTACTAGTGCTAGAGATACAAAAAGAATTAACAATAGACGAAGATAGCGCAAAAATAAATAAACATTTAATTCGCATTTTGTAATAATTTTAGCATTATTAGATTTAAAACGTATAGTCTTATCGCAAGTTGCGTATTAATAGAATTAATATTAACTAGCAAAATTATTCTTTTAGTTTTTGACATTTTAATGTAGAAAGATTGATGCGAACTTATTAGATTCTAGAAAATTAAACTCTTAAAATAAGAAAAATCGAAGCTTTGACAAGAAAGATAGTAGCAACGATTAATAATGAAACTAAAAGTAACTAGAGTAAACGTCTTTAAATAATAACAAACTTCGTCTAAAAGACGACGACAACAAGTTGCTAATTTCTAGAATTTATTTAATGCGATTTTTTACGCAATTCGCTCAAATAATCTCTTACGTAGAAGATAAAGTAGAGAAGACTTTGTTAATTTAATTAAGAGTAAGATAATGTTAAGAAAGATTTATAGAAGCTAGAGGTTTAACGTTTTAAGTCTAGAAACAAAAGACTTAACAACTAGTATTAATTCGCGCGAAGTTAAATTAAGTGTCTCATTATCTAGATGAAGACATAGCGCGTCGTAGTAGTCTCGTACATGTGACATGTAATGAGCGTAACATTGTCGTAACTCTTTCTTTGTTAATGTCTAGCATATTTTCGAAACAATAAGTTATTTATAATTAGCATAAGCGTACTTCAATTCATAAACAGCTTGAAGCGATATTAAAATCGACATATAAACAAACAATGATACAAGAATAGAGTCGAAGACATAAAAGATAGTAAGAATTTAGATAGAAGCGATTTGAAGATTAAAATTAATTTCGAAAATAACACTTGTAATTAAGTTAGAATCTATTTAAATAAGCGTCTAGATAACGTTTAAATAAGCGTCATCTTAAATGTAGTCTAAAGCTTAATTATTGTTGCATTGGCTCGCATGTTGCATTGTTTAATCAAGAAAGTAATTATTCAAAACGAATAACGCATTAATACGCAAGCTAAAGAAAGTTTTATGTCGTAGCTTAAAAGAAAGCATTTCGATTCTACGACTTAAACTATTTAGAAGTGATTGCAATCATTTGCTACTACACTAGAGATCACAAGTTAACACTTAATTTGCACGCACAATTGACATCGATTATTGAACAAAATAGACTTTCTATCTAGTTCTAGTCATTATTTGCTATCATTGTGTGACTAACTATGAATAAAGCATATTTTTAAGATCGATTGCGCTAGCTTAACGTAGAGTCTTACTAAAACATCTAGCTTTATTATTGATCATAATATATCTTCTATTATAGTATTAAATTAGAGCTTATTCTCTAGAAAGTCTTATCTAGTCACATAGTTATATTTTGAAGATCGAATCTACGCATCTTGTTTAACATCAAATAAATTAGTCTCGCTATGTACGAACACAAGTATTTTAGACTATATATATAAGACTAGATCATAAGTCGTTATGCGATCGATTCGTATATTTTAGTCGCGCTTAGATTTGCTTGCAAAACTTCTTTGCATGTTAAGACTAAAGTTTCTTATCGCAAATTCGAGTCTTTTACATATTGCAAATTTGCTCTATTTACAACAAAGCGTATTGAAGTATTCTTAATATCTATCTTTTATTATGCGTTACTTCGTTTTCTTTCTTTTATGTTCGATCAAAATCGTTATAGTTGTCTTAAGTTAAGTCGTTAGAAATGCGAACATATCAATACAATCTCAAGATAATTGCGTAACGAACGAGATAATTATCTATAACAAATTTACTATGAACAATGATGCAACTACAAATATCGAGTCGATTACGCATTCGCAATTAATGATTAAAGTCAACAATTATTTCAAGACTTTTGTAACGAACTTCGCGCGAGATGCGTTAATTGCAACTTCGACAACTTTAACTTCAACACTAGCTTTATCTTTATTAAGATTCTTGTACTCTTTGCTTTTCTAATTAAAGAACTTTATTATTATTGACTCTTTGCCTAGGATAATCGATGCGCTCTTGTTAATTTATAGCACTTTAGCAAGAGTTATTACGATCATCGTGAGCTCGCAAGTTCTCTCGCAAACATTTGTCGTAACGACTTTAACAAACTATTTTAGCTTAATTTTAATCGTTATCGTTATTACTTTAAATGCTTTAAATAGTCTTTATAATTTTATAATGGACCCAAACGACATTTATTGAATTTTCTTCGATTTATCATTGTTAACGTCGCAAGTGGATTTGCTCTTCTCGTATTTTGTTAAATTCATAATCTCATTAATTAGATCAACAAACGTCGCGTTAAATATCGTCGTAAATGCTTTATAGTTTTCGAACATAAAATGCATTCGCAAACAACGCAATCACGAAAACCATTATTAACATTAATGAAAAGTTATATCATTACTCTTGAACATCGTTTCTAGATCTTATTATAGTTATTAGAACTATTATTGTTATTATAGCAATCGTAAACACAAATAAAGATGATTTGCAATTAACAATTTTTGCGACTATTGTTATTGTTGAATCTTATAAGATGTGATACGTTTAATCATTGAATCGATTGCATTTTACAAATCTTTACGACTTGTGCCACTAGATAAATCTATCTCGTAAATAGCACTAATGTCAATATCTAGATAAAACGATAACGTCGACAACTTTAAATTTTATGACTTGTTCTACATTTGATCATTTTGTTTACTTCGTAATAGTAGCGACGATCAACACGACACAAGTTCTAGTGATAACATCAATGATTCTAATAGATCTTTTTACTAGTTTCTTGAATCTTAATAGCTAATTGTGCATTTGCTTCGCAAGTATTAACTCGCTTAGAAGTCTTAATAATCTAGAAATGCAATCTTTCAACAATTTGAGTTAGTCTAGCACTCAAAGCTTAAGTAGCTTGATCATAGCTTCTTTCTTTTCTACATCGTCTTGCTTCGTTAATATTATTATCTTAAATTGCTTAGTCGTTTGCTTCGTATTAATTTCTACTATTACACAATTTTGTTCTACCTCTTGTAGATATTATATCTTTGTTTATATTCTCTATCGCGCTTAGTTAACTTTGTCATTTTCTTTAGACTTTGCAACTTTGTTAATAATTAACACAAAACTTAATAGATTTCTTCATTATATCTAGTTGCAATGTTGCTAGAACTACAATTGTTTCCATTGCAAATAAAAGTTTATATGCACAATCTACAAGCTAGAATAAAATTGTCATTAAAAACGATTTTTCTAACTATTAATCTTTAAAAACATTTGATATTGTTGTTGTAATTAATAAAGTAGACATTGAAATCATAGATGTAACAAGATTTATCTTCGAGTCGACGTTAGTTATTACGTTCGTTATCTTAAATTTCACAATTTCGATTTCGAATGCTATTCTTATTCTAGATTTTATTCTTTTAAGTTCTATTTTTATTTCAAGTTTTATTTTAGTTTTAAGTAATTTTTAAATTATCACAAACGTAACTTCTTTTTAATGTATAACAAATGAAATGTCTTAATACAACTTAACAAGTTGATGCGAATGTGAATCATCTAAAACGTACTTTACTTTGCTCACATTAGCTAATGTTGTTTTCGCAAATTATAGTTATAACATTTTATTTGCTTCGATTATCTAGTCTATAAATATTGTTGTCGCATCGATTAATATTCTTAAAGAGAATAAACTTTTTAGTTATGTTGCAATTATAATAGTGTCTAGGACTTTCGCGTATTGCAATTGCGATAATAAGTGAATATCTAGCTTCGTAATATATTATTTGTATTAATTAATGCTACTATCTTTAGGCGATCTTGCTTCATCACTTAATTCTATCTTATTTAATTTTATAAATTGCTTTTATATTATTCAATCGACTAGCGCATATAATTCGACAATATTGTTATTCTTAATGTTGCCTTCTTTAGCTATTAAGTCTTCTTTACTTATCTAGACTTAATGTAACGTTTATATAAGTAAAGCGTTAAAATAGCAAATAACTAATTAAAAGATTGTGATAAATGCTAACATTATTTTTGATACAAAAGCTCAAGTCTTTGATTTCGACTTTAATAAGCTTGATTAAAGCTAGACTTTACAAGTAGATAACGATGTTAACACAATGTATATAACATCATAGTCGCAATCTATTAATAGCAAAAGATAATATTCAAGATTAAATACAAGACGCATAATTGATTAGTTTTAATTAAAATCTTTCTTCGAAATTAAATCTATTTAATTCTTTATTAATTCGCAATCATAAAATACAACATTTTCACAATACTTAGTCGAAGAATAAGATAACAAAAATAATGATGCGAACAACGATTCGTTGTCAAATTGACAAATGAATTGCAAATTTGATTGTAGCGTGTCGATCTTAAGCAAACGAAGCATCGTAAACTCTTTCGAATACAATTCTAAAAATAACTGGAATTTGCGAGACATGTTCTTAGCGTTATTACGAACAATTGTAAATTCTTTCTTCGTTGTTAAAAACAACATGTTTAACGTACAAGTTCTTTTAGATCGTAGCAAAGATTAACAACGATATGCTTCTTCGAATACTCGTTACTACAAGAAATAACAAAGAAAACTTAAAGACGATGTGTTGTATTTGTGCAACTTTGATAATATTCTTATCTTTAACGAATTCACAAAGCTTGTTTTACTAACACGAAGTATTTAAGAGATTCTAATTATTAAAGATTTAAGCATTGATCGCAATTACTATGCAATTGCGATTAAAAATTCGAAAAACAAACTTATTGTTAACTTTTAGAATACTATTAATCTTAATAATAAGATAATTCTTGTTAACGAAATTAATCGTAGCGTTCTATTCTCTTATTCAAATAATTCATTCTTTGAATTAATTTTTCTAGATGAACGTGCATTTGTGTTCTAGCATTTCTCTTTTATAATTTAATGAATGTGAAAGAAGACAATGCTCACAACAAATTCATTGTAAATTGATAATTTATCGCAAATAAATTTTTCCAATCTAAAGACTTTCTTTTAACGAAATATTAATAATCTTAGTATCGTTGCTATTCTTAACGAAGTCTGCGAAGATCATGAAATTACTAATATTCTAGAATGAACTTTAAATAATTCGTAGAAAAATGTTAATCTCTTTTAAGCGCTTTTGAGCTTTTTTAATGATAACGACGCACAACATTTCGCCACGAACAATAAGATCGCTTTGCGAGACAAAAGTATTAAAAAAATTAAAACTACAAGTATTAATAATTAATATACTATGTGAATAACATTTAAATAAGAAACTTCTATTTGTACTTTAGTTATTTCATTACATTTTAAATCAAATAGAATTAACTTAGCAAACATAAGAATCGAAGATATAAATTTAAGAACAATGTTTTTGTTTAAATGATCTTGCTTTCTCGAGATAATTGTATAATAAATATAAAGAGATTCTAAAATGTAAATATAGATCTTAGAAAGTTCGCTTTGTGAATGTTGACATCATTGTAAATTTACGTAGCGTAAAATCGAATTGTTAGATTTCGACGTAAACTATTTTCTTAAACGTTGAATCTTAGCTTTTAGCTAATATAAAAATGAATTAACATGTCTTAATTTCTCGATGTTTGTCTTAGTTCTTAGATGTGTTCGCGTCACAAACGACACTATTAACTTTAATGTAACTTGACATTTTTACTTTAAGAATTGAGACAACACTATGTTAAGCAAATTGGCATGCTAACTAACGTTGACTTAGTAGCTTAGACAATTGACTTCAAGTAATAGATTTAAAATTAAATAGCTTGTCATGCTTGCTTAAATTCTCTTTCGTCAATCATAAATTAAATTTATTTAAGCGTTCTTAAGAGTTAACGCAATATTAATATGAGAATCGCAATGCCTCGCACGATTTAAGATTAAGAAAATTCACATTTAGTGTTTAACGTTCGTTGAATTTCTTCGTCTTATTTTCGCGACTACGTCGAAGAATTTTATCACGAGATTCTTCGCAAAGTCACTCATATTTTCTTCATTATTTATCTTATTTCTATATTACTTTGCAACACTTCTTTATCTTCTAATTAATAACTATTTCGTTATCTCGATTTTCGCAACTATAATTTGAATCAAAGTTGTGTTTTTCGAATTTCTTATTTGAATCTTAAATAGAGCAAAATCTTTTGCTAAAAGAATTGTGTTGTTTATGAACTCGAACGTGTCTTAGTTAAATACAACAATTTCGATATTCTTGATTGCGAGTATTGAGCTTAATTCTCGCGTCAAACGAGTAATCGCAACGTTAATGATAAAAGTTATTGAAAAATATGCATGCGTTTTCAACTAATAAAAGGCGACACAACAAGTAAGATTTGAAGATTTCATTAAATGTTTTGCCAAGAGTTGAAGATGTTAATTAAAGGGATTGAAGCGAACATCATGAGAAATTAAGAGATAAAAGATTTATTTAAGAAGATAATAATGTTGATGCATAAGAATTGGAAGAACAATGAAATTAAACTTGTGTAAAAAAATAAAGATGTAATGAGAAACTACATGAGCTTTGACAAAGAGAACGTTAAATTAATAAATAAGAAGATAGAGCTTCAAGAGATGAAATGCTCGCTTAAGATAAGAATGCGTATCGTGATCTCGAGAGATTTCAAGAGAAAAGATAAGAAGAAAGAATGAAACGAGCTTCTAGAAAAGAATCTTATAGATAGTAAAGATCATTCTGCCACGTAGCAAGTGAACTAAATGTTAGATGTTGACGTTTCATTTTAGGCGAGCTTAAGACTTATGAATGTTCTAGCTTAATGTATCGATTAATATTGTTTTAAATTTGTCGTTTTATAGAATGCTTTAAGTTGTTGTAACTTTGTAGAAAAAAGATGCAATCGCTTTTGTAAACAATTTGCATAAGTATTACATACACTTGTTCGTCGTTTGTCTCGAGCTACATCTTATTAGTAGTCAAGTTCTAAAAATCGTTTAAAAGTTAATTCGTACAATAAAGATTTATTCGTGAAAACTTAAATTAAATACGTTACAACAACAATAGTCTTGCAACTCATGTTTACGCTTTTCTTCGACTTCATAGTAAAAAATAAAGATAAGACATTCTCTTTAATTAAAGAGACAATCATTCATACTAGTACAAAGATAAGTTAAGCATGTTTAGCAAATTAATATTCTTTACTAATTTATACATCAAGTCGTCGAACGTTCGCATTAACGAATTAGTTGTTTCAAAAATTTTATTATTAACATAATTACTAGTTTCGAAGACAATGACTTTTGCACGAACTTCGATTGTTAACATTTTAACAACGAACACAAACGTTAGAAGTGTAAAGCACTAAATTGTAGAAAGATGTAAAATCGTTATTAAGTCGCTAACAAATGTAATAAGTAGCACTATAAAATTTGCACAAGTTGCTCACAACATTTAAACGAATAATCAAATTAATAAATATATAATACAAGAATTAATTAAAAGATTTTAAGATAAATACGCAATCACAAATGTGATGCATAAATCTAGCTTAAAGTTTAAGTAAAAATACTATTGAAATATCGTTAAAACATAAGCTTTATACAAGAATCGTAACAATCTTTACTTAATTAACTCGAAAAGATTTGATCAAAAATGCTTGTATTATCTACTTTATTTCAAGACATTTTAACATACTATACTACGAAGTCGTAGAAATTTAAAGATTAACTTAATTATTTGTCTCGCTATTTCACATCAAGTAATTAAGAACGTTATAAAAAGAGTATCTAAAATCATTGTTACGACAACTTCTTTTTAGTAATTTAAAATTAATGTCAATTTTTTTGCACGTAGAGATAGTTGCTAGAATTAAAAAATCTTGACAATCGATATAATAAAGTCGATCTCTTTCTTACGCGAATATCGTTGCTAATATTATCTCTAGTCTTAATTACGACATAAATATGATTTCTTATATAAATAGCAATTGGCGTAAGAAGCGTCTTTTAATACAACGATATAATCTTTTTTAATTCTTCGTGACTAATTATTTTCTTTACTCTTATTTCGTCTAATAGCAATCGAAAACGCTATGTTAATAAATAAGAGAATCTTGAAATAAAAATACGCTTCTCTAGGTTTTAGACGTTTCTCTCTTGAATACGCGCGATCATTTTCGTCGTAGTTTCACGAACTAGATTAGTAACGTTTCTAGCTATTTGTTCGACATCTAATGCCTAAATCTATTACTACATTAGATAATCTTTAGGCATCACAAACATTTATTGTTATTTAAATAAATATTAGAATATTACGAAGAAATTAATGTTGCGTTACGATATTGCTTTTATAGAAAATAAAAAACTTATAACAAGATAATTGAATACACTTATCCTAGTTAGTGCAATATATATTACTAGATATAAACTAATAGATAATCTAAAGTATCAAATATCTACGTACAACAACATTCTAGTGCAACTAGTTATTCTAACAAATAAAAATTTATTCACTTTACTCGCAACTTTCTTTTGTAGAATTAATTCAAAAACGACTTGCTTCGCATATTTGTAAGATCTCGAGATCAAAAAGTTAATAAATCGAAAAAATTAATAAATTTAGAGCTAGAAACGTCGATGAGCTTTCTTATTTGTAATTAATCACAAACTTTGATTCTTAAATGAAGAGAACATATCGTTCGTTGTATCGCAAATGTGCATATTCTTTAGTAAATATTAACTATGTAATACTCGCAATAATCTTAATAGATCGAATTAGAAGTTGAGCTTCTAGTTTCGATTAATAAAGAGTTTGAGTTTTCTTGCTTCTACTATAAGTTTAATGTTTAGCAACAATATCGTTCTTAGAAAAAGTAAATACATACTTTAAAAACAATTGTTGTAGTTGCATGTGTTGATGTCGCAATGTAACTTATATTCTTAATTATAATTAATAATATAATTGATGTACTTGAAGTCTTTGCGTAAGCTTTGAAGACATTGCGTTTCTTAATTAAGATAATAATGATAAAATATAATAACTCTTAACGAGATAGATTCTTTTTCGACGATGTTTAATCGTATTATCTTGTCTTTGTCTAATAGTAAAATCTCGTAATCGCAATATCTAGTCAAACATTATACATGCCAAAGATAATAGATCATCTTAGATAAGATAACGTCGTTTATATCTTTTTTAAAATTGTAAAAGTTGTATTACTTTGCATTGTAACAAGATATAAATTTAGTTTTGAATCTCGAGATAATTGTTTTGACGCTAAAGAGTAACTTTTAAGATTTAAGTCTAAGCATAACGCAAACAACATATAAAAAACAAAAAGTCTAGTTCAAGATCATGAATAAGATCGACTACAAATAGCTCAAGTTCAAGTAATTAAAATATAAAATTGTTAGCGACTTATGTAAAGATAAACTATTATTTATAACAAAAAATCATTAAGTATTTTTATTTTCTTCGAAGTTTTAATAATTGTGTTGTGTAAAATTATTAATCGACGTCTCTTGAAAGCCTTAAGCCCAATAATTGGGAAAAAAATTGTTAAGAGAATGATTGAAAGAATAATTGTTAAAAGAATAATTAGAAGAATAATTGTTAAAAGAATAATTAAGAGAATAATTGTTAAGAGAATAATTAAAAGAATAATTGTTAAGAGAATTAAGAGAATCGTAGCTAAATGAAGACTTGTTATTGTTGCTAAAATTGATAAAATGCGAAGATAAATAGAGTGCGATAAAATAGAACGTCTTCTCGAGCTTGACTTAATTCTCTAGTTAGAAAGATTAATATTATCATTGTAGTTTTGATGCGAACTTGCACTCATAATAATTTAATTGTTTTCATAACGACTTCGATTTAAATAATTTCTTTAATCTTGTAGCAATAAGAAGATCGAAAAGATATATTGCTAATTTTGTATAATTTGCGAGAAATTGCGCGAGGTTTTAGAGAGTCTTGACTTATCTTGTTTATAAGTGGTTTCGAAGATGTTAAACCAAAAGAAATTGCACTCATTTTTCGAGAGACGAAAATTAAATAAAGTATTCGTCTCGTGCGTGACATAATTTCTAGAAAGCGTTCTAAGAATTAATCGATAATGTTAACAAAGAGTTGAAAAAGAATTGTGTAAAGACGAACTCGAACTACATGCGATCTAGTAATGCAACTTCTAATTAATTTTATCAAGAAAGAAAAGAAAATTAAACGATCACAAAGTACAAAAAAATTGTGAATCTTTTTTCTTTTTCGCTCTTATTTATGTCGCCACTATATAGTGTAACAAAGTTGCTAATTTTTGTTGTTGTTCTCTTTGTCTTCTCGTGCGAGCTTGATTGGTCGAATTATGTCTCGCGTTCCTCTATTTTATCGTTTGACTTAAAAGACTTCTTTGACTAATATTTATTTAAGATCAAAATAGTAGACTTGAAAGATAACAACGCAATTGACATACAAAACAAATGAGACAAAGCAATTGATAAATAATCTTTAAGATACAAGCTAAACAATCTTCGTCGCATTTATTCAAAGATAACAATTGAAAATGTTACGTTACTCTCTAGTAATAATAATCAACGCGTCAAGACTTTAAATTCAACGAAGTTTTTCTCTTGTTTAGAAATGACACAAACGCAATTAAAGATTTAAGCAATTTTAGAAGCTTAAAGCAAATAAAATTAAACGAAAAGTCATAAAGTGATGTTGCACTTTTTAGAGCATCACGATGTTTAACATAGAGCTATGTATATTTCGAAGAAATGACGATTTTTGCTTGCACAAGCAATGTAATGATTGCAAAAGATTAACGAAGTTAAACAAAATTTAAGTGAGTAAACGATACAATTAATACTAAATATGTTATTGGAACGAGATGTTCTACAACAATGTGAAATGTTTTTTATATTTTAAGAGAATAGTCGACGTCAAGTAAGATATTGCTAAAAATTAAATGTGTTTGTCGTTTTAAATCTTATGATCGATCTTAATTCTAGTGATCAAGAATCTTTTTAAGACTTTTCTATCGTTAATTGAATCGTTGCATCGAAAAAACATTTACTAGCAAATTAATAAAGATCTTTTAGCGAGCATTTCGAGTAATTAGACTCGTTATCGATCAATGTAGAGTGAAATCAATTTAGTCACGAGATTAGTTTAAGATACGTTAAAGTTTCAAGATAATTGACGATCTTAGTTTGCCAAACATGCGATTAAGTGTTTGTCTAAGTATTGAATGAGTCTCGCGAACGATCTTTCTTAATAAAACGTCTCGATTTTATTCTTAATTCTTACTTAAACGTTTGTGAAACGCTCTCTTATAATACGAATTACGATTAAATAATGTTTAAGAATGATGCGAAGTCGCAACACCTAAAATAGAGATCACTTAACGACAAGAATTTAAATATGTTAATAACTCTTAAAAGCTAAGTTCGTCTCGCATAGTTCGATTTAGATTTGTGGTTATATATTGATAAAGAATTAAGCTAGCATTGCAACTATCTTCGTGAGATGAATCTTATCAAAAGGATTCGAAAGTTAGCTTTGCTCTAAAAGCATATTTACTAATTGTCGTTTAATCTCGACATTCTTGTTTTTAAATACGTTAAATATTTCTTAACGCTCTCAAAAACATAAACTCGAACTTAAACGATAATTAAAGAGCGAAATCTTTGCATTCTATAATATTTATACGTATCTAAGACGACAACACTTCAATTGTGACAAGAATCGACGTCACAAAACATAAGCGCCCACTATTATTAAAGATTAGGAAAACAACATTCATAAGAGAGAAAATCTAGATTTTATTAGCTTTTAACATTCTTTTCATTACGTCGCGAACAATGGAAGAAAACGCACAATAATATTTATTATCAATATAGGACTTCATTTTGTAGAGCAGACGCTAGAAGTAAAATCTAGTAAGAATTATCTTCGAGACCTTGTTTTTAACGATTGGAAGAATCGATTTCCTCAATGCTATTGTTAATTATACGTTGATAGAATTGATTTAATTAATTAGCATCTATTAATCTAGTATCGTTTACGTCGATTAATCTAGCTTGATTCGAAGATAAATATAAATGTTTAAAATAATGTTCGCGAAGATTGTTCGAATTTCTAGTAATAAAGTCATTGTGTTAGTTTGAAATTGTAGATGAAAAACAATAACTAGAATTAAGAGTGCCTAATGAATTTCTTGTTGTGTCTCGCATTAATCGTCGTTTTACAAATAAGATTAAAGCTATTAATTGTCTTTACGATGCTATTCTTGATCATTAAGTGTAATAATATATGTTTCGTTTTAATGATTAACTTGAGTCGTTTCTAGTTTGTTGCTTGATTCGTTGAAATCTTAACAATGTAATCGATGTTCGATTGCTTCAACTCTATTTAGCATTGACGCTATATTTGTTTCTAATATCTCGCGTTCGATTATCGCGATAAAGCTAGATTTATGTGAAGACTCTTTAGTATTAATGCTAATGACGCGTAATCTATAATACTTAATATTATTGTCTTCGATGTGACGTTGTTCTCTTAAGATCTATGAACGACATTAAATTTAATCATAGCTTAGTTGCTCTTTATTCATATATTTGAAAATCTTGATCATAAGAGCTTCTTAACATTTTAAGAGTTAATCGTAGCTTCATTTATATACTCTTAGATTTTGCAAAATAATTCGCGCAACTTGCATGTTATGTTAACGAATGTAGCTCTTATATTAAGAATACTTTTTTTTGCGAAAACGAATAATAAATTTTACTTTTTAATGTGTAAGTTTCTTGCTTTTTAAACTAATTGCAACAAGCTAACTTTAATATAACGTTCAATTACGAGAACTTATTTAGTTGCTATTTTGTTGTTAAGATTAAATAAGTCTTCTAGTTCACATTCTTTAAGAACAAACATATATTAACAACTTAATGTAATGTCTCTCTTTATTTTGTCAAGAAATATATTAATCTTGTTCGTCATTCTCTTATATGTAGCTTTCATTTTGTATTGTTCGTTAATATTATCAAGTATTGTAACAAGAGTATTTTCGACGCTTTAAGAAAGAAAGAGCGAACAAAGTTGAATAACACATTTAAGATGCTTGTTAAGTTTTCACATATTATCGTAGATCTAATATAGTCGTTAAATACAAAATTGATTTTTTTTAACATTTAGAAACTTCATTGTTATTGATCAAACGTTTACATTCTTAAGTTATCGAAAATTGAAATTCTCTACAAAATTGAAGACAAAAACTAGGTTTAATATTTGTTTGTAATGCTTAAGAGAGAACGCATTGTAATAGAATTGCGCGACAACTTATAAAGAAGACGACGAAGAAATCGTAGTATTAAAAGACTTAATTAAGAAAAGACTTGATAACGAGTAATTTGTCTCGAACTTAACAATTGACGAACGCGTCGAAGATTAAAGACTTAAAATCAACGTAATTTTCTTGTTAACAATTATCGAACTCGTTCGAGACAAAAGTTCTAAAAATAAGACATTAATGTCATTGGTAATTAACGACGATCGTTAACTTAAAAATCTTACAATCGACGTAATGTTCTTATTATCGTTTGACAAAAACGATTAAAACAAGAACTTCAAAATTGAGACGTCGATTCTAGTAACACATAAGAAAGATTGTTAACCTAACGATTAAAGCGTTAACGCCAAGTTTATATCGCAAAGCTTTTGACAAAAAGTCTCGCTAAACTTATTAAGTTGTTTGATTAACTTGTAGCACGCGCAAGACTTCGACGAAGCACACAATCCTATTCGTTTAGCGATTGAGTTACGAGAAAGAAATCTTACAAAGAATGAACACAAATTCTAAGTCTTATTAAAGTTGATTCTTATAAAGTGAAGCATTCTTACGTTAAATAATAGCACATTCGAAGATGTTAATGCGTTTAACTCTTTAGCTAGAAATGATTTCGCAAAGTCGTAATTGTTTATTTAGTAAATAAGTAAAATTAAAGTGAAAATTAAATGTGTTAATGACGAGTTGCTTCGTCGACAAAGCAATTGCGACAAGTAATACTTTAGCTTATTATTATTATGTAGATTGTGATTACGAGTTGTATTAATAAAACTAAGCGACTTTACATCTTCGTTTATGTTAGTTCGCTCTAGCTTCGTTTCGATGCGATTCTAGCACTAAAATTGTATCTCTTTTTCTCTAACTTTGACGTGACTATCTTATGACTTTGTAGAACGCATTCTAATGTGCTTGACTTAATGCTTTCGCTCTTATCGATTAGTTTATACATTAGAAGCAAACTTGAAAACTACTTTTCTAGTAAGTAGTTTGTGTGAAAATCTAAGCTAACATGTTGGCGCTTCTTGATTCGTCGTAGCACATCTTTAAATGTGACAATCAATAGTAATGATTAACATTGAATTAGTTAACAATGCTTAAGAATACAACAAGAATCACGACTATTTTAAATGATTAAGCACATCTTTGAACGATGTAAGCTCAATGAACTACAATTAAAGTAAATGCTCTCGTCGAAAATGCTCTTTATTTTGTCAAAAATGTTTCTACACTTGCATTTGTTTATTGAAGTTATATCGTTATCTTGTTTGTCTTATTTTACGCATTTTATTATGACACTTTCTTTTCTAATTCTTGTCATTATTATTGTAATTATTTGCGAATTAGCATTTTTACTTCGCATAATAAATGTAGTCTTGAACAAAAAGATAAACGTTCGTTAGACTCTATGCGTTAAAACATTAATACTATTTGTTTATTTTAGAAGATTAATAATTAACATTTTTCTTCTAGTTTGCATTTTATTGATTCTAAAAGAGATTGTTGCACTTCTAAAAGATATATATTTGTGAACATTAAAATTAATGACGTGCTAATAGTTTAATCTAGAAAAAGTAGCTATTGATGCTCTCATTGTCTTGTCAATTACAATATTGATAATATAGAAAATATTGCTCGTGCATTATTCTTAGAAGTCTTAACATTAACATGTTGTTATAGAAGTGAGCTATAAATCAAATAGAGATCAAAATTGCTCGAAATATTTTATAGAAATTTCTAGAACTATTAGCGTTGTTTTTAATGACATCGACTAGTATTATTTATTAACGATACTTATTCTTATCTAGACGTTTCATTAACGACTAACTAGCATCATAGCAATAACAAAGTATTTGTACTTATTATTATTATTATAATTACAATCATCTACATTCTTCTATTTTATCAATATTGAAAAATACATATTTAAAGATTCGATTTTAACAAACATTTTGTGCATCTTTTCTACATAATTTTGTGCTTAACAACAATTTTTTAGACAAACGTTTCTCTTATATATGTGTTTGTCTCTCACAAGAATTGTTATTAACATATCTATGTTAATTAGTGCTAAAGATTCGAAACTCGACTTAATAGCTTATCGCGCATAGATTAAGATTCTACATATAATCGTTTTTTACAACGTTCGAACACAAATTGTTTTGTACTTAAGATTTGCATTAATTTTATCTAGATTTATTTATATATTGTAAAGAAGTCTTCATTTATTAGTTTTAAAGTCAACTAGAAGACATAATTGAAACGAAGTCTTTTCTTCGACGTTAATACGAATAGTTATTAATTATAAGTCGAAAAATAATTTTGCAAACGCAATGAAAACAATGAAGTTCACTAGATTTGTTAAAGAAGATCTTGATAGAAATTTTCTCAAAATAGCTTAATTGTTCGTAAAATTTCACATCTTTTTTTAACTATAATAGATAAAGCGAAACAAAACAAAGATTAAGAACGTCATAAATTGTAGACTTAACTAGTAAAAAAAATCGTTAATAATTACTTGCGAGTCTCGTTTTTGATTTTTGCTAAGACTTGAAATTTGTAAGATATTGTCGAATTGCGCACACAATCTTTACAAGTGTTTTTCACATTATTTATCGAAAAAGAATAAATACTTTTTAAAGAGAAATCTTGTTAAGCAAGATTGTGTCTTGATAATCTCGACATAACTAAATAATCTTAAAGCGTAGAAATTTCCTTATATGAGGAAAATTTAGTTTCGTAATATTAACATTGAACTTAATGTTCGCATTTTAGACTCGCTTCTATCGTTGCTAATGCAATTTGTCAATCTTGTAATAAAGAAAATCAAAAAATGTATAACTAGTCTTAACGATATTATTTGTAGATTAGCAAACGCAACAATATGCATTACTTTTAAAGTTTCTAACCTAAACACAATTAAAATAAATGACGATTTATTTCATTTATTATGAATTCGACATATATAAAGAAACAATTGTCTCTTCTTTTTAATTAAGATTTGATTACTTCGTCTTTAAAATCTAATTGTCGCGCCATATCTAGCTAGAAAAGAACTTAAGATATATTATTAACGATGACTTAACAAACTCAACGTTTATGTTTAAAGTTTGTTATAGACGTATCGCATAATAACAAAGAAGTGTCTCATAATAACAAGTTAGATCGAAATCTTCAAAGAATACGCAATTGCTAATAGTTAACAAATAGCTATTTAGTTAATTCATTATTAAAAGATTATAAAGAGTTAATTAATGACGTTAATAAGTTTAGTTCAATAACTTGTACGTAATTGACAATCGCTTGTTTCTCTTCGAACTTAACATAATTTTCATAGTCTTTAATTAGTAGAGTTTAATTTATTATCACGTGTTAACAATTAACGTCGACTTGTCTAGTCTAAAGACTTGTATGTAGCTAACAATTGCTTATTTCTCTTTATCTTAATATGATTTTCATAGTCTTCGATTTAGAAAATATCTTATATAGGCAAAGCTTAGACATTTTTTTAGACAATATGTCATATATTATTTGTCAAATCAATCGATAAGAAGGTTTAACAATAAGCTAGAAATTTACAATTATATTAGGAATTGCTTTCGTAGAAAGCTAAATTCTTATCTCACGAGTCTCTAAAATGAATTGTGTGCATATTTAGCAATTAAGTTTTCGATGCAAGATTTTCTAAATATAACAAAGAAAAAGTACTTAATTTTATTCGAAAGTTTACGTCACGAAAAAAAGATAAATAAGAACAAATTAAATTTTTTCATCAAATGTCTATACGAAATTGAAAGAGACTTCTAAGCAAATAAGACGAAGATCGATTGACGTCTAGTGTGTTAACTAGTGATTCTAGTTCTTACGACATAGAAGCGTCGAAGCTACGACGTAGCATATTAGAGATTGCATTAATCTAGAAGAAGCGAAGAGAATTGTCTTTAATGAATCTACAAATTAAATGTCTACGAATTTATTCGTTGTAACTTCGAGAATTTAAAGTTGAGCTTTCGCTTAACTTTGTGTAATATAATCTTTATATAAAATTCAATAAATCTTGAAGTTTTAATTGCTCTACATATTGTTACATTCGAGATTCTTCGCTCAACTTATTAAGCATCGCCTTTTCTCTTGCTAGAATAGAATATATTGCGCAATCTCGAAAGCACAAGTAACAAAGAATCTTCGTTCACTTACATGCATCATAATTTTCTAGTTAACGATCTATTATTATCATTATCTATAGAATAATTCTAGCGTTGTTAAATAAAGCTAAAGAATGTTAATTCGATCTAATTTTATCTTGCAAAGCTAAAATCATTCTTAAATAATCTAAAACAAAGTAGCGTACGTATAGGAAATAAGAATCTACTTTGTAGATTAAAGAAAAGACACTAGAAGATTAATAAAAGAGACGCAACACTTGTATTTAACATTTGTTGCGAATGTCTAATACTTCTAATAAGATGTAACGTCAAGAATTCTTTATACATTTAACGTTCGCGAAGATCTAGAATTTCATTGATTTCAAACATGCCTAAGTCGAACAATTAAGATTCATTAAATTCTAGAAAATACTTTTTGAACGACTTGATTGCGAAAAAGAAATGTCTTTTGAAATAAAAACGTGAAGATAATTTATTATACGAATAGATAACTAAGCTATTTGTTAAAAGATTTCATCGACTTATTATTGCTAAAGCTATGAAAGTACGTCTTAATAAACTTAAGCATATAAAGCAAGAAATAACGAAGATAGAATTTACATTTTTCATTTCTTCGTACTTTTTAACATTTGATAAAAAGTAGTTTTCAAAGACATTAATTAAGGCAAAACAAAAAAATCAGAAAGAACACAAAGAATAAGACGAAAAGAAACATTAAAAACTAAACGTTAAAATCTTAGTGTAATCTCGTTCAATTCTTGATTAAATGTGAAACGAAATAAAGAAAACAAATATGAAAGAAGATTAAGTTCGCGACTTTTAATTTTATGTGATGCTCTCTTTAACAAGAAGTTTGCAAATTCGCGACTTTTAGTTTTATGCGATGTTTTCTTTAACAAGAGACTTACAAATTCGCAACTTTTAGTTTTATTCGATGCTTTCTTTAACAAGAAATCTATAGATTCGCAACTTTTAATTTTATTCGATGCTTTCTTTAACAAAGAGTTTGCACATTCGCAACTTTTAGTTTTATGCGATGCTTTCTTTAACAAGAGATTTGTAGATTCGCGACTTTTAGCATGCGACGTCTTTGCGTCTAATAGCGCGATTTATTTGTTTTCAAAATGTCAATTAGTTCTAAAGATTTTTTCTTTAAGCTTAAAGAAGAAATTGAAGTTATAGAATCTTATTCGATCTTTAGACTTAAAGTGAAAATTGAAGCTATAAATTAAGTTTATCACAATTAGACTTGTGAAGCTAGGATTTCCTTATATGCTTTGCAATTAATAAATTATTCTTAATGTAAATAAAAGCAAACTTACGATAAAGAAGAGCTATTTTCTCTTTAGTAATTTAACGATATTTGCGAGTCATGAAATCTACGTTTGCTTATATAAATTCAAAAGAATTATTTGTCTTCTTTTCTAAGAGTTTGTCTTGTTTAATAATTCGAAATGTATATAATTTCGACTTCGACGTCTTGTTTCACGTTCGTAACGAGAATCGCATCACAAGTTGATATCTAAATAAATTGTTTTAATCTTTAATAACAAATTATAATTTACACATTTTCGTAGCTTCTAAAGCCAAATCTTTATTTAGATTTGTCTAATCGAACATAAAAACTTATTTGCGTCTTAATCGATTAAGTCGAAACGAGCAATTTCAAGTGACTTAACTTGAAGTTAAGAATTATCGTTGCTAGGAAAATTAAAGATGACAAGACTTATAAAATTGTGATATATATATCTTGTTTTCAATGACTTTTCTTTTTAGAAAACGAGATGAACTTCAAGTACAATTTGACGACATTAACAAAAAAAAACATCTTAAATTACGATAGTTAAAAGACGACAAAAAGAAATCGTGTTCGTTTTCTTCGCAACGTTTGTAAATAAGATTCGTTTCAAATGTTGTCAAATATATAAGAAATATTGTCGTGACCTTGTTCGATCAAACGATCTTAAAATATCGTTCGAAAGAGCGTTGCTAATATACGATATTTTAGTAAGCTTTTTACTATTTAACTTTTTAATTTTATTAACAATCTTTAGCAATTTGAATCATTTATTCGCAAGCTTTTTACATAATATCTTGTGCTTCTTGATCTTAATTAATAGTGAAGTTACGACTCTCACGAGACGTTCGAGCTCTTTGCGAAAGATTAAATCGATTTGCTTCAATTTATCTAGAAGTGTTACATAGATTCGTTCAAAACTTTATTAAAATGCGAGACATTAATCAAGACGTTATAGGGCTTAGAATTTTAAATGATTTTTTTGATTCAAGACTTGTTCGAATTTTCGAACGATATAATGAATTGTTGACAACATGCATTCGATCAAAAATATATAGCTAACAATAATCTTAATTTATATATAATTTTGATCGACGTTATCAATACAAAACGATTTAAAGATTTTGATTCGAAGAAAATTTTTAAAGCATTGTTAAAATTTAAAGTTTTTGTCAAAGACTTAAATATTAATACGCTAGATACAATAAGATAAAGTATGCAAATAATAAAATTTCTATTTATTGACTTTTTAAAGAAACACTTAATACTTTATTGCGAACAACGAGCTCAACTATTGCTAACATTAGTAGAGTCTTTTATCTTAAATGTTAAGCGAATTGAGCCTAGAAAAGATAAATCTTGTTAACATATACTTGTAATTTTTACTCGTAAAGATAGAAGAATAACATTAATGAAAGAAGCGAATAAATCTATTATAGATGTCTATCTCTTCAAAAGCTAAAAAACAATTTACTATTGCTTCTTATTTGAAGTTCAATCGTTCACAATTGATTTTTTCGAGTTCTTAATAAATAAGCAAGCTTAGAAAGAACTTTGAAGTTATGTTAACAACTTGTAGAAAAATTTTAAAACTCTTAAAAATCGAAGTAGCTTATATTGATTTTCGTTATTTTGCTATGTTATAAGCGTCTTCTTTCTTATACTTTGAATAATATTGTTCAACTTATTAGCGATTGCTATTTAGTCGATTTAGATATACTATTGAGCGACAAATTCTTAAGCAACTAGCGAACAATTTTTGAAATGTTAAGTTTTTCGTTTTTGCAAGTCTTCGTCACTCTTAAGAATAAATATAAGAATATAATTTAATTTCTCGTTGTTGCACTTAACAAAAATTCATTTCTTTTAAAGTCTTTCGACGAATTGACGCAATATATAATAGAAAGAATTAAGAAAAAACTCTCTTATCTAAGCGCATACAAAGAGGTGAAAAATTGTCGTTAAATAAAGTAGATGCTTAAGCATAGCATAGATGTTAGCTTTTTATCGCAAAGTATTAACAACATCTTGAAAAACTATTGCATAATAGAGTTTTCTAGATTAATTAATAAGAATACTTGACGAATAAGCATTGCGAATATCGCAAATCTTAATGAAGAGTTTTTCGTAATTAGATGAAAATGTGGAAATCTAACAAGTTGTTTCGAATGTGAAGATCTTTGAAGCGCTTTGGAAAACATAAGATAATGTTGACAAGTTTTTGTGATATATGTGTTTGCGTATATAAATAGTACTACATCTTTTATATATTATTCTTACACTTTGCATTTGTAATATTGCTTAGATATATAAAATTAAAGAATAATAATTATTAGCTCTTTTCTAAAAGTTAAGTCTAATTTGCTTTAGAATGATGTTCGAATTTATGCGTAAATTCTAGTGTTCTTAGATTTTGAGTTCTAGTTTGATTACACATAAATAAATTTACATCAATCGAAGTCGAAGATTCTATTGCTAGTTTATTAGATTTATCTCTTAAGATTCATATAATAATATACAAATATTGTTGAATTTGCAAGATACAAGTCTATGATTAGTTAAATTGTTTGTTTCTAATTTTAGATATTTTTTAACTTCTTCTTAGTACATTGACGAATAAGCGTTATCGCTCTTATTAAACTTGTTCACTACACTCTTTTTTCTTCTTTTATATCTCTAGTATCTTTTGTGTCTTGCATGGCATCACATTGAATATAAAGACTTAAAAGAGTCTTAATTCGATTAAGTTAATAAAAGTTTTCATTAATCTTCTAAGTTAACGTACTTATTAGAATGTCTTGCATTTTACTAGTGAATTTCAATTACTATTGATTACGTCGAATACTAATTTCTTATGTCGCAATTATGAGACAAAATATGCGAGATATAAAAGTCGTCGAAATTGTGACAAGTTTACGTCGTTTTCGTAAGTGTAATTAACTAAAGTATTGCGTCAAATTGTATAAATTATTAGCTAAGTTAAATAGATTTTGTTTAGTCTAAACCTAGTAAACTACTTTGTTCGATCAAGAATTGCAATTGTCGATACATAGATTCCAAAGCCTTATACAAGCATTATCAATAAAAAAATAACGCTTTACACAAGAAGCTTGCGATAACTTTGAGCGAAAATTTTTGCGACTTTTGTTAAAAAAACTTTAAGAGATTATATAATTAAGAACGACACATAAGGAAAGAACACAAAAGTTCATCGACAATCATTAAAGAGTTAAACTTCTTAAATTTGTTGTCGTCAAGCTTCTTAATTTCTTAATTTAGAGAGCTACGACAAAGAAGTTTGTACAACAATCTAGCAATATTAAAATTGGAACTTCTTCAACGACAAGCATTTCTATTATGTAATAGTTGATTTCTAAAGTGCAATAACATAAGGTAGTTTTAACAATTAGATAATCGTCTCGTTCCTAGACTTAAGAACAAAGACTAAAAATTCTAAAGTAGATATGCAATCTATGAAAGTACGACACGCGTGCGACGAAATAAGAAATCAAATATTTTATTCTCGCAACGTCGTACATTTCTTTCAAGAGAAAAGAGTTAAACTTGTATTGCTCATGAATCTTACAAGAATCTACTCTACGTTAATCTTACTTGATCGATTAAACGTCTTAATCACAATTCGTCCTTATAGCTTAGTTGTTTCGCAAGACTTGTTAGATTAAGTTTCAAAATATAAGATCTTGCTTTAAGAGAAAAAGACTAAATCGAATAACATGACGACACTTCTAAGAATACTTTGCTTTTTGAATGAAGTTAATGTTTTAGAGATTATGCTTTTACGTATTAACTTATCTCACAAATCTTAAGATGTTATTAATAAAATCGAAGAATTAATTGTATTCGAAGCAAAACTTTATGTTAATTTTCTCGCTTATGCGATTAAATTAAGCAATACAATTCATTTTCTTGCTTCTTATGCATTTATTATTACAACAAAGAGCTTTTTTTAAAAATGAGATTTCTTAGTTAATAAAGAGTTGCAATCGTATATTGTGCAATCGATGTTAAATTCGAACGAATAAAGACGTAACTCTTTGATTCTCGTATATTATACGTTTTTAAGAGATTAAGATTTAAAATCTTTGTGAACTATTGTTATCGATCTTCTACTACAATGTTTTAATCATTAATTATTAGATACGAAGTCTTAGAAAAATCATAATTGCAACAACTTTAATACGTTCTAAAATAGTTTTTTAAGCTAGACACTAAAAGAACTTTGTCTTCTTACATAAAAGTTTAAGTAACAAAGACTCTTTTGACAACATCTATATTTTCTAGTTAATTTTAAATGTTTAAGACGCTTAACTTTGCAAAGCGAATTATAACAATCGAATCGAAAGATTACTTGCGAATATAAGCAATACGACGAGAAAAAGTCTTGTTTCGCAATACGCTTAATGCTACTAATAATTGATTTAATTCTTTCGTATAACAAGTTCTAATCAATGAAAGATTAAACGCTTAATTAAGACGATTTATTTTGTTTAACGCACAAGATTTGATTAAGAGCAAAGATTTCTCTAATGTCTTGTTCGAGTTAATTAAGTTTAACTCGTTAAAGAAGATTTTATTAATCTTGAAAGCGATTGTAATACATAAGAGAGACGTCGCAATCGCAAAAGTATTTCGTTTTCAAAATGAATTTGCAAAGATACGAGAGCTTTTTTAGAAACTATTGCGAGACGATTAAAAACTATATAATGAAACTAATCGCAATCTAATAGTTTATCTCGTTGATACTTATTGCGAGTTAGGTGATCTAGTTAAGGCAAAAAGAATTACAATTATAATGCTAAATAATTTGAAAAATTATAATCAAACTAGACGCTTACGAATTTCATTAATAGAGACACATTTATGCTAGAAATCTTTTAGAGTCGCTAAAGATATTTGTCAAAAGCTCAAAGAATTGTATAAATTCATTCTTGAACTTGATAAAGTCGCTCGAATGAGCAGTCGATATATTGTTATACGTAAAGAACTACGTTAAATCTACTTTAAGAAAAGTTTGCATTCGTTGATATCTTGTTGCCTTCTTCTTTCGACTCGCATAATTATATAAAAACGTGAGCAATCTTTCGATTCGTAGATTACGAGCTAATTTTACAAGACTTCGATTATTTAACAATGTTTAGAGATGTATACAATTCTTCGTCTTATAAGAATTCAATGACGATTTTCTAAAGATCAAAGATTAGAAATGATCGCTATTGAAGATCAAAACTTCGCATAATATAATATTTAACTTGTATCTCGAATGATACAAAATTAATTAAATTATTTGCTAGAATTAAATATGATCGATCTAGATAAAAAAATCTTGAAAGACGTTCAAAATTTGATGAAGAAGAAAGAATAACGTATATAAATAGTAATAACTTTAGTTATTTTTCTTCTTCTACATACTCGAGAGCTTAATGCAAGAAAAAACATTTTTTGAAGTCGTTACGTAAACACGATTTGTTCGTCCTTTAACAATTACAATTAAACATTATTTTAACGATTAAAGCTCGAGTTTTAGATACATTCGTTAAAGTTAAGAGCTTTTATTAATGAAGCAATTGTCTTTTGCAATTTACTATTATCGCATTTCTACTATATAATAGAGCGAAAATCATTAAATTTAAATTAAGATAATTAAAAGTCGAAAAACATAATAGACAACGACTTAAATGTGATAAAGTTCATGAAGACATTTTAAGCTCACGTATTACGTTTAAGTAAGTGACGAACACGTTTATTATTTTAGAAATCTAACAAATTTATAGAAGATACTAGCTTTATTAATTGAATAATTTGCAACGTATACAAAGACGAAGATCTAAATAACGTAGATTTCACGATTAGTTCTTTGATGTTTAAAGGCATAAAAGAATATTGTAAGATAAAGAGCTTTTCTTAGAAATAAATAGATGAACGACTTGAAGAAACGAAAATAAAAATTAGTCATTAAATTCGTCGCAAGAATTTCACGATATCAAAATAAATTTATTATATTTTTCATAAGTCTAAATCTTATTTTCTATGTTCGCTTGTTTACGTATTAAATAAATTTTTTTATAATTTGTGTTACTTTGTTATAAATCTTTTTGACAAATTTGTTCTCATTGATTTGCGATATAAAGTTAATTAATGTTTTGTTTAAATTTCAACATTTACATATTTCTTTAAAATAGCTCTTTAATACCTTTAAGTAATTCTTCACATTTGCGTTTTGAATCTAGAAATCTTAAATTATTCTTACAATGTTTAACTCGTTACTAGCTTCATTTCTTGGTCTTTCTATACGTTGAAGTATTCTTTTGATTGAGCAACTTAAAAGTAGATTGTAATTAATTTTTTGCATTTATCGAATGTTAATAGAGTTTTATTTACGTAAGTAAAATCAATTTATTTTTCGAACTTAAGAAGTTCTTGTATATATTTTGAAAACTCGTGCACGAGACTTTACTTTCTATCTTTTTCTATTTTTTCATTAATTTTTTTTTCAAGTAAGTTGATCTTTAACTCTCTCGAAACATTGATTTTTTTTCTTAAGACAATTTTTCACAAATTCTACGTAAAAATACGATTAATCATTAGACTTTTCACGTAAGACATTATTCATAAATATGTGCTAGAATTTAAACATTTAACATAGAAGAGCGCATTGTGTTTTTTTGTCAATTTCGAGAACGTTTGTATCGTAGTTAACACCTAGAATTAATAAGACTAAAAGAAGATATCAATGAAGAAAATAATAAAAAATTGTCGTTTTCGCTTTAAGAAATGAATTTGTCTCTCTTGTTGCAAGAGTTTCAATTACGCTTTTTCTTCAAGAAAGTTGATCTTTAATAATAGTTTTTGAAATTCTTTAAAGTTCTTTTTTTTGAAAGTTCTTTGCTCGTATTTGTATACTTGTATTATACACTTAAACTTGTTTATATTTTGTATAAATCGAGATTTCGTTGTTTTGTTTTCTTCGTACTTTAATTAGACGATTTTAATCTTTGTTTCTAAAGTTCGATTAATAGAATTAAGTAAGCTTTGAATGTATTTGATGTTAAAGTTTTTTAATTTAAATTTATGTTCTATAATTTATTAGTTTGTGTTAAACGATCTAGAGAAGACATATTTATCTTTAGAAACACTAGCATATGTTAAAATGTCTTCAACAACTAATTTTGTCATATTGTGACACAAGGCTAGAAAGATATATCTTTTTATATTTAAATCATTTTGCTATACGTTAACAAGCATGACTTTGACAAAAACATTAAATGAATTGAAGCGAACATAGCTAGAAATGACAATCGATATATGTGAGCAATTACATTCTTAGAGTTTTTAATTGTTTTTAATTATCTAGTTTGTGACAAATGCTTAAGAATCTTCATTAAATGTAGAAAGAACAATGATGATCTTTCTAATTTAGAGTGAACTACTTTCATTGTGCCTCAAGATATTAGAAGAAATGTTTGCTAAACATCGCGATTTCAAAGAAGAACGAACGAACAATAAGAGTTTCTAATGACTTTAAGTTTATTCGATCTCGCATTCGATTAACATGACATTAACTTACATGTACTTAAGTCGCTAGAAAATAAGTTAACTACTAAATTAGATTAGTTAATAGTGGCTCGTTTGTCGATCAATTAATTCGTTGAAGTCATGTGCGTAATTATGTCTACATTGGATGTTAATTAAAAAGTTAACTAGCAATTGTACAATAGTTGACTAATTGTATTAAGTAGTTAATTTATTTTCTAACAACTCAAGTATCTTGATCATATTTGTTGGCGAAAAGACTAATGAACGTTTATAGATAATATACTTTCGAATTGACCTAAGATATGTCGAAATTATTCTTATTTATTTCAAGTCTTTAGTCTTTAGAGGTTTACATAGTGGTGTCTAGAAACATATTGTGTCGCTAGAAATACTAGTCTTAGAGTTGTGCGTTTGAAATCTAAGAGTAAAATCTCGTTCTTGCTTTCTCAAATCTATGTATAATTTGTGGCGACGTTTCTAACTCTAAATTTGTCGATTTTTTTGCAATTATCAACTTTTTAACTTGGAAATCCTACAAATATGCGAATTAATGTTATTTTTAAATTGATTTTGCAAAAGCAAGTTGCGAGTAAAGTAAGATTTTGTGACAACAACAACGTTGTCATCTTGTTAATTAGTGCTTTAATAGACGCTTTATTTTTAATAATTGTATTTTAAGAAGTAAATAAGTCGTAAACTTGCTAGTGCAGTTTTGATTCATAAATATAATTATTTGCATTTTTGTATTTTCTTTTCTTGCTTTTCGAACGTCTAGTATCTCGAGATATTAACATAAGAAGTGCAAAGATTTATTCTATTGCATAAAGCTCATTTGTGTTGTATCAACTCTAGAATCTTCGCTTCATTGCTTGATGTTCTTCGCTTCAAATCTAAGTTCTTCATGTACTTTATTCTAATCTTAGCTACTCTTCGCATTTGCCTATTGCAATATAGTCGTTAATCATTTTTGTTTAATCAACATTATCTCATTTGAGAACGTTGATTTTTGCTTCGAGATCTATTGTAGACTTTAGAGCAATTTTTTTTTTTAAATTAGAATTCGAAAAACGCTTTTCTAGTTCTTTTTTTTGACGCTTGTAAGAAAGTCTAGAATCTTGATTCACTTCTTGAGATAGTTCGTCGATCAACGTTTTAAATTCTAGTGTAATTGACTCGATGCTAAATTAAGATATGCGATAAATAAAAGACTCTAAGATGAACGTCTCTTTAAGTATATCTATGATTCTATTATTAGCAACTACTATTAGTTCGTCTCGTTGTGATTTTGTCTAGTCTCTTGCATTTTTGAATGCGTTTACTTCTTGTCGAAATTGTTTATAAGAACTAGTTAAGACTTAATTATTAAGTTGAGTCATATAAAATTTAAATAATTTCTTATGATCGATCGACTAAGTAGAATGAATCGTGTACATTTTTAGCTAATTATCGTAATAAATTAAGATAATAATGTAGACATTGTTATTGTATGTTAAAGTATAATTTGCTTTAAACGATCGAAGCTTATAAATATTACAAACATTCAATGCATTATCGAAACAAGTTTGTCGTTTAATTACAATTATACTCTTGTTGAAACTCTTTGTCTTCAAGAAGATGTTAGACAACGCTAAAGTCTATTTTTGTGTAATTGATAAAATGTATAATTCTAGCTTTTTGCGAATTCGTAGATTTATTTGTGCAAGACGTGCTTCATCATAGAAGTCGAGTTTAGCGTCGATCAAATTGTTATAAGTGAGAGATTCGAGATTGCCAAATACAAGATTCTTTGCGAATGATATGCTAGCAATACTTTAAATTATTAAGAAAACGTCATTTATCATAGCGTTCTCGTTTAAGGCTCGCGAATTAATTCGCACAAATGTATCAAACGTCTTGTTAAGAAATCGAGACAAAAAAAGAAATAATCTCGACTTTTTTAATCTCTTATTAATATTCTTCTAATTGCTTGGTTTTGAAAAGATTTAATTATTAAAAAAGTTATAATAACTAGAATAGATGTAATTGTTAATAAGATTTTGTTCAAAGTTAGAATTATATAAAGAAGTTTTTTTCGTTTTCGAAATTGTAGTCTTTGTGATAGAATCGTCTAAGATATTTCTAAACTTTGATAAAGTTCTCGAATCGAATTGTATTGATAACATAAAATAAATAACAAACTTCAATATAGAAAATTCTAGATACTAGAGCAACGAAATTAGCAACAATCTTAATGTATTTCGAGTCAAACTTACTTCTTAAACGTTACGAAGATCTAGATCATCGTATTTGGCAAAGCGTTTCAATTGCTATAAGAGATTCTTTAATTAATTTAGTTCAACGCTTTAATTTAGATCATATACAATAGTAAATCTAATAAAATTAACTCGTTTTCTATTTCGTCGATTAATCTCGTTTAAAGCTCGTCGAGTAAGTCGCAACTTAAAGAGTGAATTCTAGTATATTATGTTTGTTTCTCTTCGTAAATGGCAACGACTCTTAATCTTTTTTAGAAAAAGCTACGATGTAACAATTGTTAAGTGCTTTTCTTTAATCGAAATTCGTCGTCGCTTTTAATCACACAACGATTGTTTTTTAGACACGACAACAATTATTAGATATGACACTTTGCGAAACGTGAAATGTAAATCAATCTTTTTTGCAAATTGAAGATAAAAATATGCATCGAACATAAGAGTGTGTAAGAAGCTTCGAGATATACTTCTAATTTAATTCAAATAATTAATTATTGTTGTTTAGCAAAAGCGAGAATAATTCTAGACTAGCTCGTGACTAAGCGCGCGACTAGAGAATCAAGTTAATTTACTACTTTAATTTCAACAAATAAGCACAAGAATTTCTTTATTGTTAAACATAAGTTAAACGCTATAATATAATTATGTTTTCGTTTGTTTTTGTTTGTTTCAATCAAGTCTACGAAGAAAATACGTTCTTTCTATAAAGTTGAAACGAACATCTAATGTAAAAGACTAGTTATGCGTGTAGACTTATTTACTACATTATTGCAACGCCTTTTCTTCTTTTAATCTCGCATCAATGCTAGCGCAATAAGACGAACGACTTCGACCTAAGACGTTTGTTATCGAATGAGATACTACTTGCGTCGCCTTTCGCGTCCTTGTTCCAAATCGTCTCTCTTAACAATAATTTTTCTCTACTATCGTTGTTGCTCGTAAACGACGATCGTATAACATAATAAAGATTGTCTCGTATAATCTAGCTTTGTATTAATGCTATCGCTAATATTTGTTTCTATGTTGATTTAATAAGTCGAAGCAAGATGTAATTTCAACGATTGACGACGTTAAAAAAGTGTGTAGTTGCTTACGTTAAACTCGTTCTTTGTATCGTTGTTCTCGTTAAAAGAAGAAAATAAAAAGAAAAAGCAATAACGTTTAACGTCGCGTCTTAAGAAAGATCTTTGCTCGTTAATAAAAAATGATCTTTTCTTTCTTAATTGTAATTGACTTTAATTATCTTTAATTACTTTTGCATCGAACTTATCTCTCGAGTTCGCATCAATAATCTTTATATATGTGTCTTCGTATACATTACTTTTGTAGTTGTCTCAAAAGAAGATAAACTTAGTATGTTTGCACATTTGCTAAACGAACGACGTTGCATCGTAAATAGAATTTGATCTAACAAACGTATTAGCATTAAATAAATAGTAAGAGAATTCGAATATTCTACGAGCTAATTGCTTTCATAACAAAGACTAGATAAGTAACAATATTTTGTTCTCCACTTTGTCTTTCTTTTGTTAATTCGTCATTATTGTAGTTGACATCATTGTTGTCTTGCAAGATCGTAAATTGATTTGTAATTAATTAGTCTTAATTTTAGCAATATAGATACATTTGACATACTTGTATTGTTATTATTTACAAGAAGAACATTAATAGTCTCTTCATGATTCGCGAGCTTTTGTATCAAAGATAATTATATTTATTTAAAGATTAAAGTTGTCGATGTCATATCGTTCGATTCTATATTGTCTAGTGCATATTCTTCGATATATAAGAGATTATGTTTATTATTACTAAGATTGTGATCTTAATAGATGGCGTCGCAAAACTTGTTGTACACATCTACCTTAATTAATTATCTTTTGTTAATCAAAGATTAAATAGATTTACTATGAGCGTTTATCTTGATATCTCTAAAATTTAACGCTAGTTTACTCGAAAACTTTAGTTGCTCTTTTATTGTCAAATTGATTCGATTAACGAAGTTAATAAAATATTTGTTCTACGATCGTTCGACGTTTAATTTAGTCGTTTCAAGAGAATGTGTATCTTAATCGATAGCAACTTTAGTCGTAAATAATGTTAATTATTAATGATCTACATTATTGAATCTAGTTATTTGGAAATTGTTTTCGATTTATTTAGCAAAGTCTTTAATGAGTAATGTTGTGAACTTCTTATAATGAAATAACTTAATTTTTACTAGCGATCGATAAAATTGAATGAAGTTTAAACTAATATTGATCATCGTATAATTTTAATAAAGATCAATCAACATAGAGAAAAGAACGCAAATGAGCAAAAATATTTAAAGAAAATAGAATAAAAAAATTAAAAGCATTTGTGAATCATGACTAGATAAATGATGATTTTGTCAACTTCTTTCTTAGAGGAAATAGCTTAAGATCATCGTTCTAATATTATTTATTAGTATTTTTTAATCTTTCTTGAAGATTTTAGTCGCTATTGAAGATGCACAATTTACGATTGCGTACTTTTGAATCGAGCTAAATGCGTTAACGTTGCGCTTTAACTATTAAGCTATTCTTATTGCAATTAATAATCGTGGCGAGAATATTAAAGTTTAAATCGTTAAGCAAGATTTCTACAATTAATTAGCGATATAAATCTCTTAATGCGTCTAGATACTCTATCTACATGCCATCCTTATTGCAAATCAAACACGCTATTGATTAGCTTTGTCTCTTCATTGGCTTCTAAGAGTACGCTTGAACTAGAAATAAATTCAAATTATTCGAACGAGAGATGCGTTATTTCTTATCATTGATCACGCAATAATCGATCTTTGGCTTCGTTTTCACGTTTAAACTCTTAATAAAAAGCAACTTAATCGACATAGTTATTTGAAGGCGTAGATAGCTTAGAAGCATTTCGATGACAAATGCGCTCTTTTTGTTATTGGTCACATGATGGCACTTGCGAACAAGATATGTGTTTCGTCTTAAGATTCTCGTTGCAAGTCAAGATTTTTATTTAATTATTTTGTGATAAAAGAGTTTTGCAAAGCGAAGCAATGTCGCGATAAAATTAGAGCGAACAATCTACTAGAATAGAATGTCTTTTATTTAATTATCTCGCGAATCGAAGCTTAGTTGTGTTGTGATAAAATCGTCTTGTAGAGAAAGCAAGATCGCGATAAGCTAAAGCGAGAGATTTGTTAGAATAGAATATCTTTTATTCAATTATCTCGCGAATCAAAGCTTAGTTGTGTCGTGATAAAATCGTTCTACAAAGAGAGTAGAGTTGTAATGAATTAGAGCGAAAGATTTGTCGAAATAAAATGTCTTCGTTCGAGTTAAAAAGTGCTAGAAAGCAAAGTACTTAAATTGCAACAATATCAAGACTATCTTTCGAAGAACTCTAATAGATAAGAGATTCTCAACGCGAGAAGGCTATGCATTGTCGAAACATTACGAACAACTAATAAGAAAACGAGTAAAAGAATGAATGAAATAAAGATTACTAGCGAGGAAAGAGAGTCTTTATATCTTGAAGCGACGAATTGACTAGTAGTTGTACTTTATCTAGATAGAAAGAGCTAAACTTCTTTAAGAAGACGCTAAACTCTAATTAGAAATCGACTAGTGCAACGTCGTTCAATCATTTATAAATAAAAAAGATCAAAGAATTGTAAAGTATTGTTAACGATATTTATATCTTTCTTTTAATTTGAAAAATTCTTATATAATATTCTTTTTTAATAGACTTAATTTTAAGTATAAATTTGATACAAACATAATATCTAAATTCGATAATAAATATTTTTACACATTTTAAAGTCGCAATTTAAGAACTATTTATTTGATAAAAAATCGACGTTAAGCATCGACTTAATATATATTAGATAAAGATTCTAAAACGTCTTCTCTATTACGTTGATATACAAAGACACTATTTAAAAAAGATAAACGCTTGAAATTAACTCAATATATATTAGATAAAAATTCTAAAACGTTTTGTTTATTATATCGATATACAAAGACACTATCTAAAAGAAACAAACGCTAAAGATTGATTTAATATATATTAGATAAAAAGTTTGAAATATCTTTTCTATTATATTAATATACAAAAATACTATTTAAAAGAGACAAACGCTAGATATTAATTTAATATATATTGTTGTCTAGCTTTTAATAAGTATAAATTAAGCTCAAACTTTATAAATAATATATTAAAATTAAACAAAGAATATATAGCAATATTATTAAAATATTAAATTAAGAATTAAGTACAAAAACAACGTATACAACGTATACATCAAAAACGTAATAAATTTCTATAAAAGAAAGAGAAAAAATTAATAAAAAAAGTTGTTAAATTAAAGCAATTCGATTTTATTAGCAATACAAAGTGTGTTTTAAACGTAATTTTATTGCAAACAAATTAACAATATCTATTAAGTAATTAAAACAATAATAAAGATAAATTAGTTTATAAGTTTACATCTTTGTTTTACAAATATTGTATAATATTAATAATTCAAGAACTTTTATTTAATCTTAAAGTATTACGCATAAATCTAACTTATATCGAGTTTATATTAAGTATTAATTTGAAAAAAGATTTATTACTTTATTAAAAAATTCGAAATTAAAAAGAAACAATCGAAGACAAAATTATATATAAAATATTTATATTATTTGTAAAATTAACAAGTACAATAATACGACAAGTTATAATAATCGTTTGTTTAACTTTATCTTATAAACAATAATATTAAAAATAAAAGAAGTAAGTACAAATTTAAAATAATAAATAAAATAAATATATAGCAAACATAGACAAAATATAAACTAAATATATGTTTAAACGTAATTAAAAGAGAAGTCTTAATTTAGAATTAAATAAAGTATATAGAAATTTTATGCTAAATATAAATTAAACTTTAATTCAAAAGAATTTGCAAAAGATTTTTTTTTTTTAAATTATAATTGTTGCAACAATTATGCAAAAGCAAAGTATATAATAAGTAGTAATTTACTTTGTTAAGTCAAAGTTAAAAAGAAAAATATCTAGTCGTTTATATTGTATATGCTAGATACAACAAAGAGCATACAATTAATTAAGACAAGTCTTATTATCAAACACAACATATATTAAGCTTAAAACTTAATAAATTAATTTAGAAAACTTCTTTATATTGATACGTTTTAATTCTTGCTTAATATATACTTAATATATACAATAAAAGATAGTCTAATTTTTAAGTTTCTTAGTTGTAAAGATAATAATAGTTTTTGCAATAATTGTATTAGTTAAATATAAGCTTAATATAAGTTTAACACAAATAACAAGACAATTGCACTTAATTTTTTCGCTAATAAAATTAAATTTATTTAAGAAAAAATTAATTGTGCATAGATTTAATATAGATAAAATATTAATTAAGACGCAAGTATTTATTAAGCATAGTGTGATCGTTAAGTCGAATTAAACACTTTTTTTTAACTTGACTCACTCTCTTGAATCTCGTAGAATTGGGCTAGAGTTAAGGCGCGAATTCGATTTTAAAATTGAATTTTGTTAAATTAATATCAAGAACTTAAGCTAACTTTGTCGCGTTAGCATTCGTTTATTTTATTTTATTTTATTTTATCTATGCGCTAACTCGATTAAGCTAGCGCAAAATTCACTACAACTTGATTAAGCTAACGCGTCACGTAACGTCACGTAATTGAGTGAATCGAGTTAGACACTTAACGCGCATTCTTCGTTCGTCTTATTTTGTTAAGCTAGAAAATTTGCTTGATCTTAGAGTCAAGATTGAGCAAATTAATTCGATCGAATTGAAACTTGACTTAACGATCACGCTAATTAAGCATAAAATTAGCATAATTTTAATATAATTAATAATTGTGCACAATTTGTTCTTGTTTAAATTAAGAGAAATAACAAGATTCTTTTTTAACTATATAATAAGCATAAATATAATATATATAACTTTTAAGCTTTTTTACTAGATTTAATTATTGCATTTAACTTTTTATTGTTATATCTAGCTTTTTTTTTATTAATTACGCATATATTAAATATAAATAAAGTATAAATCTTTGAAAATCTTCAAAATCTTAAGTGCACTACTTTTACAAGAATTTTTTTTATACTTTTTTGACGCTAGCATATATTTAGTATAAACTTAACTTAAAGTATGATTAAAATAATCTACTTAAAAATTTAATATCTATAATAGATATATTAATTTGCGCATAGTTTAAGTATATACTAAATACAAATTAATATAATAAAATATACAAAAGCAAGCTTTTCGATCGAAAAATTAGTTTAACGCTAAAAGTAAATTAGCGTAAACTTAACATAACTTAAAACTAAGCTAAAAATATATTTCTCGCAAGTACTTTTTAAGTCGAAAGACAAATATTCGAAGAAAAACAATAAACAATAATTGATTAATAATTTTAATAATTATATTAGTGCGAGTCTAATATAAATCGAATCTATATATAATTAACGCGTTATCGAAGTCTTAAAAGACAAGATAAGCATTTATATATATAATATAAAAACAAAAAAATTAAAAGATAAATTAAGCATATAACAAGCTTAAAATAAGTTTATCTCGCAATAAAAGTATATATTAAAAAGAATTGCAAATTCTTAATTGTAACAATTGTCTTAATATAAGTTTTGCATATACTTAATATTAATTTAATTTACGCAATATACTTTATATTGTTTGCATATTAATAAATAAATATATTAACAATATTTTTATATTTATATAAGATATAAACTTAGTTTAAATAGTATTTATTAAAGTTATATTTTAACTTTGTAAAGTAATTTGTATCTTGTTATTTTTTAAATTTAATTTAAAGTTTTAAAGCATTAAACTAATATAAGTTAAGTATATATTAAGTATAAAAGAAATATATATTTCTTTGCTAAATAACGCATATTTGTAGAAAAAAATTCTTGTATTTAAATTCGCAATTATATATACTTAGCTTATGCAATATATATTGATAACTAAGATATTTGTTTATTTGCTTTAACATAATATGTTCTTTAATAATAATATAACTTAATTTTAATCTTAAAGTAACTTAATATAAATCGAACATAAATAAAATTACAATTATATATACAAATAACTAGCAATTAACAACAATAAAAGTTATCTTATATATTTAACTAGTTAACGTTATTATATAATCGCATTTATTAATATTTAATATACACAAAGTCGCAATTAAGTTTATGCAACTTATACAATAAAATTAAACAAAAAAATTTAAGTCTTAGAATTTAGCGCAATTAATAATACTTAATATATATTAAGCTCAAATTAAATTTAATTGTAGATTATCTATTATTTTTCTTAACTTTAACAATAAATATTGTTAATGCTTAGTATAAACTAAGTTGTAATAAGAAGTTTCTCTTTACTAGATTTGTTATCTCTTCAATTGTATTTTACTTATATTAAATATAAACTTAATATATATTTAACATAGAATTGTATTATAACTAGATATTTACATTTAATTACAAAATTAAGATTTAAATTAAAATAAGACTTTCAAGTATATAATTAATATATATTAAACGTAAACGTTATATATGTTATGCTTATTGTAATAATATTTTAAAGAAGACAAATTCTTTGCATTTGTTATATTAAAATTTTTATAATATATTTTAAGATTAATAAGTTAAATTGCAACAATAATTATGCTAGATATATGCTAAGATATTAGAAGCAATAAAATTAAAAATATATTAAAAACATATTATGTATTTGTTAATAAAATTAGAAGTATATGCTAGATTGCTACAAATATTTAGAAGAAATAAAGATAAAAGACGCAACAATTGTACATTAATTTTGTAAAATACACTGGAGATTTAATGCGCAATTTACATTTAAATCTTATATAGTCTTAATATATACTATAACAATATTAAATTTATATGTAAATTACGTATTGTATAAACGCGTCGAAATTGCGCGCTCAAGATTAAGCTAATAATTTTTGTTTTATTTATTGTTAATTACATTAAGCATAAGTTTAGCTTATTTTAAGTTTTAAAAATCGAACAAAATATCAAGTACTTAATATAATAAAAAAATCGATTTATATATTTAGTATATATTAGATGTATATAACGTATTTTTAATGCGCCTTTATAAAAAGGATTAAGTTTTTCTTTCTTGAGCGTCGTATATATCTAGCATATACTAAACTTAAAAAGCGCAATTTATTTCTTTATTTTTAATCTTTTTGCTTTGTTAAACTTAATTTATGTTAAATATAAATTTAGCATAAACAAAGTTTTTCTTAAGTAAAATTTCTACTTAAGATAAGTTTGTTTCGAGTAAAAAATTTACATTTAAACTGAGTTGTAACTCGTATATTTGTAATCTTAATTTTTTTTATTTATTGCAAAATTGCTTGTTAATTTTTTTAATTTGCAAGATCTTTAAATAATAAAGAATTTTAATTTTTGTAAATAAATAAACAATTTTAGAAAAAATAACAAACTCTTAATAAAGAAAAATGTAATATTATTAAAATTCAAATTAAATATAAATAAGTTTTAAATATAATATAAATATAATTTCGAGACTAAATTGTACAAATAACAAATAATATTTAGCTTATATTAAGTATAAAAATAGTTTATATTACAACAGGATTTAAATTTTGCAATACAAAAATTTATTTTTTTATATTGTATAGTATATTTATAAAGTAATTTCTTTGTAAAAAATTGATAGAATTTCGATGCAATTTCGATAGTTATTTAATAAGAAAACAATTATTTGATAGTTATTTCTCAATTATTACTCAATTATTTGTTGATATTTTATTCGAAATACTTAATTTAATATTCTATAATATTAAGAATCAAAAGATGATGAACTAATAATAAACAATAAGCGCATTGCTTTTTTTTAAAAAAATAATAACTAAGTACTTATATCAACTAATATTGATAAAATTATTATAAATTTGTTTGCGCTAATAGAGAGAATCTAACACGTATATATAATTTTAGTAAAACGTGTTATTTCTAATTAAAATTCTACTAGCGTTGATAGCTACAAAGCTATAAATATTTTAAATATTTTAAACTTTAAATTTAAGATTAAAACTTTAAAATTTAAATATAAAAAATTGCTTTAATAACTTTACGCTTTAACAAATTAATAATTTATATATTTTACTATTTAATGTTTTTAAAGTTGAAATTTTAATTAAGCTAGCGTTAAGACTTAGATATTTTTTAAAAAATTTTAAAATTTCAAATTAAATCAAATAGTATCTATAGAGTCTATAGAGTAAAAAATCGATAAAAATTTATAAATTTATAAAAAATCGATACATATTTGATAATTAATTGATAAACTTTTAAAGAGATAATTTATAAATCAAAGACTAGTATAAATCTAGTAAATTTTTAATAAAATTTCGATAGACTCTTGATAAATTCTCTAAAAATAATTAAAATTGTAAATATTTAATAGAAGTCTTAGAAACTTTTAAGAGAATTATTTTTACAAACATTAATACAATATTATTAAATTAAAATGTGTTGTAGATTTTAAATAATTCTAAAATATACAATATATATACTTTAATTTATATCTAGTATATATTAGATCTTGTTTACGTATTAATGATTTTTTTTATATAAAGCAATATTTATACTACGTTTAGGGCTTTCTACTAATAAAAACAACAATTGTACAACGATTGTATGTCGATTAAACAATAAAAATATAAACAGTTTATAGTTGTTCAACGATTGTTCAACGATATAAAGTTAAAAATTAAGATTTTTTATAGTTGAACAACAATTAGACAACGATTTAAGACTAGAAAATTGATCTTTCTATAGTTGAACAACGATTGAACAACGATTGTTCAATTTATAGATACCTATAGATGCTAATTTTGATATTAAAAAAATTTGACAACAATGTGAGACTAGAAAATTGATTTTTCTATAGTTGAACAACGATTAAACAACGATTGAACAACGATTGTTCAATCTATAGATGTCTATAGATGCTAATTTTGATATAGAAAATTTTGAAAATTTTGAAAATTTATTCTAAGTTCTAAAGTTAATTCGATTGAGATTTTAACTTTTGACGTGTCGAGTAATAAAATATCTAAATCGTTGATTCGTCAATGCGTGAAGTCGTTAAGACGTTTTTCTATTAATTCTATTAGTAGTTTAGAGTTTAAACTTAAATTTAAAGTTTTAATTTCGAGAAGTCTTTATTTCGATTACTATTAACGCTATCAAGCTTTAAATAGAAAAATCACGTGATTTGCAAAAAAATATACGCGTAAATGATTTCCTCATCTATATTCCCCTTATATATTTCTCTACTAGTCTAGTACTTAGGGCGTCTAATTAATTATAATTTTTTTTTTGATTTAATAAATTTTTTAATCAATCGTTGAACAACTATATTTCAACCTATCTATAGTTTAATTGCGATTGGCGGTTGTTGAGACAATCAACAATTGAACAATCGAAATTTAGAATTTTTCTAGTTGTTAATCGATTAAAAAACAATTGAGAAACGATTTTTGATTAGTTTTTCGACGATTTTTCGACGATTGTACTACGGTTTTTCGACAGTTGTACAACGATTGAATTTTTTACTAGTCTAACTATACTATATATATAAAATAAGTGTATGCGTAAATTCTAGCAATAGAAATTAAAATATTTGCAATATTTATATTAGATATACGCAAAAACTATGTTAAATCAAATTTTGTATTTAAGATAAATTTATTTTAAATTAAAGATTTATATTCGAGATAAACTATATATCTAGAATTTTCTTTGTATAAATATTTAAATATATTAGTATATTGTAGTAATTTTACACTTCTACTATTACAACTTAATTGTATTCTTTAGATATAATGGTTGTTTTATTAGTATTAATAAAGTTTTGCTTAAAATTAATATAAACTTAATATAAAATAAATGTAAATTATAAAAATATAATCTATCTTTTTAAATTTTATAAACAATAATTTGTTAAAATTGCAATAATAGTTTAATACAATTTTTTTTGGCTATTAAAAGCAATATTATTAATATTAAGAGAATTCGACGTTGCATTTAAATTAATATAAAAATATTTTCTTTTATATTTGGAAGATTATAAAAAATTTAACTTGAGTTAAATATATATAGAATATATTTATAATCTTAATTTTGTTTATTTATTACAAAATTATTTATTAATTCTTTTAATTTACAAGATCTTTAAACAATAAAAAAAACATAAATATATAAGCAATCTTAGAAGAGAACAACAAGCTTTTAATTAAAAAAATATAATATTATTGAAATTTAAGTTAAGTATAAACAAGATTCAAATATAGTATAAATATAATTTTAAAACTAGATTGTACAAATAATATATAATAGTTAATTTATATTAAGTATAAAAATAGTTTATACTATAAAAAAACTTAAAATTTGCAATACAAAAACTTTTTTTTTTGTATTATTAAATCGAAACGCGTTATAGATCTTAAATAACTCTAAAATACGCAATATATATAATTTAATTAAAAAAAAATCTTATATAAAGCAACGTTTATACTATATATAAAATAAATATATGCGTAAATTCTAGCAATAGAAATTAAGATAATCGCAATGTTTATACTAGATATATACGAAGATTATTTCGAGTCGAATTTCGCATTCAAAATAAGTTTATTCTAGATCAAAGATTTGCACTCGGAATAAGTTATATGTTTTGTAATTTTCGACGCACTTAAGTACTTAAGTTTATATTAATACTAGATATATACTTAGCTTAGCAAATCTTGTCTCGTAACTTGTAGTTGTTAATATATTTTATTTTTGAAAGTTAATAATTAATATACATCACAATATACTTGTATTCAATTCTTTTTTAAATATCTCAAATTTCTATTTATTCTACAAATATCTAGATATATATTATATGCTACGTATATATTAGATTTATTTCTAATATATAGAATATAATTTAATATTAACAATTAGTATAGATTGTACTTATACTAGACATATGTAATAATTATTCTAGATCTAATTTTGCATTTAAGATACGCTTACTCGAGATCGAAAGATTGCACTCGGGATAAACTGTAACTCGACTCTAAAACTCAAAAAATATAATAATAAATTTATATTAAAGCAAAAATTAAGTTCTAGATTAAAGTTCTAATAAACTAAGAAGCTAGAAATTTTACGCAAAAAACTTTTATAGTATATTATTGGTAAAAAAAGTTCCAAATTAATTAAGTTTAAAACCCAGTTACAAGCGTTAAAAACAAATATTTTAAAACTATTAAAAAATGCAAAAAGTCTATTTGAACAAAGCAAAACAACTAACAAAAATATATTTCAAGTATACAAGTATACAAAACAATATAATGTCGAGATACTATTATTAATTAAGAATATTAACAAAAATTAAATAATAGAATTTAAAGTTAAATGCAAAATTTTCTTGCAAACTATATATTTAAAACTATCTATAACTTTTATAGATACAAATATTGCAAAAAACTAGAAATCTTAGAAATAATCAAATACTAAAGCAAAAGAAGTAAAAGATATTATTTTTATATTCATTTCTAAGAAAATATCAAAATCAAATCGTATAACATTTCTAATATTGCAAAAAGTCTATAAATTAGCTTCTAAGCTATTTAATATAATATTTATAACAATTGTAGATACTAAATATTATTTCAAATATTAGCAAAAAGAAACAAATGTTATTTTGTATAAATCTAGCAAAAATAAAACAATATCTAAAAGATATAAAATTATTATTGTCGGAATATTGTACTCGATCTGGCCTAGTGTTGGGTACTATTTGACTCAATACTAATCGACTCGACATTACGTAATTGGGCCAAGTAGCATCGATCAATGTATATAGTTGAGCAAGTCTCTTAGCTTCTACATAGAAACTAAGCCTTCTATTATTTATTATTTTGATAAATTATAAGTTCGAAATAGAGCGAATAACTTACTTGCTTGTTAACCAAAATGCTTAAAGCATAACTAATAGATCGAACTAACAATAAACTTACGATTACTACTATTAGCTAAGTTTTCGTTGATTTTTGATATATAGAAGCTAACAATCAATCGTCTTGATATCTAGATTAGTTTTCAAGAATTAGAATATTCTATGTTTAATGCTGTCGAAACAATAACTAAAAGATTGTTGAAACTTGTTGAACAATCGATTGTTCAATTACTCGAACAATTGAAATCTTTAATTATTAACAATTAAATAATTGACATCTAGTTAGAGATTCTAGATACAAACGCTTTACTAAAGAGAGCTAATATAAGTTATAAAACAACTAAGTTTATCTTATTTGCAATTTGTCGCTTTTGTCGAAGAACGCTAATTATCTTTAATAGATATCTATCAATAATAAGTTCTAAAAGATCGAAGAACTAGTTATATAACAATTGTACGACTAAAAATTGATAATTAGATAACTAGTAATTAGTTAAAGGCGAGTTATCAAAGTAAGACAAGACTTTGCTTCGACGCATTAATAAGAGAACTAAGTTACTTACTCTTCTTAATCTTTGTTTTTCTATTTATTGCAAAATTCTCTTATTAACGATCGAACGAGTTAACTTGTTAGCTCAATAATTAAAACAAGTGCTAGTTAACTTCTCTTACTACGATATATAAAACAAATTAGTAAATTGAATTGCGAACATACTTCGAAGATCAAAACAACTTTATCAATTACTCTAAAAATAGCGTTGAGACGCAACTCTCGATTAAATAACTCTCAATCTTATCTAAATAAGAAGATTAAAAAGATCTTGATTATTGCGAAGATGCGAAAAGTCTAGATCGAAAAGACTAATACTTAATCTTATTAAAATAAGAGAGCTAAAAAGATCGATTTAACAATTGCAAAGACGCAAAAGAATGTTGTTATTTTTGTAATTGTTAAGATTAAGAAGAAGAATAAAGAGATTAAGTAACTCGACTAAATTCTAGATAGTTAAAGAGCTTTATCTACAATTAAGCGAAAACAACAATCTAATTAAAAATTATTAATTATCAATATATTTTTATCTATCAAACAAATCAAGTCTATTAATTTTATTCTTATCTATATTTATTATAATCTTAAGATAGAACAACAAAATTATAAGACTTACTTAAAAGTCTATTAATTGTTTATTTATTAAAACTTTGCTTAAACAATAATTGACGAGATTGATCAACTCGATATTATTAACAAAGAGAAGTATATTTAACTACCTTCTTTACTTAAATTCTTCGAAAAGTATCTATTAAATTATATATCTAACTTAAGATTTGTTAATTTACTTAATTTTTGTAATTTAACAATTAAGATATCTTTATTAAGATTTTTATTGCGCAATCGCGTATCTTTACTATATTTATTAGTAATATTATCTACTACTTACAAGCTATTAATAGAGCTCTAAAATAGCAAATTATGTTAATATTATTATAATTACTAGCATCTTCGCGTTATTTCTTGCAATTCTTAAATAAATTGCTAAAATTAGCAATAGCGTAAACGTTTTTGTCTAGAAACAAGACTTGTTTGAAGTTCTTAAATAAATTAAGCTCTAAAAATATATTAATTTAAGCGTCAAATTTGCTAATTTGTTTAATGTTGTTATTAAAGAACAAGTTAAATAAGATGCTAGCAACAAGAAGTGTATAAATGCGCTTCGAAATAAGAATTTGTATTACAACGTAAAGAAAATCGATTTAATCCAAAAAACTTATTAAAAGATTGTTAAAATATGCAAGTCTAAAGAATTAAATATATTAATAAAAATCTTTGTTAAATTCGAGTTTCTTAAAGTTATTAGTTGTTAGAATATTAACAAGTACAAAATCAAATTTCGCGATATTATTAATAAACTATCTATCTATTTAAGTAACTTAATTATAAATAAAAATTAATTTATCTTCAAATATCTAGTCGATTTTAACGATATTGTTCGTCTCTTTATTAATTGATAGATATTTAAGTATAAGTTCTTTAAGAGCATATATAGCTTATCTCGAATGCAGATTTCCCACCCAAGACAAGCTCCTCTTGAGTGGAAATTTCTATTTGAGAGAAACTTTGTCTATGCTAAGTTTATGCTCAACATAAACGTTACGAATCAAAGAACAATCTTCGCTCGCAATCGAGATTTATGCTCAATATATATATAGCTTATGTAGAGTATAAACTTCTTTATTTAATATTAAATAAAAATTAACATCTAGAGTTTTACTTTTTTCTAGTACATGCTAGATATAAATTTAATTTTTTATATCTATTGCATTCTTAAAGTTGTGTAAAGTCTATAACGCGCAATTAATCAAAGTTCAAAAATAAGATTTTTGCATTACAAGATCTAAATTTTGTTATAGCATAAATCGCTTTCAAACGTAGCATAAGCTCGACATAGTTTTTTATTTGCGCAATTTAATTACTTATTTTGCACATACATTACATTTAAATTTAGTCTATATTTAATTTAAATCTTAATAGCAATATATTTTTCGATAGTGCTAGCAATTTTTTTGTCTTCGACGTCTACATGTCTTCTAGCAAGAAGAATTTTTTTACGTTTAAGAATCTCGCAAATTAAGATTAACAAACGATTTCGCAATAAATAAATAAAATTAAGATTTACTTTATGTTTATTATATATTAAATATTTGCTAAACATTTAAGTAAACTTTAAATCTTAATAATATTAATGCTTTTAAATTGAATGCAACATTAAGTAATTGAGATGTCAACAATAATGCTTTTATAAACAATTAAGAAAATCAAAATGTATTAAACAATTAAGATTCTAATAGTTTTGACAAATTATTGTTTATAAAACTCAAAAAAATAGATTCTCTTTTACGCTTTATATTTATTGTATGCTAAACTAATATTTATTATATATAGAACTTTATTAACGTCAACGAAATTGCGATTATTTTCGAAGAACGCAATTAAGTAATTGTATTAAAAGTGCAAAATTATTACGATATTCTAGCATATCTACATACGCATTCAAAGAAAATTCTTTATTTTGTGTACAAAAAAAGCACAATATTAGTCGAGATTTTAATTAATGTATCTATTAGAGCGTTAATTGATATATATATATTTAACGTATATTTAATTCAAGTATAACATAATATTGACTTACATTATAATTAGATTCAATTCTTCGTTATTGCAATTAACTTTAAGATTACTTAAGTTGCTCTTTTATTTTTGAAAATAAAAAAAAAGATAAAGCAAACAAGATTTAGCGTCAAAGTTTCAAATATTTTAAAATCAAATATTGCGAATACGCGCATTTAAATATACTATACATATGTTTAGCATATAATAGAGTTAAGCTTAAGAATATTAACAGTCTTCGACAACACTTTACTTAATTAACGTATACAATAAATGCTAACGCGCAATTAAAGCGTTGCACAAAGATTTAATATTATAAATTTTTTAAAAAATAACAAGATTAACGCACACGTTGTGTGTATTTCAAATCTATAACTCGCGTATACAAGAATTAGAAGTTTACTATATAAGAGACTTATAAGATAAACTCTTACTTAATTTATATTGTTTGTAAGCTAATCTTATAGATATATCGAATTAAATATTTTTTACTTTTTAATATAAAATTATAACACACAAATTAAACAATTAACGCAAACTTAATATGTATTAATATTAATTATTTTTGCATCTTAATAGATTACAAGTTATAACAACGCATATAAAATTGTATCTTTATTAAATATTTAACTTTTAAAAGTTTTACTTGCGATCAATTTTATTTTGATACAAGTTTAACATATGCTAAATATATATAAAATTTAATTATTCTTAAAGAAGCGACAAAATTAAGATTAGTATATGCGATGCGCAATTAAACATCTATATTCTTATTAATTAAGAACAATTTTTATTCTTTATACTAGTTGTACGCGAAGATCATACTTATTATTTATTATATTTTATCAAAATGTTTTAAGAAATTATTAACAACATAATTGCGACAATTAAATAACAAAATCTATTGTTTTTAACAACGCGTAAACTAAGTTTACATCTAGTATATATCTTGTTTGCGTTAAACTTTTTGCAAGACGCTTTGTTATCTCTTTTATTATATTTAATTTACGCGTCAAATATAGCAAGATTGCTTTACGCTATATATACAATAGTTTTAATATAAAAGATTGCATAGCAACATTAATTCGCAAGCAAAAATTCGAAAATTTTTTTATCGAAATAGTTTTAAAAAATTACTTTATATTTAGTTTAAACTTTGTATAAATTTAGCTTACAATCTATAGAAGTTAAGCGAAAATTTGTTTTTAATTAATTGCGTTCTTCAAAGAAGCAATAGATTAAAAGCATTACTTATCTTAACGAAAATTCTAAACAATATATTATTATATATTGTATTTATGCTTAGATTAAAATCTTTATAAATCAAATATATTTCGAAATAAATCTTGCATTTAAATAGATTTAAGACAAAACAAATCTATACAATATTTTAAATTAAAACAAAAACTATTATTGTAAATTTAATGCATACACAATATATATTAAGTATGTGCTTAAATTACAATAGAAATTAACATCTATTGTTATGCATAAATTAATGTAGAGATTATCGAAAATTATTATACAATGTTTATTAAAATATTTGAAGCGTTAAAAGAAGTCGTTTGTCAAATTATTTAAATTTCTTATATTAATTGTAGAAACAAAGAATTGCGAACTTTTACAAGAAATATAAACAAGAAATAAGCTTAAAATATGTTTAATATATATTAAAATTATACAAATGTTATTAACATTTTGTTTTAAAAATTTAAAAAATATTTTTTCGATTTTAACGACTCTTAAGAGTAATTTAAATATCTCGAATATATATTAGTTTTTTGTCGAATATATTCTAAGCGTAATTTTCGAAAACGTTAATTTTAATTATTTGACAATTTATCTTATTAATTAACTTTAAAAGATCGAGACTATTAACGAACTACTATAGCGCATAAAAGGTATAAACACATTATATTTTAAACTTAAGATATAAATTAAATATTAAAAGACAAAATAGATTTTTGTTAAATTATATAAAAAGAAATTAAAGATTTCTTTGTATTAATAAACGCTAGCTTACAATTATATTAATATAAAAGAAAGCAATTACTTTTAAGATAATAAATTTGCGAAACAAAAGTTATTATTACTTGTTTCTATGTTTAGATAAAATTTATATTTGTTTTAAACTACATTTATGCTAATTATATACTAAAATAAGAAAACACGCTATCAAGATATTTGAAAAAAACAATTTCGAGACAAAAAAAACATTTTATTTACTTGACGCAATTGCAATAAATTCAATTGTATTGTCGCTCAATTAATTAAAAAAATATATACAATTAATTTATATTTAATTTGACTTAATAATTAATCAAATTATAAATAAAAAAGATCGAAGAGTTGCAAAGCGCTATTAACGATATTTACATCTTTCTTAATAGACTTGATTTTAAGCATAAATTTAACACAAACATAATATTTAAATCTAATAACAAGATTTTTTATATATTTTAAAGTCGCAATCTAAGAATTACTTATTTGATAAAAGATTAACGTTGAACATCGACTTAACATATATTAGATAAGAATTTAAAAATATCTTCTCTATTACGTCGACATGTAGAGACACTATTTGAAAGAGATAAACGTCGAACATCGATTTAGCATATATTAGATAAAGATTCTAAAACATCTTCTTTATTACGTTAGCATACAAAGATATTATTTAGAAGAGACAAACGTCAAATATTAATTCGACGTCTATTGTTGTTTAGCTTCGATAAACATAAATTAAACTTAAACTCTATAAACAATATATCAAAATCGAGCAAAAAACATGTAACGATATTATTGAAATATTAAATTAAAAATTAAGTGCGAGAATAACACATACAACGTATACGTCAAAAACATAATAAACTTCTACAAAAAAAAGAGAAAAAATTAACAAAAAAAGTTGTTAAGTTAAAGAAATTTAACATTACTAGCAACACAAAATATATTTCGAACGTAATTTTATTGCAAGCAAATTAATAATATCAATTAAGTAATTAAGATAACAACAAAGATAAACTAGCTTATAAATTTATATCTTTGTTTTACAAATATTGCATAATATTAATAGTTTAAGAACTTTTATTTAATTTCGAAGTATTATATATAAATCTAGCTTATATCGAGTTTATATCGAGCATTAATTTGAAATTAGATTTATTACTTTACTAGAAGATTCGAAATTAAAAAAAACAATTAAAGACAAAATTATATACAAGATATTTGTATTGTTTGTAAAATTAACAAGTACAACAATGCGACATACTATTATAGTTACTTGTTTAGCTTTATTTTATAAACAATAGTATCAAAAATAAAAGAAATAAATACAAAGTTAAAATAATAAATAAAATAAATATATAGCAAATGTAAACAAGATACAAGCTAAATATATGCTTAAACGTAGTTAAAAGTAAAGTCTTAATTTAAAATTAAATAAAATATATAGAAATTTTATGCTAAATATAAACTAAACTTCAATGCAAATTAATTTGCAAAAGAATTTATTTTATTAAATTACGTAGAAGCAAAGCATATAATAAATATCAATTTACTTTGTTAAATTAAAGTCGAAAAAAAAGTATTTAATTGTCTATATCGCATATGTTAAACACAACAAAAAACATAAGATTAATCGAGACAAGCTTTAATACTAAGCACAACATATGTTAAGTTTAAGATTAAATTAATTAATTTAAAAAGTTTCTTTATATCGATGCGATTTAGTTTTTATTTAGTATATATCTAATATAAGCAATAAAAAATAATTCGATTTTTAACTTTTTTAGTTGTAGACGTAACAATAGTTTTTGTAGCAATTGCATTAGCTAGATATAAACTTAGTATAAGTTTAGCGTAAATAAAGAGACAATTGCACTTACTTTCTTTGCTAATAGAATTGAATTCGTTCGAGAAAAAACTAGCTACGCATAAACTTAATATAAATAGAATATAAAATTGTAAACAACAACTTTACTCTTTTTTACAATTGAAATATTAATCAAGATATCAATATTTGTTAAGCATAAAATTAGCATAATTTTATTGTAATTAATTATTGTACAAAACTTGTTCTTCTTCGAATTAAAAAAAATATTATAATTTTCTTTTAAGCATATAGTAAGCATAAGTATAATATATATAACTCTTAAACTTTCTTATTAGATCTAATTATTGCAACTGATTTTTTATTATTACGCTCAACTTTTTTTTGTTAGCTACGCATATATTAAATATAAATAAAGCATAAATCTTTAAAAGTTTTCGAAATCTTAAATATATTATTTTTACAAATTTTTTTTTCTTTTTTACGCTTCTTTAAAGCTAGTATATACTTAGTATAGATTTAACTTAAAATATGATTAAGATAATCTATTCGAAGATTTGATATCTATAATAGATATATTAATTTGCGCATAGTTTAAGCATACATTAAGTACAAATCAATATAATAAAATATACAAAAGTAAGCTTTTCGATCGAAGAACTAGTTTGACGCTAAAAATAAATTAATGTAAGCTTAATATAATTTAAAACTAGATTAAGAATATATACTTCTTGCGAACACTCTTTAAATTAAGAGACAAATACTTGAAGAAAAATAACGAACAATAATTAATTAATAACTTTAATAGTTGTATTAGTGCGAATTTAATATAAGTTAAATCTATGCGTAGTTAATTAATGTGTTATCAAAATCTTAAAAGACAAGATAAGCATTTATATATATGATAAAAGAACAAAAAAGTTAAAAGATAAATTAAGTATATAATAAGCATAAAATAAGTTTATCTTGCGATAAAAACATATATTAAAAAGAGTCGCAAATTCTTAATTGTAACAATTGTCTTATATAAGCTTAGCATATACTTAGTGCTAGTTTAATTTACGCAATATGTTTTATATCGTTTGCATATTAATAGATAAATGTATTGATAATATTTTTATATTTATGCGAGATATAAATTTAACTTGAGCAACATTTATTAAAGTTATATTTTAACTTCGTAAAGTAGTTTGTATCTTGTTATTCGTCAAATTTAACTTAAAGTTTCAAAGTATTAAATTAGCATAAACTCGATATATATTAAGTGTAAAAAAGATATATATTTCTTTGCTAAATAGAATATATTTGTAAAAATATTTCTTATATTTAGATTCGCAATTGTATATGCTTAGCTTATGCAATATATATTAATAGTTAACATATTTGTTTACTCGCTTTAGCATAATATGTTCTTTAGTAACAACGTAGCTTAATTTTAATCTTAACTTAGCATAAATTAAGTATAAATAAAGCTACAACTATATATATAAATAATTGGCGATTAACAACGATAAAAGTTATTTTATATATTTGAATAATCGACGTTGTTATACAATTGCATCTATTTATGCTTAACATATATAGAATTGCAACTAAATTTATGCAACTTACATAATAAAGTTAAACAAAAAGATTCGAGTTTTAGAATTTGATACAATTGATAATACTTAGCATATACTAGACTTAGATTAGATTTAATTGTAGATTGTTTATTGTTTTTCTCGACTTTAACAATAAGCATTGCTAATGTTTAGCATAAATTAAATTGTAACAA